>Ga0308167_1000230_pt1 | contig 122197 bp, 111 predicted proteins | sample PhyCR1_2_FD_202138 | JGI IMG/M metagenome (GOLD analysis project Ga0308167, IMG submission 202138) | Phyllosphere microbial communities from UC Gill Tract Community Farm, Albany, California, United States - DLSLRC.R1 | ecosystem: Host-associated > Plants > Phyllosphere > Unclassified | place...
GACCTTAGAAAAACAGCAGCAGCAACTCCGTTATCAGGGTGAGAATCTGCAACTGGCAGCGACGCTGACCGGACAGCAGCTCGCCATCAATCACCTGACGCTTAATCATCCTGCATTACCTGAACCTGTCACCCTCAGTGGCCACGTGGAATTGCCGACCTTCGCTAACGGCTTGCCGGTTAGCGGCGAAGTCGCCGGGCAACTGGCGCTGACTGCGCTGCCGCATCCGCTGCAGCTGACCCTTAACTGGCAACAGCAGCAGGGCGTGCTGAACGTGGCGATGCCGGATAACGATCGGCCGCTGCTGCGACTGCCGTGGCAGATCAGCGAAGAGCAGATCCGCATCCAGCAGGGTCAGTACTTCTGGCCGCTGGCAGATCAGCCGCTCTCCGGATTTGTCAATCTGACGCTGGATCACTGGCAATCGGGCCTTGAAGCCAGCCAGATCAGCGGCCGGATTAACCTGTTAACCCAGGGGCGCGGCGGTAAAGGCAACGTGGTGCTGGGTCTCGGTCCGGGTCATTTGAGTCTGACCGACAGCCATCTGCCCTTTCAGCTGACCGGCGAAAGCAAGCTGGCCGATCTTCAGCTGTATGGATCGATACCGGGTCTGCTCAGCGGCTCACTGATCGATCCTCAGCTGGTGCTGCAACCCAAATCGCTGCTGCGTCTGCGTGGTCGTCTGCTCTCTACACTGGAGGTGGATGAGGCGCGCTGGCCACTGGCCGGCGTCCGGCTCTCGGCGCAGGGGATTGATGGGCGGTTACAGGCGATCCTGAATGCTCACGATCCCAGCTTTGGTCGTTTCCGGCTGCATCTGGATGGTCGTGCCACCGATTTCTGGCCGGATAAGGGCGAATGGAACTGGCGCTACTGGGGCGGTGGCGAAATGCTGCCGCTTCAGGCGCGCTGGGATGTCAAAGGCACCGGCGGCTGGCAGGATACGCTGATTCATCTGGATACGCTCTCCACCGGTTTCAACCACCTTGCTTATGGCAGCGTTCAGGTGGAAAAGCCCCGGCTGACGCTGACCGCGCCGGTCAACTGGCAGCGCGCTGCGCAGAATCCCTATTTTAACGGCAGCTTCCGGCTACAGGCGGGTGCCACCCAATTCAGTTACGGCGGCAGGCTGGCAGATTCGACGCTCGACTTTGAAGCGAAAGGCCGCGATCCCGGTGACTTTATCTGGCGGGGCGCACTGAACGCCGGCAGGGTGGGTCCGGTGCGGGTCAACGGTCGCTGGGATGGCGAACGGCTGCGCGGCGAAGCCTGGTGGCCGCAGCAATCGCTGACGGTGTTTCAGACCTTACTCAGTCCGGACCTGAAGATGCAGATTCGCGGCGGCGAGTTGCGGGCGCAGGTGGCGTTCTCGGCCGCGCGCGATCAGGGGTTCCAGGCGGGGGGGCACTGGACGGTCAAAGCGGGCAGTCTCTGGACCCCGGACAGTGAGATAAATGGCGTCGATTTCTCGCTGCCGTTCCGGCTAAGAGATCAGCAGTGGCAGTTTGGACAACACGGCCCGGTATCGCTGCGTATCGCTGAGATAAAAAACCAGTTTGCAATGCAAAATATTCGCGCCGATCTGCAGGGCGCCTGGCCGTGGAGCGAACAGGCACCGCTGACCTTGCAGGAGGTGAGTCTTGATCTGCTGGGCGGGCAGATCAGCTTACCGGCATTACGGATGCCACAACATCAGCCGGCGCGCGTGTCACTGCGCAATATCAGCCTGAGTGAGCTGGTGACGGCGATCAAACCGAAACAGTTTGCCATGTCCGGTCGGATCAACGGCGAACTGCCGCTGTGGCTGAATCATCCGCGCTGGCTGATCGAGAAAGGGTGGATCGCCAACAGCGGCCCGCTGACCTTCCGGCTGGATAAAGATATGGCGGATGCGATAACCCGCAATAACGTCGCCACCGGCGCGGCGCTGGACTGGTTGCGCTACATGGAAATCTCCCGCTCCTGGGCCACGCTGAATCTGAATACCGTGGGCGATCTCATTATGGAGGCGCAGGTGCAGGGCATCAGCCAGTTCAGTAACCGTCGGCAGACCGTGAATCTCAACTATCGTCATCAGGAAAATCTGTTTCAGCTGTGGCGCAGTTTGCGCTTTGGCGATAATTTGCAATCCTGGGTGGAGCAACATGCCACCCTGCCATCGAACAAGGACACCACACCATGAGCCTCAGGGCATTACTGGTTCTGGCAGCCGGGCTGCCGCTGATCGGCTGTGTACCGCGCATTGAAGTGACGGCACCGAAAGATCCGATCACTATCAACATGAACGTGAAAATCGAGCATGAGATTCACATCAAAGTGGATAAAGACGTGGAAGCGTTATTGAAAAACCAGAGCGATCTGTTCTGAGGAGAGCGAGTATGAAACGCATCAGCGTAGCCCTGTTACTTGCCCTGATGATCGCCCAGCCCGCCTGGGCGCTGACGCTGGATGAGGCGCGTCAGTCGGGGCGGGTCGGCGAAACCCTCTCCGGATATCTGGCCGCGCGCGCGCAGGACAGCGAAACCCTGGCGCTGACGGAGAAAATCAATGCGGGCCGACAGCAGCAGTATCAGCGGGTAGCAGAGCAGAACAATTTAACCACCGCAGACGTTGCCAGCATTGCCGGTCAGAAACTGGTGAGCCGGGCCGCCACAGGAGAATATGTGCGCGGCATCAATGGTCAGTGGCTGAAAAAAGAGTAATACCAGGCATAAAAAAGCCGGGCGCAGGGCCCGGCAAGTACAACGGCATCAAAAGATTAAGCAGTAACGATCTGCTGGATAGCGTCTTTGGCTTCCGCGGTCGCTTTGCTGGCCACTTCAGGACCGTAAGCAATACCTTCAGCGAATACGAACTCCACGTCGGTGATGCCGATAAAGCCCAGGAACAGCTTCACGTATGGCGTCAGCAGGTCGGACGCGGTGTCTTTGTGAATGCCGCCGCGGCTAGAGATCACCACCGCACGCTTGCCTTTCACCAGACCTTCCGGGCCTGCTTCGGTGTAACGGAATGTCACGCCAGCACGGGCAATCAGGTCAAAGTAGTTCTTCAGCTGAGTAGGGATGTTAAAGTTATACATGGGTGCAGCAATCACGATTTCATCATGGGCCTGCAGTTCTGCAATCAGCTCATCGGACAGCGCCAGCGCATCCTGCTGACGTGGCGACAGTGGCGCATCAGACGGACGCAGCGCGCCGACCAGCTCACCATCCAGTACCGGAATCGGGTTAGCAGCCAGATCACGTACGGTCACTTCTTTGCCCTGAGATTTTGCCTGCTCGAGATAGAAGTCAGCCAGTTGGCTGGATTGTGAGTAGCCTGCGAGGATGCTTGATTTCAGAACTAAAACTTTGCTCATGGTGATTTCCTGTCTGTAACGCGGAAGGCTGTCCGCTCAATGGTTTACACTCTACGGTTATCAATGGTGCGGTGAAAGCGCAATATTTCGAGGTCGATGTTCGAATTTATTGAATAAGCGTAACGTGCGCCGTCCGCCGGCACAGGTCGAAATGTGCTATGATGCGCGCAATTATTTTATTGAATCAGCCGGTTATCCCGGCTTGCAGCGCGCTGCGACAGCAGCGACAGCGTCTGAGTAAGGTACGTCATTATTATGTCATCTCCCGATACCTCCCCACTGGCTTCACTCTGGTCACGGCTTGACGGGTTAATGCTGCGCGACCGCCAGCGCCTGCAGCGTCGCTTACAGGGTGCCAGGAAAGTTAAAAATCCGGCCGCGCAGCAGGGCATCGCCAGCGAGCTGGAGCAGGATTTTAGCGCCGCCGAGCAGCGGGTGGCCCAGCGTCGCGCCGCTACTCCGGCTATCACCTTCCCGGAAAATCTGCCGGTCAGCCAGAAGCAGCAGGATATTGCTGAGGCGATACGCGATCATCAGGTGGTGATTGTGGCGGGCGAAACCGGCTCCGGTAAAACCACTCAGTTACCGAAAATCTGTCTGGCGCTGGGACGCGGCGTGACCGGGCTGATTGGGCATACTCAGCCACGCCGACTGGCGGCCCGTACCGTTGCCAACCGTATTGCCGACGAACTGGATACCTCGCTCGGTGGCTGCGTCGGCTATAAAGTGCGTTTTAACGATCAGGTCAGCGATCTGACCCAGATTAAATTAATGACCGACGGGATACTGCTGGCGGAAATACAGCAGGATCGTCTGCTGATGCAGTACGACACCATTATTATTGATGAGGCGCATGAGCGCAGCCTGAATATCGACTTCCTGCTGGGCTACCTGCGCGAACTGCTGCCGCGTCGGCCTGATCTCAAGGTGATCATCACCTCGGCAACCATCGATCCGCAGCGCTTTTCACGGCATTTCAATAACGCGCCGGTGATTGAAGTTTCCGGCCGTACCTATCCGGTGGAAGTGCGTTACCGGCCGGTGGCAGAAGAGGCGGATGATGGCGATCGCGATCAGCTGCAGGCAATCTTTGATGCGGTGGATGAACTGAGCCATGAAAGTCGCGGCGATATCCTGATTTTCATGAGCGGTGAACGCGAGATCCGTGACACCGCAGACGCACTGATCAAACGCGATCTGCCGCATACCGAAATACTGCCGCTCTACGCCCGCCTGTCGAATACCGAGCAAAACCGGGTATTCCAGTCACACAGCGGCCGTCGAATCGTACTGGCTACCAACGTGGCGGAAACCTCGCTGACGGTGCCTGGCATCAAATATGTTATCGATCCCGGAACGGCGCGCATCAGCCGCTACAGCTTCCGCACCAAAGTGCAGCGGCTGCCGATTGAGCCGATTTCACAGGCGTCGGCCAATCAGCGTAAAGGACGCTGTGGACGCGTGTCAGAGGGGATCTGTATCCGCCTCTACTCTGAGGATGATTTTCTCAGTCGCCCGGCGTTTACCGATCCGGAAATTCTGCGTACCAACCTGGCGTCGGTGATTCTGCAGATGACCGCGCTGGGCCTGGGCGATATCGCCGCGTTCCCGTTTGTGGAAGCGCCCGATAAGCGCAACATTCAGGATGGCGTACGCCTGCTGGAAGAGCTGGGCGCACTAACCCTGAATGAAGACGATGGGCATTACCGGCTGACCGGTTCAGGCCGCCAGCTGGCGCAGTTGCCGGTCGATCCCCGTCTGGCGCGGATGGTGCTGGAAGCGCAAAAATTTGGCTGCGTCCGCGAAGTGATGATCATCACCGCGGGCTTATCGATTCAGGACCCGCGTGAGCGTCCCGCCGAGAAAAAACAGGCGTCAGATGAAAAACATCGGCGATTCGCCGACAAAGATTCCGACTTCCTGGCCTTCGTCAATTTATGGAATTACCTGGCGGAGCAGCAGAAAGCGCTGTCGGGTAACCTGTTCCGCCGCCAGTGCAAAAGTGATTTCCTTAACTATTTGCGGGTGCGCGAATGGCAGGATATCTACACCCAGCTGCGGCAGGTGGTGCGCGAACTGGGCATTCCGGTCAACAGCGAGCCGGCGGGAATGCGTGAAATTCACTGCGCGCTGTTAAGCGGGCTGCTGTCGCATATCGGCCAGAAAGATGCGGATAAGCAGGAGTTCACCGGCGCGCGCAATACCCGCTTCGCCATCTTCCCCGGCTCCGGGCTGTTTAAGAAGCCGCCAAAATGGACCATGGTGGCGGAACTGGTTGAGACCAGCCGGTTGTGGGGCCGGACCGCCGGACGCATCGAGCCGGAGTGGATTGAGCCGCTGGCCCAGCATCTGATCAAGCGCAGCTACAGCGAACCGCACTGGGAGAAATCACAGGGCGCGGTGATGGCAACTGAAAAAGTAACGCTGTATGGCCTGCCGATTGTGGCGGCGCGCAAAGTTAACTATGGCGCTATCGATCCGACCCTGAGCCGCGAGCTGTTTATCCGCCATGCGCTAGTGGAAGGTGACTGGCAGACGCGTCACGCCTTCTTCCGCACCAATCAGAAGCTGCGCAGCGAAGTCGAAGATCTGGAGCATAAATCGCGCCGTCGCGACATTCTGGTCGATGACGAAACCCTGTTTGCCTTTTACGATCAGCGTATCGGTAAAGAGGTGGTGTCAGCGAAGCACTTTGATAGCTGGTGGAAGCAGGCCAGCCGCGACAATCCGGAATTGCTGAACTTTGATAAGCAGATGCTGATTAAAGAGGGCGCGGATAAGGTCAGTCAGCTCGACTATCCCAACTTCTGGCATCAGGGCAACCTCAGGCTGAAGCTGAGCTACCAGTTTGAACCGGGCGCCGATGCCGATGGCGTGACGGTGCATATCCCGTTGCCGCTGCTTAACCAGGTGGAAGAGAGCGGCTTTGAGTGGCAGATTCCGGGCGTGCGGCGCGAACTGATTATCGCGCTGATTAAGTCGCTGCCTAAACCGCTACGGCGCAATCTGGTGCCAGCACCGAACTATGCCGAAGCGTTTCTCGGCCGGGTTACCGCGATGGAGATGCCGCTGCTGGATGCGCTGTCGCGAGAGTTTCGTCGCATGACCGGCGTCACGCTGGAGCGGGAAAACTGGCAGTGGGAACAGGTGCCCGATCATCTGAAAATGACCTTCCGGGTGGTGGACGAACACAACCGCAAACTGCTGGAAGGCAAAGATCTGACCGCCCTCAAGGCGCAGCTGAAAGGCAAAGTGCAGGAAACGTTGTCAAAAGTGGCGGATGACGGGCTGGAACAGAGCGGGCTGCATATCTGGAGCTTCGGTGATTTGCCACGCAGCTATGAGCAGAAACGCGGCAGTTATCAGGTGAAAGCCTGGCCGGCGCTGGTTGATGAGAAAGAGAGCGTTGCCATTCGGCTGTTCGACAGCGAACAGGAGCAGCAAAAAATGATGTGGCGCGGTCAGCGCCGTCTGTTGCTGCTTAATGTGCCGTCGCCGGTGAAATACCTGCACGAAAAACTGCCGAACAAGGCCAAACTGGGCCTCTACTTTAATCCGTATGGCAAAGTGATGGAGCTGATCGACGACTGTATCGCCTGTGGCATCGATAAGCTGATCGCCGACGCGGGCGGACCCGCCTGGGATCAGGCCGGGTTTGAGGCGTTGCGGGATAAAGTGCGCGGTGAACTCAATGAAACCGTGGTGACCATTGCTAAGCAGGTCGAGCAGATCCTGACGGCGGTATTCAACATTAATAAGCGGCTGAAAGGGCGGGTCGACATGACGATGGCGCTGGCGCTATCCGACATCAAGGCGCAGCTCAGTGGACTGGTCTACCGCGGCTTTGTCACCGGCAACGGCTGGCAGCGGCTGGGCGACAGCTTGCGCTACCTGCACGGCATCGAACGCCGACTGGAAAAATTGCCCGCCGATCCGCACAGCGATCGGGCGAGGATGTTGAAGGTGCAGGCGGTGGAGCAGGCCTACCAGGCGTGGCGCAATAAGTTGCCACCGCAGCGACAGGATGATGAAGAGGTGAAGGCGATTCGCTGGATGATTGAAGAGCTGCGGATCAGCTATTTTGCCCAGCAGCTCGGGACCCCTTATCCGATCTCTGACAAGCGTATTCTGCAGACCATGGAGCAGATTGCGGGCTGATAAAAAACGGGGGCGCGTCAGTGATGACGCGCCCCGGCTTCTGTTGCCCGTGAAGACGCTGTTACTGCGCTAAGGCTTCCAGTTCATCTCTGAATGAGGTAACGGCAATCGCCCGGTTGTCGGCCAGATAGCGATCTTTGGCGGCGGGTGCCGAGCTCTGGACCGCAATTAACTGCCAGCCGTTATCCCCGTTCAGCAGCAGCGGCGAGCCACTGTCGCCGGGCAGCGTATCACACTGATGCGACAGTACGGCGCGCTGCGCCCAGCCGGTAATCAGACAGTCACTGTGAGAATAGAGCGTATCGAGATGATCGGCCGGATAACCCGCCTGGGTCACTTTGCGGCCGGTCTGTTTCAGCGCCGCGGTTAAATCACTGCGTGAGCCGTCAAACAGCGGAATCGGCGTAATAGCGGAGGGCGGATTGCGCAGAATCACAATGCCATAATCAAAGGGTGCGGCATTACTCGGCACGATCCAGCCTTCACCATCCGCTTTCAGTTTCGAAGCCAGCGACGGTTCGACGCGGGCATCGATATCGTGAATTTCATAACGCCAGCCTTTATCACTGGCCATAAAGCGCAACGCAACCGGCTTGTCGAAATTGCCCGGTGGCGCCAGTAAGCAGTGTCCGGCGGTCAGGGCCAGATGCGGTGAAATCAGCGTGGCGGTGCAGAGGTTACCGCTTTCAGTTTCCAGCTGACCAATGGCATCCCAGGGCGCCGCGGTAATATCGGTGATGGCTTGTCGATGATCTTTGCCGAAAAACAGCATTTTGATTTCAGCCGCGGTTGGCGTGTCGTCGTCGTCATCGGCATGAGCAAAGGAGGTAAAGCTGAAAAGTCCAACCATTAACAAGATAGCCAGGCGCATAGAACTCTCAATGGCGAGAAAAAAGTAACGTTATTGTTATCAGGCAACTGCGATAACTATAGTCGTTAGGCGCTAAAAAAGGGAGTTTTAATGGTTAATCAGTACGCTACAACCGTTAAATAAAAAAGCTCGCTGCCACAATGCCACACAGGATCATAATCAGCAGAATAATTTCGAAGCGATAGCGACGCACCATTTCATCCACTCCAGTAAAGAAACACCCGGCATAACCGGGTGTTTTTAATCATTAACGCGTGGCCGGGCGCGCTATGGCGACCTTAGTTTTTAGCCGCGGGCTTAACGACTTTTTTGTGATGAACTTTTTTAGCGGCCTGGGCTTTCTGTGCAGGTTTTACGACTTTCTTGTGATGAACTTTTTTAGCCGCCTGGGCTTTCTGTGCAGCAGGCTTAGTCACTTTCTTGTGGTGTACTTTCTTAGCGGCCTGAGCTTTCTGTGCAGCAGGCTTAGTCGCTTTCTTGTGGTGTACTTTCTTAGCAGCCTGCGCTTTCTGCGCAGCCGGTTTTACTGCTTTTTTGTGGTGAACTTTTTTAGCCGCCTGCGCTTTCTGTGCTGCGTCTTTTTTCACCGCTTTTTTGTGTTTCTTGTGTTCAGTTTTGTGTGCAGTTTTTGCTGGCGCCGCTGCGGTCGTTGAGGTCGCAGGTGCAGCGGCAGGTGCAGCCGTTGTTTCAGCAGCGAAGGCAACAGAAGAGATACCCATAGCAGCGGCGACAACCAGTGCAAATAATTTTTTCATTGCAAATTCCTCGGACATTTTTTTCATGTGTAGCCCACTGCGGGGCCGGTGAAGAGACTATAGGGAAATCGGTGCAGGGCGTCCGTGGGTGTTTGGTATCGGCGTGTAACCGATTGTACAAAGCGAGGAAAGGGCGGTCAGATGACCGCCGCGCAGTTTAGTTATTCAGATAGCGTTGTTCAAGGTGCTGACGGAAAAAGGCCGGATTCAGCGTCTCGCCGGTAGCGTTAATCAGCAGCTGATCGGTAGAGAAGCGGCTGCCATGCTGCCAGATGTTCTGTTGCAGCCAGTCAAATACCGGCTGCAGTTCGCCGTGCTGAATCAGCTCACTGAGTTGCGGGATCGCTTTTTTTACCGCCTGGAACAGCTGGGCGGCGTACATCGCGCCCAGCGTGTAGGTCGGGAAGTAGCCGAAAGCACCGTCGGTCCAGTGAATATCCTGCATACAGCCATCACGGTAATTGCCACGGGTATCCAGACCCAGCGACTGCTGCATTTTCTCATCCCACAGCGCCGGAATATCCTCAACCTCAATCTCGCCTTCAATCAGCGCCTGTTCAATCTCATAACGCAGAATCACATGTGCCGGGTAGCTGAGCTCATCGGCATCGACCCGAATCAGTCCCGGTTTCACCTGCTGGGCCAGCCGGATGAAATTGTCCGCCTGCAGCGCCGGCTGATCGCCGAAGGTGGTGATGATTTGCGGCAGAATGCGCTGCAGAAATTCGCGACTGCGGCCCAGCTGCATTTCCATAAACAGGCTTTGTGATTCATGAATCGCGGTTGAACGGGCCAGCGCCACCGGCTGGCCGCGCCACTGCTGCGGCAGATTTTGCTCGTAGCGCGCGTGGCCAGTTTCATGGATGACGCCCATCATGGCGCTGAGAAACTCCTGATCATTGTAACGGGTGGTAATGCGGACATCTTCCGGGACGCCACCACAGAATGGATGCGCGCTGACATCCAGCCGCCCGTGGTTAAAGTCAAAACCCAGCGTTTCCATGATGCTCAGGCCCAGCTGACGCTGCGCGGGCAGGGCAAAGGGCCCCTGCGGCAGCGCAGCTGGCTGCTGCGCCTGCTTCTCCACCACCTGTTGCAACAGCTGCGGCAGCCAGCGCTTGAGTTCGCCAAAGGTCTCATCCAGTCTGGCGCGGGTCATGCCGGGCTCATACAGATCCAGTAACGCGTCATAGCGTGAACAGCCGTTAGCATCAGCGCGCAACTGCGCTTCCTCGCGGCTCAGGCGCACCACCTCTTTCAGATTGGCGGCAAAACCCTGCCAGTCATTGGCGGGACGCTGCGTGCGCCAGGCATGCTCACAGACCGAACCAGCCAGCGACTTAGCCTCGACGAAAGCATCCGGCAACAGGCTGGCCTGCTGATAAGCGCGCTTCATTTCATTGAGGTTGGCGCGCTCCACATCGTTCAGGTCCTGCTGTTCTGCCTGTTGCAGCAGTTCGCCAATCTGCGGGGCGATCAGAATCTGGTGCTGCAACACGCTCATCTCAGCCAGCGCTTCACCGCGCGCCTGGCTGCCGCCTGGCGGCATGGTGGTTTGCATATCGCAGCCGGCGATAGCGGTGACGTGATTGAAACGCGACAGGCGCTGAAATGTCGCGCTAAGTTGTTGATACGCTGAGGTCACGCAAGACTCCTTGTAATAGTTAACGTAGCGGAATTTCCCGCAAGGGTAGATCAACCGGCCAGCAAAAGCGAACGCTGGCCCCGCCAAGCGGACTGGACTCAATCGTCACCTGACCACTCAGCGCCTGGGCGATAGAGTGCACTATCGCCAGCCCGAGTCCGCATCCGCCGGTTGCCCGATCGCGGCTGGGATCGAGCCGGACAAAAGGTTCAAACACCCGCTGGCGTTCTTCCGCCGGAATGCCAGGTCCATCATCTTCCACCTGCAGGCAGCCAACTGGCCCGTCAAACCACAGGCTGATACGCAACCGCTGACTGGCATAGCGCAGCGCGTTGTTCACCAGGTTATCCAGTACCCGCTCCATCAGCCTGGTATCGGAGATGCCGGTGTTTTCCCGCTGTGGCAGATCAAGATCCATCTGAACCTGCGGATTGATGGCACGAAAGTCGTCGAGCCGCTCGCGCAGCCAGTTCGCCAGATCCAGCGAACGCAGATTAAGATCAACACGCGGCCGGTCGAGCCGGGCATAGGTCAGCAGCTCTTCAATCAAACTTTCCAGCTGGCCGATATCGCGGTTGAGCGCCACCCGCTCGCTATCCGTCAGGTTATCGCTCATCTCCAGCCGGTAGCGCAGACGAACCAGCGGCGTACGTAACTCATGCGCAATGCCATCAATCAGCTGCTTCTTACTGGCAACCAGCGTATTGATGTTCTCCGCCATCTGGTTAAAAGCGATGCCGAGCCGGAACAGGCTTGAGGTGCTGTCAAAATGGGTACGTACGTCGAGTTCGCCACGGCCAAAGCGCTGCGCCGCTTTTTCCAGCCGCTGCATCTCTTTCCAGTGCGGACGCATCCAGATAAACACCGGCAGCGCCAGCGACATGCCAATGAACACCAGCAGCGCAATATCCAGTAGCCGCATCTGATGCAGGTAAAACAGATAGGGGATCGGTCCGACCGACAACACATAATGGCTACGCGGAATATGCTGCAAAAAGGTGTATTGATCGTCGAGCGCCACGATTTCACCGGCGCGCAACCGACGCATATTACCGTCATCGAGCTGATATTTGCTCATGGGCTCAATGTGCAGATCGAACGAGAGCCCAAGATCGAGGCTCTTGATGGTTTTATTCCAGTCGCGCGGTGGAATCTCCCGCAGTTCACTGCGAATCAGATAGAGCGAACTGGCCATCAGGTCATTCATCGACTGGCGGCCAGCCCGCTCCGCGGTGAATTTGTAGACCAGACCGACCAGCAGCGTCATCACCAGAAAGCAGACAAACAGCAGCAGGTAGAATTGTATAAAAAGCTTTCTCATAGCACGGGAGTATCCCAGGCCTGTGGCGCAAACAGATAGCCTTTGTTACGAATCGTTTTGATACGGAACGGCTCGGTGGCGCTGTCGTGCAGTTTTTTGCGCAGGCGCGAAATAGCGACGTCAATGCTGCGGTCGAGACCGTCATAGCTGACGCCGCGCAGTGTTTTAAGCAGCGCATCGCGATTCAGGATCTGACCGGCGTGGCTGGCCAGAACCCATAACAGGTCGAAATCGGCGGTGGAAAGGGCGATCTGCTCGTCAAACAGCGTGACCTGACGATTCAGTGCGTCGATGGTCAGCGAGCCGAAACGCAGCATCCGATTGGCGGCTGGCGCAGGCGGTGTATCATCCGGCTGTCCCTGCTGTGACTGGCGTAAATGCAGACGCAGACGCGCCAGCAACACTGCGGGTGGGGTGGTTTTCAGAATGTAATCCTGTGCCCCCATCTCCAGTGCCAGAATATGGTTCATGTCGCTGTCGAGCGAGGTCAGCAACACAATCGGTCCCTGCCAGTTAGCCCTCAGGTCGCGGCAAATGGTCATGCCATCTTTGCCTGGCAGCATGATATCCAGCATCACCAGGTCCGGCTGTTGTTCAGCGATTACCGCTTCGGCACGATCGCCGCGCGTCTCGACAATCACTTCAATATCATGACGTCCCAGATAAGCGGCGATCAGCGAGCCCACTTCGGGTTCATCTTCTACATAAACGATTTTGTTCATAGTTCACTGCGCGGAATGGGGATGAATGAAAGCATATCTTTTCCTGGTCCTGAGCTCTACGCTATCGCACGAAATATCCTTATCTCACTGGTATATAACCGGCAAAATGTGCCATCATAACCGCGGCCTTTTTGCGCCAGGGTCGGAACCGTAATGATTAATATGAGGAGCGTGAGTGTGTCTGATAAAGAGCTGGCATCAGCCATATACAGTGACCGCATCTGCTTCAATTACACTGATTTTCTTTCCGCTTCCTGCAAAAAACGCTGGAGTTTCGTCGATGCGATCTATGGTGTGATGCCGATTTTCGGCATGGTGACCCGTAAATCTGCGCACAGCTTACAGGCGAGTGATGACCCGCTTAAAGAATTGGCATTACAAATCATTTCTACCCAGGTCAGCGACGAAATTAACATTGCCCGTCTGATTACGCTGGCTGAACAGCAACAGATTAGCCGCTTTGATATCCAGCTGCCTTATCCGCTTTCTGCAGAGCAGCTGGATGCCATTCATCAGGAATATCGCAAGCCGCTGAGTCTGACACAGCAGGATGACCTGCTGTGCGTCTCCATTCCGCTGCAATCCCACTAAGTCGTCAGCTGCCACACCGCAGGCAACGTTGCCGCAATCAACAGTCCCATCGCAATCCGTTCCAGTGAGGTCAGCGCAATATCCGCGCGGCCGCCGCGACGTGCAAACAGAAACAGCAATAACCCTGGCGCATACAGGACGACTGAGGTCATCAGATGAAGCGGGCCGGATGCGTAAAGCAGCCAGATGCCGTACAGGCTGGCACCCATGCCCACCGCCATTGCCAGCGGCTTACGCTGGCCGCGAACCACTTTGATCAGGTAGAGGCCGACCAGCAGATAGGGCACCAGGATCATCTCTGAGGCGATAGTCAGCAGGTTGTTGTAATTGGCGCCGGTCACCGCGATCAGGATCAGACAGAGCTGAATGCTGCCGTTGGTCAGCCACAGCGAGGCAGCCGGTGCGTTGTGGATATTCTGCCGGGCAATGCTGCGTGGGAAGGCACCTTGCTGCGCAGCAATTAACGGCACTTCGGCCGCCATAATGGTCCAGCTCAGATAGGCGCCACAGACCGAAATGATCAAACCGATGGCAATCACCGCATCGCCCCAGTTCCCCATCAGGCGGGTCATCAGTCCCGCCATCGACGGATTGCGCATACCGGCCAGCTCAGCACGCGGCACCACGCCCAGTGACAACAACGTCACCAGCAGATAGACCAGCAACGCCGCCAGTACCGCCAGCAGCGTGGCGCGCCCCACATCCTTTTTCTGACGTGCGCGCGCTGAGACCACCACCGCACCTTCCACCCCAATAAATACCCACAGGGTGATCAGCATGGTCTGCTTAATCTGTTCCCACAACGGTTGCCCCAGCGTGACGCCGGAGAAATCGAAACGGAACCGATCGTAGTTAAACGCCAGCACCGCCAGCACAATAAACAGCAGCAGCGGCACCAGTTTGCCTAACGTCGCCATCAGGTTAATGCTGGCGGCCGTTTGCACGCCGCGCAGCACCAGCCAGTGTACCAGCCACAGCAGGACTGATGCGCCGAGCATCGCCTGCCAGGTATTACCGTCACCAAAAACGACATGGCCTGGGCTGTCCGTGAAGAAGCTGAGCGCGGAAAAGACGATCACCAGATAGGATACGTTAGCAATGACTGCACACAGCCAGTAACCCCAGGCGGAACAGAAGCCCATCAGCTCGCCAAAGCCGGCACGCGCGTAGGTAAAGATGCCACCATCCAGATTGGGTTTGAGACGGGTCAGCAGCAGCATCGCCAGCGACAGAAAAATAATGCCGACGCCGGTAATCAGCCAGCCAATCAGCAGTGCGGCCGGGCCAGCCACCGCGGCCATATTTTGCGGCAAACTGAACACACCCGCGCCGAGCATTGAACTCAGTACCAGTGCAGTCAGGGCACCGAGACCTAATTTTTTCTCCAAAACAACCTTCCCGCTAGCATATATGGCTGGGTAAACCAGAATTCATCTCAGATATAACGTCGCCGTCAGGCAAATAACGATGAGAATATCCGGTCAAACAGGCGGCAGATTTTACGGAGTGCGGCAGGGGATGGCAATGCGTGAATATGCAAAACAGCACAGGAATTATGCAAACAGCAGGGCGGCGGACGCCGCCCTGACGGGATTACTTAAAGATATCCGCGGTTACGGTCAGGTTACCGCCACTCTGGTTCTGCCACTGACGGGTGACGTGGTAGTACTTGGCCCCTTTATCCGCGGCGCGTTTCGCCACTTCTTCAGAGATCTCGGTCGGCGTGCCAAAGTGTCCGGTAAAGGTAACGGTGTCAAACGGCTGCATCTGGGCGGCAGTGATGGCGTTAACTTCCTGCACTGATTTGCCGTTTGGCAGATTGACGGTATAGCGTTTGCCGGTTGAGCTTTGGGTCTCATAGAAACGGCCCACGCTTTTGGTCGGGGTTTCTGACGAGGCAACGCCCGGAATTTCAACGTTAGCTGCCGCGGCACCCCCGGCGGCCAGCGCGGCTTTGCCCGCTTCTGAATCGGCCGGGATGGCGTTTGGCGTCTGCACCTTACGCTCTTTGGCATCCGCCTTGTAAACGTAAGCGGTGACGTACTGATTGCCGCCGTTGTTGGCGTCAATCTGGCGCACAATAAAGAAGGAGGCAGCGCCTTTCTCTTTAGCCGCTTTGGAGACCGCATCGTTGACGTCAGGCTGGCTGGCGAAGAAACCGCTCACGGAAACCGTGTCGAAAGGTTCAAGTTTATAGGCTTCGGCTTTGGGTAACTCGTTGATGCCGTTGAAACGACGGTAGCGGGTTGACACGGTTGCTTCCGATGCATCGGCTTTATACAGGTCGGCAGTGACGCGCCAGTTGCCACTGTTGCCGTTAGTGTCGTTAATGCCCTGAATATAGTAAGAGGCCGCGCCCATTTCATCAGCACGCTTAGACACCGCATCGGCAGCATCGCCAATCGCGTTGAACCGGCCGGTGATATTAATACGTTCGAATGGCTTCAACGCGGCCGCTTTTTCTGGCGTTAACTCCTGCGCAGCAAATGCATTAGCTGCCAGTAGCGATAACAGGGTGGACGCCAGAATAGTGTTCTTCAGCTTCATAAAAATAATCCTTCGCCTTACGCAAAAATGAGTACGAAAACGTGCTGGACTCTTGATGTATAACAGATTAGCCGCTGATTATTGCATGTTATAAACAGACTGTCGCAGCGATTTTTTGTGTCTGATCGCGTTATTCAACCGGGCTTTATTCATTTGATTGTCACGAATGACGTTTATGGCCCGATTAAGGTACGGCTTACCGCTAAATCTGGTAAGCGATAGTGCTATAACAGTTAATGCATTGTTAAATAAAGGTTTTTATTAACCGTATCTGCGCCCTGACACGATTATGCATAGCAGATTATCTGCTGATGACGCTATTTAGTAGTGGGATAACACGGGTTTTTATCTTTAACGCTGAATAATTGGGTGAATGTCTCTACTCAGCCAGGCCGAACTGGATCGGTTGTCACATTTTCAGTAGGTTATAAATACTTTGAAATAAGTGCATTTCGTTCATAAGCAGCTGAAACAGTGTTTCAGCTGCGCTGAGGCCGTGCGGGCTTCAGGCCATCATCCTTTAACCGATGAAAGGAAACACTATGTTAATTGGAATACCCAAAGAACGATTGCCAAACGAGTCACGCGTCGCCGCTACGCCGCAGACCGTCGGGCAACTGATCAAGCTGGGTTTTAACGTCACTGTGGAGCATGACGCTGGCCTGGGCGCCAGTTTCGATGACGACAGTTACGTCGCGGCGGGCGCAACCCTCAGCGACAGCCAGCAGGTCTGGCAATCGGATATCGTGTTCAAAGTGAACGCGCCGGACGATGATGAAATTGCGCTTACGCGGGAAGGCAGTACGCTGGTGAGCTTTATCTGGCCGGCACAGAACCCGACATTACTGGAAAAACTGGCGGCACGCCGCGTCACGGTGATGGCAATGGACTCGGTGCCGCGTATTTCACGCGCGCAGTCGCTGGATGCTCTGAGTTCGATGGCCAACATTGCCGGTTATCGCGCGATTGTTGAGGCGGCACACCAGTTTGGTCGCTTCTTCACTGGTCAGATCACGGCGGCAGGGAAAGTGCCACCGGCGAAAGTGATGGTGATAGGCGCGGGTGTTGCCGGGCTGGCGGCGATCGGCGCGGCGGGCAGCCTGGGCGCGATTGTCCGGGCGTTTGATACCCGACCGGAAGTCAAAGAACAGGTGCAAAGCATGGGCGCCGAATTCCTTGAACTCGATTTCGAGGAGGAAGCCGGCAGCGGTGATGGTTACGCCAAAGTGATGTCTGAGGCGTTTATCAAAGCCGAGATGGCGCTGTTCGCCAGCCAGGCCAGAGAGGTAGACATTATCGTTACTACCGCGTTGATCCCTGGCAAACCGGCACCGACGCTGATTACCGAAGAGATGGTTGCCAGCATGAAGCCGGGCAGCGTGATTGTCGATCTGGCCGCGCAAAACGGCGGCAACTGCGCGCTGACCGTGCCCAACCAGGTGACCGTTACCCCGAACGGCGTGAAAATTATCGGATATACCGATCTGCCCAGCCGGTTACCGACCCAATCGTCCCAGCTCTACGGCACCAATCTGGTTAACCTGATGAAGCTGTTGTGCAAAGAGAAAGACGGCAATATTACGGTCGATTTTGACGATGTCGTCGTCCGCGGCGTCACGGTGATCCGCGACGGCGAAGTCACCTGGCCAGCACCGCCCATTCAGGTGTCGGCGGCACCACAGGCCGCGCCGGCTGCGGCTAAGAATGTGCAGAAAGCGGCGGTAAAACCGGTCTCACCCTGGCGGAAATACCTGCTGATTGCGCTGGCGATTGTGCTGTTTGGCTGTCTCGCCAACGTCGCGCCTGCTGATTTCCTGTCGCACTTCACCGTCTTCGCGCTCGCCTGCGTGGTCGGCTACTACGTGGTCTGGAACGTCAGCCATGCGCTGCATACGCCGCTGATGTCGGTAACCAATGCCATCTCCGGCATTATCGTTATTGGTGCCGTGTTGCAGATGGGACACGGAGGCTGGGTCACGTTTATCTCCTTTATTGCCGTGCTGATTGCCAGCATCAATATCTTTGGTGGCTTCACCGTCACCCAGCGCATGCTGAAAATGTTTCGTAAGGGGTAATTCATGTCTGGCGGATTAGTAACTGCAGCCTATATTGTCGCTGCGATTCTGTTTATTTGTAGCCTCGCCGGTCTCTCCCGACATGAGACCTCAAAACAGGGCAATCTTTTCGGTATCAGCGGCATGGCGATTGCGCTGGTGGCAACCATTTTTGGACCCGACAGCGGCAACGTGGTGTGGATCCTGCTGGCAATGGTGATCGGCGGCGCGATTGGTGTGCGACTGGCGAAAAAAGTCGAAATGACCGAAATGCCGGAGCTGGTGGCGATTCTGCACAGCTTTGTCGGTCTGGCGGCGGTGCTGGTGGGCATCAACAGCTACATCGACCATGCTCCTGGGCTGCCAGCGGTGCTGGAAAATATCCATCTGAGCGAAGTCTTTATCGGCATCTTTATTGGTGCGGTGACCTTTACCGGCTCGCTGGTGGCGTTCGGCAAGCTGTGCGGTAAGATCTCCTCCCGGCCGCTGGCACTGCCGCATCGCCACAAGCTTAATCTGCTGGCGCTGGTGGTGTCTTTCCTGCTGCTGCTGTGGTTTGTTAACACCGACAGTACCGTGGCACAGGTGTTCGCTCTGCTGCTGATGACGCTGATTGCGCTGGCGTTTGGCTGGCATCTGGTGGCCTCTATTGGCGGAGCGGATATGCCGGTGGTGGTGTCGATGCTCAACTCATACTCCGGCTGGGCCGCTGCCGCTGCGGGCTTCATGCTCAGCAACGATCTGCTGATAGTGACCGGTGCGCTGGTTGGCTCATCCGGTGCGATCCTCTCTTACATCATGTGTAAGGCGATGAACCGTTCCTTTATCAGCGTGATTGCCGGCGGTTTTGGCACCGAATCCGGCAGCAGTGATGAGAGCGAAGCGGTGGGTGAGCACCGCGAGATCAGCCCGGAAGAAACGGCTGAGATGCTGAAAGCCTCTTCTTCGGTGATCATCACCCCCGGCTACGGAATGGCGGTGGCGCAGGCGCAGTACCCGGTTGCCGAAATCACTGCCAGGCTACGTGCGCTGGGTATCAACGTCCGTTTTGGCATCCATCCGGTTGCGGGTCGTTTACCGGGACATATGAACGTGCTGCTGGCCGAAGCCAAAGTGCCCTATGACGTGGTGCTGGAAATGGATGAAATCAACGATGACTTCAGCGAAACCGATACCGTGCTGGTGATTGGGGCTAACGATACGGTGAATCCCGCCGCGCAGGACGATCCGCGCAGCCCGATCGCGGGTATGCCGGTTCTGGAAGTGTGGAAAGCCCATAACGTTATCGTCTTTAAACGCTCAATGAATACCGGCTATGCCGGGGTACAAAACCCGCTGTTCTTCAAAGAGAACACCCAGATGCTGTTTGGTGATGCCAAAGCCAGTGTCGAAGCGATTCTGAAAGCGCTGTAATAAAAAGGGCGGCTGATAAGCCGCCCGATTCTTTTCTGAGGAGGGTTAATCCTCCTCATCTTCTTCTTCATCCAAATCGATTGGCGATTTAAAATCGTCAGGTTTGATCGCCAGCAGATCGCAACGCAGATGATCAATCACCTGTTCCGCCGTATTGCCGAGAAAAGCGGCTGACAGGCCGGTACGTCCGATAGTCCCTAACACCACCACGCCCGCACCCAGGTGCACGGCCAGGTCGGGAATGACCTCTTCAGGTAACCCTTTAGCCACATGGGTGAACTCTTCACCAATAGCGAACTTCTGCCGTAGCGCTTTCATTGCCACCAGATGCTGGCCGCGGATGGCGTCGTTGTAGACGCTGGGATCAAAATCAGGTAGCTCGATAGCGATATTGATGGGCGTAATCGGGTAGGCACCCACCAGATGCACTTCGGTGTGATTCACGGTTTCCGCCAGTCTGACCGTTTCCCGGATCAGCTTCTGATTCAGGCCATCATGATGCGGTTCTTCACTGGCAAGATTGACCGCCACAATCGCTTTACCGCCTTCCGGCCACGGCTGGTCTTTCACCATCCAGACCGGACACGGACATTTCCGTAACAGATGCCAGTCGGTGGGGGTAAAAATAACCGATTCCAGCCGGTCATGCTGATGCGCCATTTTCAGCACCAAATCATGCTGATGGGCCAGCACCTCCTGAATAATCGCTTCATAGGGGCGGTTATGCCAGATCACTTTGATTTCGATCTCTACGCCGGCATCCAGATAGGCGTGGGCCTGCTCGCGAATCCACTCGGTACGCTGACTGATCACCCCCTGACGCATCGAGGCGCGTTCATCAGGCGAAAGCAGGGTGGTCATTTCGTAGGAGAAATCATAGATGGGCAGAAAGGCTTTGATTTTGCCGCCGATGAATTGATTCAGATAGACCGCACGCCGCAGCGCAGGCTGGTCGTCTTGCTGGGCATCGATCGCGACCAGAATATTTTGGTACTGGGACATGAGGAACTCTCCTTAAACCAGAGCGACTGGATTAAAGATAGCCTATGTTGCACAGCGGAAGAAGGGAAAAAGTTACTGCCGGATCAATAAAATAACAATTATTGATCCGGCCTGATATCAGGCAGCCTGATGACTCTGACCGGCTAACTCTTCCAGTAGGGTGTGGTTCTCAATGGTAATGTATTTACCTTTAACCGCCAGCATGCCTGATTTCTGGAACCGGCCCAGCAGACGGCTGATGGTTTCCACCGTCAAGCCCAGGTAATTACCGATATCACCACGGGTCATGGTCAGACGGAATTCGCGCTGCGAAAAACCACGCTGACCAAAGCGGCGTGACAGATTCCAGATAAACGCGGCCAGACGCTCTTCAGCATTTTTCTTCGACAGCAGTAAAATCATGTCCTGATCGCCTTTGATCTCACCGCTCATCAGTCGCATCATCTGCTGACGCAGGGCTGGCATTTTGCCTGACAGATCATCCAGCGTTTCAAACGGAATTTCGCACACCATCGCGGTTTCCAGTGCCTGAGCAAAGCTCGGATGGCTGGCACCCATAATCGCATCAAAGCCGACTAAATCCCCAGCCAGATGGAATCCGGTGATCTGCTCATCACCCTGTTCGGTGATGGTGTAGCTTTTAATGGTGCCGGAACGAATGGCGTAGAGGGATTTAAGGTCGTCACCCGCTTTAAAAAGGGTTTGCCCTTTCTGAATCGGTTTTTTACGCTCAATGATATTGTCGAGCTGATCCAGCTCATGTTCATTTAGCGTAAAGGGAATGCAGAGCTGACTGATGCTGCAATCCTGGCAGTGAATGGCACAACCGCCCGACTGAATACGACGAATGCTGCGTTTTTCAGGGATCATAATGGTTTGCTCGACGATTATTGACTGGGGTCAATTTTAACATTTTTTGTGCTGAAGGGAACTCATCCGAGCAGTTTTAGGCTTACAAAAAGTATGGATGTCAGACAGGGCGCTAAACGTAGATGTGACGGGGTTCTCAGAATGGCGCATCGTCTTACTGTCACGAAAAGTTGCCGCTTTTATGATCTGCTACCGGGATTTGATCTGACCTGCGACAGCGAAAAACAGGATTAGCGCAGTGCCGTCAGCTTTTGCTACGCTTTCAGACTGAGCCTGTTTTGCCCTCCATCAATTTTAATCAGGTGTGAGAAAACCATGAACCTTGATGATAACGATCTTTTTCGAGACGCCATGGGAGATGTCACTCCGTTAAAAGACACCACCAGCACCTTGTGGCTGAAATCCCCTTCAACCAAAGCGCCGCGCCACCCGCCGCGCGATCCCGAACAGGAAAATTTCCTGACCCGTGGTTTTCTGGATATCGTGCCGCTGAACACGCCGCTGGAGTATAAGGCCGACGGTATCCAGCAGGGCGTGCTGGATAAACTGCGTAAAGGAGAGTACCGGCTGGATGCCAGCCTGAACCTGTTGCGTCAGCCGGTAGAGACCTGCAGACAGGCGCTCTTCAACTTTATGGTGCAGGCGCATAAGCAGGGATTACGCAATGTGCTGATCATCCATGGCAAAGGCCGTGAGGATGAGTCGCACGCCAACATTGTGCGCAGCTATCTGGCACGCTGGCTGACGCAGTTTGAGGATGTGCAGACTTTCTGCGCCGCACAGGCGCAGCATGGGGGCGCAGGCGCCCTATATGTCGGGCTGCGCAAGACCGATAAAGCGCGGCTGGATAACCGCGAGCGGCACGCCAAACGCAGTCGTTAACTGTGGAATTTGCGCATCGTTGACATCAGAACTTCGGCGCTCAGGCTGAGCGGGCTGCCGGTGCGGGTAATAATCCCCACCGGCTCGCCCGGACCGGACGAGTTGATCGGCAAGGCGCAGACAGCGTTGTGGTTGAGATCTTCTTTAATTGCACCCGACGGCACAAACCAGATGTAGTCGTAACGTAACGCCAGCTGGCGGGCCAGTGAGGTTGACGAAGTCTCGATACAGTGCGGCGGCAGCGAACAGCCCTGTTCGTCCAGCATTTGCTGAGCAATACGGCGGGGCGCGGTGCCTTCCGGCGAGATCACTACCGGCCACTGCATTGCGCGTGATAGGGTGACGTTGTCACTTAACAGAGGGTGTTCAGGCCGGACCACCAGCTTCAGTGATTCGAGAAACAGCAGTTCATAAGTCAGTCCGGTCATCATTTCACTGTCTGCCATCCTGCCGATACCAATGTCGAACTCACCGGCCCGTAAGCCTGCTAACAGCACATTATTATGTAAGGTTGCCACCTGAATAGTGGTGTTGGGTTGTATCTGATGAAAACGATCCAGGATCTGCGGCAGCATACCCATGGCGGCCGTGGTGAGCGCTCCCAGCCGGATAATTGTCGGCTGGTCGGTGGGCTGCTCATTGAAACTCTGTCCGGCATGGTTGAGGGCATCCAGTACCCGTACTGCATGCGTCAGGAACTGTTCTCCCATTGTGGTCAGTTGCGCACCGAGCCGGCCGCGCTCAAACAGCCTCACGCCGGTCAGCTCTTCCAGCTCATTCAGGGTTTTCGACAGGGCAGGCTGGCTCAGGCTAAGGGTTTCTGCCGCCCGGCCCAGCGTGCCTTGCTGCGCGACCGCAACAAAGGTATGTAAATGGCGCAATCGAATGCGCTGATTGAAAAGGATATTTTTTTCCATCTCTCAAACTTAATGAGGATCACCGGTCTCAGGCAACCATTTAAAATGGATTTTGTTAACTTAGCTGCAAAATTATATTAACAAATAATGATGGGCGATGACTTATGGGAGTAAGCCGCTGAAAAGAAACGTATCATATGAGAATGCGATAAAAGCGGTCCAAATCGGGGATGTGTCAGATCAACCGCTTAGCAATAAAAAGTTGAATAATTCTCAATAGCATATAAAAATCAGACGTTATAAGGTTAACGATCGGCTATCATTGGCACCGTTTTTTTTACTAAAACTGATGACACATCCCGGTGCCAGAAAGGAGTTTTTATTGTCCAGCGTAGAGGCGATAGATGTACGCCAGCTCATTAACCAGCAAGCGCTGAGTCGCTGGCAAAAGCGGTTAATTGCGCTCTGCTTTGTTGTGGTGGCGCTCGATGGCATGGACATCGCTATTATGGGCTTTATTGCGCCCACGCTCAAAACCGCCTGGGGGGTGACTAATCATCAACTCGGTATGGTAATTAGCGCCGCGCTGATTGGTCTGGCACTTGGGGCGATGGTGGCGGGGCCACTGGCCGATCGCTACGGCCGCCGGATGATGATTATTCTCAGCGTCTTCTTCTTTGGTCTCTGGACGCTGGCAACGGCGCTGTCACAAAATATAGAACAGATGCTGCTGTTCCGCTTTCTCACCGGGCTGGGACTGGGTGCTGCGATGCCAAACGTCGGGACGCTGGTCGCCGAGTACGCACCAGAGCGACGCCGGGCGTTCATCATCACCGTGGTGTTTTGTGGTTTTACCTTTGGTGCCGCCAGCGGCGGATTTGCTGCCTCCTGGCTGTTACCCCGTTATAACTGGCATTCAGTCTTGCTACTCGGCGGGATCTTACCGTTGCTGATCCTGCCTTTGCTGATCCGGGGTCTGCCGGAATCGGTGCGTTTCCTGATAAGCCGTGGGGCGCCAGCGGCGCGCATTCATGCCATCGTTGAGCGGATGATGCCGGGCACCACTCAGCCGGATAGCGCCTTTCATGCGCCGGAAGCCAGCGTCGTGGCACAGGGGGCCATCGGCACCGTGCTATCGCGCAGCTATCTGTTTGGCAGTACGATGCTGTGGGGCGGCTACTTTATGGGCCTGTTTCTGGTCTACCTGATCGGCAGCTGGCTGCCGTCACTGGTTAACACTCTGGGGATGTCGGTGACCGAAGCGGCGATTATCACCGCCATGTATCAGGCTGGCGGAACCCTGGGTTCACTGTTTGCCGGCTGGCTGATGGACCGCTTCAATGCCAACCTGGCGCTGGCGGCCATCTACTTCTGCGGCGGGCTGTTTATTGTGGCGCTGGGCTTTTCACCGGCGGAAGTGGGCATCATGAGCGGTATCGCTTTTTGTAGCGGCTTCTGCTTTAACGGGGCCAATACCGGCATGAACGCCTTGTCTGCCAGTTATTATCCTACGCATGCCCGCGCCACCGGCTCCAGCTGGATGCATGGCGTCGGCCGTATCGGTGCCATTCTGAGCGCTTTCGTGGGCGCAGAAATGCTGTCGCTCGGCTGGTCGTTTAGTTTTATCTTCCTGCTACTGGCCATTCCGGCTGTGATCACCACCCTGATGCTGGTACTGAAAAACCGCTACGGCTTTAAGCCGATCACAAATTCATGATTTTTTCCGCTGCTGCCAACGCGTTGCATTACATTAGCAACAACGCTCACGGTGTCAGGTGGAACAGATGGACAACTTTCTCAGTGCGGATGCAATCCGCACCCGATTCTCTCAGGCCATGTCTGCGATGTATCAGCAGGAGGTGCCGCAATACGGCACGCTGATGCAACTGGTGATGGCGGTTAATGACCGCACGCTGGAGTCCGATCCCGCGCTGAAAGATCGTCTGGCGGCGGCAGATGAGCTGAGCCGCCTTAACATTGAACGTCACGGCGCAATCCGGGTCGGTAGCGCCAGCGAACTCGCCACGCTGCGGCAGATGTTTGCGGTGATGGGGATGTATCCGGTCGGTTATTACGATCTCTCACAGGCGGGCGTGCCGGTGCATTCCACCGCTTTCCGGCCGGTCGATGACGCTGCGCTGCGGCGTAACCCTTTCCGCGTTTTTACCTCTCTGCTGCGACTCGAACTGATTGATGATGTGACGTTACGTGAAAAAGCGGCGGCGATTCTGGCGTCGCGCGACATTTTCACGCCGCGCTGTCGGCAACTGCTGCAACTGCATCAGCAGCAGGGCGGATTCACGGCTGAGCAGGCGGCAGAATTTGTCAGCGAAGCGTTGGAAACCTTCCGCTGGCATGCGCACAGCAGCGTTGACAGCCAGACCTACCAGGCGCTGAATCAACAGCACCGGCTGATTGCCGACGTCGTCTGCTTCCCGGGTTGCCACATTAATCACCTGACGCCCCGCACGCTGGATATTGATCGGGTTCAGCAACTGATGCCGTCACGCGGAATCGAACCCAAAACGCTGATTGAGGGGCCGCCGCGTCGTCAGGTGCCCATTCTGTTACGTCAGACCAGCTTCAGGGCGCTGGAGGAGGCGATTATCTTTAAGGAGGGTCATCAGGGCAGCCACACGGCACGCTTTGGTGAAATCGAACAGCGCGGCGCAGCGCTGACGCCGGAGGGGCGGGCGCTGTATGACCGGTTACTGCAACAGGCTGGCAGCGGCCAGGATAACCAACAGCATCAGCAGCATCTTGCTGATGTATTCCGGGATTTCCCCGACGATGAACAGACGCTGCGGCAGCAGGCGCTGGCGTGGTTTCATTATCGCCTGAGCGAAAAAGGCATCGCGACGCCGCCAGCCCGGGGCGAAACGCTCGACAGCCTGATCGCAGAAGGACGCATTATTGCCGAACCCATTATCTATGAAGATTTTCTGCCGGTCAGCGCAGCAGGCATTTTTCAGTCAAACCTCGGCGATCACGCGCAGGTACGCTCGACGGGCCAGGCCAGTCGTGCGGCGTTTGAAGCGGCGCTCGGCAGTGCGGTGATAGATGAAATGACGCTTTATGCGGAACGACAGCAACGTTCGCTGCTGCGTTGTGGGGTGATGCACTGACAACACTGAAATGATAACGGGACAATCGTCGGTTGTCCCTTGTTAACCGGTGCACATCGGCAACCGATCTGTACATTCTCTCTGACTCTGCATAGCACTATCGCTGCGATAACTCGTGTTATTAATGACCTGATAAGCAAGCGATACATAAGATTATCTGTACGGCGGGTATTCCCTGATGCTGGCGTAAAATAATAAATTTAATTTTACTGTAAAGGCGATAAATGGCAGCGCAATTGCTGTGCTACGCCGATATGATTTGTTGTAATTAACTGTGTGCAGCCTTTTTTTATATTGCCATCCCTGTTTTACAGCACCGTAGCGCTGCCGATGTTAGCAGGAAAGCGTTAATAACTATAAACAGAAAGCGGGCGAATGCCTATTCAAACCTTTTGATAATGTTGTTCAGTACTTTCCATTAACCTTCAGCATAATCTGCAAATCTGTTCCGGACATGGACAATGTCTCAAGGCCTGCAAATAATGGAGAGACGTTTGAACAGGGAAACAGGAATGAAAAACGAAACAGGTCTGCGGATCATGACGGCAGAGGGTGAGTTGCGTGGATGCATGGATGACGACCTTTTCGTATTCAAAGGCATACCTTATGCCGCAGCACCGGAAGGGGCGTTGCGCTGGCGTCCGCCGCAGCCGGTAACCCCGTGGAAAAGCGTGCGTGATACCACACAGTTTGCCGCTTCAGGCTGGCAAAACCGTGATTATTGCCGGGCGGTAGGTGGCGGCGATCCGGGCGAATTTAGTGAGGATTGCCTTTATCTGAATGTCTGGACCCCGGACGTCGAACCGGCCACCCCGTTGCCGGTGATGGTCTGGTTACACGGTGGCGGATATACCATCGGCGCGGGCGGTCTGGCACCTTACAGCGGTAAGCCGCTGGCCTCGCGCGGCGCGGTGGTGGTGACCATCAATTACCGGCTCGGCCATTTCGGCTTCTTTTCCCATCCGGCATTAGATGCGCAATATCCGGTTGCCGGTACGGTCAATAATTTTGGTCTGCTTGATCAAATCGCCGCGCTGCAGTGGGTGCAGCGTAATATTCCCGCGTTTGGCGGCGATCGCCGTAATGTCACATTGTTTGGCGAATCGTCAGGCGCTCGTAGCGTGCTGTCACTCTGCTGCTCGCCGCTGGCGGAAGGGCTGTTTCACAAAGGTATCGTACAGAGCGCCTACAGCTTACCGGATACACCGCTGAAAAAAGCGCGGCAGCAGGGCATAGCTGTGGCTCGCCATCTCGGCCTGCCGCCCGATGCCAGTGCCGATGCGTTGCGCGCTTTACCCGCCGATGCGTTCTGGTCACTGGAGGGGCCACTGGCCATCCAGCCGGTGCCTGTTTCCGGCGATGCGGTGCTGCCTGAGCCGATGCTGAAAACGTTTCTGGCGGCAAAGCAGCATCGGCTGCCGTTAATGGCTGGCAGTAACAGCGATGAAGCCAGCGTGCTGGACTATTTCGGCGTCGATAGCACCGCCATGCTGCATCAGTTGCGCGATAAAAATCGGGTGATTTACCGGATGCTCAAGTGGATGTATGACATCCATGACGATCGGCGTCTCGGTCGTGCGGTGGCGCGCGATATGGCCTTCAGCGTGGTGCCGTGGCTGGTGATGCGCGCCCAGCATAATACCGGGATGCCAGGCTGGCGTTACTGGTTCGATTATGTTTCGGAGAATGCACGCGATCTCTATCCGGACGGGACCTGGCATGGCAATGAAGTGCCCTATGTGCTTAATACCCTAAGTCAGATGCCTGACCCCAGTGAAAATCGGCCTTTCAGCGAAGGGGATCAGGCGTTCGCTGCGCGCGTCAGCGATTACTGGTTTCAGTTTGCCCGTGATGCCAGTGAATATAAGCATCTGCTTGAAGGAGAGGTGGTCTGGCCAGCCTGGCACCCCGGCGAAGATGTGACGATGTCACTGGGTGATAATCGAGGCAGCGGTTTAGTCCTCAAAAGGAACTTTATGCGCGCCAGAATGCGCCTGTTCCGCCTGCTGATGACTAAAATAGTACGCCTTTAGTTAGCGTGCTAACCATCAAATTGCGCGAATGGAATTAATAAGGTCATTTGCGCATAATTCGTTGAAAAGTAATGTAATTAACACAATCCCTCGCTAAAGACGCTGTAAAATTTTAGTTAATAAAATAGTTACACCTTCACTATCCCCTGCCGATAGATCTCCTATGCCCGACACTTACGGGTCAACGTGTATAGGATTTTGGTATGGGAATGCTCAAAAATTTTACCATTCGCGCTGTGATGCTCACTATTCTGGGTCTGTTCTGCTTACTGTGGAGCGGTGTCGGACTATTCAGCATCCATTCTCTCGGCGCGCTGAGCGAAGGGAATGATGTTGACCGTCATCTGGTGGAGCAAATGACGGTGCTCAGTAAAGGTAACGATCAATATTTCCGCGTTATCACGCGTCTGTCGCGCTTAATTGACAGCAAGGCGGGCGGCAAAACGCTGCCCGATGACGCTTATGCGCCGGTGCAGCAGGCGCTGGATAACATGACCCAGCAGCTGGCGACCTTTAAACAGCTGGCACCAGGACCGATGAACCCGGATGTGGTCGACAGCGTGGTGCAGAGCTGGCAGAAACTGCTGGATGAGGGTGTGACGCCGCAGTTGCAGCTTGCCCGTCAGGATTCAGCCGATGGCTATCGTCAGCAGGCCAATAATGTCACGCCGCAGCTCAGCCGGGCATTTGGCGCCAGCGCTGAAAAATTCAATCAGGGCGCTGCACAGGTCCTGGATCATACCCGGGTTGAAGTTGACCGCTTAACCGCACTGACCAAAATGATTATCACCGTGACGGTGATTGTCGGTCTGCTGATCCTGTTGTTTACCGATCGTTATCTGGTGGCCATGCTGGTCAGACCGCTGGAAGCGATCCGCAACCAATTTGCCACTATCGCCACTGGCGATCTGAGCCAGCCGGTGGCTGACTTTGGTCGCAACTGTGTCGGCAAACTGGTGCCACTGCTGAGCGCGATGCAGGATAGTCTGCGTGAAGCGGTCAGTGCGATTCGCAGCGGCACCGAGAATATCTCGCGCGGTGCAGCAGAAATCTCGGCCGGCAACAATGATCTCTCTTCGCGTACCGAAGAGCAGGCGGCGGCGCTGGAGCAGACCGCGGCCAGTATGGAGCAGCTGACTGCCACGGTGAAATTCAATGCCGACAATGCGCGTCAGGCGAGCCTGCTGGCGGAAACCGCCACCACCACCGCGCAACAGGGCGGCCAGCTGGTGAGCGAAGTGGTCAGCACCATGAACGGCATTTCCGGCAGTTCGAAGAAAATTGCTGAGATCACTAACGTGATTAATGGCATCGCCTTTCAGACCAATATTCTGGCGCTGAACGCGGCGGTAGAAGCCGCTCGTGCCGGTGAACAGGGGCGCGGTTTTGCCGTGGTGGCCTCTGAAGTACGTAATCTGGCCCAGCGTAGCGCCAACGCAGCCAAAGAGATCGCTACCCTGATTGAAGATTCCGTTCAGCGGGTCGGAAAAGGGGCCGAGCTGGTCGGCACCACCGGCGGCACCATGAATAACATTCTGAAATCGGTACAGGATGTGGATGCGATCATGAAGCAGATTGCTGCCGCATCGGAAGAGCAGAGTAAGGGCATCTCGCAGGTTGGCGCCGCCGTAACCGAAATGGACAGCGTGACGCAGCAAAACGCCTCACTGGTTGAGGAAGTCTCCGCCGCTGCCAGCGCCCTGGCGTTGCAGACCGAAGCGTTGCAGGCCTCAGTAGCGAAGTTCCGCCTCTCCGGCAATGCGACCCAGGCAGCGCCCGCCGCACCGCTGAGGCCGAACGTGCCAAAAGCGCCGGCGCTGGCGAACGCTCAGACTAAGCCTGCTGACAATGGCGACTGGGTTACGTTCTGATCCTGGCCCAGCCACGCCACCAGTTCCGCCAGTAACGGTGGGGCTTCTCCGGGCGGCCGCTGCAGTAAGCTGTAAGCCGCCCCGGTTTTTACCTCGCCAGTGAAGGGTTTAACCAGCCTGCCGCTGGCGATATCACTCTCCACCAGATTGCTGTCAGCAATCGCCACGCCAAATCCCTGAATCGCCGCACTAATCGCCAGGTCCATGGTGGAAAAATGCTGGTTGCGCTGCATCGTCACTGCGATCCCTTGTCCCTGTAGCCAGCATTGCCAGTCGCGCATGTCATCTGTGGGATGCAAAAAGGTCATGCCAGCCAGTTCCGCGGGTGAAGCGGGTAGCGACGTTCCCGCCGCCATCACCGGTGTCAGTGACTCGTCAAACAGCGTTAATGCATCACGGTGTGGTTTGCCATAAACGATCGCGGCATCAAAATTATCAAGCTGAGAAGCATGATCCAGCGTGGTGGTCAGCGCCACATGCAGTTCCGGCTGCTGTTGCTCCAGCGCCATCAGCCGTGGCACCAGCCAGCGCATCGCGCAGGTTGGCGCTTTGAGGCGAATACTGGCCTGGGTGCGGCGCGCTTTTTCGCTGGCCTGTGCCATCAGTTCATAGCCCTGACGTAATTCAGGCAGCAGCGCCGCGCCCTGCGGGGTCAGACGCAGACCACGGGCGTGTCGGTCAAACAGACTCAGGCCGAGCCAGTGCTCCAGCGCCGCAATCTTACGACTGACCGCGCCCTGGGTAATGCACAGCTCCCGGGCGGCATGGGTCAGATTGAGGTGGCGGGCCGTCACCAGAAAAGCGTGAATAGCGTTAAGCGGCAGGGTTGTACGCGACACAGTGAACCTCAGATATGCATTTTTATCATGGCTATTATGACGACAATTCGCTTGCCGACTCAAGTCTCACCCCGTTGAATAGCCATTTATTGCATTCGCTTATCTATGCCTCTGACGGAGAGATCATGTCCCTGAACACGCCTGTCGCCATCAACTCAAAGTTGCCAGATGTTGGCACCACTATCTTCAGCGTTATCGGTCAGCTCTCAGCGCAGCATCAGGCGATTAACCTGTCGCAGGGCGCACCCAATTTTCCCTGCGATCCGGCGCTGGTCGAGGCGGTCAGTCAGGCGATGCGTGACGGCCATAATCAGTATGCATCGATGACCGGCTTGCCAGCGTTGCGTGAAGCCTTAGCCAGCAAGGTCGCGTCGCTCTACGGTCAGAAATATGATCCGGCCAGCGAAGTGCTGATCACCGGCAGTGCCAGCCAGGGCATCTATATGGCGATTTCCGCGCTGGTGCATCCGGGCGATGAGGTGATTTTTTTTGAACCGGCGTTTGACAGCTACGCACCGGTGGTGCGGTTGCAGGGTGGCAAGCCGATTGGCCTTAAGCTCCAGGTGCCGGCATTTGCCATTGACTGGCAGCAGTTGCGCGCCGCGATTACGCCACGCACCCGGATGATCATCATCAATACACCGCATAACCCCAGCGCTCAGGTGCTGACGCCAGAGGATCTTAATCAGCTGGCGGCACTCACGCGCAACAGTGACATTGTGGTGTTATCTGACGAAGTTTATGAACATATCCTGTTTGATGGGCGAAAGCACTGCGGCATGGCGACCCATCCGGAACTGGCGGCGCGCAGCGTTATCGTCTCTTCGTTTGGCAAAACCTTCCACGTCACCGGCTGGCGGGTCGGCTACTGTCTGGCACCGGCAGAACTGATGACGGAGCTGGTGAAAGTGCATCAGTTTATGATGTATGCCGCCGACACACCGATGCAGGTGGGCTTCGCGCAGTATCTGCAGAACGCAGAAAACTATCTGTCACTGTCGGCGTTTTATCAGCAAAAGCGCGATCGGCTGGTTGCGCTGATGCAGGATTCACCGTTTGAACTGCTGCCGTGCGCCGGTTCCTTTTTTATGCTGGCCAGCTACGGACATTTCAGTGACGAACCGGACAGCGAAATGGTAAAACGTCTTATCGTCGATTATCGGGTCGCCACTATCCCGCTATCGGCGTTTTATATGGATGGCACCGACAATAAACTGATCCGTCTCTCCTTTGCCAAAGATGAGGCGACGCTGGAGGCTGGCGCGGCGGCGCTGTGTGCCTTCCCGCAGTAACAAAAACGTTGCCTGACGGCTGCACTCAAAGCAGGACAGCGATCGACTAAAACAATAATTTCGGGGTAAGTAATGAAAAAACGCAACGCACTATTTCTGGCACTCGGCATGATGGCGTCGGTACAGGCACTGGCGCAGGATTTACGTTATGGCCTGGAGTCGCAGTATTCGCCTTTTGAAAGCCGCAACGCTAAAGGGGAGCTGGAAGGTTTTGATATCGAGCTGGGCAATGCCATTTGTCAGGCCGGTAAATTCAGCTGTCACTGGGTGGAAAGCAGCTTTGACGCACTGATCCCGGCGCTGCAGGCGAAGAAGTTTGACGCCATCAACTCGGCGATGAACATTACCGAAGCGCGAGCCAAAAGCATCGGCTTCACGCAGCCAATCTACCGTATTCCCACCATGCTGGTGGCGAAAACCGGCGAGAAGCTGGCACCGACGGCCGAATCACTGAAGGGCAAAAATATCGGGGTGTTGCAGGGTTCGATTCAGGAAACCTATGCCAAAAAACATTGGGAATCACAGGGCGTGACCGTCACCTCCTATCAGGATCAGAACCAGGTCTATAACGACATGGTCGCCGGGCGACTGGATGGCACGCTGGTGATGTCGGCCGCCGGTCAGTCGGGCTTCCTCGACAAACCGCAGGGTAAAGGCTTCGGCTTTATTGGAAAGCCGGTCGAAGATGACGCAATTCTGGGGTCGGGTATCGGTTTTGGTCTGCGTAAAGATGATACCCAGCTCAAGCAGTCGCTGGATGCGGCGATCGCCAAAGTGCAAACCGATGGCACGCTGAAAAAGCTGGCGGAGAAATACTTTCCGGGTATTGATGTCAGCGTGAAGCCGTAAACCAGAATCGGGCGCAAAATGCGCCCGATTTCTGTGTTACTCCGCTGCCAGATAACAGAGCTTCTCGGCCACCTGATAAGATTTTACAAATGACGTCAGCGGCAGGAACTCAAAGCGCGAATGAAAGTTATGCGCGCCGGTGAAGAAATTCGGCGTCAGCAAGCCCTTAGCCGACAGCGCCGCGCCATCAGTGCCACCTCGCATCGGAATCACCTTCGGTTCGATATCCAGCGCGCTAAGCGCTTTAAAAATCAGGTCAATCGCCCGACGATCCTCGCCCAGCGCATTGCTGATATTGCTGTAGATATCGGTGAGGGTAATGTCGACTTTACCGGTTGGATAGCGGGCGGCAATCGCCTGCGCCTGCTGCTGAAGTTGCTGCTTGCGGGCGGCAAAACTGGCGAGGTCAAAGTCACGAATCGACGCTTTCAGGATCGCCTGGCTGGCATTGGCCTGCATCTCATTGAACCAGATATAGCCTTCACGCCCCTCGGTCTGTTCCGGCGTCTGCTGGCGATCAAACTGACTGATAAAGTCGTGGGCCATCAGCAGCGGATTAACCAGCACCCCTTTACCTGACATCGGATGCGCCGGCACGCCGGTGAAGCGAATCTCAGCGGCGGCTCCGTTAAAGTTTTCATACACTACTTCGCCCAGTTCGCAGCAGTCGATGGTCCAGGCGAAGTCCACATTGAATCGGGTTTCCAGATCGAGCGCTTTGGCCCCGCGCAGGCCAATCTCTTCATCGGGTACAAATGCCACCACAATATCGCCATGATCGCCGTGGAGGTTTTCCATCAGCGTCATCACTACCGTCACCGCCGCTTTGTTATCGGCGCCCAGCACGCTGGTGCCGTCGCTGAAAATGACCTCCTGACCGATATAAGGGGCGATCTCCGGATGCTGGTCGCGGCGCAGCCAGATATCCTCGTCGGCATTCAGGCAGAGATCTTCATCCTGCCAGCGCAGAATTTGCGGTTTGATATCGGGGGAGAGGCCGACGTCAACGGTATCGATATGGGTAATGAAACCGATGCGAGGCGCATTGGGACGGTTACCGCGTTTCACCGCCGTTACCGTGGCATGCTGATCAATCACCACCTGTTCCAGCCCCAGCGTATGCAGCTCAGCCGCCAGCAGTTCAGCCATCGCGTGCTGGCTTGGGGTACTGGGCAGGCTGGTCGATTTCGCATCACTCTGACTGCTGACGGCAAGGTAACGGAAAAAACGCTCGGTGAGTTGGGTCTCAAGTTTGTCGGTCATCACTATTCCTTATTAGTCAGCCATGTGCGGGGTTCGCTATGGTGCCGAATCGTGCTATCAATGAAGCATCTGAATGATTCATTTAGATATTCTGTTCACCGGAAGTCAATACAAAGCGAGGATGATAATGAAAATGAAGATAGCCACCTTAGCGCTTGTTACGGCTGGGATGACGCTGGCGGCCAGCGTTAACGCTAAAACGCTGGTCTACTGCTCTGAAGGATCACCAGAGAACTTTAACCCGCAACTCTATACCTCGGGCACCAGCGTTGATGCCAGCGCCGTACCGGTGTTTAACCGTCTGGTGGACTTTAAACCGGGCACCACCGAGCTGGTGCCCAGCCTGGCGGAAAGCTGGGAGATCAGCCCGGACGGCACAGTCTATACCTTCCATCTGCGTAAAAACGTCAAATTCCAGAGCAACAAACAGTTCAAACCGGGCCGCGACTTTAACGCTGACGATGTCATTTTCTCGTTTATGCGCCAGATGGACCCGAAGAACCCGTATCACAACGTCTCGGGCGGCACCTATTCCAACTTCGAAAGCCTGGAACTGTCGACGCTGATCAAACAGATTGACCGGGTAGATGACCATACGGTGCGCTTCACACTGTCGCACCCCGAGGCGCCGTTCCTGGCCGACCTCGCCTGGTATTTCGCCTCGATTCACTCCGCTGAATATGCCGATCAGATGCTGAAAGCCGGTACGCCGGAGAAAGTCGATATGAACCCGATCGGCACCGGTCCGTTTGAGCTGGTGCAGTATCAGAAAGATTCGCGCATTCTGTACCGCGCCTTTCCGGACTACTGGCAGGGCAAGGCGAAGCTGGATCGGCTGGTGTTCAGTATCACCCCGGATGCCTCGGTGCGCTATGCCAAGCTGGAGAAGAACGAATGCCAGGTGATGCCGTTCCCCAATCCGGCCGATCTGGAGAAAATGCGCGCCAATCCGGATATTACGCTGGAACAGAAGGCCGGACTGAATACCGGTTTCCTGGCGTTTAATACCACCAAAGCGCCTACCGACAACGTCCAGGTGCGTCAGGCGCTGGCGATGGCAATCAACAAGCCGGCAATCATCGACGCGATTTTTAAAGGTACCGGCACGGTGGCAAAAAATATTCTGCCGCCGGGCGTCTGGAGCGCCGACAAAGATCTGAAGGATTACGACTACGATCCGGAAAAAGCCAAAGCGTTACTGAAACAGGCGGGCGTTAAACCGGGCACCGAGATTGCGCTGTGGGCGATGCCGGTACAGCGGCCCTACAATCCCAATGCCCGTCGCATGGCCGAGATGATCCAGTCGGACTGGGCGAAGGTGGGTATCAAAGCCAATATCGTCAGCTATGAGTGGGGTGAATATCTGAAACGGGTCCGCAGCGGCGAGCATCAGGCGGCATTGATGGGCTGGACTACCGCCACCGGCGATCCGGATAATTTCTTCGGCCCGCTCTACAGTTGCACCTCGGCCCAGGGCGGTTCGAACTCGTCAAAATGGTGCTATCAGCCGTTTGAAAAGTTAATTACCACCGCCCGAGCCGAACCGGATCAGGGCAAACGCACCGCGCTCTATCTGCAGGCGCAGCAGATGATGCACGACCAGATGCCGGCCGTGATGATCGCGCACTCGACCATTTTTGAGCCGGTACGCAAATCAGTCAGCGGTTACCAGGTCGATCCGTTCGGTAAACACATCTTTTATCAGGTCGACATCAAACAGTAACACAAACCCTGTTGCTCGCCGGGAGGCGGACAACAGGGTGCCTGAATTGGCTAATCCTGCCGCAGTTGCCGATCGATTTCGCTTAACCGCTGCTGTAAAAAATCCAGAAACAGCGTCAGGGCAGCCGAACGCTGGCGGCCTGATACCGTTTGCAGCTGCAGGGTTCGCTGGCTGAGCTGATCGACGCCCATCGTCCGCAACACCAGATTTTGCGACTCGCGCTCAAGAAGCAGGGTAAACGCGCTACAGATGGTGACCGCCTGCGGCGTACGCAGCAAAAAGTGATACAGCGTCGCGAAATAATCACAGGTCAGCACCGGCTCCACCACGCTGCCATTCATCTGACAGGAGAGATCAAACAGTTGCCGCACCGTGGTGTGCTGACCCGGCAATGCCAGCGGCCAGCGGTGGAGATCGGCCAGCGTCACCTGGCGTGACGCCAGCGGGTGGCTCTGATGCATCGCCAGCAGCACCGGCGCTGGCCATGAGCCGAGCACCTCCACGCTGCGTTCCGGATGCAGACTGAACTGCAGCGCGACGTCGCATTCACCGGCCCGCACCGCTTCGGCCACCCCCTGTGAATGCGTGACATTCAGCGCAAACAGCACGCCCGGATTGGTGAGGCGAAATTCAGACAGCAGGCCCGGCAGCAGGCTGAATGCCATGCCATCGGTACAGGCGATACGGATGCGGGTTCGGCGTACCGCTTTCAGTCCTTTGATCTCCGCCAGCGCATATTCCATATCCAGCTGACTCTTGCGCACATGATGCGCGAAAATTTCACCGGCCTCATTCAACACCATCCCACGCGCATGACGTTCAAACAGCGGTACGCCCACCTGCGCCTCCAGCCGCTGGATCTGGCGACTGATGGCCGAAACGGCGACATAGAGCTGCTCACTGGCGGCGCTGAGCGATCCGCCGTTCACTACCGCCAGAAAATAGCGGATTTCACTGCTCAACATGGTGACTCCTTTCCGACCGGACGCATTAAAAAGGGGCAGGGTGGCATTGCTTTAAAAGCAAAGCTCACTCGATAAATTGATAATTGTGGCAAAGCCCGAAGTTTGTCAAAGATAACTGACCATTAAAAAAACAAACAGGGCAAACATGACAGAGCAACAGGCGGTAAATCAGGCGATGCGCTATTTCGACAGCGGGGCGTTTCAGCAACTGCTGGCCCGACGTATTGCCTGTATCACTGAGAGTCAGCATCCCGGTCGCCAGGCGGAACTGCAGCACTATCTGCAGGCTGAGATTGAGCCTCAGCTTGAGGCACTGGGTTTTACGCTTCACCGTTTTGATAATCCACAGCCGGAGAGTCCACCGTTTCTGATCGCTGTGCGGATGGAAGATCCGGCGCAGCCCACGCTGCTTTGCTACGGGCACGGTGATGTGGTGTCAGGCGATGCGGAGAACTGGCGGCAGGGATTATCACCGTGGCAGCTGACCGCGGAAGGCGATCGCTGGTATGGCCGGGGCAGCGCGGATAACAAAGGTCAGCACTGCATTAATCTGGCGGCGCTGGAACAGGTGATGGCGGCACGCGGCGGCCGGCTGGGCTTTAACTGTAAGATCCTGTTTGAGATGGGGGAAGAGATCAGCTCGCCAGGACTGGCGCAGATTTGCCAGCAGCAACAGGCACTGTTAGCCGCCGATCTGTTTATTGCCTCCGACGGCCCGCGGCTGAATGCTGAGCGGCCGACGCTGTTCCTGGGCTCACGCGGAGCCGCTAACTTTCGTCTCACCATTACGGCGCGCGATAACGCCTACCACTCAGGAAACTGGGGTGGATTATTAAGTAATCCGGGTACACAACTGGCGAATGCGCTGGCCTGCCTGGTGAATACGCAGGGCGTGTTGCAGGTAGCGGCGCTGAAGCCCGACTCACTGACGCCAGCGGTGCGCGACATTCTCAGCGACATCGAAGTGGGTGGCATGCCGGGCGATCCGGCGCTGGCTGAAAACTGGGGTGAACCGGGGCTTACGGCAGCTGAACGGTTGTACGGCTGGAACACACTGGAGGTGCTGGCGTTTGAAACCGGTCACCCGGCGCGGCCGATGAATGCCATTCCGGCCCGCGCCACCGCGGTCTGCCAGCTGCGATTTGTGGTCGGCACCGACTGGCAGAATCTGACGCAGCATATCGACCAGCATCTGCGTCAGCAAGGTTTCGACAATGTCAGCGTGGAGTTTATGCGTGGCTCGCCGGCGACGCGGCTGAATCCGCAGGATCCGCTGGTGGCATGGGCACTCAGCAGCCTGGCCCGCAGCAGCGGTAAAAAGCCGGCGCTGTTGCCCAACCTCGGCGGGTCGCTACCCAATGAGGTGTTTGCCGATATTCTCGGCCTGCCAACGCTGTGGGTCCCGCACTCCTATCCGGCCTGCGGCCAGCACGGGGTCAATGAGCATATGCTGATCTCAATCGCGCGCGAAGGGCTGGAAATTATGACCCGGCTGTTCTGGCAACTGGGTGAAGAGGGCCAGCAGCTGATCGCCCGTCACCGTGACTGGCAGGAGAGTGGACAATGAGTAGCATCGCGCAGAGCACGCCACGGATCACGCCCAGCCTGCATAAAACCCTGTTTGCCACCTGTATTGGTAACGCGCTGGAATGGTTTGATATCGCGGTTTATGGCTTTTTCGCCAGCTATATTGCCCACGCTTTCTTTCCGGTCAGCGACCCCTCAGTGTCGCTGCTGCTGACGTTTGGTAGCTTCGGTATTGCGTTTCTTATCCGTCCACTTGGGGCGCTGGTATTAGGTAACTACGCCGATCGCCACGGCCGTAAAAAGGCGCTGCTGCTGTCGATCAATCTGATGATGCTGGGCGGGGCGATCATCACCTTTATGCCGGGTTACGCCACCATTGGGCTGGCTGCGCCGCTGCTGATTATCCTGGCGCGGCTGATACAGGGATTTTCTGCCGGTGGAGAGTTTGGCAGTTCCACCGCTTTTCTGGTGGAGCACTTTCCGGAACGGAAAGCGTTTATCGCCAGCTGGCAGTTTGCCACCCAGGGCGCGAGCACGCTGATGGCTTCGGCGTTTGGGCTGGGCCTGACGCAGTGGCTGAGTGAAAGTGAAATCCAGGACTGGGGCTGGAGAATTCCGTTTGCCTTTGGCTTACTGATTGGTCCGCTGGGTGCCTGGATTCGCCGCCACGTTCACGAGCCTGCCAGTTTTGCGGCACAGGAGAAGCACAGTGCGCCGCTTAAAACCCTGTTCGGTCGGCAGAAGGCGCTGATCACGCTGGCGATTGGGGTGATGGTCATTTCAACGGCGATCAACTACATGCTGAACTACATTCCGACCTATGCCACCAAAACGCTGCACTTGTCGGGATCGGTAGCCTTCACCGCGACGCTGGTGGCGGGGATCATCCTGACGGTCGTCACGCCGATTATGGGACTGTGGGCAGAGCGTATTGGCCGTCTGCCGCTGATGTGGGGATCGCTGTTACTGCTGATGGTGACCATCTATCCGGCCTTTAAAGGCATGGTCGATCACACCACGCCGACCACGCTGATTCTGCTGGTGGCCTGGATGGCGCTGCTGAAGTCCGTTTACTTCTCGACGGTGCCTTCGGTGATGGCCGATCTGTTTCCTGCCACCACCCGGGCCAGCGGTATGGCAATCAGTTATAACGTGGCGGTGACGGTGTTCGGCGGTTTTGCGCCGTTGATTTGCAGCATGTTGATTGCCGCCACCGGCAGCAGCCTGGCGCCAGGCTATTATCTGATGGCGGTCGCCGTCCTGAGCGGTGTGGCGCTATCGCGCAGCCGTAAGCATCTGGGATAATAAAACGGGCCGCGCTAACGGCCCGTTTTTGCTGTTTAGCTGAACTGAAGATAGGCGACGTGGGTCTGCAGATACTCTTCCAGCCCGTGTTTGCCGTCGGCACCGCCCACGCCAGATTTACGCCAGCCGGCATGAAAACCCTGCATCGCCTCGAAGTTTTCGCGGTTGACGTAGGTTTCGCCAAATTTCAGCTGACGCAGTGCCTTCATCGTGGTGTTAAGATTCTGCGTATAGAGCGAAGATGTCAGTCCATACTGGCAATCATTAGCCAGCGCGATCGCTTCGTCCAGCGTGTTAAAGGCCATCACCGGCAGCACTGGACCAAAGATTTCCTCCTGCATAATCTCCATCTCCTGATGCACGCCGGTGATCAGCGTCGGCTCATAAAAGAAACCTTTATCGCCAGACCGCTTGCCGCCCAGTACCACCGTTGCGCCTGCTGCCACCGCATCCGCCACTTTTTGTTCGACCCGCGCCAGGGCCGCAGCGTTAATCAGTGGGCCCATATCAATATCGTTATGCTGAGCCGGGTCACCCAGTTTCACCTGCCGGAAAGCGGCGGTGAGTGCAGTGATAAATTCATCGTAGATGCCCTGCTGAACATAGACCCGTTCTGCGCAGTTACAGACCTGGCCGCTGTTGATCATCCTGGAGCTGACGATGGCCCGCACCGCGAGATCGATATCGGCATCATCCATCACGATGGCCGGTGCTTTACCTCCCAGTTCCAGTGACACCTTAGTGACATTTTTCGCCGCCGCCTGCATGGTCGCAATGCCGGCACCCACGCTGCCGGTCAGGCTGACCAGGCCCACTTTCGGGTTCGCCGCCAGTTCCTGTCCCACTTCCGGGCCATAGCCATAAACAAAGTTGATGACGCCGGCGGGCAGCTCAATCTGCTGTAAAATCTCAGCAAAAATGGCGGCGTTATTCGGGGTCAGTTCACTGGGTTTGATCACGATGGTGTTACCCGTGATCAGCGCTGGCGCGGCTTTACGCGCAATCAGGAAGAACGGGAAGTTCCACGGCAGAATACCGGTGGTGACACCAATCGCTTTTTTAAACAGGAAAATATTCTCATTGGCGCGGTCGCTGTTGATGATTTCACCTTCATAACGGCGAGCCCATTCAGCCATATAGTCGAGATAGTCTGCGGTGAATAGCACTTCAGTCTGTGCCAGCCCCTGCGTTTTTCCCCCTTCCGCTACAATGGTCGCGGTCAGCTGTGGTTCGCGTGCGCGAATTGCCGTGGCGATCTTATGCAGCCAGAGGCCTCGCTCCACGGCGGGCAGGGATTCCCATGCTGGCTGCGCCGCTTCGGCAGCGAGAATAGCGCGCTGTGCATCCTCTTTGTTGCCCTGCGGGATGCGCGACAGCAGCGCTTCGGTGGCGGGATTAATCACCTCAATCCACTTATCATTATGATCGGCGACAAACGCGCCATTGATGTAATGTTGATGATGTGTTGTCATTCGCAGGACTCTCCGCTAACGGTACGTTGCAATAATGTAATAGCAGGGTGAAACAGATCCGGCGGGTCTACCTTTTCCTGATTGCCAAACGCGAAGAACTGCTGGCAACCAATCACAGAAATCGGCGCGTTTTACGGCAAAAACAGCAAATTGTTATAGATTTAAAGGAGTGAAGCCGTAACAGGAGAATCACATCATGGCAAACGGATGGGCGTCGGAAGGCGCAGTACAGGAGCAGATCGACAGCACCGTCAACGACGGCATTGAACGTGTCCGGCAGTCAATCGGTCAGGGCGAAAGCGCCATCGAATGCGAACTCTGTGGCGAACCCATACCTGAGGCGCGCCGTAAAGCGCTGAAAGGCGTACGTTACTGCGTATCCTGTCAGGAGAAAAGGGACAAGCAGCAGCAGAGCAGCAGTTTGTTTAACCGCCGGGGCAGTAAGGACAGCCAGCTGCGCTAGGCGTCAGGAGCCCGGCATCGCCAGACCACTGCCAATAAACCAGGCCAGAAAGGCTACGCCCGCCACGATAATGGCGATAGGAAAGAGGATGCCAATTCTCATTATTTTCCTGCTGATAACAGAGAGGGTCAGGCGGGCGATCTTATCACGACAGCTGTAACACTGCGCGGTGGGTTTTCAGCAGGGTGAACAGCTGGAACTGCGTCGCATCAGTGGCCTCACGCAGCAGTTCTCCTTTTTTAAATAAAATATGCTCAACGTGTCCCAGCTGACGCCACACGACAATGGCTGCGGCGATTAAGGCACAGTGTTGTTCTGCCTGTACACATTCAATGGTGGCATAGTGCGTTTCATCCAGTCCGTTGACAAAAACCTTCATGGCATCGGCGGGCAAAATCGCCCGCAGATCATCCAGCATCACCTGGCTCACTGAGCGTGAAAGAAACAGTGTTAACCACTTCGTCGTCATCCCAATCCCTGAATCCGATCAATTTCCCCCAGTTTATACGAACCTCGGCACCGTAAGGAAAGGCTTCTTTGTTCTTTTGCCAAAATGATCGTGCGCATGGCAGTCAGACTGATAATGTGCTGCGTCACACAGCAAAATTATAAAAAATACAGAATAATAAGCCACTTAGACAAAAATCCGTCCGGCAATCTGACAAAGAAGATTTTGTGATCCCTGGCGGGATTAATCGGACGATTTTGCCAGTCCGTTGCGGTATCCGGCATTCATTCAAAGGCTGAGGAATTCCTGCAAAACGTAGACTGCCTGCTAAGCGGAAATCGTCTGGTTTCCGTCAGGCCTCAACCTAACCAGGAAAAAACAATGAACAGTGCCATTATTGCAGGAATCTTCTGGCATTTTGTCGGAGCTGCCAGCGCCGCGTGTTTCTACGCGCCTTTTAAACAGGTGAAAAGATGGTCATGGGAAACCATGTGGTCAGTGGGTGGTGTGATGTCGTGGCTGATTCTGCCCTGGGCGGTGAGCGCTATTTTGCTGCCCGACTTCCGCGCCTATTACAGTAGCTTCAGCCTCGCCCAGCTGATGCCGGTATTTCTGTTCGGCGCGATGTGGGGAATTGGTAACATCAACTACGGTCTGACGATGCGCTATCTCGGCATGTCGATGGGCATCGGCATTGCCATTGGTATTACGCTGGTGGTCGGCACGCTGATGACGCCGCTGCTGCAGGGCCGTTTTGGTGAGCTGTTCGCCTCGGCCGGGGGCCGCTTAACCCTGCTCGGTGTACTGGTGGCGCTGATTGGAGTGGGCATAGTGACCCGCGCTGGCCTGCTGAAAGAGCGGGCGCTGGGCATTAACGCGGAAGAGTTCAATCTTAAAAAAGGGCTGGTGCTGGCGGTGATGTGCGGTATTTTCTCCGCCGGTATGTCATTTGCGATGGACGCCGCGAAGCCGATGCACGAGGCCGCCGCGCAGTTGGGTATCGATCCGCTCTATGTCGCGCTGCCGAGTTATGTGGTGATCATGGGCGGCGGAGCGCTGGTTAATCTGGCGTTCTGTTTCTACCGACTGGCTACCCGACCCGAACTGTCAGTACGCCGTGATTTCTCGGTGGCAAAACCGCTGCTGATGGCGAACGTGGCTTTTGCCGTCCTCGGCGGCACCATGTGGTATCTGCAATTCTTCTTTTACGCCTGGGGACACGCCCGAATTCCAGCGCAGTATGACTATGTCAGCTGGATGCTGCACATGAGCCTCTATGTGCTGTGTGGCGGTCTGGTCGGTTTACTGATGAAAGAGTGGAAGTCAGCGGGGCGACGGCCGGTCAGCGTTTTATCGATTGGTTGCGTGGTCATTATCATCGCCGCCAATATCGTTGGGCTTGGCATGGCAGCCTGATCGGAAACAGCAGGGAAGCGCGAGCCTGCGATGCGGGCTCGCGCTATTGTGATTCAGTATCCGCGTTTTTTAATGCCTGAGCCGGTGAAATAAAGCGCTGACGCCAGGCGCTGGGAGTCAGACCGGTATCGCGGGTAAAGACCACCGAAAAGTAGTTACTGTCATCAAAGCCGCAGCGCGCTGCCACTTCACTGATCAGACAATCCTGAGTACGCAGCAGATACTTCGCCTGGCAGAGCTGCAGCTGGCGCAGATAATGGCCGATGGTCATTCCGGTTTGCTGGCGAAACAGCTGCCTGAGCGCCCGCTCGTTAAGCTGGTTATGCTGGCAAAACTCGGCAAGGTCAAAAGGTCGGGCAATCGCGCCCTGTAATGCGGACATCAGCAAATCTAACTGCTCGCCCTCCGGCAGCGCCCACGGGCGATCGGCAGCATAGCCATGTCGGCGAAGAATCAGCGCCAGCTGCAAAAACAGCGCCTCCGACAGCTGCACTGACAGGGAATCGCTTTTGCGACTTTCGCGTTCCAGCTGACTAATCACACCGCGCGCCAGTGCCATACCGCGCGTGGTCAGACGCCAGCAGCCGGGCGCATCGGCACCCTGTGGCGGTAGCAGCTGATTCCAGTCAAGTCCGAGGGTGAAGCGATCACGACAGTAGAGGATATTATCCAGCACCAGGTCGTTGACGCTGTCATAGCTGTGGCAGTCATTGTCGCGGATATAAAAAACGTCGCCACAGGTGATCAGCCAGGGACGATCGTTGAGGAGATGCAGACCATTGCCGCGCCAGACAATGACGATTTCACTAAACTCGTGCCTGTGCGGCGGGAAAGAGGGTTGAGGCATCCGTTCGGCTACCGCCACCGGTAAGCTGGTGGCAGGAAAATAATCATCCCGGCTGAGTATCAACGCCATACTGTGCTCCTTTACAACATCTGCTGGCGCTCCGCTCGTGGTGCGCAGCCAAATTCGCGCCTGAACAGGGTAGAGAAGTGGTTACTGTCACCAAATCCACACTGAAAGGCGATATCGGTAATTCGCATATCACTGTGACGCAGCAAATGGCGCGCCTGCAATAAACGCAGCCGGTTGAGGTAACGCTGTGGCGTGCTACCGGTTTGCTGCTTCATTTGTCGGTGCAGCGTGCGCAGCGACAGACAAAAACGATCGGCCAGTTCATCCCAGACAATCTCATCACTGTAGTGCTCGTTCAGCCAGTCGAGCAGGCGATGCAGACGTGCCTCCTGATCCTGGCTCTGTTCGTCACGGCACGCTTCACGCAACAGCACCAGCAGTTGCAGAAACAGCTGCTCCTGGCGTGCCTGCTTCTCCAGTGACCAGACTTCATCCTGCCGCATCTGAGTCGCCACACTCAGCGCCTGGGTCATCACTTTGTGATTAATACGCCAGTGCGACGCATAGTGCCCATCTTTATCACAGGGCAACAGCGCCTGCAGTCCGGAGAGAAAACGAAATGCGCCCGGACTGCGATACAGCACGTTAGTCAGGCAGAGGTTTTCAGTCTGTTCATAAAGGTGACGATCGTGATCGCGCACAAAGCAGACGCAGCCGGCGCACAGCGTTTGCGGCTGACCGTTGAACACGTGAATGCCCGACCCATGCTCAACCAGCACAATTTCATGAAAATCATGATGGTGTTCCGGAAAAGCCTGCTGTGGAACACGCGGCTCAATAGCGATTGCATAATCGCCCTCCGGGAAGAAATCTGCACTGTGCAAAATGGTCATCATTGCCTCTCGCCACTGTTAACAAAACCGTAACGAAGTCTAATCAGGACAGTGTCACCTTACCTTGAATTTTCTGCTCATCTCAGCAGTAATCCTGCTGATTATTCAAGAAATCCTCAGCAGTTAACAAATTTGCGGCAGGGGTCACATCACCTTTGCTGCTGTCTCTGTGATCTCTCTCACGAACTTCTTTGCCAGTCTGCCAGTGACCTTCGCCCGCTGGCACTGTCGGGAAGGTGGCGACCCGGCAGGATTTTTACTCTGTGACCATCAAATCACAGGAAAAAATGCTGCCATGACCAAGCGAAATATTGTTGCTATCGATCTCGGCGCATCCAGCGGACGGGTGATGCTCGCACACTGGGATGCCGCTCAGCGCCACCTCAGCCTGCGCCAGGTACGGCGTTTCGCGAATACCCGCCAGCGTCGTGATGGCTATGACTGCTGGGATGTGGCAATGCTGGAGCAGGAGATCCGGGCCGGACTGGCACAGCTGGACGCCGAGGGCGTGGTGCCGGACAGCATCGGCATTGATACCTGGGGTGTGGATATGGTGCTGCTCGATGCCAGCGGCGAGCAGGTTGGAGAAGCGGTAAGCTACCGGGATGCCCGCACTCACGGCCTGATGGAGCAGGCGCAGCGCGATTTGAGCCACAGCGCAATTTATGCCCGCACCGGCATTCAGTTTCTGCCGTTTAATACGCTCTATCAGATGCGGGCGCTGCAGCAGCAGCAGCCTGACTGGCAGGCCCGCGTCGCGCATGCGCTGATGATCCCGGACTATCTGCACTATCGCCTGACCGGCAATCTCAATTGGGAATACACCAACGCCACCACCACGCAGATGCTGAATATCGACAGCGGCGAATGGGATCGCGATCTGCTCAGCTGGGCCGGTGTCGATGCCGCCTGGTTCGGCCAGCCACAGCCACCGGGCAATACCGTCGGCCACTGGCTAAACGCCCGCGGTGAGCCCATTCCGGTGATCGCCGTCGCCACCCACGATACCGCCAGCGCGGTACTGGCGACGCCGCTGATGCAGGAGGATGCCGCCTATCTCAGTTCCGGCACCTGGTCTTTAATGGGCTTTGAAAGCCTGCAACCTTACGCGTCGGAAGCGGCACGGCATGCCAATATCACCAATGAAGGCGGCGCGGAAGGCTATCGCGTACTGAAGAACATCATGGGATTGTGGTTACTGCAGCGCGTCTGCGATGAGCTTCATATCGACGATCTCACTCCGCTGATTGCCGACACCGCCCGGCAGCCCGGCTGCGTGTCATTAATCAACCCGAACGATGCCCGCTTTATCAATCCGGACAGTATGGTCACCGAGATCCAGAATGCCTGTGCGGAGCAGGGTATGCCGGTGCCGCAGTCCGCGGCGACGCTGGCGCGCTGCATTTTTGACAGTCTTGCGCTGCTCTACCGCGAAGTCATCACGGAACTGGCGCAGCTGCGCGGCAAACCCTTCAGCCAGCTGCACGTCGTGGGTGGCGGCAGCCAGAATCATTTCCTCAACCAACTGTGCGCTGATGCCTGTCAGGTTCCGGTATTAGCAGGACCGATCGAAGCATCAACACTGGGCAACGTAGGCTGTCAGCTGATCGCGCTCGGCGAGCTGACCGATGTAGCCGATTTCCGCTGCTGCGTGGTCAACAATTTCCCGCTCAAAAAATTTGAACCGCAAACAAACAGCGCTTTTGGTGCCAGTCAGGCACGCTTTACTGCGCTGAGTCAACCCGCTAAGGAACTCGCTTATGACTAAGCAGATTGAACAGGCTTTTGAACTGGCTAAACAACGTTACGCCGACATTGGGGTTGATGTTGAACAGGCCATCCGCCAGCTGGATAGTATCCCGGTTTCCATGCACTGCTGGCAGGGTGATGATGTCCGGGGCTTCGAAAACCCGCAGGGCGCGTTAACCGGCGGTATTCAGGCAACCGGCAACTATCCGGGACGCGCCCGCAACGCAGGCGAGTTGCGGGCCGATCTTGATAAAGCGATGTCACTGATTCCCGGCGCTAAACGCCTGAACCTGCACGCTATCTATCTGGAAAGTGACAAACCGGTGGCACGTGATGCAATTGAGCCGGAACATTTCGCTAACTGGGTCAGCTGGGCCAAAGAGCACAAGCTGGGCCTCGACTTCAACCCCAGCTGCTTCTCGCATCCGCTGAGCGCCGACGGCTTTACGCTTTCCCATGCCGATAAAACCATACGTCAGTTCTGGATCGATCACTGCAAAGCCAGCCGCCGGGTCTCTGCCTCATTTGGTGAGCAGCTGGGCACGCCTTCGGTGATGAACATTTGGGTACCGGATGGCATGAAAGATATTACCGTGGATCGCCTGGCCCCGCGTCAGCGTCTGATGAGCGCCCTGGATGAGATCATCTCAGAAAAACTCAATCCGCAGCACCATATCGACGCGGTAGAGAGCAAGCTGTTTGGCATTGGTGCTGAGAGCTACACCGTGGGCTCTAATGAGTTTTATCTCGGTTACGCCGCCAGCCGCCAGACGGCACTTTGCCTCGATGCAGGTCACTTCCATCCGACCGAAGTGATCTCCGACAAAATCTCCGCCGCCATGCTTTATGTCCCGCGTCTGTTGCTGCACGTCAGCCGTCCGGTGCGCTGGGACAGCGATCACGTGGTGCTGCTGGATGATGAAACTCAGGCGATCGCCAGCGAGATTGTCCGTCATCAGCTGTTTGACAAAGTACATATCGGCCTCGACTTCTTTGATGCCTCAATCAACCGCATCGCGGCCTGGGTTATTGGCACCCGCAACGCCAAAAAAGCGCTGCTGCGCGCTTTGCTGGAACCCACTGATCGTCTGCGCCAGGTGGAAGCCGAAGGCGATTACACCGCACGACTGGCGCTGCTGGAAGAGCAGAAGTCACTGCCGTGGCAGGCGGTATGGGAAGCCTGGTGTCTGCGTCACGATGTGCCCGCCGATGCCAGCTGGCTGAGCGATGTCCGTCACTATGAACAACAAATCTTGAGTCAACGTTAAGGATTCACTATGCAAAGCATTCTTTCTTCCTGGTTTGTACAGGGAATGGTCAAAGCAACCAGCGATATGTGGCTGAAGGGCTGGGATGAGCGCAACGGCGGTAACGTCAGTCTGCGTCTGCTGGAGGAGGAGGTGAAACCCTTTGCTGCCGATTTCTATGCACAACCACGCTGCATTGAACTGACGCAGCCCGCACCCGCGCTGGCTAACTGCTGGTTTCTGGTGACCGGGTCGGGTAAGTTCTTCCGCAATGTACAGCTCGACCCCGCCGATTGTCTGGCGCTGCTGCAGGTGGATGACCAGGGACTCTCTTTTAAAATTCATTGGGGATTGTCGAATGGCGGCCTGCCAACCTCTGAACTGGCCTCCCATTTCCAGTCACATAGCGTGCGTAAAGCGGTCAGCAACGGCGCGGATCGCGTCATCATGCACTGTCACGCCACTAACTTCATGTCCCTGAGCTATGTGGTTGAACTGGATTCAGCCCGCTTTACCCGTCTGTTGTGGGAAGGCAGTACCGAATGTCTGGTGGTGTTCCCGGATGGCGTCGGCATCCTGCCCTGGATGGTGCCTGGCACCGACGGTATTGGCGCTGCCACTGCGGAACAGATGCAGTCGCACAGCCTGGTGATGTGGCCGTTCCACGGCATCTTTGGCAGCGGACCGACGCTGGATGAAACCTTTGGTCTGATTGATACCGCAGAAAAATCCTCTGAAGTGATCGTTAAAGTGCTGTCGATGGGCGGAATGCGGCAGAGTATCACGACCGAACAACTGGTAGCGCTGGGCGAACGCTTCGGGGTGAATCCGTGGCAGGCGGCGCTGGACGTGGGGCCAGCCAATGCTTCGTAAAGCCTTTGTGATGCAGGTGAATGCCGACTGTCACGCAGAGTATGAACGTCGTCATTCCCCTATCTGGCCAGAACTGGCCGAAACGCTGAAGGCGCATGGGGCGCACAACTATGCCATCTGGCTGGATGCGGAGCGCAATCTGTTGTTCGCCAGCGTTGAGATCGAGTCAGAGGCGCGCTGGAATGCTGTTGCTGAGACGGAAGTGTGCCAGCGCTGGTGGGCATCGATGAAAGACCTGATGCCTTCTAATCAGGACAACAGTCCCATCAGCAAGCCTTTAAAACCGGTTTTCTTTCTTGACTGATCGCCTCCGGGTCACAGACAGGGTATCGGCTCACCAACAATCAGGACGGTGTTATCACCGCCCTGATTTTTTTAGCTGATTTTACGCTTTGTGCTGACACAAGCCGGTCAGCGTCGGCCACATCGCCATCAGCGTATCAATGATGTTGTCCAGATCGGCCCGGGGCGCACCTTCGCGCGCCCGAACAGACATCCCCTGCAGCATACAACCCAGATAGCGCGCGACCGCCGCAATGTTTACCGATTCGCTCAGTTCGCCACGTTGCTGACGGCTCAGCAGAAAATGGCTCAGCGTACTCTCCTGTGACTGATGCTGCTGCTGTAACATCGCGGCGATCTCAGCAGAGGCCGCTGACAGGGTGGTAGACGTACAGATAAAGAAGCAGCCGCCGGGCGAATCGCGATCGGTGAAGCAGGCCGCCGTGGCACGAAAATAGCTTTCGATCGCCTGATCGACCGGCAACGCATCGTTACCCAGTGACGTATCACGCCAGGCGCTGAACTTCTCCACGTAGCGCTCCATGGCTGCCCGGAACAATCCCTCTTTATTGACGAATTCAGCATACAGCGTGGGCGCTTTTGCACCGGTTGCCGCCACCAGATCGGCCAGCGACGTCCCTTCGTAACCGTGGGTCCAGAACAGGTTCAGCGCCTTGTCGAGCGCAGCTTCACGGTCGAAAACTTTGGGACGACCGCGGCACTTCTTCACGTCGCATTCCTGAATCTGGCTCATAAATCCTCTCGGGTGGTAAAACACCCTATTAAATTACCGATCATTAATAAAATGTGCAAGGGCCGGTTAACGCAGCCGCAATACCCATTGCCATTTTGTGCGACGGCGCTCGCTTATCGCCCCTAAGGTTAAGTGAAAAAGGGGGCTGACGCCCATAATCACGCCACTTCGCGAATAAAATAACGTTCATTAAATAAATATTGACGACCTGGCACAAAGGGTACTATCATTTAATTAATGATCGTTAATTAAATAACGACACACATTTTCCACTACAGAATATGAAGAGAGAGAAACCCATGAAAAGCATCAAACTCAGCCTGGCCGCCATCGCACTGACTACCCTGACTTTTGGCGCGTTCGCCGCTGAACAGGTCAGCAGTGACCCGATCAATCAGCAGCCTGTCGGCACCATTTCAGTCCAGGGCGGCACCAACCTCAATTCCGTTGAAGCGCAGTTAAATGCTAAAGCGGATGAAGCCGGTGCCAAATCATTCCGCATCACATCAACCAGTGGTCAGAACAAATTGCACGGCACCGCCGTGATTTATCAGTAATTGATCGTTGAAGAGGGGTTCGTTATGAAAAGGTTCACTATCATGGTGGCGGCTGCACTACTCAGCAGCCTCTCCTTTGCCAGCGTTGCGGCCCAGCAGGTTATTCATTCGCCGCTGGATCAGCAAAAAATCGGCGTCATCAGCGCGACAGGCAGCACTAACCTGACCTCGCTGGAACAGCAACTGTCAGAAAAGGCCAGCGATGTCGGCGCAAAGTCTTTCCGCATCACTTCGACCTCTGGCAACAACAACCTGCATGGCACCGCAGTGCTTTATAAGTAAGCTGAAACAGGCTTCAGATAAATTCCTGCCTGAAGCCTTTTTTCTATCCATTGCTGCGTAATTGCGGGTAGCGGCGAAAAATATAGACGCACCACAGCAGCGCGACCAGACCAATCATCCCGCCAACATTGCCCACATCGGCCATCCTGAAATGCAGGCTGACCTGATTCCCCAGCAACGCACCCGCGCCAATACCAATATTGTAGATACCCGACATCAGCGACATCGCAACGTCTGTCGCGTCCGGTGCCAGAGACAGTACCCGTATCTGCATGCCCAGGCCGATCATCATCATCGCCATTCCCCAGATAATGCACAGGATGGAGATCGCCGCGGGACGAACCGCAGCGAAAATCAGCAGCCCCATGCAGAGCGTAATCAGCGCTATCGCGGCAATCAGCAGAGCTGAAGGGAATTTATTGCCCAGCGAACTGAACAACAGGCTACCGATAATGCCCGCCGAACCAAACAGCAGCAGCAGCAGAGTGGTGAAGTTCTCGTCTGACTGCGCAACCGCCTGCATAAAGGGTTCGATGTAGCTGTAAGCGGTGTAATGCGCCGTCACCACCAGCGTAACCAGCAGATACATGCTGACTAACGCGGGTCGACGGAACAGCATCGGTACGCTGCTCAGTGAGCCGGTGTGTTCACTCGGCAGACGCGGCAGAATCCGCACCAGCATGATCATCAGCACCAGCGCGGAGAGGCCGATAGCCCCAAACGTCGTACGCCAGCCCAGATACTGACCGACCACGCGGCCAATCGGTACGCCCAGCACCATGGCAAGCGCCGTGCCGGTGGCGAGCATACTCAGCGCCTGGGTTTTCTTACCCGCCGGGGCCACACGGATCGCCAGCGAGGCGGTGATCGACCAGAATACCGCATGCGACAGTGCGATGCCGATGCGTGAAACAATCAGCGAGCGGAAGTCCCAGGCTACCGTTGAGAGCACATGGCTGGCGATAAAGATCAGGAACAGCACACCGAGCAGCATTCGTCGCTCAATATTGCGCGTCAGCAGCATCAGCGGCAGAGAGAGCAGCGCGACCACCCAGGCATAGATGGTCAGCATGATGCCGACATCAGCGGTCTGCATCGAAAAATCAGCGGCGATATTGGATAGCAGCCCAACCGGCACAAATTCAGTGGTGTTGAACACAAAGGCGGCAATAGCCAGCAACACCACGCGAAGCCAGGCCGTTTTACGTGAAACAGTAGTTGATTGCATGAGGAGTCAAGTCAGTCAGAACAGCGAATCGGATGTGGCAGAAACATCCGGCGAAAGTGACCTGCGTCACAAATTACTGACTATTGTAGTGAATAAACCCGGAAGGGGAACCTTATAAACCGTTTTTAACCCTGATTATTTTTTATCGCCCTGTGGCAGGGCGATAGCCTGAGGTTATTGACCGCGTCGCCGTGCTGGCATCATTCGCAACAACGTATTGTCCTTCAGCAGATAATGATGAAACAGTGCCGCCACAGCATGCAGTCCGATAAGCCAGTAACCGAGCGGTGCCAGCGTCTCATGCCAGTCAATCAGCCAGTCGGCGAGATCAAAATTGGGTACGGCTGCCACCGGCATACTAATGCCGAACAGCCACCACTCGCGGCCTTTCAGATAGCGTGACGTCAGGCCAAGAATCGGCAGCGTGATAAACAGGGCATAGATAAGCGTATGCGTCAGATGCGCCAGCCCGGTTTGCCAGCGACGTATAGCCGGCGTAATCGCTGGCGTGCGATGACGGGTGCGCAGCACCAGACGGGCAATCATCAGCACCAGTACCGACGCGCCTGCGCTGAAGTGGGTAATGATCATGGCATAACCCTGCCACGAACCGCGCTGTGCAAAACCGCGCAACTCAATCGTGGCATAGGCGATGACCACCAGCACAAAGGTGAGCCAGTGAAGGGCAATTTGAGATCCAGCATATTTTTCCCGCATGGTGTAACCCGCTAAACAGATTCAGGCCTTCTAACATAACGGAAAATAGCGGGAAATCTTAACAAATTAGCGCAGCGGGATAACTTTTCCGCCGCCACGCCGCTAGCGTGACGTCAGGGTATGTTTCAGGGCCGCGCTTTGCTGTTGATTAAGGCTGGATTTATCGTTCAGCGGACAGCAGGTATCGCAGCCCATCGCGCCTGGGTAATACTTTTTCGCCTGTAAAATAGCCGCGTTGACCTGATAAAAACTGCCGAGAAACAGTCTGTCAGCGGGCACCGGCAGAAACGCACAGCCCGCAGCATGTACCACATGGTTTTCGTTATAACCCGATAGTTTGTTTACGTAATAGTAGAGAGCCACAGGCGGTCCTTTTTGCTGTATTAAGCGACAAAAATAAGCAAATGTCACAATCAGACCGATTATAGCGGGAAAAGCGTATTTTGTTGCTACTGGACCTGAAGGTTCTGGTACCAGCGGTAAAACAAGGCCCGGACGCTTTTCCGGACCGCGTGGTCAGCAGGGCTGACTTCAGAGCTGTTTAGATTGCAGTCGCCAGGCGACCATCAGCGCCAGCAGCAGCAGGGCGCTGATAAACAGTGTGATACCGGACCAGCCGTAGTTGTGCCAGAACAGCCCACCGAGTGTGCCGGCCACGCTGGAACCGACGTAATAACTGAACAGATAGAGCGACGAGGCCTGACCCCGCGCCCGACGCGCTCGCGGACCTATCCAGCTGCTGGCAACCGCATGGGCGGCAAAAAAGCCGGCGGTGAACAGCATCATGCCAGGCAGAATCAGCCACAGCGAATCAAAAGCAGTGAATAACAGGCCTGCCAGCATAACCGCGGTGGCACCGAACATCACCGGCCCGCGTCCCATCCGGCTGGTTAACGCGCCCGCTTTGGGTGAACTCCATGAACCGGTAAGGTAGACAACTGACAGCAGGCCCACAACGGCCTGACTAAGATGCCAGGGCGCCGCCAGCAAGCGATAGCCGATATAATTAAACAGAGTAACGAACGCGCCCATCAGCAGGAACCCTTCGGCGAACAGCCACGGCAATCCCGGGTCGCGCCAGTGCAGGCGAAAATTGATCAGCAGGTTGCGCGGGCGCAGCGAGGTGGCGCGAAAATGGCGCGACGGTGGCAGAATTTTCCAGAACATCAGCGCCGAGGCCAGTGAAAAACAGCCGATAACTGCAATCGCGACGCGCCAGGAGTAGAAATCGGTAAGAACGCCACTCAGCAGGCGACCACTCATGCCGCCGATTGAGTTGCCGCTGATATAGAGTCCCATCGAAAACGCAACGATCCGGGGTGACATCTCTTCGCTCAGATAGGTCATGCCGACCGCCGCGACGCCGCTCAGTGACAGCCCCATCAGCGCCCGCATAATCAGAATGCCGTGCCAGCTGGTCATGGTGGCGGAGATCAGCGTACAAATCGCCGCCAGCATCAGGGCGGTTACCATCACAGATTTACGCCCGACGGCATCAGAGAGCGGCCCGGTTACCAGCAGGCCGAGCGCCATCAGCCCGGTGGAGATGGAGAGTGACAGACTACTGGCCGCCGGCGACACGCCAAATTGCTGCGACAGCACCGGTAAAATCGGTTGTACACAATAGAGCAGGGCAAACGTCGCCAGACCGGCTGAAAAGAGTGCCAGCGTGACGCGCATAAATTGCGGTGTACCCCGGGTGATCCAGCCTGATGAGGCTGGCGAAACTAACGGTCTGCCTGCGACCTGATTCTCAACGGTAGCGGCCTGAGTAGTGCGGCTCACAATCTTTCCTCAGTGATGAAAAACCTGTCGTCAGCTTAAAAAAGGGTGATTATGATGTCTAATATATTAATAATCTCAAATGAGACGTTGAGCATATGAATATTGAGCTGCGTCATCTGCGCTACTTCATTGCCGTGGCCGAAGAATTGCATTTCGGCCGGGCGGCGTTGCGACTGAATATCTCTCAGCCACCCCTGAGCCAGCAGATTATTCAGCTGGAAAATGAGACCGGAGCCCGTCTGTTTAATCGCACTAACCGCAGCGTGCAGCTGACGGCTGCCGGACAGCAGCTATTGCAGGATGCCCGCGCAATCCTGTTGCAGGTTGAACAGGCGTCAGATCGGGCAGCGCGACTGCATCGCGGCGAAGAGGGCGAACTGCGCATCGGTTTTACCTCTTCGGCACCCTTTACCGCAGTGGTGTCAGATGCGCTCTACCAGTTCCGACAGCGCTGGCCGCAGGTGCATATCCAGATGCAGGAGATCAATACCCGTCAGCAGCTGGCACCGCTTCATGATGGACGGCTGGACCTCGGGGTAATGCGCAACACGCCGTTACCGGCGGATTTACGCCACCAGCTGCTGCTGAGCGAGCCGCTCTATGCTGTGGTGCACTGGGCGCATCCGCTGGCGACGGCGGAAAAAATCTCCGTCGCCGCGCTGGCGGCTGAGCCTTTTCTCTTTTTTGATCCCCAGGTCGGCACCGCCCTTTACAGTGAGATTCTGGCGCTGCTGCATCGTTATCAGATCAAGCCCTACATCACCCAGGAGGTGGGCGAGGCGATGACCATTCTGGGTCTGGTGGCGACCGGGTTAGGCGTGTCGATTTTACCCGCCTCTTTTCGCCGGGCGCAGCTGGCGGATGTGGTCTGGCTGCCGCTGGAAGAGCGCGATGCCCTTTCCGAGCTGTGGCTGGTCTGGTCCGCAGAGCGCGAAATAAATAACCAGATGCGCCATATGATGGCGTTGCTGCAGCAAAATAAGGCGTAACTTCGGCCAGTCGTCACGACAATGTGTGCGATAAATCACATTTCTAATCAAATATTTGACGCTGCCGCCTGTTCTGCATCACCATGACGCATGTTTATTTAGAAGCGCGAAAATAACCGGGAGCAGGGTTGTGAATCTGGACAGTCAACCTGGCCATATTGACCAAATTAAGCAAACTAATGCAGGCGTCGTTTACCGATTAATTGATCAATACGGTCCTATTTCGCGCATCGAACTTTCCCGACGCGCCCAGCTTGCGCCGGCCAGTATCACCAAGATTGTCCGTGAAATGCTGGATGCCCATCTGGTACAGGAAACGGAGTTTCAGGAGCCAGGCAGCCGGGGTCGTCCGGCGATTGGGCTGATTCTTGATACCGATGCCTGGCACTATCTGGCGATTCGCCTTCATCGCGGTGCCATGACCTTTACCCTGCGTGACCTCAGCAGCCGCGAACTGGCAGAAGATACGCTGCCGCTGCCGGACGAATCGGCCAGGCCGTTATTGGCCGCACTGATTGAACAGGTTGACGCCTTCTTTATTCGTCATCAGCAGAAGCTGGAACGCCTGACGGCCATCGCGGTGACCCTACCGGGCTTAATCAACGCCGCCTCTGGCGTGGTGCATCGCCTGCCGGGTTACCAGGTGCGTGACATGCCGCTGGGTGACGCGCTGGCGGCCCGTACCGGTTTACCGGTCTTTGTGCAGCATGATATCTCCGCCTGGACGCTGGCCGAATCGCTGTTCGGTGCCTCACGCGGCGCGGAAGATGTGATTCAGATTGTAATTGATGAAACGGTGGGCGCCGGCGTCATTAGCGGCGGTCAGCTGCTGCATAAACGCGGCCGGGCGCTGGTGGAGATCGGTCATACACAGATCGATCCCTACGGCCAGCAGTGTTACTGCGGTAATCATGGCTGTCTTGAGACGGTCGCCAGCATCGGCAGTTTGCTGGCGCTGGCCGCTCAGCGTCTGCCAACACAACCCGACAGCCTGCTTCATCAGCAGCCGCTGACGCTGGCGTCGCTCTGTGAGGCGGCGCAGTCGGGCGATCGGCTGGCACGCGATACCATTGCCAGCGTCGGGCATCACGTCGGGCGAATCCTGGCAATGATGGTGAATATCTTTAACCCGCAACATATTCTTATCGGTTCGCCGCTGAATGCCGCGGCAGATGTGCTGTTTCCGGCAGTGAGCAACACCATTCTGCAGCAGTCTCTGCCAGCTTACAGTGCTGTTATCCAGCTGGCACCTACCGCCTTTAGCGAGCCTGGCACGCTGGGCGGTGCCGCGCTGATTAAAGATGCCCTCTATAGCGGATACCTGTTAGTGAAGTTATTGCAAGGTTAAGCAAGACTAATCTTGCGCTAACGCAATCTGTTCTCATCAGCCATTCCTTAAAATGCCGTTTATCCGCAGGGTTAATCGCCGATTAGCCATAAACGGTTTAAGAGGAGAGGGGAGTGAAGAAACTATTTGTTACCGGCACCGATACTGCAGTGGGTAAGACCGTGGTGTCACGTGCCCTGTTACAAAGTTTTATCAAAGCAAACTTCAGTGCGGTCGGGTACAAACCCGTGGCGCGTTGCGCAGTAAAAACCACGGACGGCCTGCGTAATAAAGACGCGCAGGTGTTGCAAAGCGCGTCCTCTGTTGCGCTGCCGTATCTGGCCATCAATCCGCTGCTGTTTGAGGAGCAGGAAATCTCAACCCACAGCGGCCAGATGATTCATTATGACGCCCTGACTCAGGGCTTAACAAACCTGACGCAGCTGGCGGACCGGGTGGTGGTAGAAGGCACCGGCGGCTGGCGTAGCCTGATGAACGATGCGCGGCCGCTCTCCTGCTGGGTCATCGAGCAGCAGTTACCAGTGGTGCTGGTGGTCGGCATCCAGCCGGGCTGTATCAGTCATGCGCTGTTAACGGCAGAAGCCATTCGGCAGGATGGATTACCGCTGGTTGGCTGGGTTGCCAATCGCATTAATCCGGGGCTGGCGCAATACAGCGACATTATTGAAGTGCTGCGTGAAAAAATTTGTGCGCCAATGCTGGGTGAGCTGCCTTATCTGCCGCGCGCAGAACAACGCGATCTGACGCCGTATATCGATATCTCACTGCTTGATCGGCCTGACCTGCACACTGTGAGTGCAAAGACTGCCTGATCATGAAACAAATTAAATCATATCTGCCGGTAATGAACGTAAAGTTGCAGGTTGATTACCGGCGTAACGCAAAAAATTTATCGTAATTATTCAATCACCTGGCTATAAGCGCGAGGTGAAACCGACACGATGGTGTAAAAAATGCATTAACTCCGCTAATCACTGTTACCGGAGCACCATCATGTCGCAATCGCACGAGAAAGGTTTATTGTACGGACTTGACGCCCGTATCGGTCCCGTCCCGGCATTTTTCGCCGCCTTACAGCATCTGCTGGCCAGCGTGGTCGGGATCATTACGCCGCCGTTGATTATCGGTTCAGTGCTGGGTCTGCAGGCCTATATCCCTTATCTGATTAGCATGTCACTGTTTGTTTCAGGCCTGGGGACGTTTCTGCAAGCCAGGCGTTTTGCCGGCGTCGGGGCCGGCATGATCTGCCTGCAGGGCACCAGCTTTGCCTTTCTTGGGGTCCTGATATCGGGCGGGCTGATGATGAAAGCACGCGGCGGATCGCCTGAAGAGATCCTGGCAATGCTGTTCGGCTGTAATCTGGTGGCGGCACTGATCCCGATACTGATCAGCCGCTGCGTGGGTCAGTTACGAAAAGTGCTGACGCCAGTGGTGACCGGCACAGTGATTACCCTGATTGGCATCAGCCTGATTAAAGTCAGCATTACCGACTGGGCTGGCGGACACAACGCCCGTGATTTTGGCGCGCCGGGCAATCTGGCGCTGGGTGCGCTGACGCTGCTGGTGATCGTGGCGCTTAACCGTTCCCGCAACCGCTGGGCTCGCCTGATCGCGGTCGTGACCGGCATTGTGGTCGGCTGCATTGCGGCGGCGTTAACCGGCTATCTGCAACTGAAAACGTCTGATAGCAGCGACTGGCTGGTGCTGCCTGCCTTGTTTAAGTTTGGTTTCGCTTTTGACTGGACCCTTTTCCTGCCGATCGCGCTGGTCTCGGTGATTGCTGTCATTGAGGCCGTAGGCGATCTCACGGCAAATTGCCTGATTTCACAACAGCCTATCAGCGGCGCGGCGTTTCAGCAGCGGTTGCAGGGCGGCATCGTCGCCGACGGCCTGAGCTGTCTGCTGGCAGCAATCTTCTCAGCCTTTCCCAACACCACCTTTGCGCAAAACAATGGCGTGATCCAGATGACCGGTGTCGCCAGCCGTTATGTCGGTATGGTACTGGGCGTGATGCTGGCGCTGCTCGGCCTGTTCCCGGGGATTGGCGCACTGTTGCAGCAAATCCCGCCGCCGGTGCTGGGTGGCGCAACTATTGTGATGTTCGGCAGTGTGGTCGCAGCGGGCATCCGGGTGATGACGCAATCGCCATTAGGTCGTCGTGAGATGCTAATCGTCGCGGTTTCATTTGGTGTTGGTCTGGGCGTCGAAGCGGTGCCAGAGGTGCTGAAGCAGCTTCCGCCGCTGATCAATACCTTGTTTGGTCATGCGGTGACCACCGGCGGACTGCTGGCGATCCTGCTGAATATGGTACTGCCGGAGGAGGCGCGTGCCGTAATGGCGTCAGAGGCGTCAACGCTGAGTGGCAACGAAGAGCAAGCGTAAAAAAAGGGCCGTAATGGCCCTTTTTCCGTCAGGGGTTCAGGCGGCGACGGGTCCGGCCTGAACTCAGGTAATCCGCAATATAATCCTGTGAAATTTCACCGCTGTAGCGGCCATCTTCATCGACGATCGGCATCCAGACGGTATTGTGTTCATACAATTTTGACAGTACCACGCGCAGGTTCTCTTCCGCTTTACCGGTCACCTTAAAGGTATGCAGACGTTCTTCACAGCGGCCGCTGGCGTGACGTGCCTCACGACGCTTCACAAAGCCGAGCGGTTTGCCATCCTCATCCACCACGGTAATCGAGCGCATGTCATTCTCATCCATGGTGCCGAACGCCTCCTCCAGTGAGGTGGAACGCCGGACGGTGATGGTCGGTTGCTGATCGGTCACGTCACCCGCCTGCACCAGCAGCAGGCGCTTAAGCGTCCGGTCCTGACCGACAAAGGAGCCAACAAATTCATTGGCCGGCGTTGCCAGCAGCTCATCCGGACTGGCGCACTGCACGATTTTCCCCTGACCAAAGACCGCAATCCGGTCGCCCAGTTTCAGCGCTTCGTCGATGTCATGACTCACCAGCATCACGGTTTTCTTCAGCTGACGCTGCATATCGAGAAATTCATTCTGGATCACTTCGCGGTTAATCGGGTCTACGGCACCAAAGGGTTCATCCATCAGCAGTACCGGTGGATCCGCCGCCAGCGCCCGAATCACCCCGATCCGCTGCTGCTGGCCGCCTGACATTTCACGCGGGTAGCGATGCAGAAACTTGTTCGGGTCAAGCGCCACCATACTCATCAGCTCGGTGGCGCGCTCCCGGCAGCGCTTTTTATCCCAGCCGAGCATACGTGGCACCACGGTAATGTTCTCTTCGATGGTCATGTTAGGAAACAGACCGATCTGCTGGATCACGTAACCGATGTTGCGGCGCAGGGTAGTCGTATCCTGGGTGCTGGTGTCTTCGCCATTGATCAGAATCCGGCCGCTGGTGGCGGGGATCAGGCGGTTAATCATCTTCAGGGTGGTCGTTTTGCCGCAGCCCGACGGCCCCAGCAGTACGCACATCTCACCGGCAGGGACTTCCAGGCTGACATTATCCACGGCTTTCATGGTGGTGCCGTTTTTCTGGGTAAAGGTTTTCGTCAGGTTTTCCAGTGTAATCATTATCGAATTCCCTTAGGAGTCAGCGCCTGCTGCAAACGGTGCAGCAGCCAGTCAAGTACGATCGCCAGCAGGCAAATCATTAACGCCCCGGCAATCAACATACGAATATCACTGCCGCTGATGCCATCCAGCAGCAGCTGGCCCAGCCCACCGGCGCCAATCACTGCGGCTATCGCCATCACGCCCACGTTCATCACCACCGCGGTGCGGATGCCGCCAAAAATCACCGGCAGGGCCATTGGAATTTCAACCCAGCGTAGCCGTTGCCAGAAGGTCATGCCGATGCCGCGACCGGCTTCGCGCAGGCCGCCGGGCAGGTTCTCCAGCGCGGTGTGGGTGTTACGCACAATCGGTAGCAGCGAGTAGAGAAACACCGCGGTAATCGCTGGCAGTGCACCAATGCCCTGACCAACCAGCGAAAACAGCGGGATCATCAGGCCAAACAGCGCAATGGTCGGGATGGTCAGCACCACGGTCGCGATACCGAGGATCGGCGTGGCCAGCCAGCGCACCCGGACAATCAGAATACCGAGCGGCACGCCAATCACAATCGCCAGCCCGACGGCCACCAGCACCAGCCAGGTGTGCTGCCAGCTCAGCGTCAGCAGGCTGCTCCAGTTATCCATGATGTAGTGAAGGGTATCCACAGTGCCTCCTTACAGCATGTTTTTGGATTTAAGGAAATCACGCGCCACCTGTTTCGGTGACTGGTGATCGATATCGACCCGCTTGTTCATCTCGGTGATCGACTCGTCGGTAATCAACGGTGACAGCTGATTCAGCGCCGCTTCCAGACCGGGATGGCTCTCCAGCACATCTTTACGTACCACCGGCGTGACGTTATAGCTCGGGAAGAAATGCTTATCATCCTCCAGCACTTTCAGGTCGAAGCCTTTAACCCGGCCGTCGGTGGTGTAGATCAGACCTGCATCAACAAAGCCATCGCGGATGGCGTTATAGACCAGGCCTGGATCCATCTGGCGAATCTGCGGGCGGTCCAGCGTCAGGTTATAGGTCTTCTGTAGCGGCTTCATGCCGTCTGAGCGGCCTGAAAACTCCAGATCCAGCCCCAGCCGCCAGTTATGGTCCGGATCGCGCTGACGCACCTGTTCCATCTTTGCCACCAGCTGCGACATCGTGGTGATTCCCTCTTTCTCCGCCCGCTGCCGGGTCATGGCGAAAGCATAGGTATTGTTCATCGGGGCCGGTTTAAGCCACACCAGACCCAGTTTCGCATCGAGTTTTTTAACCGTGTCATACGCCTGTTCTGAGGACATCGGCTGGTTGATATGGTTAAAAATGATCAACGAGGTGCCGGTGTACTCCCAGGTCATATCGAGCTGCTTATTCAGCAGCGCATTACGGCCAATAGTGGTGGCGATATTACGCTTGGGGATCACCTCAAAACCTTTTTTCTGTAACCACAGCACCGTCATCGCCGACAGGATGTGCTGCTCGGTAAAGCTCTTGGTGGCCATCACCAGCGGGGTAGCCGCCTGGGCCGTCTGGCTCAGGGCCAGCGTCGCTATCAGGGTCAGGGCACTCTTTTTTATCCAGCGCGTGAGCATCGCAAAATTCCTTATTGTTATGCCGCAGCGTGCGGACTGAGAAAGCGGCCAAGCGCGGCCAGCAGCATATCCAGCACCAGCGCTACCAGCGCAGTCGCCGTTGCACCCAGAATCAGCGTCGGGAAGTCGTTGAGGTAGATGCCAGGGAATATCAGCTCGCCAAAGCTGCTGGCACCAATCAGAAACGCCAGCGGCGCGGTACCAACATTAATGGCGGTGGCAATACGCACGCCCGCAAGGATAACCGGTAGCGCATTGGGCAGTTCAACCTGGCGCAGACGCTGCATTTTAGTCATACCAATGCCGTTGGCAGCTTCGATCAACGAGGGGGGGACCGCACTCAGGCCGGAGAAAGTGTTACGTACGATAGGCAGCAGAGAGGCGAGAAACAGTGCAATCAGCGCGGGACGGTCACCGATGCCGATGATCACCATCGCTAATGCCAGCACCGCCAACGGTGGCAGCGTATTACCGACGTTAAATATCTGCATGACATATTCGGCCCAGCGACGGGCGAAAGGCCGGCTGAGGATAATGCCGCTGGGAATACCGACCAGCAGGGCAAACAGCATTGACCAAAAGACCAGAAACAGGTGTTGCTGACCGAGATAGAGCAGATCGATTCTTCTGGCGACTAACTGATCCCAGCCGAGGCCCCAGACTAGCGCACCCATCACCGCGGCCACAGCCAGCAGCGCGAGACCAGCGCGGCGGGCCAGTGAAGCATTTTGCATAAGGGACTCTCCCTGATTACGATCTCAATTGTTATACCGATCATTAGCAGCCCGACAGAAGCAGCAAAACCCGCCGCCGCTTCCAATACCGTAACTGCGATAAAATGCAGATCAAATGGCTGTTTATCGACGAATTTTAACTGAACGCTGAAAAACAGGCTTTAATGCTATAGCAGCCCTAAGCGAGGCGCGCTAGCTTTAACGCGCGAAAGCAGCCGATGAAAAACAGGTTAAAATAGTGTTAAAGCCGCATGGAGATTGGGCTAACGCATCAATGAAAATTTTTCATCGACTTTGGGTGACAACGTCACAAGTTGCGCCAGAATGCGCACTGACGGGAAACTGCATTCGCTGAATCTGCGCTAGTGTTGCAGCTTAAAAAAGGATCTCTATGACTGAAAGCGCACAGCTCCAGACCGGGCACCGCCACTGGATTTTAATCGCCTGTATGCTGGCGATGTTTATGGCGGCGATTGAGGTCACCATTGTTGCCACCGCGATGCCGACCATCATTGCCGAACTGGGCGGTTTTTCGCAGTTTGGCTGGGTATTCTCCATTTACCTGCTGACTCAGGCGGTCAGCGTACCGCTCTATGGGCGACTGGCGGATATCTATGGCCGTAAGCGCATGTTTTTTATCGGTACCACGCTTTTCCTGATCGGCTCAGTACTGTGTGGATATGCTCATACGATGACCTGGCTGATTCTGTTCCGCGCGTTTCAGGGACTGGGAGCCGGTGCCATCATGCCGCTCAGCTCAACTATCGTGGCGGACATTTACTCACCGCGTGAGCGCGCCAGCGTGCAGGGCTGGCTCTCCAGCGTCTGGGGCGTGGCGGCCATCGTCGGTCCGCTGACCGGTGCCTGGCTGGTGCAGCACTTCAGCTGGTCAGTGATCTTCTGGGTCAACCTGCCGATAGGGCTGATCAGTATGCTGATGCTGGCGCGCTGGTTACCGGCTCATCAACAGGAGGCGCAGGCGCAGCCGCTGAATCTGGCGGGCAGTGGCTGGCTGATGCTGTGCATCAGCGCATTGCTGATTGCGCTGCTGCAGGCTGAACAGCTGGGCTATTGGCTGATTCCGTTCCTGCTCTTTTCGCTGTTCGCCGGCTGGCGGCTCAGGCGCCACGAGCAGCAGGCTGACGCACCGCTGTTTCCGCTGATTATCTGGCGCAGCCGGCTGATTATTGCCGGTAACGCCGGCAACCTGATCATCGGGGCTGCCATGATGGGGATAAGCGCCTTTCTGCCGACCTGGATTCAGGGGATCGGCGGTGGTTCGCCGTTGCAGGCGGGCAGTGCGCTGGCGATGATGTCGATTGGCTGGCCACTGGCCAGCACCCTGAGCGGGCGACTAATGCTGCGCACCTCTTACCGCTTTACCGCGCAACTGGGGGCGCTGTTGCTGATTACCGGCAGTGCGCTGCTGCTGCTGTTGCAGCCTGACAGCTCGTTGTATCAGGCGGGCTTTACCGCTTTTGTCATCGGAACCGGCATGGGCATGACCAGTACCACTTTTCTGGTGTCGGTACAGAATCAGGCGGATTATCAGATTCGCGGCATCTGTACCGCCTCGATTATGTTCAGCCGGATGATGGGATCGGCAATTGGCACCGCCATCATGGGCGCGGTGCTGAACCTCAACCTGCTGTGGCGACTGCCGCAGGCGCAGGACCCAGTGCAACAAATTATGGCGAATGAGAGTCGGCGTCAGCTGGCTCCGGAGACGCTGCAGCAGATGGTGCAGGCGATTGCCGGCTCATTGCACTGGGTGTTTGTGGTGGCACTGGTAATTGCGCTGTTTGCGCTGGGCGTGGCGTGGATGATGCCGCGTCAGCGGCCGGAACATGCAGAATAGCGAGCAGGGCGACAGCGCGTCGCCCTGATATCATTTACTGTGCGGGCGCGTCCTGTGAGCTGCCGGCACTGTCTGGCACGCTGGCGTCATCGTCACGCCCCATGCGCTTGTAAACAATCTTTTGTGTGTCGTTCTCACAATGTCCCACCACCTGACCGCCAGCCTGATCAACCTGATCGTTGGCGACGATCTCGAGACTAAAACCCGATTCGGGCACACCGTTCTGAATAATTTTCTGGCTGATCTCGGTTTTTACCGATTCACAGGATGCCTGTGCCAGTACGGGCAGCGCAAACAACGTCGCGGTTAACAAAACCCTCTGTAGCTTCATCACGTATTCCTTATGTTAGTCGTCCGTCATTACTATAGCTGAAAATCAGGGTGCAACTGGCCGGCCGGAGCGGCGATCCAGACAACGCAGGGTGTTCGGCTCCCAGTAGGCGTTGAGATTCAGGCTCTGCTCACACTTATCGCGGGTATCAAAAGCACGATCGGTCTTATCAAACTCCTTCTCGACGCGGCTGTTCACCTTATTACGCAGCATACGCGTGTCATTCCACTGCTCTTTATCCTGACGCGCCGCTTCATTACTGGCGGCGCTGCTGCCATCTTCAATAATCAGGCGATTAGTGGTCGCACTGGCATTGAATGCTGCCGCTGACAGCAGGCTCACCAACAGGACCGGGATAAATTTTTTCATTGCGCTTTCCTTCAGTTAACGCAGACATCACCAATGGGAACGGCTGTTGCCGCGGGTATCGTTAGTATATCATCGCCGTTTCTTTGCTCACCAGCCGTGTGTGGTTTGTTTACGTTTATGAGAGGTCGGGATGCTGATTAAAACCGCCTTGCTGTTTTTTATTACCGCGCTGGCGGAAATCATCGGCTGCTTCCTGCCGTGGCTGTGGCTGAAAAAGGGCGGCTCTGTCTGGTTGCTGCTGCCCGCCGCTGCCAGCCTGGCGCTGTTTGTCTGGTTACTGTCGCTGCATCCCGCTGCCAGCGGACGGGTTTATGCCGCCTATGGCGGTGTCTACGTGCTGACTGCACTGCTGTGGTTACGGGTGGTCGATGGGGTGAAACTCAGTGCCTGGGACTGGAGCGGGGCGATCGTCGCCCTTATCGGTATGCTGATTATTGTGCTGGGCTGGGGACGCGGATAGAGCCAGCCGGTGCGGCTGGCCCGGAGGGTTACGGCTTATGCACCTTGAGACCGGCCAGCGTCTGACTGACGGGCATCATCTCAAGGGTATTAATGTTGACATGCTTAGGCAGCGTGGCGACCCAGTAGACCGCTTCGGTGACATCCTCCGGCGTTAAGGCAGTGGCACCTTCGTAGACCTGTCCGGCTTTATCATCGTCGCCCTTGAAGCGCACATTAGAGAACTCGGTGCCGCCGACCAGTCCTGGCTCGATATCGGTGACGCGCAGCGCGGTGCCGTGCAGATCGGTACGCAGATTCAGGCTGAACTGGCGGACAAAGGCTTTGGTCGCGCCATAGACGTTGCCACCGGCATAAGGCCAGCTGCCGGCGATCGAACCGATATTGATCACATGCCCGACATTACGCTCAACCATCTGCGGCAGCAGGGCACGCGTCATATAGACCAGCCCCTTGGTGTTGGTGTCGATCATGTTTTCCCAGTCTTCTACATTGGCGCGGTGGGCTGGCTCAATCCCCAGTGCCAGACCGGCGTTATTGACCAGCACGTCGATTTCGCGCCAGTCGGCAGGCAGCTGATTCACCGCCTCTTCAATGGCCGCACGGTTCCGCACATCAAGCTGCACGGTATACAGATGCTCGCCCAGCTCATCTTTTAGCGCTTTCAGGCGCTCGGCACGTCGTCCGCTGGCAATCACTTTGTGACCGTTTGCGATAAAGCGACGGGTGATGCTTTCACCAAAACCGGCGGTCGCGCCGGTGACAAAAATAATCATCTCACTGTTCCTTATGCCATTTTCAGAGTCGATGGCTTCACCATAGCATTTCATTTCCGCTTGCGCCCGCCGAAAAACCGATCGGGTTGTAAAGGCATTTTACCGGCACGTCAGCTGCGCTGTTTTGGGGCGCACTGCACGCTAACGGGGCAGTGCAGGCGCGCACTCAGCCGCTTAAACTCGCCCGATTAGTTACGAGCTTGCCAGGCAACCGATTGCGGTCGCAAAGCAATCGGTTGCGGGGCCGCATTGCACTGCATCAGTTGCGCAACAAACACTATTTTATTTAACTGATTGATATTAAATATAAAAAATGCGATTTCGATCTGGCACGACAGTTGCAATGTGGCATTAAGGCAATCATCTGCATAATTAAAAGAAGGCCGCAGTGCTTTCGGTAAGGAAAAGTCATGTCATCAGCGACAGATACGGCGATACGCGCCAGTTTTTTTGACTTCACATCGGTGGTGGACCAGCCCGACGCGCTGCTGTCTGCCGCGCGCTATCTGGAGGATGGGGTGCTGCAACTGCGCGACGGACGCGTGATCGGGTTAGCGCCGTGGGAGGTGTGCAGTGCCGGACTGGCGGGGCAGCCGGTCATTGACCTGCGCGGCAAGCTGATCGTGCCGGGTTTCGTCGATACCCATATTCACTACCCGCAGACCGAAATGATCGGCGCGTTTGGCGAACAACTGCTGGAGTGGCTCAACAACTATACGTTTCCGGTAGAGGCGCAATATCACTGCCCGGATCACGCTGCCCGGATGTCTGCTTTCTTCCTGCATCAGCTGTTGTCGAATGGCACTACCAGCGCGCTGGTGTTTGGCACCGTGCATCCCCAGTCGGTCGAGGCGCTGTTCAGCGCGGCGGAAGCGCTGGATATGCGGCTGATTGCCGGCAAAGTGATGATGGATCGTAACGCGCCTGACAACCTGACCGAAACCCCGGAACAGAGTTATCAGCAGACCCGCGCGCTGATTGAGCGCTGGCACCAGCGCGGACGACTGAGCTACGCGCTTACGCCGCGTTTCGCCCCGACCTCCTCGCCACAGCTGCTGGAAAAAGTGCAGCAACTGCGGCAGGCGTTCCCGGATACCTGGCTGCATACTCATCTGAGCGAAAATACGCAGGAAGTCGCCTGGGTGAAGCAGCTGTTTCCTGAACGCGCCGGTTACCTTGACGTCTACCATCACTATCAGCTCACCGGTCGTCGCAGCGTGTTTGCGCACTGCGTCCATCTCGACGACAGCGAATGGCAATGCCTGCACGACACCGATTCCACCATCGCTTTCTGCCCGACCTCAAACCTGTTCCTGGGCAGCGGACTGTTTAACCTTAAACGCAGCTGGCAGCAGGGCGTCAAAGTGGGTATCGGCACTGATGTGGGTGCCGGTACCACCTTCAGCATGCTGCAAACGCTGGGTGAAGCCTACAAAGTGGGCCAGCTGCAGCAATATAAGCTGAGCGCCGCTGAAGCCTTTTATCACGCCACGCTGGGCGGCGCGCGGTCACTGGACCTCGATCACGCCATAGGCAATTTCAATCCGGGTAAAGAGGCGGATTTTGTGGTGCTCGATCCGGCCGTTTCCGCCTTACAGACTTTGCGCATCGGCAACAGCAAAGATATCTGGGAAAAACTGTTTGTTCTGATGACGCTCGGCGATGATCGCAACATTGCCCAGACCTGGGTTAACGGACGTCCGGTATGGCAGCGCGACGCGGGAGAGCAAGCCGCATGATCCAGTTCCTGTTAAATAATCAATTAGTCACCGAAGCGTCGTTAGATCCTAATCTTACGGTGCTTAACTATCTGCGCGGTCATCTGCGCCGCACCGGTACCAAAGAGGGCTGCGCCTCGGGCGACTGCGGTGCCTGTAGCGTCACGCTCGGTAAAGCGGTCGATGGTGCGATGCAGTATGAAACGGTCAACAGCTGTCTGACACTGGTCGCCACGCTACAGGGCAAGCAGTTAATTACCGTCGAGGATCTGCGTCATGGCGGCGCTCTGCATCCGGCGCAGCAGGCGATGGTGGACTGCCACGGCTCGCAATGCGGCTTCTGTACGCCAGGCTTTGTGATGTCGCTGTTCAGCCTGCAAAAATCGGCCAGCGGCTGGGATCGCCATCAGGCGGAGAGTGCGCTGGCCGGCAACCTCTGTCGCTGTACCGGCTACCGGCCGATCATGGCGGCCGCGCAGCAGCTCTGTTCACAGCCGGTCAGCGACCCGTTTGATCAACAGGCTGCCAGCGTAGCGCAACGGCTGGCGACGCTGTCGAATCATGAGATGCAGCAGCTGAGCGGCGACGGGCGACGCTGTTATCTGCCTAAAACCCCGACTCAGCTGGCGCAGATCTATCTGGAACATCCTGAGGCGCGGCTGATTGCCGGTGGCACCGATCTGAGCCTGACGATCACCCAGCAGCATCAGCGCATACCGGTGCTAATTGCGCTGGAGCAGGTCGCGGCGCTAAAAGTCTGCAGTGAATTTGACGATCACTATCTGCTCGGTGCGGGCGCCTCACTGCAGCAGGTTGCCGATTTTCTGACCGACCGGATTCCGGGTATCAGCGAAATGCTGCAACGTTTCGCGTCATTGCAGATTCGCCTGCAGGGCACGCTGGGTGGCAATATCGCCAATGCCTCGCCGATTGGTGATGCCTCACCGATGCTGCTGGCGCTGAACGCCAGTCTGCTGCTACAGCAGGGTGAGCAGCAACGTACGCTGCCGCTGGACCAGTTCTTCACCGGTTACCGGCAGACCCGACTGCAGGCAGGCGAATTTATCCGGGCGATTCGGATCGACAAAGTGACGGTGTCACCGGATTTTGTGGCCTGGAAAGTGTCGAAGCGGCTGGATGATGATATTTCCGCGGTGTTTGCTGCCTTTAATCTGGAAATTGAACAGGGGCAGGTACGCGCGGCACGGATCGCCTTTGGTGGCATGGCCGCAACGCCGAAGCGGGCCACGCATTGTGAACAGGCCCTGCGGGATCAACCCTTTAACGCCGTGACAGTGTCACGTGCCGCGGCCGCGCTGGCGGAAGATTTCCAGCCGCTGTCTGATTTCCGCGCCAGCGCTGACTACCGCCTGCAGGTGGCGCGTAATCTGTTGCGGCGCTACTACCATCGCTACAACGGCGAATTAACCTGTGTTGAGGTGACCCGCTATGTCTCATAATCGTCCTGAACTGAGTGAAGAGGTGCGCAAAGCGCAGCATAGCGCCGGGATCCAGAGCGGCGTTGGCCGCAGCAACAAGCATGAAAGCGCTGAGAAACATGTCTCCGGCGAGGCACGGTTTATCGACGACAAGCCTGAGCTGCCGGGCCTGCTGCATCTCTGCCCGCGGCTGAGTGAGCATGCCCATGCGCGCATTATCCATATTGATGTTCAGCCGTGCTACGCCATTCCCGGCGTAGTCAGCGTGCTGACCTGGCAGGATGTGCCTGGCATCAATGATGTCGGTCCGCTGGAACCGGGCGATCCGCTGCTGGCGCACGACAAGGTAGAGTATCTCGGGCAGATTGTGATTGCGGTGGCGGCCGATTCCCCGGACGCTGCCCGGCTGGGCGCCGCCGCTGCCATAATTGAATATGAGGTGCTTGAGCCGCTGCTGGATGTTGAACAGGCGCTGGCGCAGGGCAGCTTTGTGCAGGAGCCGCACGTTCATCAGCGCGGCGATGTCGACGCCGCGCTGGTACGTGCACCGCACCGCATCAGCGGCTCCTTTCATATTGGCGGTCAGGAACACTTTTATCTGGAAACCCAGACCGCGCTGGTGATCCCCGGCGAAGATCAGCAGCTACAGGTTTTTTCCTCGACCCAGAATCCTACTGAAGTGCAGAAGCTGGTGGCGGAAGTGATGGGCATCAGCCTGAATCAGGTCACCATCGATATGCGGCGGATGGGCGGCGGTTTTGGTGGCAAAGAGACCCAGGCGGCGGGCGTGGCCTGCCTGTGCGCCATCGTCGCGCGTCAGACTGGCCGGGCGGTGAAGATGCGGCTTTCCCGTCGTGATGACATGCGCATTACCGGCAAGCGTCATCCCTTTTTTGTCCGTTACGAGGTTGGCACCGAGGAAGATGGCCGTCTGTGTGGTGTGAAGATCGATCTGGCGGGTAACTGTGGTTATTCACTCGATCTCAGTGGATCGATTGTCGATCGGGCGATGTTCCACGCTGACAACGCCTATTACCTGGGCGATGCCCGGATTACCGGTTACCGCTGCCGTACTAATACCGCCTCGAATACCGCCTACCGCGGCTTTGGCGGTCCTCAGGGAATGGTGGCGATTGAGCAGATCATGGACCACATCGCGCGCGATCGCGGCCTCGATCCGCTGGTGCTGCGCAAGCGCAATTACTACGGTAAGCAGGATCGCAATATCACCCATTACCATCAGCAGGTTGAGGATAATCTGCTGGACGAAATCACTGACCAGCTGGAACGGAGCAGTGATTATCAGGCGCGCCGGGCGGAGATTCAGGCGTTTAATGCCCGCAGCCCGCTGCTGAAACGCGGTCTGGCGCTGACGCCGGTTAAATTCGGCATCTCGTTTACCTCCAGCTTCCTTAACCAGGCAGGCGCGCTGATCCTGATCTACACCGACGGTACGGTGCAGCTCAATCACGGCGGCACCGAGATGGGCCAGGGGCTCAACACCAAAGTCATTCAGATCGTGGCTGAAGTGCTGCAGATTGAGGTTGATAAGATTCAGATTACCGCCACCGATACCGGCAAAGTGCCGAACACCTCACCGACGGCGGCCTCCAGCGGAGCCGATCTCAACGGTAAGGCGGCGCAGAATGCTGCGGAGATTCTGCGCGAGCGCATGACGCAGATGCTCTGTCAGCTGCATCACTGCGAGGCATCGGCAGTCAGTTTCCGTAACGGCATCGTGCGCGCCGGGGAAAAACATTACACCTTCGCAGAAGTGGCGCAGCTGGCGTGGTTCAATCAGGTGCCGCTATCCGCCACTGGTTACTATCGCGTGCCGGGCATTCATTACGATCGGCTGGCCGGGCGCGGTAAGCCCTTTTACTACTTCGCTTACGGCGCGGCCTGCTGTGAAGTGGTGATCGATACCTTAACCGGCGAATATCGCCTGTTGCGCGCTGACATCCTGCATGACGTGGGTGCCTCGCTGAATCCGGCCATTGATATCGGTCAGGTTGAAGGCGGGTTTGTGCAGGGCGTTGGCTGGCTCACCTGTGAAGAGCTGGTGTGGAACCCGAAGGGACAATTGTTGACCGATGGCCCGGCCAGCTACAAAATCCCGGCCATCAGCGACGTTCCGGCCGATCTGCGGGTGACGCTGGTGGAGAACCGCAAAAATCCGCAGGATACGGTTTTTCACTCGAAAGCCGTCGGGGAGCCGCCCTTTATGCTGGGCATCGCCGCCTGGTGTGCGTTACAGGATGCAGTGGCCAGCGTGGCCGGTTATGCGCAACATCCGCTGCTGGATACGCCCGCCACGCCGGAACGGGTGCTGAATGCGGTGCTGCAGCTGTCAGGAGCCTGTGATGATCTACCATGACTGGATTAGCGTGCTGCATCAGTTGCGTGAAAAGCGCCAGAGCTGCGTGCTGATCACCGTGCTCAGTGAGCGCGGTTCGGTACCGCGCGACAGCGGCAGCAAGATGGTGGTCACGCTGCAGGAGAACTTTTTGACGATTGGTGGCGGTCAGCTTGAGTTTCAGTGCATTGCCCAGGCGCGCGCTATGCTACAGAGCGGGGCTTGCGCGCCGCACACCGAAGAGTACAGCCTCGGCGCACGGCTGGGTCAGTGTTGCGGCGGCAAAACCACGCTGCTGTTTGAGCCGCTGTTGCAGTGTCAGCCGGAGATCCTGCTGTTCGGCGCTGGTCATGTCGGCCAGGCACTGGTTAACCTGCTGGCTACGTTACCCTGTCACATAACCTGGATTGACAGCCGTCCCGATCAGTTTGACCGGGTACCGCCAGGCGTGGTTACGCTGCAACCGGAGGATCCGCTCGACTGTGTGGCGCGGGCGGGACCCGATAGCTATTTCATCATTATGACCCATCATCATCCGCTCGATTTCGAGCTGTGTGAGGCGGTGCTGAAACGCGGCGATTTTCGTTATGCCGGTGTGATTGGCTCGCAGACCAAAAGCCAGCGCTTCCGCTACCGGCTGGCGGGCAAGGGCGCACAGGCCGATCGGCTGGCGCGACTGCGCTGCCCGATTGGCCTGCCGGACGTCAAAGGCAAGCTGCCCGCCGAGATCGCCGTAGCGATTGCCGGTGAAGTGATTAGCGTTTATCAGCAGCACCTGACCTGAGTTGTTCAACCGCCCGCAACCTGCCAGGATAAGGCTTTGCGATGCCCATCCAGGAGCAAATCATGAACGCCCGTCAGAATCCTTTCTTTAGCGTCAGCACGCTGCCTTATAAGGCACCGCCGTTTGATCAGATTCAGCAGCAGGATTTTCTGCCCGCCTTACAGGCAGGCATTGAAGAAAAGCGTCGGGAAGTTGAGGCAATCGCCACGTGCAGTGACGAGCCGACGTTCCTCAATACGTACGAGGCGCTGGAGAAGAGCGGGCAGCTGCTGAACCGGGTCAATCTGGTGTTTAGTGCCATGACCTCGGCGCACACCAGCCCGTATCTGCAACAGGTGGATGAAGAAATCGCTCCGCAGCTGACCGCACTCAACGACGAGATCATGCTTAACCGGCCACTGTTCTCGCGTCTGGATGCGGTCTATCTGCAGCGCGCCCAGCTTGACGCTGAATCCAGGCGGCTGGTTGAGGTGATCTGGCAGCGCTTTCAGCTGGCGGGTGCCAATCTGCCTGAGGCGCAGAAACAGCAGTTAAAAGCCCTGAATCAGGAAGCGGCGCGTCTCAGTACCCGCTTTACTAACAAGCTGCTGGCCGCCACCAAAGCGGGCGGTCTGGTAGTAGATCAGGCAGAGAAACTGGCGGGACTTTCTGCCGCTGACCTGGCGGTGGCGCAGGCAGAAGCACGTGCCCGCGGTCTGGAGAATGCCTGGCTGCTGGTGCTACAGAACACGACTCAGCAACCTGCACTGCAAAGCCTGAGCAATCGCGAGACCCGCGAGGCACTGTTCAACGCGGGTGTGACCCGAACCGAAAAGGGTGACGAAAATGACACGCGTGAGCTGGTGCTGCGTCTGGCTCAGGTGCGGGCGGAGCAGGCCAGGCTGCTGGGCTTTGCCAGTTATGCGGAGTGGAAACTGCAGGACCAGATGGCGAAAACCCCGGATGCTGCGTTTGCCTTTATGCGTAACATCGTGCCTGCCGCCCGTGCGCGTGCCGAACGTGAAGCGGCGGCTATCCAGCAAACCATCGATCGCCAGCAGCAGAGCTTTACTCTGCGCGCCTGGGACTGGAATTTTTACGCCGAACAGGTGCGTCACGCACAGTACGATCTCGATGAGAGCCAGATCAAACCTTATTTTGAACTGAACTCGGTACTGCAGAATGGCGTGTTCTGGGCGGCGACGCAGCTGTATGGCATTCAGTTTTCGCCACGACAGGATCTGCCGGTTTACCATCCCGATGTGCAGGTATACGAAATTTTCGATGCCGATCAAACCCCGCTGGCGCTGTTCTATACCGATTTCTTTAAGCGCGACAGCAAAGGCGGCGGGGCGTGGATGAGTAACTTCGTTAACCAGTCGACGTTGCTGGAGAGCAAGCCGGTGATCTACAACGTCTGTAACTACACCAGACCGCCAGCCGGTGAACCGGCGTTGCTGAGCTGGGATGAAGTAATCACGATGTTTCACGAGTTTGGTCACACGCTGCACGGCCTGTTCGCCAGCCAGCGCTATCCGAGCCTGTCAGGCACCGAGACGCCGCGCGATTTTGTGGAGTTTCCGTCGCAGATTAATGAGCACTGGGCCAGTGAGCCGCAGGTGTTCCGCCATTTCGCTCGTCACTATCAGAGCGGGGAACCGATGCCCGCCGCGCTGCATGAAAAAATTATCCGCGCCGGAAAATTCAACAAAGGCTACGAGATGAGCGAGTTGCTGGCGGCGGCGTTGCTCGATCTGCACTGGCACAGTCTGGCGGGTGACCGGGCACCGCAAAGTGTGGACGGTTTTGAACAGCAGGCGTTGCAGAGCGACAATCTGGCGTTAGCGGCCGTACCGCCGCGCTATCGCTCCAGCTATTTTCAGCACATCTGGGGCGGCGGCTATGCCGCTGGTTACTACGCCTATATCTGGACCCAGATGCTGGCCGATGACGGTTACCAGTGGTTTGTTGAACAGGGCGGGCTGACACGGAAGAATGGCGAGATTTTCCGGCAGAAAATTCTGTCGCGTGGTAACAGCAGCGATCTGAAAACTCTCTATGAAAGCTGGCGTGGCGGCCAGCCACAACTGGAGCCGATGTTGAAGAATCGCGGGCTGGCGGAGTAGTTAATCAGCGGACGTTTGCGCCGCCCGCTGATGCATAAAGGTACAGGCTGACTAACCCAGCGGTCCGCCTTCAATGGTTTCACACATTCCGGCCAGCACCCGCTCGCCGGTTTCACTTTTCAGCGATCGATACCACTCTGCGGTCACCTCCGGATCTTTCGCATGGGTAACGTCACAGCGCTTACGCGCTTTCAGCACCAGATCTTTTACCCGTTCAACCCGGCGCGCCTGGTAACGCAGCAGGGCATCTTCGATGCCGAGCGAATGCGATGCCAGCGTCGAGGCCAGCACGATAGCATCTTCCATCGCCGCACAGCCGCCCTGGCCGATATCCGGTGTGGTGCTGTGGGCCGCATCACCCAGCAGCGCAACGCGTCCTTTAACCAGGCGGCTGAACGGTTCAATATCGTGGATTTCGACCCGGTTGGTGGTGTCGGGGTTGATCGCAGCAATCAGCTTCTGCACCGGCATGGCCCAGCCAGCAAAATAGCCGCTCAGATCGGCTTTGACGGTGCTGCGATCCTGCGGCAGCCCTTTTGGCAGCGGCACGTCGAAGAAAAAGTAAAAGCGGTTATCACTTACCGGCATCAGCGATACGCGTTTGCCGTCGCCAACGAACGTGGTCCACTGATCGGCAGGCGAGATGCTTTCATCTATTGCCACCAGACCGTTCCAGTTGACGTAACCGGCATAGCGCCGTTCCAGCGCCTGTTCCAGTACATATTCACGGATCACCGAATGGGTTCCGTCAGCCGCAATCAGAAAATCACCACTCGCCTGGCTGTGATCGGCAAAGGTGGCAATCACCCCGTTATCACTCTGTTCAACCTGAATCACCCGTTTGCCGAAATTGACCCGCTGGCGACCAAAGGTATCGATCAGCATCGCCTGCAGTTCAGCGCGCGCCACCGGATAGGGAAACTCACCGACCTGCTGCACCAGCGGTGACATACTAAAACGGGTCAGCGCGGCACCGGTCACCGCGTCGTGATAGGCCATGTAGGCCATGTTGCCGCCCAGCGCGCGCAGCGCCGCCTTCATGCCCAGGGCATTCAGACACTTCACGCCGTTTGGCCAGATTGAAATCGCGGCCCCGACCGGCTTCATCTCTTTCACCGCTTCAAAGACTTCAGCTTCAATACCCGCTTTTTCCAGCGCAATGGCACAGCTCATACCGCCGATACCGCCACCGATTACGATCGCTTTCATAGTTATCTCCTGTCTGCTTGTTACTGATACTGCAACTTTTGTACCAGTGCCTTACAACGCAGCCAGAAAATCAAAATCACCAGCCTGTTCAATGACATAACGTGTCACGACAACCTGAGGATGCTGCGCCAGAGGATGCAGGCGCACGCTTATGTTGCAATGCGATGCGCTTTAACAGTGCATCGCAGGCAAAAAAAGCGGCTGCTGTATCATTTGTTTCATCAGACAGGCGTCAGGAGATGAGGCAAACAATCACTGCTAATGACAGACGCTACCGTCAGATGCATAAAACAGGCCGATCTCTGAAAAGCCACTACAGGAAAACTGATTAGTTGAATTGTTATCAACTGATCGCCCGGGGGGCACGCCGGATTATTTTTAACAAATTATTAAACTTACACATAATAAATGGCGCACCGGTTGCTGACGCTTTATTCCTATCTATTAATCAACGAGTTAATTAATGAAATATGAGAACGGATGTAAAAATTTTTCTGTAACCATTACGCTGCTGCGTCAGACCAGGAATGAACCCCGATGGGCAATCATAAATAAATTGCGCGATTAGCCGCTAAAAACATTTTTAGGATATTCTGCAGGCGCGCCTGCAGAAATCGCATGATATAGATCTTCCGGGACTCAAGGACTCTGGAATACGATCATGAAAATCGGAATCACCAATAACCACTATCCGGAGCAGCGTAATATTTTAGTTAATCCGGAAAATGAATATATAAATCTCAAAAAGTACAATCTGTTTTACTTTATTAACCCGCTACGGACTCGCTTACTCAAAAAAAATAAATCCTTCGTTTTTCTGCCGCTGCCATTTACACCCGCATCCCGGCCAGACGTCCTGCATCTGTTTAATGAAGTGGCGATAACCCGTCAGAAATGGGTTGCCTCGTTTGAAACGGAATTACCGCGTGTGTTACCGGTGCCGGGTGTGGCTAAGCAGGATAACCCCGAGCTGAAGCGGCTGATCCCGCATCTGCTGAAAGAGAACTGTCTTGGGCTGATAGCCATTTCAGATGCGACGCTGAATATACAGATGAAGCTGTTTTCGCCCGGAGACGGTGTGGCGCAGCAAATCAGACGCAAAACGGTAGTATTACATCCACCACAGACCCTGTTCACGCCGCATAAAGCGCCGCGTCAGGCCGGGGTATTCCGGCTGGTGTTCGCCGGCAACGAGTTCTACCGTAAAGGCGGAGCCGAAGTGGTACTGGCGGTAAGCGAGCTGATTGAAGAGCGCAAACTGGATGAGTCACAGCTGGATGTGCAGCTGATCGGCGATCTCACCAAACGACATAATGTGGCGCATCGGCAGCATCAGGACGATGAGACATTCTGGCGTTCAATTGAGAGCCGCATCGGCCGTTATCGCTGTTTTAATCACCGCTCCCGACTGGATAATGGTGCGCTGCTGCAGCTGTTTCGTGACAGCGACATCGGCTTACTGCCTACCTGGCAGGAGACTTACGGCTTTTCAGTGCTGGAAATGCAGGCCAACGGCTGTCCGGTGATCACCAGCAATGTGCGTGCCTTACCGGAGATTAATCCGGCCAGCGCCGGTTGGGTGATTGGCGGCGCGCTCAACGGCGATCGTGAATACAGTGTCAGCACGCCTCAGGAGAAACAGCAGCTGCGTCAGGCGCTGGTGGATGGGCTGAAGCAGACGCTGCTCGCCATTTTCGATCGGCCCGAGATGCTGCAGGAAAAAGGGGAGGCGGCTATTCTGCGCATCAAAGATCAGCACGATCCGCAGCGTTATATCGTCCGGCTACACGATATTTACCGCCGCGGCGTGATCAACGTCACTCAACACCCACCGGTCCTTCCAGTTTGATAAGATTTTTCAGACGACGCGTGCCAGACTAGCCATACTTAGTGCAGCGTTCATCTGGAGATCGATCATGAAAATTTTCCTCAGCCTGCTGCTGTCCGGACTGCTGGGCAGCAGCGCCTTTGCTCAACCTTCATCCCCGTTTCCGGCGCGTGCGCCGCTGCCACAGCTGACGCCCGTGGCCGCACGCTGCGATGTCTCAGCCTGTCAGACCAATTGCTATGTCGAACGATCCCATTGCAATACCCGGGATAGCGGCGCGTGCAGTTCACAGGCACAAATTTGTGTACAGGCCTGTGCCGACCAGTGCAAATAATTCGAATCAGAGAAGATACTGTTAATCGCCAATGAAAAAGTCTTTGTCGTACCTTGTTTTGTGGTCCCTTTCTGCCAGCTGTGTTGCCGCCGATCTCACCTCACAGCAGGTCACTTCCCTGGTTAAAGCCGCAATCGAGCCGCTGATGGAACAGCAGGAGATCCCCGGTATGTCAGTCGCGGTGCTGTATAAAGGCCGCACCCAGTTCATTAACGCTGGTGTGGCTGATCTGGCGTCCGGCCGCAGAGTCACCGAAAACACCCTGTTTGAACTGGGATCGGTGAGTAAAACCTTTACCGGCGTGCTGGCCGGGGTGATGATCCGTAATCGCGACATCGCGCTCAACGATCCGGTACAGAAATACTGGCCGCAACTGACCGGCGAGCAATGGCGTAACATCCGGATGCTGCATCTGGCGACCTACACGGCGGGCGGTCTGCCGCTGCAGTTGCCGGATGGGGTGACCGATCAGGCCTCGCTTCTTAACTATTATCAACAGTGGCAACCGCAGGCCGCGCCGGGCACGCTGCGTCACTACTCCAATGCCAGTATCGGTCTGTTTGGTGCGCTGATGGTTAAGGGCGATTACGAGCAGGCGATGCAAAAAAATGTCTTTCAGCCGCTGCGGCTGACCCGCACCTATATTACCGTGCCGCCTTCAATGATGCTGAACTACGCCTGGGGTTATAAAAACGGGCAGCCGGTGCGGGTGTCGCCGGGCATGCTGGACGCAGAGGCTTACGGAATAAAATCGACTGCCCGCGATATGCTGACCTTTATGCAGGCGAATGCCGATCCTAATCGGCTCTCTTCGGGGAATACGGTGTTGCGTAACGCCATTCGTACCGCGCAGTCGCGCTATTTCAGCGTGCGCAGTTTCTATCAGGGACTGGGCTGGGAGATCTACGATTGGCCGGTGAGCGGCGCCACGGTGATCGCTGACAGTGAAAACGGCGTCGCGTTGCAACCCCAGCCCGCAACGCAACTGAAGCCCGTCGTGCCTTCTCATAGTGCCAGTTGGGTGCATAAAACCGGTTCCACCAACGGTTTTGGCGCCTATGTCGCGTTTATACCCGACAGAAACACCGGCATTGTGATGCTCGCCAACAAGAATTACCCTAATCCGCTGCGGATAAAAACAGCCTGGCAAATTCTTGAGGCGTTGCAGTAATCGCCAGCGTCAGTGTCCGCTGGCGGTCCCCTGTTATGGCCAGCGGGAGGCGCGGATCACTTCGCAGAAGTTCAGCGGCTGAAAATCAGGTTGTTTGTCTTTGATCACATCGGCTTTAACGTTGCCAAACGTCGTCTGCGGTTTATCTTTAATCCCCTGATAAAACGCCTGGATAATCTCTTCTTTAAACGCCGCCGGAAGCGGTGCGCTGCTGCTGGCGCAGACCGGCCTGTTGCAACATAAGCGATTTACCACTCACCGGACTTGTGCTGCTGCGCTGCGTGAACGGTTTCCGGCAATTCAGGTCGATGCGGATGCGCTGTATGTGGCTGATGGCCGGGGGTGGATAACGGCAAGAGGCTGGCGGATCGGTGCGGATTTGCCAGCAGCGACGTAATGCGCCGCACCTTTGTGCGCGTCACCGGCTTGACGCCAACACTCTATCGCCGACTGGTACGTAGGGAGTAAAGCTGGCGCGCCTGGTTCATTTGCGCTAAAATTAAAATCAAATGAACAGAGGGTTGTGTTATGTCAATTGCCATTTATACGCCCGCCAGCAGTGGCCGTAACAGCTCGTTGCTGCATGCGCTGAACCTGCCGGAAACCCTGCCGGATGCGCATCAGCGGATTGCCGTCGGTTTCAGCAGCGGGGTACTTAAACGCACCGCGTCGCTATCCGCATTTGATGAAGCCTGGCTGTGCCGCCTGGCGGGCATCGATCGCAGTACCTATAACCGCAAAGTCAAAGATCCTCAGCAGACTTTTTCGCCCGATCAAAGCGGACGGATTTATATGCTGATCCGTGTGCTCTCTGCCGCCAGCACGCTGTTGCGTGACGATCCGGCACGGCTGGTACAGTGGCTGGAAACCCCCGCTAAAGCGCTGGGCGGCAAAAAACCGGCAGAGATGACCACTACCGTTGCCGGCGCGGAAGCAGTACTGAATCTGATTGGCCAGCTTGAACATGGCGTCATCACCTGATGGCGTCGGTGCACTTTTACCGGCTGGTAAAAAGCGAATATGCGATGACCGCCTTTGATGGTTTTGGTGCCCGCACCTACGGCGGACGCTGGAATTCAGTGGGTACCGGCTGTGTTTATCTGGGTTCCAGCCGGGCGCTGTGCGTGCTGGAAGCGCTGGTGCATCTCACCATTCAGGATCTGGCGCAGGACTATTCGATGCTGTCGATCAGCGTGCCTGACTCGCTGATCGCCGAACTGTCGCTGGCGGCACTTCCCGCCGACTGGCAGGCCGATCCCGCACCGCAATCGACCCGGGAGATTGGCGACGGCTGGCTTGCCAGCCAGGATCACGGCCTGATACTGAAAGTCCCGAGCACCCTGACCGGGGAGTGGAATGCGTTGTTGAATCCTGCCCACCCGGCTGCGGCGACGATAATCAGCAAGGTAGTGGTCGAGCCTTTTTTCTTTGACCCGCGCTTCAGGCTGCAATAGTGCCTGATCGGCCAGGCGGACGCCTCAGCGCGCGGCTTTGGATTCTGAAATGGCCTGTGCCGCACAGATCAGCGCCAGATGGCTCAGCCCCTGCGGCATATTTCCGCGCCAGCTCTGGCTGCGAACATCAAACATCTCATTGAAAATGTCGACGTTGCCATGCCGGTCAAGCGTGGCGAGGATCTGCTGCATTGCCTGGTCGGCCTGCTCAATGTTTCCCATCTCGGCCCAGGCCTCTGCCAGCCAGAAAGCACAGGCGAGAAAAGTGCTCTCTTCCTGGTCGACGCCACTATAGCGATAGAGCATGGCGCTGTCATTGCCCAGTTCATGATGGATCGCGCGGTAGGTTGAAAGCATCCGCTGCGGATTAACCGCGTTGCCGTAGCTGTGCACCAGCGCCAGTGAGGCATCGAGGCGATCCTCACTGCCGACGTAAAACAGGTAAGCCTGTTTCTGTTCTGACCAGCAGTGCGTCTCAATCCAGTCCCGAATCCGATCGCGCTCCCGCTGCCAGCGGCCCAGCCAGGTGGGTTCGATATGCTGGTTTTCGGCCAGCGCAACCGCCCGATCCAGCGCCATCCAGCACGCCATTTTGGAATGGGTGTAGTGCTGCAACTCCGGCAACTCCCAGATGCCACAATCCTTTTGCCGCCAGTGATCGGCACAGCAGTTCGCCAGCTCGCCCAGCATCCGCGAGGTGGTGATATCCAGCACGTGTCCCGCTTCGATAAACAGTTGCGCGGTTGCCAGCATGTCGCCATACATGCTGAGCTGCACCTGATCGCGGGCGTTATTGCCGACCCGTACCGGCTGTGAATCCTGATAGCCGCTTAACGGCGGAAAGCGTTCTTCCGGCACTTCATCGCCATTCAGGGCATAGCAGGCACGCAGCCTGACGCCGTGGCGCAGGATAGTCTGCGACAACCACGAAAAGGCCGCTTTACAATCCTCCAGCGCGCCGAGATAAACGAAGGCTTTAATGATCAGACAGGCGTCACGCACCCAGGCGTAGCGATAATCGTAATTCTTCTCGCCGCCGATGCCTTCCGGCAACGAGGTGGTGGCTGCGGCCGCCAGCGCACCGGTGGGGGAGTACCAGAGAAATTTGAGTGACAGAGCAGAGCGCTTCACCAGCGCCGGATAGCTGCCGTCATAGCTCAGGCTCTCCACCCAGCTGGTCCAGCCGGTGTGGCTGGTTTCGATCCGCTGATCGATGGCGGACAGCTCAGGGACGGCCAGCGGCTCATTCTCGGTGATCAGCAGGGCGCAGAGTGAGCGCGAGCCGGCCGAGGTCCGCAGCGTGGCGCAGACCTGCTCATCATCCAGCAGGGTAATGCGGATATCATCGCTGGTACGGAACATCGCCATGACGTCGGCAATGTGAAACACCTTGCCTTTCTCCGTGTCGGCAATCCACGGCGAACGGGTTTCCGCCGCGGTGCCGAATCGCAGCCTGATCTCCAGCTCAACGTCGCCGCTCACGCCTTCAATCCGGCGGGCCAGTTCGCCCCACGGCAGCCGTCCTGCCAGCGTACTGTTGATCGATTCGGTCAGCAGCACCGTGCCGCTGTCGGTCTCAAACCGGGTTTCCAGCACATTGCTGTTATCGCGATAACGGCGCGTCACCCGGTAGGGTTCGCGCGGCACGATTTGAAAGTAGCCGCCGACACCGGCATCCAGCAGACGGTCAAACAGCGGTTTTGCGTCGAGGTTCGGGGCGCACCACCAGTCGATCGAGCCATCCGGTGCAATCAGCGCTACTGAACGCCCTTCACCAATGGCGGCATAATCACCCAACCCCGCGAAACCGTTATCCCGGGACGGCTGCTGGAAAATCTGGTTCTCCATGGTTTTCTTCCTTGTTTCACTGTGATGACTAAGACAACAGGCGAAGGCAGGACAAAAAAGTGGCCGCATTATGCGGCCACCGTGGAACGGGTTTACAGGGTGCCGGTGCCGCCATCTGAGCACCAGACCTGGCCGGAGGAGTAGCTGCTCTCCGTCGAGGCCAGCGTGACATAGAGCGGGGCGATTTCAACCGGCTGACCCGGACGGCCCATCGGTGAATCGGCACCAAACTGCTTCACTTTTTCCTGTGGCTGACCGCCGCTGGATTGCAGCACGGTCCAGTACGGCCCAGGCGCTACCGCATTCACCCGGATACCCTCGCCGCCCAGCTGCTTCGCCAGGGATTTGGTAAAGGCGACGATGGCCGCTTTGGTCTGGGCATAATCCAGCAGAATATCGCTGGGTTTAAAGGCCTGTACTGACGAGGTATTAATAATTGACGCGCCGCGTGGCAAATATTCCAGCGCCGCTTTGGTGATCCAGAACATCGCATAAACGTTAGTTTTAAACGTCGCGTCAAAATCTTCGGTGCTCAGGGTACGAATGGACTCATTAAACTGCTGGCGTCCAGCGTTATTGACCAGAATATCCAGACCACCTAATTTATCTGCCGCCTCTTTTACCAGCTGCTGACAAAATTCTTCAGAGCGAATATCACCCGGAATAGCGAAAACCTTACGGCCTTCCGCTTCGATTAATTTAATCACGTCGTCGGCGTCGGGCTGTTCTTCAGGCAGATAGTTAATCACCACATCTGCGCCTTCGCGGGCATAGGCAATCGCTACGGCACGACCAATACCAGAGTCACCTCCGGTAATCAGTGCCTTACGGCCAGTCAGGCGGCCAGTGCCGCGGTAGCTGGTTTCACCGTGGTCGGGAAACGGAATCATTTTGCTGACTAAGCCTGGTGCCTGTTGCGGTTGTTCCTCAAAAGGAGGCTTAGGAAATTGATCGAGATCGAGCGTCTTGTTCGTTGGTGTCGTCATTGTAAGCTCCTTGTACATCATTATCTGAGTGATTAAGCCTGGCACAAATGTGATATTTGTCACATCTGACTGCTTATTCATTGAGCAGTAAAGGTCAGGATGAATTAATAATGCTGATCAAGAATAGTCATAAAATCGCAGAATGTGCCGCTGGATGGCGATATTTTGTGGAGAAAATGAGGGCTATTTAAAGCGAAGCGTGAAAGAGAGGAAGGTTTATTTTACCGGCGCTCAGGCACCGGCGATAATATTAAACGGGATCAACCGCCGCGTACTGAACCCCGCCAGACTACGTCAGCCTGATATATACGCCGATCGCTTTGCTGTTCAGCTGCTGGTTGTAATTCATCCTGCTGCGCTTCGGTCTCCGTCAGCCAGCGGATAGCGTCACGGGCAAACTGTTCTACCGGCTGGGCGAAGGTGGTGAGGTTGTAGGATGACCAGCCAGACTGCGGAATATTGTCGTGGCCGACAATGCACAGATCTTCCGGGATGCGCAGGGCAAAGCGGTGGCGCGCCTCATCCATAAAGCCGCACGCCAGCAGGTCGGTGGCGCAGAACACCGCGTCAGGACGGACTTTGCGGGTCAGCAGCCGCTGCGCCATGATCTGACCGCTTTCATAGGAGGTCGAGCCAAAGTGTTCGACCTGGACCGGGACACCGGCTCTTTCTGCTGCTGCCAGAAAATCCCGCTCGCGTTTCAGCAGGCTCGGGGTACCGGCCAGCGAATTGACAAATGCGATGCGCTGGCAGCCAGCCCGCACAAAGGCATTGACCGCCATCTCCGCCGCCGGGCGCGAGTCGAGATTGATACTCAGCGAGCCGGGCAGGGATTCATCGCGGTTAATCAGTACCAGATGCTGCCCATGTTTGTAGCAGAGCCGGGTGATGGCGCTGTCAGGCATGCCGGAAAGAATGATTGAGGCATCGGCGCGAAAGTTGATCGCCTGCTGTAATGCGGCCGAGACCCGATCATCGGAGCGGTCGGTATTGATCAGCATCGCCACCTTTCCCGCTTCCTGCAGGTATTGGGTCATCCCGCGGACCAGGCTGGCACGGTAGGGCGTATCCACTTCAGAGGCGATCAGGCAGACAATGCCACTGCGGTTGCGCACCAGACCGCGCGCCAGATGGTTAACGTGGTAGCCCAGCTCTTCGGCGGCTTTCATTACCCGTGCCCGGGTAGCATCCGACACGCTGGCACCCGGCGTAAAGGTGCGTGACACCGCAGAGCGGGAAACGCCCGCCCGGTCAGCGACATCCTGCGCACTGACCACCGCCTTCAGTTGATGCATGATTTTCTCCCGCGTTATGCATGATCCGCTCTGAGTCTGCCTGAAGTTGCAAGGCTGTGCAAAAGTAATCTCACCGATAGTGTTTCAAATTTGTGACAGCGCCTGTCAATTGCTTAACATGTTAATTGACAGGGCAGCAGGGCCGCCTTACTACTTTGCACAGCAGTGCAAAATAAAAGCGCGTTCAGGCGCTATCCTCGCCCTCAAGGAGAACACCATGCGTTACTCATCTCTGTTCGCTGCGGTTATCGTCAGTTGTCCGGCCCTGCCGTTTGCGGCAGCCGCGGCTGGCAATCTCAATATGATCTGTTCGGCAGATGTGGTGGTCTGTGAGCAGATGACCCGCCTGTTCAGTCAGTCTCATCCTGATATCCATCTCAGCATGGTGCGGCTATCGGCCGGAGAAGCCTATGCGCGTATTCGCAGCGAGGCGCGTAATCCCCGTACCGATATCTGGTGGGCAGGCACCGGTGATCCGCATATGCAGGCGGCTGAAGAGGGATTGACCCAGCCCTACAAATCGCCGCTGCTTGATCAGCAGCAGGCGTGGTCGCAAAAAGTGGCGGAGATCTCCGGTTATCGCACCGTGGGCGTCTATGCCGGTGCGCTGGGCTGGGGTTACAACACTAAACTGCTGGCGGAGAAAAAGCTGAAGGTGCCCGCCTGCTGGGCCGATCTGCTCGATCCGGGCTTTAAAGGGGAAATCCAGATCGCCAATCCTAACTCCTCCGGCACCGCCTATAACACCCTGGCGACGCTGGTGCAGATCATGGGTGAAGACAAGGCCTTTGATTACCTGAAAAAACTCAACGCCAACGTTTCGCAATACACCAAATCGGGTTCAGCACCGGTTAAAGCGGCCGCCCGCGGTGAAACCACGCTCGGCATCGTCTTTATGCATGATGCGGTGGCGATGGAAGTGGATGGCTTCCCGATTAAACCTGTCGCGCCCTGTGAAGGCACCGGTTATGAGATTGGGTCCATGTCGATCATCAAAGGCGCGCGTAATCTGGCGAACGCCAAAAGCTGGTACGACTGGGCGCTGAGCGCTGAGGCGCAGTCGCACATGAAAGAGGCGAAATCGTTCCAGCTGCCGTCGAACCGCAAGGCGGAGATCTCCGAGTATGCGCCGCGCTTTGAGAACATCAAACTGATCGATTATGACTTCAAAACCTACGGGGATTCGGCGAAACGCAAAGCGCTGCTCGGACGGTGGGATAAAGAGATCGGCGCCAGCGCCCAGTAACGCTGTTTTTCGTCCGGCGATGCGAAGCCGGACACCTGCAGAACCGCGGTGGCGCAAGCCTGGTGTCCGCATCAGATCGAGGTGATTCATGAATGCGCACAATCGTCGCTTAACCGGCGCGTTAATGGCCGGTGCGGCTGCCCTGATGCTGTTGCCCTGGTACAGCCTGGAGCAGGGCTTTTTCTCGGGACACTGGCTGGTCTCACTGTGGCGTGATGAGAACAGCGCGCCGGCGCTGTGGCAACTGATGCAGCATGGCTGGCTGGCTATCGCCGTGGCGTTGTGGCTACTTGCTGCTGCCTGCGTCTTCCTGCCACCGGGGCGCAGCCGCAGCGGTTTACTGTTACTGTTCAGCGCCTGCGGCATTCTGTTCCTGGTGGTGGAAGGCCATGCCATCGGGTTTAGCGGTTGGAACTGGCTGTGGCTCGAAAATCTCATGGGGCCGCTGGAGCAGGGCCAGCCGGCAATGGGCGCGGGCGCGTTACTGCTGCTGACGGTATTTCTGCTGATTTTTTCCTTTGCACTGGCTGAACGCGGCGTGCTGAAAGGCGATGCCTTTGTGGTGGCCGCGATTGTGCTGCTGGTTGCGCTGGTGTCTGCCTTTGTGCTTTATCCGGTGCTCAGTCTGTTTGTCGCCTCGGTGCAGGACATTGATGGCAGCTTTAAGCCCGACGGGCTGATCGCCAATCTGCAGGACCCGGCTATCTGGAGTGTCGGCTGTGTGACCGGCGGCACCTGCGGCACGGCGTGGCGCACGCTGGGTCTGGCGCTGATGACCGCCAGCGGCTCCACGCTGCTGGGACTGGCGTTTGCGCTGGCGGCGACCCGTACCTCGCTGCCGTGTAAAAAAGCGCTGCGGATGCTGACCATTCTGCCGATCATTACGCCGCCGTTCGTTATCGGGCTGGCGCTGATCCTGTTGTTTGGTCGTTCCGGCGTGGTCACCACGTCACTGGCGACGCTGTTTGGCATTGAGCCTGGCCGCTGGCTGTATGGCATCACCGGGATCTGGCTTGCTCAGGTGTTGTCCTTTACCCCGATTGCGTTTCTGGTGCTGATTGGCGTGGTTGAAGGGGTCAGCCCGTCGCTGGAAGAGGCGTCTCAGACTCTACGTGCCAGCCGTTGGCGCACCTTTTCCCGCATCTCTCTGCCGCTGATGGCGCCCGGACTGGCGAACGCCTTTCTGATCAGCTTCATCGAAAGCATGGCGGATTTCGGCAACCCGATGGTGCTGGGCGGCAGCCACGGTGTGTTGTCGACCGAAATCTTCTTCTCGGTGGTTGGGGCGCAGAACGATCCGAGCCGTGCCGCAGTGCTGGCGATGATCCTGCTGGGCTTTACCCTGACGGCGTTTCTGCTGCAGCGGGTCTGGCTGTCAGGGAAAAGTTTTGCCACCGTGACCGGCAAAGGCGACGGCGGTCGCCATGTGCAGCTGCCACGCCCGGTGCGCTACAGCGTCTATGGCATGGTGATCCCGTGGGGCCTGTTCACGCTGGTGATTTACGGCATGATCATGATTGGCGGCTTCGTGCAATCGTGGGGACTGAATAATGCGCTGACGCTGGAACACTATATCCGCGCCTTCAGCGTCAGCCTGAATCAGGGGCAGCTGGTCTGGAGCGGCGTCGCCTGGAACTCTTTCTGGACCACGCTGGAGATCGCCCTGATCGCCGCGCCGCTCACCGCAGTGGTGGGGCTGCTGACCGCCTGGCTGATTGTGCGGCAGAAGTTTGCCGGACGGCAGACGTTTGAGTTCATGCTGATGCTGAGTTTTGCCATTCCTGGCACCGTCATCGGTGTCAGCTATGTGATGGCTTATAACCTGCCGCCGCTGGAGATCACCGGCACCGCAATGATCCTGATTGCCTGCTTTGTGTTCCGTAACATGCCGGTCGGCGTGCGTGGCGGCATTGCGGCGATGAGTCAGCTCGATAAAAGTCTGGATGAAGCCTCTCTGACCCTGGGTGCCAACAGTTTCCGGACCTTACGTAAAGTGGTGCTGCCGCTGCTCAAGCCGGCGATCAGCGCGGCGCTGGTTTATGCCTTTGTGCGCGCCATTACCTCCATCAGTGCGGTGATTTTTCTGGTCAGCGCGCAATACAACATGGCGACCTCTTACATTGTCGGGCTGGTGGAGAATGGCGAGTATGGCGTCGCCATTGCCTATTCGTCGGTGCTGATCGTGGTGATGTTAGTCATTATCGGGCTGTTCCAGCTGCTGGTGGGTGAACGCCGCCTGCGCCGTGCTACACAATCTGCGGCCATTGCCGCGCCTGTTCCTACCCTGACTCAGGAGAGAGCCGTATGACCCCCATCAATGCTGGATCGGTGGTTTTTGAGCATGTCGCTAAACGCTTTGACGGCTTTACTGCGCTGCCCGACCTGTCGTTAACCGTGGAGCCAGGCACGCTGGTGACGCTGCTGGGGCCCTCCGGCTGTGGCAAAACCACCACGCTGCGGCTGCTGGCCGGGCTGGAGCATCCAACCTCGGGCCGTATTCTGATCGGCGGTAAAGATGTCACCCATCTGCCCGCCAATGAGCGCGACGTGGCGATGGTGTTCCAGTCCTATGCGCTGTTTCCACATATGAATGCGCTCGACAATATCCTCTATGGGCTGCAGTCGTCGGGAATGAACAAGCGCGAGGCGCAGGATCGGGCGCGGGAGGGGCTGAAACTGGTCGGGCTGGAAAGTCAGGGGCAGCGTCTGCCGTCTGAACTTTCCGGTGGACAGCAGCAGCGTATTGCGGTGGCCCGCGCGCTGGTGCTGGAACCGCAGGTGCTGTTGCTGGATGAGCCGCTGTCGAATCTGGACGAGCGTTTACGGCGTCGCGTGCGCACGGATATTCGCGATCTTCAGCAGCGGCTGGGGTTTACTGCGGTCTATGTGACGCACGATCAGGAAGAGGCGCTGGCGGTCTCCGATAAAATCATTGTCATGAAAGAGGGGGATATAGCCCAGCAGGGCGCGCCGGAAACCCTTTATCATTCGCCCAATTCGGTGTTTATCGCCGACTTTATGGGCGAGGCTAATATTCTGCCGTGCGACATTGAGCAGGCGGAAGCCGGTGAGGCACTGGTTCGGGTCGGTAACCAGCGTTTCCGGCTGCGCGATGCCGGGGCCAGAATCGGTAGCGGGCAGCTGGCGGTGCGGCCGCAGTTTATCACCTTGTCCGGCGACGGGCAGGGTGCGCTGCAGGGTGAAGTGATTCACAGCAGCTGGCTGGGCGACCATATCGAATATGAAGTCACTACCGAGCTGGGATCGCTGTTCATCATCGATCCGCACATGGAGCAGCGCCTGCCGCTTGCCGCCCGGGTCGGCGTTAATTTTAAGCCACAGGGGCTGGCCCTGATTGCCCGCTAATCTGCTTAATCGCAAGGAGTTACCATGGAATTGCATGAAGAAATGCTGTCGCGTCTGGCGCTGGCTGAGGCGGTCGCCCGCGCAGGCGGTGCTACGGCGTTATCCTACTTTTCCCGTCGCGACACGCTGGTGGTGGAAACCAAATATGATCTGCAGGATGTGGTGTCGATTGCCGATCGCGACGTGGAGCAGATGATTGCTGCCGCCATCCGTGAGGCATTCCCTGATGATGGCTTTCTGGGTGAGGAAACGGGCCTGCAGGCAGGCCGGACTGCGTATACCTGGGTGGTCGATCCGATTGATGGTACCAGCCCGTTTCTCAACGGGATGCCAAACTGGTGTGTATCGGTTGCCGTGCTGCGGGGCGACGTGCCGATTATCGGTGTGATTTATGCCCCGACCTTTGATGAGTGCTACGTGGCGGCGCTGGGCGAGGGCGCAACGCTCAATGGTCGTCGGTTGCAGGTTGATCCGGCACGCACTTTACAGAATCACGTCACTGGCTTTGGTGCTAACAGCTATGTCAGCCCACAGCAGGTTGGTGAGATTGTGGCCGCCTTGCTGACAGCGGGCGGTAACTTTATCCGCATCGGCTCAGGCGCCCTGATGCTGGCATGGGTGGCGGCTGGTCGGGTAGTGGGCTACTACGAACCTTATATGCACGCCTGGGATTGTCTGGCAGGTTACTGTCTGGTGAAAGAGGCGGGCGGCTGGGTGCATCCCTTTAACATCGAAGGCGATCGCATCATTAAAGGGGCGCAGGTGCTGGCGGTCGCCCCTGGTGCTGAAGCGGATCTGCGGCGCATTGCCGGTTTGTGACGCTGTCACGACGCTAAAGCCATGATAGTCAACTTAGCGTCGTGACCTTTAACCTTTCAGCGTTTTCGTCAGGTAGTGACGCTGCATACCGGTTTGCGGAAAGTCGGGCAGGGTGATCTGCTGTTGATAACCCTGTTTCAGATAAAACGGCAGCGCCTGAAAACTGAAGGTATCCACCAGCGCCTGCTGACATCCATAAGCTATTGCCTGCTGTTCTGCTGCGTGTAATAAGGTACTGCCCAGACCGGTGCCTCGCACCGTATCGTCCACCCACACATAATCGATACAGAGCCAGTTCCCCTTACGTGAGGCGAGCACGCCGCCCCGCAGCGCTCCCTCTGCGTCATGATGAAATACTGCCAGCGGTCCGTGGTTCTCACTGTCGATAAACTGGCGGTTGTAGTTGCCCAGTCCGGCCAGTAACGCCTGCCGGTCTTTCTCCTCAATCTGCTCCGTTACGGTAAAACCCGCATGTAATCTCATGTTTTTCCTCCTGTCAGGCTGCTTCATGGCGGTATATATCCTCAATAGGGGATAATAAACAACTTATCCTCTAAAGGGTATAAAAGAGTATTTATCCTTTACAGGGTATAATGTGCAATTTATCCTCTTTCAGGGATAATCAGAATGCGCTATGCTGACCTTCTTCCGACCCCGAGGAACAGACCCGATGATATACAGTCCGCTGCAGCTGGCTAACCGGCTGAAACTTATCCGCCAGCGCAATGGCTGGACCCAGAGTGAGCTGGCTAAAAAAGTGGGCCTGAAACAGGCGACCATTTCACATTTCGAAAATTCACCGGACAACACCTCGCTGGCGACGCTGTTTAAGCTGTTGCAGTCGCTGGAGCTGAGCCTGGAGGTACAGGAGAAAACGGCCGCCGCTGCGCCGCCACTGAATGACGAGGATGACTGGTAATGCAGAGGCTGATTGCGTGGATGAACGGCGAGCGGGTCGGGGTGCTGACCCGTCAGCGCAATGGCGCGCACGAATTTCAGTATGACAAAGCATGGCTGAGCAATCCGCTCGCCAGGCCGCTGTCACTCTCGATGCCGCTGCAGGTTCCGGTCATCACGTCCCACGCGGTAATTAACTTTTTCGACAACCTGCTGCCGGATAGCCCGTTGATTCGTGACCGGATTGTGGCGCGCTACCAGATAAAATCCCGCCAGCCGTTTGATCTGTTGCAGGAAGTGGGACGTGACAGCGTCGGTGCGACCATGCTGTTGCCGCCCGAGATGCCGCTGCCGCCATTACAGGTGCGTTACGAGCTGCTGGATGAGGCACGACTGGAGAGTGTGCTGTCAGCCTATCAGTCCGACATTCCGCTTGGGATGTTGCGCGAAGAGACCGACTTTCGGATTTCGGTAGCGGGTGCGCAGGAGAAAACGGCGTTGCTGCAGACCGAACAGGGCTGGAGTATTCCTGCCGGGGCCACGCCGACGTCGCACATCATCAAACTGCCGATTGGCGAAATTAAGCAGCCGGCGGCGACGCTGGACATGCGCGAAAGCGTAGAAAATGAGTATCTCTGTCTGGCGCTGGCCAGAGCGCTGGGGCTTAACGTCCCGCAGGCCACTATTATCCGTGCTGGCGCGATGCGGGCGCTGGCGGTGGAGCGCTTCGATCGGCGCTGGTCACGCGACAGAACCCGGCTGATACGCCTGCCGCAGGAGGATTTTTGTCAGGCGCTGGGGCTGCCGTCATCGACGAAATATGAGTCTGACGGCGGGCCGGGTATCGCGGAGATCATGCAGTTGCTAATGGGATCGAGTAATGCGATAGAGGATCGTTATCACTTCATGCTGTTCCAGGTGTTTCAGTGGCTGATAGGGGCGACTGATGGTCATGCCAAGAACTTCTCGCTGTTTATTGAACGCGGCGGCAGCTACCGGCTGACGCCCTTTTATGACGTGATTTCCGCCTACCCGGTGCTGGGCGGCACCGGCCTGAATAAGCGCGCGCTGAAGCTGGCGATGGGGCTGCGGGCCAGCAAAGGCAAAAAAACCGAGATCGATAAGATATTCCCGCGTCATTTCTTCGCGACGGCAAAAAGCGTCAATTTTGATAGCGGTAGTCTGCAACAGATTTTTGACTTCTTTATCCGGGCTTTTCCGCCAGCGGTGATTGCGGTGCGGGATGCGCTGCCTGCAGGATTTCCGCAGCATATCGCCGATGCCATATTCAGCCACTCGTTGATCATGCTGGAGCGGTTACGGCAGAAAGATTGATCGCGGCGGTAACAGGGCGGCCCGGAACCCCATAGACTGATTCTTTTCCCCGTTAGCCTGGAGTCTGTTATGCACACCGATTCTGTTATGCACACCGATTGTTACGCTCTGGAATCCATTCCGTCGCCACCGACCTTTCCTGACGTGGCGAGCCACGTGATGGCGGATGAAACCCTGCACCGCCGGCTGGCGGCGATTGTTCGGCGTATGAAACAGCATCAGATTGCGCAGCTGGTTATCTACGCCGATAAAGAGCACGGCAGCAACTTTGAGTATCTGGCGGGCTTTATTCCGCGCTTCGAAGAGGCGCTGCTGGTGATAAATCAGCAGGGCGAACTGGCCTACATCATGGGCAACGAAAACCTCAAACTGGTGCCATTTGCCCGTAATCCGGGGCGCTGCCTGCACGCGGCGTTGTTCTCGCTGCCCAATCAGCCGATGAGCGGTGAGCCGTCGCTCTCCCGCTTGCTGGGTCAGGCAGGAATTGTGCCGGACAGGCGTACCGGGCTGGTGGGATGGAAGCTGTTTAGCGGTCAGCAGCCAGCAATGTTCGATTTACCACACTTTATCTGTGCGGCAGCGGCTGAAGCGGCGGGCGGCATGACACATCTGGTGAACGCCACTGGATTGTTTATCTCACCCGATGACGGCGCACGCTGCATTAACAGCGCCGATGAAGTGGCATTTTACGAATCGGGCGCGAATCGGGCTTCCACTGCCATGCTGGCGGCACTGGACAGCGTGGCGCCAGGCATCAGCGAGAAGCGCATTGGCGCGTTGCTTAACCGCGATGGCCAGCCTGGCAACGTAATGACCATTGCTGCCACCGGCGATCGCTTTACGAAAGCGCAGCTTTATCCGTCGGATAAACAGATTGCGAAGGGCGATAAGCTGTCGTTAACCGTCGGCTATAAAGGCGGACTGACCAGCCGTGCCGCCTACGTCGTTAGCCAGGCATCAGAGTTACCCTGTCACGTTGCAGACTGGCTGCCCCGGCTGGCGATCCCCTATTACCACGCGGTGGTCAGCTGGCTGGAGCAGTTACGTATCGGCATCACCGGTGGCGAACTCTACGCGTTAATTGAGGCGATACACCCCAAAGCGCAGTATGGCTGGCACCTTAATCCGGGGCATCTGGTGGCTGACGAAGAGTGGCTAAGTTCACCGGTTTCGCCCGGTTCAGCCATTACTCTGAAGAGTGGCATGCTGTTGCAGATCGATATCATTCCTTCGGTGGCCGGTTACGGTGGCTGCAGTATCGAGGATACCGTCGGTCTGGCGGATGCGGCACTGCGCGCCCAACTGGCTGCGCAGTTTCCAGCGGTCTGGCAACGGATGATGCAGCGCAAAACTTATCTGTGCGAGGTGTTGCGGCTGAAGCTCTCCGATGAAGTGATTTTACTCTCAAACACGGTGGGTTATCTGCGGCCATTTTTGCTGGATCAGGACCGGGCGCTGGTGCGGCAACCGATCAGCGACGGGGTTTAAAAAAACGTGGTCGGCTGTTAGGTTAATAGCTTGTTAACCCCGGATAAAGTTCAGGAGCCGTAATGTCCGATATTGTGCATTTCCCGCTATTTGTTGCTTCCATTTTACTGCTCTGTATTACGCCAGGTCCCGATCTGGCCTATGTAGTGGGACAAAGCGTCGCCAGGGGACGATGTTCCGGTATCCTGTCAGCCGCCGGGGTTGCACTGGGCAGTTGTACCCATGCCGTGGCCAGTGCGCTGGGGCTGACTGCGCTGATTGCCGCCTCGCCGCTGCTATTCACGCTGATCAAGTATCTCGGTGCGGCCTACCTGATCTACCTGGGGGCCAGAATGATTGGGTCAACCTTTATTACATCCGCAGTAGCGGAGATCACGCCGCCGCCGCGCGCGCAGCCGGGCACCCGCTTACTGCTGCTGCGTGGTTTCATAACTTCAATTACCAATCCCAAAGTGCTGTTGTTTTTTATCGCCTTCTTCCCGCAGTTTGTGGTGGCTGGAAGTCAGCATCACGCCAGTGCCTTCCTGTTGCTGGGGATGACCTATGCGCTGGTCGGCCTGATGACCGACGTGATGTTTGCGCTGCTGGCGGGCGGGGCCGCAGGCGCGGTGGCGAACAATAAGAGATTACAGAAAGTGCTTGATCGGCTGGTCGGAGCCACTTTTATCGGCCTAGGGATCCGTCTGGCGCTGACCCGTCGCTGAGTCGATTCTGGTGCTGCCGGCCCGGTCAGCCGCAGCCTGAACCGGCCAGGGAAGGCCGGTAATAATTTGTATAATTTAACTGAGAGTAAAAGCCGCGCGCTTCTGTCAGGATACGCGCCACAGACGTATTTCGGTCCTCTCACTCGATGAAATGGTTTACCAAAAACGCGGTTTTGTTTGCCTGCAAAACCTCCCTTGCCGCGTTTATCGCGTTATCTGTTGCTCTGATTCTTAACTTTGAAAAACCAGCCTGGGCGCTGACCACCGTATTTGTCACCTCGCAGCTTTATGCCGCCTCGACCGTCTCGAAATCGCTGTTTCGTCTGATGGGAACCGTGCTCGGCGGCGTCTTTATCCTGTTGATCTACCCGGAAACGGTGCAGTCGCCGCTGCTGTTCAGCCTGTGCGTCTCGCTGTGGGTGACCTTTTGCCTTTATCTGTCGCTGCATGACCGCACGCCGAAAAGCTACGTCTTTATGCTGGCCGGTTATAGCGCGGCGATCATGGGCTTCCCGGAGGTGAACACGCCGTCGGCTATCGTGAATACGGTGATTTCCCGTATTGAGGAGATCACCCTCGGCATTCTCTGTAGCACGCTGGTCCACCGGCTGGTTTTCCCGGTTCCGATGCACCATTTGCTTGGGCAGAGCGTTGATCACTGGTTTCAGAATGCGCGTAAATTGTGTGATGAGCTGGTCAGCGGGATGGCAAAGAATAAGTCTCTGGAGCGGGAGGATATCCTGATCCAGATGGCGGGCTATCCATTGAATGTCGAAACGCTGCTGACGCACTGCGTATATGAAGGGGAAGCGGCGCGTAATGTCATCCGTCTGGTCAGCGTACAGTATCAGCATCTGACCTATCTGCTGCCGACGCTGACGGCGATTGAATCCCGCCTCGGGGTGCTGGCTGAACTGAATATTCGCTTTCCGCTCTGTGTCACCTCGGTGTTCCAGCAATTTCTGCTGTGGCTTAATCACGATCGGGTTAACGATATCGAAGGGCTGCGTAACGCCATCGCAGACGGACAGGCGACGCTGGAGCGTGACTGGCAGGCAGGAAATCTGGCGACTGAAGAGAGCCTGCTGCTGATTGGCTTACTGGAGCGGCTGGCTAACTTTGTTCGTATTGCAGATGCTTACCAGAACGTCAGCGCCCGCGCCGGCGATCTCTACAGTCATGGCGACGGGGCGGCCATCAGAAACATCCGCGAGCATCGTCACATCGATAACGGACTGCTGAGCCTGTCGGTGCTGACGGCCTTTCTGGCCACCTTTCTCTCCAGCCTGTTCTGGATTGGCAGCGGCTGGGCCGATGGGGCGAATGCACCGCTGATGGCTGCGATTATCAGCTCATTTTTTGCCGGCGTGGATTCACCGGTGACGCCGATGAAACTGTTTGTGAAAGGGGTGATGATTGCGCTGGTGGTCAGCCTGTTTTATATCGCGTTCCTGATCCCCCAGGCCAACACGCTGCAGGCATTAATGATCTGTCTGCTGCCGGGGCTGATGCTGCTGAGCCTGGTGATTGCTAATCCGACCACCAATCTGATTGGTCTGAGCGTGGCGATCCAGATACCGGGCTTTATCGGGCTGAGTCATCACTATGTTCCCGATCTGATCCTCACCCTGAATGCGGCTATCTCGTCGATGGTGGGCATTATGTTTGCGGTGGTGCTGACGGCGCTGATCCGTAACAAGCGGCCCTCGTGGATTGCCCGACGCGCGGTACTGCGCGGACTGCGCGACCTGCTGAGCTTTATTAAAAAGGTCGAACGCAATTCCGCCACGCTGCTGTCCCGGCAACAGTTTATTGCCCGGATGCTGGACCGGGTGAACGTTATTCTGCCGCGCAAACGGCTCGATCCGGTACCGGACATCGTGGTGGGTGGCTATCTGATCAGCGAAACCTGGCTGGGCGCCAACTGCTACGACTATTATGCCCGCTATCGTGAGGTGTTAGAGGCACACCGTATCGACAGCGGTCAGATGTTCCATGAGCTGGGACTTTACCTGAAGCGCAAAATGAAGTCGCTTCAGCTGCTGCCGCATCCGGATCTGCTGGATGAACTGGATCAGTTGCTGCTGCGGCTGGAGAAAATTGCGCTGCAGGAGCGTGCGGCAGTGGCTCCGCTGGTTCACCTGTTTAACATTCGCGTCTCGCTGTTCCCGCAACAGCGCTGGCCGGGCTGAGTGTGCTATCGGTTGTTCAGATTTTGCGATAAGGCAGGAATATCACCGAGTTCCGCCCCTTTAACCTTCAAAGTAAGTTCGACATTACGATGTAAAATAATAGTGACCGCGGCCAGCAGTGCAGGCAGAGCCAGAATATAGAAAATAGCTGACTGTGCCGGAAAAATGCCCATCAGCACGCCACCTAACGACGAACTCAGAATCGCACCCATCCGGCCGATGCCATGCATCCAGCTGACGCCGGTGGCGCGGATTTCGGTCGGATAGTAGGCCGGGGAATAGACCTGAAGCCCGTTTTGCGCACCGTTGATGCACATGCCGGTGATAAAAATAATCACACCCAGCGGCACGCCGCTCAGCCCAAGCAGGCCCTGGGTGATGAGACAGCCACAGCCGATGATATAGACCACACCGATCACCCAGCGGGCGTTGAGCTTATCCATTAATCCGCCCACGATAATGCCGCCGACCGGGCCACCTAACTGAAACAGTCCGGCGATAATCGCCGCCTGCTCAAGTGAAATACCGCCCGAACGCATAATGGTTGGCAGCCAGCCATTCAGCAAATATATAACAAACAGCCCCATGAAATAGGTCAGCCAGAGAATCAGGGTTCCGCGGGCGAAGCCGTGGCGAAACAGCTCCGCAATGGTACTGTTGCGCTTCACGCCGGGAGAGCTGAGGATAAATGCGCTGTCCGGGCCAAAATGCGCGCCCATTTTGTTCATCAGCGAGGCGATGCGCGCGCGCGGCGCTTTTCGTACTACCAGATTGAGCACCGATTCCGGCAGCAGCCAGGCAATGACGGGCAGGAACAGCAGGGGAAGTGCGCCGCCAAATATCAACACGGCAGGCCAGTTAAAGCGGGCCAGCAGACCGGCGGCAATGAATCCGCCCAGTCCCGAACCGATATTGAATCCGCTGAACATCAGGGTAATCATGATGCCTTTGCGGCGCTCGGGCATGTATTCCGACAGCAGCGTCACACAATTTGGCATCACCGCACCCAGCCCAAGACCGGCGATGAAGCGTAACAGCGCCATCTGAGTCGCCGAAGCGGCGAAGGCGCAGGCAAGGCTGAAGGCCGAGAAAATCAACACTGAAACCAGAATGACGCGCTTGCGGCCGATCCGGTCAGAGATGGGGCCGGCAATCAGTGCGCCCAGCGCCACGCCCGCCATCGCCGCACCCAGAATCGGGCCCATCGCCGGGCGGCTGATGCCCCATTGTTCAATCAGTGCCGGGGCGATAAAGCCCATCACGGCGGCATCGTAACCATCAAACATAATAATGATCAGACACAGCACCAGTACGCGCCATTGGAAGGAAGAGACCGGGCGTGCATCAATCCACTCTTTTACATTAACCAGGTTATTCGCTGTCATCGGGTACGCTCTCTGCTTTGCTACCAGTGGCAGCCTCGTTGGGGTGAGAGAAAAGTAACAATCCGATGACACGGTAAGCGTGGCCCCTGGTCGTGTCTGTCAAAAAAGGCTTTTAGCGTTATGAGTTAGCTTTATAGTGTGATGCGTCTGGCATTGTCGCTCAGCGGCTAAAAGGCGATGACAAGCCAGACAGAGCCAGTGCGGGTGACAGCCATCATGATTACCGCTATGAGTTTCATTTAGGCTGTTAGCGCAAGTGTCTCATCAATGCAACGCAGCAGCGCCTGGGTGGCAGGCGAGTGCAGCGCTCCCGGACGAAACGTTAACCCTATTTCGCGGCGCGTATCGGGTAAGTTCAGCGCCAGCGGCGTCAGTATTCCGGCCTGTAACTCATATTCAAGCTGATGTGATGAAACCACCGCCACCATATCTGAATTGAGCAGTAGCCCACGCACAATCGCCAGATCACCACTTTCCACTACCGGCTGAGGCGCCGGCATCCCGGCGGCCTGAAACGCGCGATCCAGCAGATGTCGGGCAGGAGAGTTCTCTCGCGGCAGGATCCACTGCGCTTGCTGCAGATCCTCCGGCGCGACCGGACGCCCGCTCAGAGGATGATGCGGACGCGTCAGCAAAATCAGTTCCTCATCGAACAGCACCTGATTCTGGGTATCTGACGCGCTGTGGTGCTGACGCAGCGCGCCGAGGATAAAATCAAGATCGCCGGCGCGCAGTTCTTTAATCAGCGCGTTAAAGGCGCTCTCATTGGTTACCACTTTAATACCGGGATAACGTGCGACCAGACGGGTAATCGCCAGCGGCAACAGGCTACTGCGGCACAGTGGCAGCGCACCGACATGCACTGTTCCGGTCAGAATGCCGCGCTGTGCGGCGAGATCTTCCGGGATATGGCGTATCTCATTCAGGGCACGACTGATAAACGGAGCGATCTCCTGTCCCGCTGACGTAGGCATCATGCCTTTTGGCGTGCGCTGAAACAGCGGCATCCCGGCCCCTTTTTCCAGCACTTTCAACGCCGCGCTCACCGCCGGCTGGCTGATACCCAGCAGCGTCGCCACGCTTTGGGTGTGATGAAGCCGGTCCAGCGCTAAAAATATTTGCAGACGTCTCAGATTAAATAACCAGATGGGTTCCGCCTCTTCACGTCCGTTATCCCGCCGACGCATTTTGCTGAGTATCGGGGGGATGGCATGCAGTTCGGTAATGGCTCGCCGGGCGCGCGGCAACGCACACTTTCCCATCTCAGTCAGCAGCATTCCGCTGGCATGCCGCTCAAACAGCGGCGTCTGTAAACTGTGTTCCAGATCACGCAGGGAGCGAGTGATCGCCGACTGGGTGCGAAATAAATTTATCGAGGCTTCGGAAATCGTACCGTAGTCTGCAATCATACAAAATGCCCGTATCTGCATGATTTTAATGCTAAATTCTGGTTTGTCGTTTTCCATTTTTTTTATGCCTGCAATGAGCCCTGACTCACAACATAAATAAAAGTCATAACCCATGCAACGAAAGACATTATCCAGCCACAGGACCGCATGCCAGGATGAAAAAAACGGCAAATGCAGGATGAAATAATGGAAAAGATGAGTAAAAAGAGTGCGTTAGTGGTCAGCGCCCACTCGGCTGATTTTGTCTGGCGTGCCGGTGGTGCCATTGCGCTGCATGCATCGCAAGGTTATGAGGTTCATGTGGTTTGCCTCTCCTATGGCGAGCGGGGCGAATCGGCCAGACTGTGGCGCAGCGGAAATATGACCGAGGCGAAAGTGAAACAGAGCCGTCAGGAAGAAGCGGAGGCGGCTGCCCGCATTCTCGGTGCCAGCATCGCCTTCCTGGATTTAGGCGATTATCCGCTGCGCGCTGATAAAGAGACGCTGTTCCGGCTCGCGGACATATTCCGTCAGGTGCAGCCGCACTTTGTCCTGACGCATTCGGTTAACGATCCCTATAACTACGATCATCCGCTGGCTGCTCATCTGACGCAGGAAGCGCGGATCATTGCGCAGGCGGAAGGTTACCGCCCCGGTGAAACCATTATTGGCGCGCCGCCGGTCTATAGCTTTGAGCCGCATCAGCCAGAACAGTGCAACTGGAAACCTGACGTGTTACTCGATATCAGTGCGGTCTGGGACAAAAAATATGCGGCCATCCAGTGCATGGCGGGTCAGGAACACCTGTGGGAATACTATACGCGGGTAGCTTTGCAGCGGGGCGTTCAGGCCAAACGTAACGTTGGGATCAACTCATCGACAGTGATCAGCCACGCTGAAGGCTATCAGAGCCTGTTGCCCCGGGTGACGGAGGATCTGTCATGAGTCTGGTGAATAAAAAAGGGATCGTGGTCCGGCACATTGAGCGTGCTGATGCCGCACTGGTTGCCGGTTTTGCACGTTATGGCGTGGCGACCACCCATGAAGCGCAGGGTCGCAGTGGTCTGCTGGACGTTCGCGTCCGACCGATTCAGCAGAACTGCGCGGTAGCTGGCAGCGCGGTGACCGTGCTGGTTTCACCCGGCGATAACTGGATGTTTCATGTGGCGGTTGAGCAGTGCCAGCCCGGTGATATCCTGCTGGTGGCCCCGACCTCAGATTGCCACGATGGTTATTTTGGCGATTTGCTGGCGACTTCTTTACAGGCGCATGGTGTGGTCGCGCTGGTGGGTGATATCGGGATTCGTGACAGCCAGACGCTGAGAGAGATGCAGTTTCCGGTCTGGTCGCGGGCGGTTTACGCACAGGGAACGGTGAAAGAGACGCTGGGTTCCGTTAACGTACCAGTCATCTGTGCCGGGCAGCTCATCCATCCGGGGGACATTGTTGTCGCGGATGATGACGGCGTGGTGATTGTGCCGCGTCAGCGGGCTGAATCCGTCGCGGCTGCAGCGCAAAAACGGGAAGCGCTGGAGCAGAGCAAGCGCCAGCGGCTGGCCGCGGGTGAGTATGGCCTCGATATCTATCAGATGCGTCCACAGCTGGCCGAAAAAGGGCTGCGCTACGTTGACTCCCCTGAACAACTGCAGCAGAGCGGCACATGAAACAGACTCTGATACCCTGCATGCTGATACGCGGCGGCACCTCAAAAGCTGCCTGCTTTCTGGCGGCGGATCTGCCAGGGGAGAGCGCAACGCGCGATCGTGTCCTGCTGGCAGCGATGGGTTCCCCGGATGCCCGACAGATTGACGGTATCGGAGGTGCCGATTCGCTGACCAGTAAAGTGGCGATTATCTCTTCTTCATCGCGTCCGGATGCTGACGTGGACTACCTGTTCGCTCAGGTTAGCGTGGATAAAGCCGTGGTGGATTACGGACAGAACTGTGGAAATATTCTTGCCGCAGTGGGGCCGTTTGCGATTGAAAAAGGGCTGGTACCGGTAACCGGCGCGGTAACATCGGTGCGCATTTATATGGTCAATTCCGGACAAATCGCTGAAGCCGCGATCGCCACGCCGGAGGGCAGCGTTGAGTATGAGGGTGATACCCGCATCGATGGCGTGCCGGGTTGCGCCGCGCAACAGGTCCTGAATTTTCAGGATATCGCTGGATCGAGTTGCGGCACGTTGCTGCCGACCGGTAACGCACGCGACAACATTGATGGCATTGAAGTGACCTGTATCGATAATGGTATGCCGGTTGTGGTCATACGTGCCGACGATCTGCAGCGCAGCGGACGGGAAACGCCGGAACAGCTGGATAAGGATGAGGCGCTGAAAGCACGACTGGAGTCGATTCGCCTAAAGGCGGGACGGTTAATGCAACTGGGCGACGTGGCTCAGCGCAGCGTGCCAAAAATGACGCTGATTTCGGCACCGGTTCACGGCGGCGCGATAACCACCCGGACCTTTATTCCTCACCGCTGCCACGCAGCCATCGGCGTATTTGGGGCGGTCAGTGTCGCTACGGCCTGTCTGGTTGCCGGTTCGGTAGCTGAAGGGCTGGCCAGCATCAGCGCTGCGGCTGAACAGCGGCTGAGTGTTGAACATCCCAGCGGTGAATTTAGCGTCGTGCTGACGCGTGATGCGGCGGGTGAGGTGATCAACAGTGGCCTGATCCGCACAGCGCGGCTGTTATTTGACGGGCGGGTGGCCATTTCCGGTTCACTCTGGTCACGGCAGGAGGGCTAATAACATGAGGCGTATAGCGATTATCGGATTTGGCGAGGCGGGGCAAATTTATGCCCGTGATCTGGCAAAGGTGGCGCAGGTACGAGTCTGGGATAAAAAATTCTCCGGCCACCAGGCGTCATCCTTGTGGGAAATAGCACACCAGTCTGGCGTACAGCCGGCGGCTTCCGTGGCTGAAGCTGTCGAGGGTGCGGAATGGGTAATATCGCTGGTCACCGCATCAAACGCACTCTGCGTTGCGCGCGAGGTATCGCCATTACTGGTGAATGGCCAGCTTCTGCTGGACTTTAACTCCGTCTCACCAGAGACAAAACGTGCCGCCTCAAGGGCGATTGCCGCAGGCGCGGGCGCGTATCTGGATGTGGCGGTCATGGCGCCGGTGCCGCCTGAACGGCTGGCGACACCGCTGTTAATGGGCGGGCCGACCGCTGGCAAGGTTACGCATCAGCTGAATAGTCTGGGCCTGAACGCCCAGGCTGCCAGCGAGCGCGTCGGCGATGTCTCAGCCATTAAGATGTGCCGCAGCGTGATGATTAAAGGACTGGAAGCACTGACTACCGAATGCCTCAGCGCAGCGCGGCAATACGGGGTCGAAGAGGCGGTGTTAGCTTCGCTGGCTGCCAGTTTCCCGTCGCTGGGATGGCATGACAAACTGCCGCATTATCTTATCAGTCGGGTTGCCGAACATGGCGTCCGGCGGGCAGAAGAGATGGCTGAGGTGGTCAAAACCTTACAGGATGTGGCCGTAGCAGGCCTCATGAGCCAGGCGACTCAGCAGGTGCAGGCGGAATTACCTGCCCGTATGGCGGCGCTGGCAATAGATTACCGGGAACTGACTCCCTTTAAATGGCAGGAGGCACTGGACCGCCTGAGATAAATTTATCTGGTTTCGCATTCACCGGTGGACGTTTGCTGAACGCATCGGCTGTTGACGCCATCACACAATAAAGGAAACGCCTCTCTGGCCAGGTAAAATCCGCTGATCACCAGAGAGAAAAGGCGGTAACGTCTGACCCTAAAATAAAAACATCGGTACGCCTACGCAAATAAGGAGGTCCTCATGACCACAGCGCATTCTGAGCCTTGTCATGATATTGCACATCTTGCACATGTTGAGATTTATACCGACAAGTTCGAGGAGAGTCTCGCCTTTTTCGTCGATGTTTATGGACTGACGGTCTCGGCCAGGGATCACGATCACGCGTGGTTGCGCGCCTGGGACGATTATGAATTCCACACCCTAAAATTGACGCGTCATTCGACTACCGGAGTGGGACATATCGCTTACCGGGCCAGTTCTGAGGCGGCATTGATGCGGCGCGTGGCGGCCATTGAAGCCAGTGGATATAAGGTGATTGGCTGGAAAGAGGACGACCAGGGCCACGGGCGTGCATTCCGTTTTGCCGATCCCTTTGGTCATGTGTTCGAGATTTACTATGATACGGTTCGCTATCAGGCTGAAGCGGATGAGCGGCCGTCATTAAAAAACCTGGCACAACGCTATCACGGTCGTGGAGCGTCTCCCCGGCGTATTGATCACCTCAATCTGCTGGCGGAAGACGTCAGTGAGTTCAAACGTTTTATGGAAGTCTGCCTCGGTTCACGGGTCACCGAGATGATCGCGCTGGATAATGGCCGGATTGGCGGCTGCTGGTTCACCATCAATAACAAAACCTACGATCTGGCCTGTACTGAAGAGCAGGGAGGCGGCAGGGGCCGTTTGCATCACATCACCTATGCCACGGACAGCCGGGAAGATATCCTGCGCGCCGCCGATATTTTTCTGGAAAACAGGGTACATATTGAGACCGGCCCGCATAAACATGCCATTCAGGGCACTTTTTTCCTTTATGTCTGGGAGCCGGCCGGCAACCGAGTGGAGCTGGCCAACTCAGGTGCGCGGCTAATTCTGGCACCCGACTGGCAGCCGATTATCTGGACCGAAGCGGAGCGCAAAAAAGGTCAGGCCTGGGGCCTCAAGACAATTGAAACCTTCCACACGCACGGTACGCCGCCAGTTGTGAAGTAAACAGAGATCAGCCAGATGACGGATTGGTGCAACAGGTCATCTGGCTGAAGTTAAACAGGATTTAAGCAGAAAAATAGCAGAGAAAGCGAAACTTCCAGCCAATATTAGTTACATCATACATTGATTATGAAATAAATAATGCATCAGGCACCGTGCCAATATCTATTAGCTAAACAACGTAAAAAATCGAACTCAATGGGATTTTAGCGGAGCCGATCAGTCAAAGCGGCTGGAATTAACACGCTGAACGCTGACTCGATACACGACCGGCATTGACCACAGCAACGAATCGTCATGAATGCTGACGATAAAAACGCTAAAAGAGCAGGGCGTACGCAGTGCAAATGAGCTGTCAGGCGGATACTGGCGGCTGCAACTGGTAAATCCAGGCGGATAACTGCTGATTGTTGCCGGTGTTGACCGTGACTTCAACCCGATCGTAACCCTCTTCAAATTCATCCAGCATCGGCCAATGCGCTTCAAGCCGATCGGAGATAAACAGATAACCCGGCACGGGTGCTGCTTGATCATCAAGAATGATGCCGGGGAAATCAGCCGCCGCACCCCAGCCACGCGGGTAGAAAATGCCGGACACCGAACCGGACAGCCATTCACCGCCAATCTTTTCCAGGATGTGGGCATTCTCACGGCCAGGGCAAAGCGTGCCATAAACAAATAAGCGTTTCATATTTCATCGTCAGGATCACAACCGAAGCCGGCAACTTTAACCTGGCTGAAAGGCGTTGTCATGCAGGCCGGGTGCATTTCAGTGTTCATTATCAGGCGTTGATTCAGGCAGTAATAAAATGACGCGCTGTGATAAATTCTGCGGCCCAACAGTCACGTATCTGGCGCAGAATTCACGTAGCGTTGTCAAAATTGTGGGGGTGTTTCGACGGTTTTAACTCGATTGGTTGGTAAAGGAGGCTGACGATCGCAATCGGGCAATTCAACGTGTTAGCTGTAGCGCAGGCCGGTTTAGTGGGTATTTGCGGGCAGAAAAATAGCAATGACTAAGCCTGGTACGGCGCGCATTAACTGGCAGCGCGGCAACCAGCAACCACGTCGCGCCGTTTAAAATGAATGGTGCAGGTCGCCGGTTGCGGCCGCGAACGTGCCGTTGCAGAACAACGGTTGCCGCAAGGCATACTGAAGCAAGACGTGTTGCATTAAAAAATGTTGCAGCAAAGAATGTTGAGCGAGAACGGTGTCGCCATGAGGATTGCAGAATAGTAACCGGCGATACCGCGAGCCTGACGCAGAGAGGAATATTTCCCGTATCGGACGCGGGCGGATTATGACAAGGAACAGAATCCGGGGAATAATGTAAGTGCATTGGCTGGCTATGATAAACGTAAAGTGAGTTTTTGAGTCAGCCAGTCAGGAACAACGGTCGAACGGCCAAATGACAGAAAACGGCAGAATTAAGCGATGTCCGGTCAGCATAATCAGATCGCCATCTAATGGCGCATAATGTATATTATGTTAAATTAGAGGCGTACTTGTCTTATGTCTACGTTCAGCCCGCCTTACCTCTGGCAGACTTTTGTGCTCTGGCTACTAAACGTATCCCCTGACCTACCCGTGCCAATCCTCAGGCCAGTAGTTTAAAATAGAGATCATAATTTTCCACATCAAAGCAGACTAAGTTAACCTTCCCGATTTTGCGGTTCTCAGCGATGCAATGTTTGATGACCTTTAAGGCAATCTCTGCGGCACGTTCTTTAGGGAAACCATAAATTCCTGTGCTGATGTTGGGAAACGAAACCGTTTCGATGCCATGCTGGTCGATGAGTTTAAAACAACTCAGGTAAGCACTTCTCAACAGCGCATCTTCGTCATGTTGTCCATCGCTCCAGCGCGGACCAACGGTATGGATGACGTAATCAGCGGGCAAATTGCCTGCACCTGTAATTACCGCATCACCGACTTTGCAGCCACCCTGACGATTGCGGATTGCCTGACACTCAGCCAGAATCGTCGGCCCGCCTGCGCGGTGGATTGCGCCATCAACGCCACCACCACCCAGTAACGACGTATTGGCTGCATTGACAATAGCTTCTGCCGCGACTTTGGTAATATCACCCTGAATTACGGTTATTTTATTCATCATATTCCACGATTTTTAACTTTAGTGACTGGCGCGTACCCACTGGTTGTGCGCTTCGCTGTCTTCAGCAGAAGAACTGTTTTCTCCCGATATCAGGAGAATTTTTATCAAGGCGCGATGATTGCTTACTATAGATGACTCACTACAGAATAGAACAGTCGTTCGCAACCCTGCCGGGAAATCGGTGAGTCTGCCAGGCGCCTCTGGCTGGTCGTTTATAATGAATGCCTTCTCAGTGTCCTGATTCCGGCGCTGCACCGTTCACCCCTGACGCTGCTGTATAGCTGCGCACAAAGAAAGACCCAGCCGCCGGGCTGGGTCTTATATGCAGGAAAGAAGATAATTCGGACGGCGTCATCACTACCGCCCGGCTCCCTTATTTCAGATGTAACCGCAGCGCTTCACCCGCCTGGTTGATGGCCGTTCTGACGGTAGGTTCCTGACTCAATGCATTCAGCAAACCGTAATCATGGATCATGCCGTTATAGCGTGTCACGGTAACTGGCACGCCTGCCGTATCAAGTTTACGGCCAAAGGCTTCACCTTCATCTCGTAACACGTCCAGCTCTGCGGTCTGAATCAATGTTGGCGGCAACCCTTTCAGCTGCCCGGCGGTTGCGCGCAGCGGCGATGCCAGGATGTTATTACGATCTTTCTCTGATGTGGTGTAATTATCCCAGAACCACTTCATCATGTTCTTCGTCAGGAAATGGCCATCGGCAAACTGATCATAGGAAACGGTGTCGAAACGCGCATCGGTAACCGGCCACAGCATCACATCATAACGGATCGCTGGGGTTTTAAACTGCTTCGCCTGCAAGGCAACCGCAGCCACCATATTACCGCCGACGCTGTTACCGACCAGTGCCAGACGTTTACCATCCACGCCAATTTCAGCACCATGTTCTGCCACCCATTTCGTGGCTTCATAAGCCTGCGTAATCGCCACCGGGAAATGCGCTTCTGGCGACGGTTCATAATTAACAAATACTGCCGCCGCGCCGGAGGCATTCACCATGTCACGGACCAGACGCTCATGGGTCGGGAAATCGCCCAGCACCCAGCCACCGCCGTGGAAGAACATAAACACCGGCAACGTCGCGCTGGCATTCTCTGGTTTTACGATAGTCAGCGTCAGTGGCTTGCCCAGTACCGTAATGATCTTTTGTGAAACCTGTGCCGGCGGGAGTTCTGCGCCCTTTTGTGCCCCGGCCAGCACCGCACGGGCGTCTTTGACAGAGAGCTGCTCGATCGGCTTGCCCCCCCCGCTGTTGAGCGCCTTCAGAAAAGCGGCAACACCTGCGGTCGGTTGCGGGTTATTTTCAGTAGGTGCAGCAATGGCGGCACTCATCTGGCTGGCTAATAACAGTGCGCTGGCGGTCAGTTTCATGTTCATCAGGGGCTTCCTTTAATTTGCTATTAAGTAGTGTGCTATCTGGTTGGCGCAACAATGCCACGCTGCATTTTGATTGTAAACTATTAAATAGCGCACTATTAAAAAGACAGGATTACCTTTTTCCTCCTTTTTCGTCGTTTATAGATGAGTTTGCCGCTATCTGCGCCGATTACCTACCAGCTTCACCCTTCCTGAAAGTAAGAAAAAAAATAAAAAAAACCATCCGGCCCGCTTTTTTTTCTGTATGGCGAAAGAAAACTGCACCTTGTCTGATGATTGTTAGTTGAAAGAGTAATTGTATGATGTAACTAAAATGACTTATAACCCACGATTTCCGATCGCTCCACCTCAGAAATTTCACATTTTCTGCCGCAAAATATCGCTTTGCGGTTATCCACCCTACGATTGCTGCAAATAAACCCCGTCAATAAAGGAAACATTGATGAAAACCTCACATGCTTTGATCGCAACTCTACTTCTGGCCACTGGCGTTTCTGCTTCTGCTGTTGCTGCGCAACCCGCTGCGGCTAAAAATCCGTTAAGCGTCCACGTTCTGAATCTGCAAACCGGCCAGCCTACCGCCGGCATTGAAGTGGAGTTGGATCAGAAGCAGCAGGATAACTGGGTGAAGCTGGCAACCGGCGTCACCGACAATAATGGCCGCATCAGCGCCCTGTTCCCGCAGGATAAAACGGCCAGCGCTGGCAGCTATCGCGTCGTGTTCAAAACCGGTGACTTCTATAAAAAGAACAACCAGAAAACCTTCTTCCCGGAAATCCCGGTTGAGTTCAATATGGACGCCAACGGTGAGCACTACCACATTCCGTTGCTGCTGAGCCCGTTCGGTTACTCGACCTATCGCGGTAACTAAGATTCTGAATGAATCCGGCGCGGCCCCGTGCCGGATTCCCCTTCTCCCGCGACCCGCCGCGGAAACCAGTCTGCCAGCCAGTCAATAAACACCCGCAACCGATGCGTTACGTGTCGATTCTGAGGATAAACCAGATGAAACGGATAACCCGCTGGACGCCAGTCAGGCAGGATTTCCACTAACTCTCCCTGCTGTAAAAGCGCCCCGAGGCTATAGCTGAACGTCTGAATGAGCCCCAGACCCGCCAGTCCTGCCGCCAGATGAGCATTACTTTCATTGACCCCGATGCGATGCGCGCACGTGATCTCGATTTTTTCGCCGTTGCGCTCGAAGCGCAGCGGAAACGGTCTGCCGCTTTGCGGAGAGAGATAGCTGACCAGCCGGTGACCGTTGCGCAATTCATCCGGATAAGCAGGCACGCCGAAAGCTTTCAGGTAGGCCGGCGTTGCGCAGGTCACCAGCGTGGCATAACCAATGTTGCGGGCAATCAGGGAGGAATCGACCAGCGGCCCGCCGCGTATTACGCAGTCAACGTTATCGCTGATCAGGTCAATCGGCCGATCGGCCACGCCAAGATCCAGAGTAATGTCGGGATATCTGGTAAAAAAATCGGGCAGTAGCGGAATCAGCACCTCTCTGGCGGTGGAACCGCCGATATCGATACGTAAATGTCCGCGCGGCTTGCTGCGGCCCGCATTGAATGCGGCGTCAATATCGTCGAGATCGTGCAGGATACGCAGCGATTTTTCATAATATTCCCGCCCTTCGGCGGTGACAGTGACCCGCCGGGTAGTACGGTGCAGCAGTCTGACGGACAGATGGGTTTCCAGCGCCTGCACCAGTTTGCTCAGCGTCGCTTTCGGCATATTCAGTGAGTCAGCCGCCCGGGTAAAGCTGCCGCTCTCCACCACGCGTGAGAAGGCTTTGATAGCCAGTAACTGATCCATTCTCTTTCTCCTATTATCCACAGCTGTGGATAGTCATTTTCATTTTACCCGATTTATCTTCCAATCCTCTCTCTTTACAGTCGTCATCAGCCCGGCATCTTCACGGCCCGAGGCAAATCAGATTGATCACCCTCTTATCCGGAGAGCAGCAGATGAACGCATTACTGGCAGGAAAAATTGCACTGATTACTGGCGGCACCAGCGGAATTGGCCTGGCGACGGCTATCGAACTGGCATCACAGGGCGCGCAGGTCTTTATCACCGGTCGACGCCAGGCCGAGCTGGACGCCGCAGTGGCAGAAATCGGCAGCGCCGCTACCGGTATTCGCGCCGATGCCTCACAGCTGCATGACCTTGACAAAGTCTATGCTCAGATAGCGAGTCAGACCGGACGGCTTGATATCCTCTTCGCCAACGCAGGCGGCGGCGACATGATGCCATTGGGAGCCATCACCGAAGAACATGTTGACCGTATCTTCGGCACCAACGTGCGCGGCGTGTTGTTTACGGTACAGAAAGCACTGCCGCTGCTGGTCGACGGTGCTTCTATTATTCTGACCGGTTCAACCACCTCGATTCAGGGTACCGCGGCTTTTAGCGTATACAGCGCCAGCAAAGCCGCGGTGCGTAACTTCGCTCGTTCCTGGGCGCTGGATCTGAAAGACCGGGCCATTCGCGTCAACGTGGTCAGTCCCGGCCCGGTCCGTACACCTGGCCTGGGCGAGCTGGTAAGTGAGGATCAGCGTCAGGGATTGTTTGATGCACTGGCGGCACAGATTCCTCTCGGTCGTCTGGGAAACCCCGGCGAAATCGCTAAAACGGTGGCGTTTCTCGCCTCGGATGCGGCCAGCTTTATCAATGCCACGGAGCTGTTTGTCGATGGCGGGATGGCGCAGGTCTGATTCTCAGCCCGCGAATTACCGCAGAGATCGGCGCAGTCCGCTCGTTCTCTGCGGAGAAAAGCGTTATCTTACCGCGCCGTCTGCCGTCGGGCGGCAACGCTAAGCGCACGAAAATCCCCAGCCCCCGCGCGCTGACATAAAATGTCACCGTGCGCCGTCCCCGGTTCGCCCAATCGCCCGCTATAGTTATTCCCTGTCACGTTAGTCATAAAACCATGGAGATAACATGAGCCAACTTTTTTCACCTGTCTCACTGGGCGAACTTACTCTGGATAACCGCATTGTGATTGCGCCGATGTGCCAGTATTCAGCCGATGCTGGCAACGCGTCCGCCTGGCACCGTATTCATCTTGGTCAGCTGGCCTTTTCCGGCGCCGGCTTGCTGATTATTGAAGCGACCGCCGTCGAAGATATTGGTCGTATTTCTCCCGGCGATTTGGGGCTATGGAATGATGACAATGAAGCGGCGCTGAAAACCGTGCTGGAGGATGTACGCCGTTACTCTTCGATTCCGATTGGCATTCAGCTGGGACACGCCGGACGCAAAGCGTCATGCGCGGTGCCGTGGGAAGGCGGCAAACAGATAGCGCCTGATGCTGCCGAGGGCTGGCAAACCGTCGCGCCTTCTGCGCTGAGCTACAGCGAAGGTGAAGCCAGACCGCTGGCAATGGATCGCGATGCGCTGGCGCGGGTCAAACAGGCCTTTGTCGACAGCGCCCGTCGGGCAGTGAAACTGGGCATTGAGCTGATTGAGGTACATGGCGCGCACGGTTATCTGCTGCATCAGTTCCTTTCACCGCTGTCGAACCAGCGCAGCGATGAGTACGGTGGCTCACTGGAAAACCGGATGCGCTTCCCGCTGGAAGTGTTCCAGGCGGTGCGTGATGCGGTACCGGCATCGGTGCCGGTCGGCGTGCGCATTTCGGCCACGGATTGGGTAGAAGGTGGCTGGGAAGTGAACCAGTCGATCGCTTTCTCACGCGAGCTGGAAGCGCGCAACTGCGCCTATATTCACGTTTCCAGCGGTGGCCTGTCAGAGAAGCAAAAAATTAGCGTCGGCCCGAATTACCAGGTACCGTTTGCCCGTGATATCCGTGAGCAGGTCTCCATTCCGGTGATTGCGGTGGGCCTGATTACCGAGCCACAGCAGGCGGAAGATCTGCTGCAACAGGGCGAAGCCGATCTGGTGGCGCTGGCGCGCGGCATTCTCTATGATCCGCGCTGGCCGTGGCACGCAGCGGCCGCGCTGGACGGTAAAGTCCAGGTTCCGCCGCAGTATCTGCGTTCAGAACCGCACGATGTCAAAGGTATCCTGACCCGCGACGAATAAGCACATTGGCAGGCCGTGTCGCTGCGGCCTGCCAGCCTGACGGCGTGCTAAAGAATGCCTTTCAGCCGAAGATGCTGCAGCAGCATGATGGTTTTGGCATCCATGATTTCACCGTCCGTAATCGCCCGCAGGGCCTGGTCAAAATCCATCTCCAGGACCTCAATATCCTCGCCCTCTTCTGCGATGCCACCGCCTTCACCGCTGCGCTGCTGATCGGCATATTCAGCAATAAAAAAATAGAGCTTTTCCGTGACCGAACCGGGGCTCATAAAGGCTTCAAACACCTTTTCTACCCGCGTAACACGAAAACCGGTCTCCTCTTCGGCTTCGGCGACAATGCGCGCCTCCGGGGAGGCGTTATCCAGTAACCCCGCCGCTGCCTCAATCAGAAAGCCGTCGTGACCATTAAGGTAAATCGGAAAACGGAACTGTCGCGTTAGCACAACGCGTTTTTTGTCGCGGTTATACAACAGGATCGCCGCACCGTTGCCCCGGTCATAGGCTTCCCGGCTCTGCTCCTGCCATTGCCCATCACGTCGCAACAGCGAAAAGGTGTATTTTTTCAGGGTGTACCAGTTATCGGATAGCAACTGCTCGCTGATGATGTGCACGCGGTCAGAATTCTGCTGCATAGTGATCTCCTCAATGAGTGGACAGTGGTCACGCTATCATGCACAATCGTGCAATATCAAGAAAATTCAGGCAGAAATAGTGATGCTCTCGGGACAACGTAAACAGGCAATCCTCGCCCTGCTTGCCAGCGAAAAACAGGTGCAGTCAGGCGATCTGAGTCAGCGATTTAGCGTCTCAGAAGATTCAATCCGACGGGATTTACGTGAACTGGCGGCAGAAGGACTGTTGCAGCGGGTTCATGGCGGCGCCCTGCCGGTTTCCGCCGCACTGGCGGGATTTGAAACACGCAAAAGCGTGCAAACGGATTCGAAACGCGCCATTGCGCAGAAAGCGGTGGCATTGATTCAGCCGGGACAGATCGTACTGATTGATGGCGGGACCACCAGCGCGGAACTGGTGCGGCTGCTGCCCGCTACGCTGGATTTCACCGCCGTGACCCATAGTCCCAGCGTGGCGCTGGCCCTCGCCGATCATCCACGTGCTGAGGTGATCCTGATCGGTGGCCAGCTTTATAAGCACTCGGTGGTCGCGGTCGGCGCGGCGATGCTGGAGTCGATCAACCGCATCAATGCCGATCTGTTTTTTATGGGGGTCACCGGTGTGCATCCGGCAGCAGGCTTTACCACCGGTCATTTTGAAGAGGCCACGGTAAAACGCGCGCTGGCTGGCCGGGCAGCGGAAACCGTGGTGATGGCCTCAGCGGAGAAGCTCAATTCCGCCTCCGCCTTTGCGATTGGCGATCTCTCGCTGGCCAGTACGCTGATCGTCGATACCCCGCCGGGCGAGCCACTGCAGCAGGCGCTGACCGACCACGGCGTCACTCTTATCTGAGGGCATAGCAGGCTTGCAAGGCCAGATGCGGGCCGGTCAGCGGTCGCTGGCCGTCAGCAAACCGCTGCGCCACCGGCGTCATGGAACTTTGCGCCAGCGCCACCTGACCGGCGCCCTGCTGATAAGCCTGCTCTGTCGCCTCGGCAATCAGAGCAAAATAGCGCGTGCTATCACCGGCTTTGAAAGCAGCCCAGGCACCGGCCACCAGCCGCACTTCAACCTCTCCGCCTGCCTGGCAAAACAGTGCACGGGTCGCCTCAAGCGTCGATTCCGCTGCACAGAGTGCCACCGAGGGCCCTTTATGACGCTGCAGCGCCTCGGACAGCATTTTATCGCTGCGCAGCACCCAGCCAGGCTGACCGGCAGCGGCAAAATCATCAGCAACCGGCGCCAGGGTTGAGCAGGTGATCACTATCGCATCCATCTGCGGCAGCAAAGCATCAATCAGCCGGGCAATCCGGGCGCGTAATTCCGCGCTCATCCCGCCGCTGCGTTCCGCCTCCGCCAGCCATTCCGGCATCACCAGATGGTTAAGCGGGCACGCAGTCACGGCCAGCGAGGCAGCAGCGTCATCGAAAATGGCGATATTACTGGCCGCAGTATGAAGACAGAGCAGGTTCATGGTTCTCTCCGGACAGGGTTAGCGGTGAGTGGAGTAAGCAGCTAACCAACTTACCGCGTTTATGCACTCTGTCCAGCGCCTGAGGCGATCCGTTGACGTAAGAAGTCGATAAAGCCCCGTACTTTTTCCGGTACGTGGCGGGTATCCGGATAGACGGCGTAGATGCCCTGCATCGGAAACGCGTAATCCGGCAGCAGGTGACACAGGCTGCCGAGATCGATCGCCTCCCTCACCAGCCACGCCGGCAGCAGCGCGACCCCATTCCCCTGCAGCGCAAATGCCATCAGTGCCGCCGCGCTGTCCGCCGAAAACCTGACCGGCTGGGTTATCTCAAACGCTAACGGCTGACGGTCCGGACCACTAAGCGGCCAGCGCAACGGGTCAGTGAGCCGGTTATGCACAATCCAGTCGGCCAGCGCCAGCGCACGCAGCGAGTCCACCGGATGGTTGTTCAGCCATTCCGGTGAGGCAACCGGCAGTATCGCAAAACGATCCAGCAGCGCCGCCCGATGGGTGGAGTCCGCTAACCTGCCGAGCCGGATAGCCACATCAAAACGCCCGGAAATCAGATCGTCGGTTGCGGTCGAGGCGACGTGCCGGATACGCAGATCGGGATGCCGTCGCTGAAAAGCAGTGAGTGCCGGAATAATCATCTGCACGCCATATTCCGGCGTACTGGTGATATGCAGTTCGCCGGTTAACCCGCGGTGATCCCGCTGCACGTCGTCAAGCATCCCCTGCGCATCCTGTAATAGCGTCACGCTGCGCCGGTAAAAGGCTTCGCCCGCCCCGGTCAGCGCCAGCCGTCGGGTGGTGCGCAACAGCAGGCTGACGCCCAGCTCCGCTTCAAGCTGCCGCAGACTGAAACTCACTGCCGCTTTCGTCTGGCCGAGCGAGGAGGCGGCAGCGGTAAAACTGCCGCTTTCCACCACCGCCACAAACATCGCCACCCGCTGTAGATTGAGCATCGGGATTATCCTTATTGTCAAAAATGCGTTGACAGTATATCGCTGAATCCGGGGTTTATCTGACATTCTCTCGCGCCCAGACTGTGCTCATCGTTCCGGAGAGCCAATTTATGACCTATCGCAGTAAAGTTGCCACGGTATTCCTGCTGGGCTTTTTTATCGACCTGATCACCCTGTTTATCGGCAGCGTCGCCTATCCGACTATCGGCCGCAGCCTGCATGCCTCGGTGGCCGAACTGGCCTGGGTGAGCAACGGCTATATTCTCGGGCTGACATTAGTTATTCCTCTCAGCGCCTGGCTAAGCCAGCGTATCGGCGCCCGACGGGTATTTCTGGTCTCCCTGTTGCTGTTCAGCGTAGCAACCGCCGGAGCGGGCCTGGCACCCGGCCTGGCGGCGTTGATCGGCTGGCGGGTGATTCAGGGCATCGGCGGCGGTCTGATTATTCCGGTCGGTCAGGCGCTGACCTGGCGTCTCTACCCGCCACAGCAACGGGCCAGGTTATCGGCGGCGGTGATGCTGGTCGGTCTGTTAGCTCCGGCGTTATCACCGTCGCTGGGCGGCCTGCTGGTGACGACGCTTAGCTGGCGCGGCATCTTCATGGTCAGCCTGCCCATGTCGCTGCTGACGCTATTACTGGCGGCCTGCTGGATCCGACGCGAGCCAGGGCCAGCAACCCGACCGCCGCTGCACGTTGCTGGCCTTGTCAGCGGCTGTGGTGCGCTGGCCGCCCTGCTACTGGGATTAACCTGGATCAGCGATCCGGCCCGGCGGCTGCAGGCGGTTGCGCTGCTGCTGACCGGCGGGCTGCTGGCAACCCTGTTTATCCGCAGTAGCCGTCGCCATGCCCATCCATTGCTGCCGATGCATCCCGGTCAGCTGATGCGTTTCTCCATGACGGTCTATCAGTGCGTGCCGGGGATGTTTATCGGTATCAGTCTGATCGCCATGTTCTATCTGCAGGCACAGCTCGGGTTGACGCCGGTGGCGTGCGGAATGCTGATGCTGCCGTGGTCACTGGCCTCCGGACTGGCGATCGTGCTGACGGGTAAGTGCTTTAATCACACCGGCCCGCGCCCGCTGATCGTCACCGGCTGTCTGTTACAGGCGCTGGGGATTGTGGTGCTGGCGCAGGTGACCTTTCCGGTTCCGCTGCCAGGGCTGATGCTGGCTTTTGCCCTGATGGGGGCCGGCGGCAGCCTGTGCAGCAGCACTGCGCAGAGCAGCGCGTTTCTTGAGACCGACGACGACGCGCTGCCGCACGCCAGCGCCCTGTGGACAGTTAACCGCCAGCTGAGTTTTTGCTTTGGCGTGGCCCTGCTGAGCCTGTTACTTGATCTGCTCTCCGCCCATCTGGCGTTACACCAGGCCTGGCGACTGACCTTTTACAGCGCCGCGCTGATTAGCCTGCTGCCGATTCTGGCCAGTTTTGGTCTTGATAACCGCGCCATTGTCCGGCGTTTGTCCCCCTACAAGGAGTCTGTATGAACCGTTATTTTCGCGAAGTCATCGAAGCGCACCTGGCGATTGAAGCCTGGCTGAGTGAAGGCCGCGGCGACGCGCTGCTGAACCGTTTTGATGCCGACTTTTCAATGATTACCCTGAGCGGCGTCGCTATTGATCACGCTGCGCTAAGCGCCATGTTCAGCAGCCAGCGCGCCGCCCGCCCTGGGCTGCAGATCATCATCGATCAGCTGACGTTACTGGCAGAATGGCCGCAGGGGGCGATGGTGTTATACCGTGAACATCACCACCAGCCGGACCAGCCGCCCATTGTCCGCTGGTCTAGCGTGCTGTTCACGCGACAGGGTGAGCAGCTGCTATGGCGGCATCTGCACGAGACGCGTCAGCCAGAGTAGTCAGGGTTGCCAGGCGGCGTGCTGCAACACCACCCGATAGCCATCGGCATCCAGGAAGGTTACTCCCTGCCGATCCCAATAAGGATTGAAGGCCGGCCGCCGCTGGAACCCTGCCTGATCCATGCGTGTGCAGCAGGTCAGCCACGGCTCTCTGCCGGGAATATAGAGCACCAGCAGGTCGTCGTCGGAAACCTGCGGCGTCAGCGGATGCGCATCACAGCGGGTAAATTCCAGATGCCAGCTTAAATCGGCTCGACCCAGCATCACGCCGCTGAATCCCTGATGCTGTTCAAACGCGCCGACCCGGTGCAGCGCCAGCCCATGACAATACATCTCACTGCTTCTGATCAGATCGGCCACCGGCCGTGCGATACGCAGGTGCTGAATATTCATCACTTTCTCTCCGTCGGGTTTACTGTTATTTATCACAAGATTCCGATCCTCCCGTTACGCCAGGTGCGCAACCCCATCCCACAGAGACTGAAAATGTTGCAGAGTGAACGATTGCTGTTACGGCCGGTGCAGCCAGCAGATGAAGCCGATCTGTTTCGGATATATGGCGACCCCGCCACCAACACCTTTAATCCGGCCGGTCCGTTGCGCGATCGCCAGCAGGCCCATGACGTACTACAGGCATGGCTACAGGGATGGCAGGATGACGGCTTCGGCCGCTGGGCGATTGCCCGTCAGGCGCATCCCGATAAGCCGATTGGTTTTGGCGGGCTGAGCTTGCTCCTGCATGATGAGCGCCGGATGAATAATCTGGGGTATCGCTTTGAAACGGCCGCCTGGGGCCAGGGATACGCCACGGAGTTTGCCCGCTTCACGGTCGTTTATGGCTTTACCGCGCTGGGACTAAGTACGATTGAAGCGCGGGTCAGAAAGCACCATCAGGCGTCAATTAAGGTGCTGGAGAAAGCTGGGCTGCACTATGTCAGTGAGATTCAGGACGTCGCTGATGCCCCACCGAGCCGGCTTTATGCTCTGTCACAGGCTGAGTGGCTTGCCCGGCGCTAATCCACGCGCAATTTTTTCCAATATTCCCCTGGCCGGTTAGTGATGAACTCGGGTTTTCTTTCGACAGATAACAGGAAACCCCGATGCCATACCACACTCATAGCGGTACTTCACTCTCAGGCGGTGAAGCATGATGCCCTTTTCGAATGGTTTTCTGCTGAGCCTGTCGCTCTGTCTGGATATCGGTATCGCTAATATTGCCATGATCACCCTGGCGATGCAGCGCGGCTATTTCCAGGGATTCTGGCTGGGGATCGGGACCTGCATCGGCGACCTGTTTTATGCCCTGCTGGCGCTCTCTGGCATGGCGGTGCTGCTGCAGTTTACTCCGGTACGCTGGGTACTGTGGCTGGGCGGCAGCGCGATGCTGCTGTGGTTTGCGGTGAAAATGGCGATGTCCGCATGGCAACCCGCCGCGCCAATTACCTTTGAAAAAGCTGCACCGCCGCGCCCACTGCGACAGGAATTTTCCCGTGGCGTGCTGCTGGCGATCTCCTCGCCCAGTGCGATTCTGTGGTTCGCCACCGTCGGTGGCGCGCTGATTTCCCGCATCGGTCAGCAGAGCGCTGGCACTTCCGTCGCCTTTCTCAGCGGTTTCTTTATTGCCGGTGTCATCTGGACCGGCGCGTTGTGCCTGGTCGGACATCTGGGCGGTCGGGCGCTGGGTCAGCGCTTACTGAAATATTGCGCCATCGCCTCGGCCATCATCTTCAGCTATTTCGCAATCACCGTGATCGTCTCTGGCTATCAGGAATTTATACTGCGCTGAACCCTTTGCTGCGCATAGTCGTGCGGCGTCACGCCCATCACTTTACGAAACGCATTGATGAAATGGCTCTGATCGTAAAAGCCGAGTTCCAGCGCCGCTTCCAGCGGATGCACCCGATTACGCAGCAGCTGACGGGCGCGATGCAGACGCAACTGCATGTGATATTGCAGCGGCGGCAGACCGGTATGTCGGGTAAAGCAGCGCACCAGATAATACTTGCTGACGCCCGCCTGACTGGCCAGATCGTCCAGTGAGGGTTTGATCTCAAGCGTCGCCAGCAGAGCTTCTTTAACGCGGGCCACCAGCCGATGCTCCGCCGGGTCGGCGGGCAGATCGGGTTGCAGCAGTTCACCGCACAGTGACAGCAGCTGCTGTTGCTGGTCTGTCAGGCTATCGCAACTGCTTGCCTGGGCGAAGCGGCACAAGGCGCTGAACAGACGAGGTTCATCCAGCACCCCTTCGCGTAACGCCGGAGCCTGATGGTGGCTGGTCAGGTTGTGCTGAGTGGCAAGATTTTGCAGCAGCGATTGCGGCAGATGCACGCTGATAAAATTCACACCCTGATGATCAAAGCGCGAGGCCTGCAGCGTAGCCGGATTGTAAAGCGTGACCTGCCCGGCCTTCACCTCGGCACTTTTGCCCGCCAGCCAGATCTGCTCAACGCCGGTGAGGTTGGCGCTGATCACATACTCGTCGTGCAGATGACGCGGAAACACGGCGTCGCGAGCGCTGACCTGCGAGCATTCAATGCCGTTAAAACTGAACCACGCCGAGGAGTGTAACGCCACGCTGTCGATCCTTTTGCAAGCGGATATTTCTATCACGATGATTCATCACACCATTTTGCCGCCGCTAATGCAATTGCCGCTGCGCGCCGCGCAACTTACACCTGCCCGCACCATTCCTTTACCGCCCACAGCGCTAAACGCACACCGCCAGATGTCATCTACACTTTGTCGACGTTCACCCGGCAGTGCACTGCGCATTGCCCCGCAATAAAAGGATGACAGCATGACTGAACACGCCAGCCAGAATCACGCATGGTTACTGGCTTCTCGCCCACAGGGTGAGCCGACTAAAGAGAATTTCCGCTATGTGGCGCAGCCCACCCCGGAACTGAAAGAGGGTGAAGTGCTGCTGCGCACTGTCTATCTCTCGCTCGACCCGTATATGCGTGGCCGGATGGATGAGGGAAAATCCTACGCCGCGCCCGCCGAGCTGGATCAGCCGATGGTCGGCGGTACCGTCTGCCAGGTCGCCGAATCAAAAAACAGTGACTTTAAGACTGGTGACTGGGTGCTGTCACAGAGCGGCTGGCAGGAATATGCCGTCTCGGATGGCAAAGAGATCGCGAAGCTGGGCAATGACCTGCCACACCCGTCATGGGCGCTGGGTATTCTCGGGATGCCAGGCTTTACCGCCTATATGGGGCTGATGGATATCGGCCAGCCTAAAGCAGGCGAAACCCTGGTCGTCGCGGCAGCCACCGGACCGGTCGGCGCAACCGTCGGTCAGCTGGGTAAACAACAGGGCTGCCGGGTAGTCGGTGTCGCAGGCGGAAAAGAGAAATGCCGTTACGCGGTGGAAACGCTGGGCTTTGATGCCTGTCTCGATCATCACAGTGCCGATTTTGAACAGCAGCTGAAAAATGCCTGCCCGGATGGCATCGATATCTACTATGAAAACGTTGGCGGCAAGGTGTTTGATGCGGTGTTCCCGCTGCTGAATACCGCGGCGCGCGTGCCGGTCTGTGGTCTGGTTTCCGCCTACAGTCAGCGCGAGTTGCCTCCCGGCCCGGACAGAACCTCGCTGATCATGGCGGGCATCCTGAAACGCCGCATTCGTATGCAGGGCTTTATCATCTTCCAGGATTACGGTGACCGCTATCCGGAGTTCCTTGAGGCGATGCGCCCGCTGGTGGAAAGCAAAAAAATCCACTATCGCGAGCATATGATTGAAGGACTGGAAAATGCGCCACAGGCGTTTATCGATATGCTGAACGGCAAAAATTTCGGTAAGACCGTGGTAAAAGTCGCATCCTGACGGACAGCGTGCAGCGTCAATGACGCTACACGCCCGCTCATCAGTGTGGCAGCCGCGAAACGTGCGCCGCCGCCGCCCGGTTCGCCTCATTCACCGCTGTTGCCAGCGTTGCCCCGTGGCTTAAGCGCTGACACAGCACTCCGACAAAACAATCACCCGCACCATGCGTGCTGACCAGCGTGACTTTTTGCGCCGCCAGACTGCCGGTGTCGCCCGCCTCACTATACGCCACCCCATGTTCGCCTGCCGTGACTACCACCCGCGCGAAGCGTCTGCCCAGCGCCTCGGCGGCGGTCCGCGCCGAAGCCAGATCCTGCACGCTGATCTGACACATATCGCGCGCCTCAATCGCATTCACCACCAGCAGATCGATACAGCGCTCGAACTCCGGCGACAGCGTTCTGGCCGGAGCGGCATTGACACACACCGTAATGCCGCGTGCCCTGGCCGCCTGTGCCGCCCGCAGATTGACTGCTTCCGGCACCTCATTTTGCAGCACCAGCATCGACACATCCTGCCAGTAAGCGGGCTGCTCAAACACCGACAGCGCAATGTGCTGATTGGCGTTTGAGACCACCACCGCACCATAATCGCCTTCGGCATCGGTAATCGCCACGCTCATACCTGACGGCAGATGATCAATGGTGGTGACAGCAGCGCAATCCACCCCCGCCTGTTGCAGTTGATCCAACAGGAAACGACCTTGTGGATCATCACCCACCGCCCCGGCAAAGCGCACCGCTGCGCCCGCGCGGGCCGCCGCCACCGCCTGATTCCCGCCCTTGCCGCCAAACTTATAGTGACAGGCACTGCCCATCACCGTTTCGCCTTTCTCCGGACGATGTGGCGCGTCCAGCATAATGTCGTAATGAAGACTGCCGGTGACTGCAATTTTGCTCATAGCTAGAATTCCCGCAGATCCTGAACCGCATGCTG
>Ga0308167_1000231_pt1 | contig 121920 bp, 108 predicted proteins | sample PhyCR1_2_FD_202138 | JGI IMG/M metagenome (GOLD analysis project Ga0308167, IMG submission 202138) | Phyllosphere microbial communities from UC Gill Tract Community Farm, Albany, California, United States - DLSLRC.R1 | ecosystem: Host-associated > Plants > Phyllosphere > Unclassified | place...
GCAGCGGGCCGACATCGCGCGGGACTTCACCGAGCTGGACGCACTCACCGTGACGGTGGGTGTCGTCGCGACCGTCGTGGCGCTCGTCGCCAACATGCTGTCCTGGCGGGCGATGATGGCCGCGACCGGGTTCCGGGTGCGCCTCACCGCGGCGGCGTCGATCTTCTTCGTCGGTCAGCTCGGCAAGTACATCCCCGGGGGCGTGTGGTCGATCGCCGCGCAGGCCGAGCTCGGGCGGGCGCACGGCCTCCAGCGCACCGGCAGTGCCGTCGCCGCCCTCGCCTCGATGCTCGTGAGCATGGTCACAGCGGCGCTCGTCGGCATCGTCGCGGTGCTGCTCGGGTCCTCGTCGGGCCTGGCGTCGTTCTGGTGGTTGATCCCGTTCGTCCTCCTCGGCCTGGTGGCGCTGACCCCGCCGGTGCTCGGGCGGCTCATCGCCCTGGCGTTCCGGCTGCTCCGCCGTCCGGCGCAGGACACCACCCTGGGGTGGGCGGGCACGGTCATGTCGCTCGTGTGGTCCCTCGTCATGTGGCTCGCCTACGGCGTCCAGGCCTCGTTCGTGCTGCGGGCGTTCGGCTCGGACTCCGCGGTCCTCTTCCCGGTCGCGGTCGGCGCCTACGCCGTCGCCTGGCTGGTCGGGTTCCTGGTCGTCATCGCCCCCGCGGGCATCGGCCCCCGAGAGGGCGTGCTCGTCCTGCTGCTCGGCACCGTCGCGACCGGCTCGAGCGCGTTCGCGCTGGCCGTGATCAGCCGCGTGTTCATGACGATCGGCGACGTCGTGCTGGCGGGTGTGGGCGCCGTCCTGGCCGCTGTGCACCGCCGTCGGGCCGGGTCGCGCGGAACCGCACCCGGCGCCCCGCAAGCTCCCCGGACCGACTGATATGGTCGGCATCCGCCCGTGCGACAGCGCTCGGGTGCAGGCACCGCGCCACAGCGCTGACCACCCCAGCGCCCGACCACCCCAGCGCCTGACCACCTCGAGGAGACAGACCGGATGACCACGCTCCACGTCGTCGTCGACCAGGTGGTCGCCCCGGTCCCGGGTGGCATCGGTCGCTACGCCGAGGAGCTCACCCGGCACCTCATCGCGACCGCGCCGAGCGGCTGCGACGTCGCCGGTGTCGTGTCCGCCGTCGGCAAGGACGAACTGGCGCACATCCGCACGCTCCTGCCCGACCTCGCGGAGCTCGAGCGACTGCCGCTGCCCCGGCGCGAGCTCTCGCTCGCCTGGCAGGGCGGGCTCGTCGGCGGCGTGGCGAAGAACATGGTGCACGCGCCCAGCGTGCTCGCGCCGCTCGTCAAGCACGACCGGTTCACCGACCCGGGGCGCCAGACGGTCGTCACGGTGCACGACACCGTGCCGTGGACGCACCCCGAGACCCTGACGCCGCGGGGCGTGCAGTTCCACCGCTCGATGATCAAGCGGGCGTGGAAGTACGCCGACGCCGTCGTCGTGCCGACCCACGCCGTCGCGGGCGCCCTGAACGAGATCCACCGCTTCGACGACCGGCTCCGGGTCATCGGCGGCGCCCCCTCCGGTCGGCTCCGCACCCCGGTCGACGCCGACCTGCGTGCCGAGCGCCTGGGCCTGCCCGAACGCTACGTCCTGGCCGTGGGCACGCTCGAGCCCCGGAAGGGCCTGGTCCACCTCATCGAGGGACTGGCACACCCGGACGCGCCGCAGGACATCCCGCTGGTCATCGCCGGCCCGGACGGCTGGGGCGACGTCGACGTCTACGGCACCGCAGAGCGTGCCGGACTCGCCCGGGACCGTGTGAAGGTGCTCGGCCGGATCGACGACGCCGACCTGGCGGTGGCGTACGAGCGCGCGACCGTGTTCGTGTTCCCGAGCCTGGCCGAGGGCTTCGGCCTGCCCGTGATCGAGGCGATGAGCTTCGGCACGCCGGTCGTGCACTCCGACGACGCCGCCGTGCGCGAGGTCGCGTCCGACGCGGGCGTGACCGTCGCGGTGAACCCGCGCGAGAGCTACCCCGAGCGGCTCGCCCAGGCGGTGTACCAGGTCGTCAACGACCCACTGCTGGCCGGTCAGCTGGCCGTCGCCGGGCCGGACCGAGCGCGCATGTTCGACTGGACCGACTCCGCCACCGAGACGTGGCAGCTGCACGCCGACCTCTGACCGACGACCGCCGGAACGACACGCCCCGATCAGAGCTCGTCGCGTGTGCCGTGCTCGTCGCGTGTGCCGTGCTCGGCGCGCGTCTCAGAGCGAGTCGCGCAGCCGCGCAGCCTTCTCCTCGACGAGCTGCTCGAGACCCTCGGCGTAGTCCGCCAACCGAGCGGCGACCACGTCGTCGGCCGACCCGATGATGCGTGCGGCCAGGAGCCCCGCGTTCGCCGCGCCGTTGATCGCCATCGTCGCGACCGGGATGCCCGCGGGCATCTGCACGATCGACAGCAGCGAGTCGAGCCCGTCGAGCCGCGCGAGCTGCACCGGCACGCCGATCACCGGCAGCGTGGTCATCGACGCGACCATGCCGGGCAGGTGTGCCGCTCCCCCGGCGCCCGCGATGACCACCCGGATCCCGCGGTCGGCGGCGCCACGGGCGAACCGGGCCATCTTGTCCGGGGTGCGGTGCGCCGACACGACGTCCGCCTCGAACGGGATCCCGAGCTCGGTGAGCATGTCGGCGGCGGCGCGCATGGTCGGCCAGTCGGAGTCCGACCCCATGATGATCGAGACGAGCGGCTGGACGGTGGCTGCGGAATCGGTCACGCGACGAGCCTAGCCGAGCAGGGTCGCCCGCCAGGTGTCGCCGGCCGTGCCGAGCATCCGCTCGCGCCGCACCCACGCGAGTGCGGTGGGGTCCGCCGAGCCGGACTCCACGGCGTCGACGACCGCGTGCCGCCAGGCGGCGACGTCGTCCGGGACGGCGACGACGCCGTGGTCGCGGGCCACGCGGTACGACGGCCGGTCGGACACCACCGCGGGCAGGTCGAGCGCGGTGTACTCGATCGCCTTGAGGTCGCTCTTCGCGCGGTTGAACTCCTCGTCACGGAGCGGGGCGACCCCGGCACGCCAGCGGCCACGGTGCGCCACGAGCCAGCGGGCGAAGGCGGGGTAGTGCCCGTCCGGCACCTCGAGGCGCCGGTACCAGTCCGCGTCGTCGTCCTCGGTGACCCCGATCACCTCGAGGTGGACCGGCGTGCCGTCGGACGTCCGCAGGTCGGTGAAGACCCGTTCCAGGAGCGCCAGGTCGTCGCCGTGGGTCAGCGTGCCCATGTAGAGCACCCGGTGTTCGCCGGCAGCACGGTCGTCGTCGTCGGCGAGCGGCCCGGGCGTCCAGATCTCGGGGTCCAGGGCGTTGGGCACCACCGTCACGGCACGGGCGACGGGCCGGACGACGTCGGCGAGCTCCGGGGTGCTCACGACGACGAGGTCGGCACCGCGCACGAGCGTGTCGATCGAGGCGAGGCGCTCGGGGTCGTACTCGGCCCGGGCGAGCCGCTCGCGTCCGGACGCGGTGAAGAAGTCGTCGTCCACCTCGGCGACGACGCGGGTGCCACGCTCCCGTGCCGCACGGAGGAACGGTTCGACGAGTGCGACGGGCAACACGTCACGCTGGACGAGGACGGTGCCGGGGCGCTCGTCGTCCTCGCCGGCGACGAACGCCGCGGGGTCGACCTGGCGCACCCTGGCTGTCCCGCTGGCGGCGAGGTGCTCGGCACGACGCACCACCCGCACGTGCGCGGAGGCGGGGTGCGCGCCGTCGGCACCGGCCACGACGTAGCCGAGCAACGGGGGCGGCACCGGGACGCTCGGGGCGGCCGGCGGGCCCGACACGGCCCGGCGCAGGCGGGCGACGGCGCGGCGGACGAGATGGCGCGGCATGCGGTCATTCTCCCCCACCGGAGCCGAGCGCTGCGCACCCGGCTGCACCGCGCCTCCAGACCGTCGTGTCGGCCAGCACGCGGCCGGACCGTCAGTCGTCGAAGTGCGCCGCCGCTGCCCGCGCCCGGTAGGTGACGTCGTCGACGTCGTCACCGATCACGGTGACGTGACCGATCTTCCGACCCGGACGCGGCGCCTTCCCGTAGAAGTGGTACTTCGCCTCCGGGAACGCCTCGAGCGCGGCCGGGTAGCGGGCGTCCAGGTCGCCGTCGGCGGGACCGCCGAGCACGTTGACCATCACCGCGGAGGGCGCGTGCACCCCGGTCGCCCCGAGCGGCAGGTCGAGGACGGCACGCAGGTGCTGCTCGAACTGGCTGGTGGTCGCACCGTCGATCGTCCAGTGGCCCGTGTTGTGCGGGCGCATCGCGAGCTCGTTGATGAGGATGCGGTCGTCCTCGGTCTGGAAGAGCTCCACCGCCAGCACGCCCGTGACGCCGAGCTCCGTGGCGATGCGGACGGCGATCTCCTCGGCGGCGTCGGCGAGACGACCGGCGCTGGCGGAGGCCGGAGCGAACACCTCGGCGCACACCCCGTCGCGCTGGACGGTCTCCACGAGCGGCCAGGCGACCACGTCGCCCGAGGGCCGACGCGCGACGGACTGCGCGAGCTCGCGGGTGAACGGGACGAGCTCCTCCACGAGCAGGGCCTGGTCACCACCGGTCTCGGCGACCGCGATGAACCAGTCCTCGACCTGCGCCGGGTCGGACACGACGCGGACACCCTTGCCGTCGTAGCCGCCGCGCGCGGTCTTCACCACGGCACGACCGCCGTGGTCGTCCAGGAACGCCCGCAGCTCGTCGGGGTCGTGCACGGCGGCCCAGTCCGGCACCGGCAGCCCGAGCTCGGACAGGCGGGTGCGCATCGTGATCTTGTCCTGCGCGACGGCGAGCGCGTCCGGACCCGGGTGGACCGCCACCCCGGCGTCGACGAGGGCTCGGAGCACCTCTTGCGGGACGTGCTCGTGGTCGAAGGTCACGACGTCGACGTCGCGCGCGAACGCCAGCACGGTCTCGGCGTCGTGGTAGTCACCCTCGGCGGTCGCGGCGATCGCGGCCGACATCCCCGGCCCCTCTGCCAGGACCCGGATGTCGATGCCCAGCTCGACGGCCGCGGGCACCATCATCCGTGCCAGCTGTCCCCCACCGATGACTCCGACGCGTGGCGCCATGCTGTGTGTTCCTTCCGTCGTTCACACCTGGCGGCGAGAACGCACTGTCTACAATCGCTGTTCGGGTCGTGGTCTGCGCGACCACGGTCACGGATCGAGCGATCCACGACCAGCGACAACTCTACGGACCATGGAGACACCGTGCGGCGACTGATTGCCCAACTGGCCCGCTTCGGCGTCGTCGGTGCGATCGGGTTCGTCGTCGACTTCTCCGTGTTCAACCTGCTGCGCGCGACCGTGCTCAGCCCCGAGGAGACCCACTCGGGCCCGTTCTGGGCGAAGGTCGTGTCGACCGTCATCGCCATCTTCGTGAACTGGATGGGCAACCGGTACTGGACCTTCCGCGACCAGCGGCGCTCCGTCGCCACGCGCGAGGGCATCGAGTTCGTGGTCGTGTCGCTCGGCGGCATGCTGATCTCGCTCGGCTGCCTCGGTGTCTCCCACTACGTGCTCGGCCTCACCTCGGCGCTCGCCGACAACGTCTCGGGCAACGTCATCGGTCTGGCGCTCGGCACCGCGTTCCGCTTCTGGCTGTACAAGGTGTGGGTGTACCACCCCGAGCGCACGGCCAGCAGGGACGCCGACCGCGCCGCCACCGTCGCGCCGGACGCCGAGGAACGCACCGTCGAACCCGCGACCGCGGGTCAGGACGTCGTCGGACACTAGGCTCGTCGGGCAGTCATCCGACCCGAGGAGCCCGCTCGATGCAGCACCGTCCCCACCCCCTCGTCCCGGTGTGGGAACGCATCGCGGTCACCGTCGTCACGGTGACCTTCGGTCTCTGGCTGGTGCTGTGGGCCGTGGTCGTCCCGCCGTTCCAGGCACCCGACGAGCCCGCCCACGTCGACGCGGCGGCGCACCTCGCGCTCGGTGGCGGGTGGCCCGCACCGGGCGAGCTGCACGTCTCGAACGCGATCGTCGCCGCCCAGCAGGAGTGGTCCACCGTCCCGTCCGCGCAGTGGTCGACCGTCGGCGAGCTCCTCGCGGCCCACCCCGGGGAATCTGCCACCGTCGACCAGATGACCCAGCACCCGCCGACCGCCTACGCCGTTGACGCGCTCGTGCTGCGCGCGGTCCACTGGGGTTCGCTGCGCTGGGACCACGCGGTCCTCGCACTCCGTCTGTTCGACGCGGTCCTCGTCGCCCCGCTCGCGCTCCTCGCCTGGGCCACGGTCCGGCGGGTCACCCGCTCCCCGCGGGCGGCCCTCGTCGCACCGCTCGCGCTGTTCGCCACCCCGCAGCTGGCGTCGATCGGCGCCTCGGTGACGAACGACGCACCGGTGCTCCTGCTCGGCGGCACCGTCGTGTGGCTCGCCGCACGCCTGCTCACCGGCGACCTGCGGACCCGGACCCTGCTCGCCCTCGGCGTCGTCACCGCCGGGCTCGTCTGGACGAAGGGCACCGGCCTGCCCGCCGTCCCGTTCGTCGCGGTCGTCACGCTCGCCGCCGGCGCCGGGACGCTGCCGTTCGCCCGCCGTCTCGGGCGGACCGTCACGGTGCTCGTCGTCACTGCCGCGCTGGGTTCGTGGTGGTGGCTGCACAACCTCCTGACGTACCACCGCCTCCAACCCGACGGGTACGCCGCGATCCGGCCCCCGGCTGATTTCCCGCCCGGCGAGGGCCCCACACTGCTGCACTTCCTCGACGTGAGCTGGGGCACGATCGCCCGCACGTTCTGGGGCAGCCCCGGTCAGCGTGCGCAGGTGAGCATCGGCGACACGCTCACGGCGGTCCTGACGGTGGTCGCGCTCGTCGTCGTGGTCGGGTGGGCGTTCCGTCGTGCCCGCGGCCCGGCCGGTTCGCCCGTCATCGCCTGGTGCCTGGCGGTCTTCCCGGCGCTCCTGCTCCTCCTGCAGACCGCCAGCAGCGCCCGTGCGTACCTCGCCACCACGCAGGTCGCGGGCACGCAGGGCCGCTACGTGTTCCCTGCGCTGCTCGCCCTCGTGGCGCTCAGTGCACTCGCGTGGCGGCGGCTGCCGCGGACCGACCGCGGGCGGGACGTCCTCGCGGCGGCCCTCGCCGTGGTGATGCCCGTGATCGGGATCTACGGCCTCGGGGTGGTCGCCGCGTTCTTCTGGAACGCCGCCGCCGCACCCGTCACCGCCGAGGGCCTCAGCCGGTACGCGGAGCGGGGCCCGGTGCCGACCTCGGTCGTCCTCACCGTGGCCGCGCTGGTCGCGGTGGGCCTGACCGCCTCGGTCGTGCACCTGCTGCTCACGTCCCGACGCGTCGGCGGACGCTCCGGCACGGACCAGGGACACGCTGGTCCGGCAGGCGCGGAGGCGGGAACCGCGGGGCCGGTGACGGCCGAGCCGGGAGGCGCGGTGCCGGACGCCCGCACCGGCGCACCCGGGGCGGGTGCACCGGACGCGACGCAGCGCTGACCCACCGGGGACGACGAAGGCCGCACCCGGTGGGTGCGGCCTTCGTGCGTCGAGTGGGTCGTCGAGCGACTGGTGCCCGGTCAGCGCCCCATGCCGCGGTAGGTGAAGCCGGCGGCGGTCCAGGCGTCACGGTCCAGGCAGTTGCGCCCGTCGATCACGACCGGGCTGGCCACGAGCGACGCGGCCACGGTCGGGTCGAGCTCGCGGAACGCCGTCCACTCCGTGAGCACGAGCACGAGCTCCGCACCGGTCAGGGCGTCCTCGGCGCGCTCCGCGTAGTCCAGCTCCGGGTGGATCCGCCGGGCGGTGACGATCGCCTCCGGGTCGTACGCGGCGACCTGGGCGCCGAGCGCGTGGAGCCGGCCGGCGATGTCGAGCGCCGGGGAGTCGCGGACGTCGTCCGAGTTCGGCTTGAACGCGAGTCCGAGGACGGCCACGCGCTTGCCCTGGACGACCCCGCCGAGCGCCTCTTCCGCCAGCTCGACCACGTGGTCGCGGCGGCGCAGGTTGATGGCGTCGACGTCCGCCAGGAACGCCAGCGACTCGGGCACGCCGAGCTCGCCGGCGCGCGCCTGGAACGCCCGGATGTCCTTCGGCAGGCAGCCGCCGCCGAACCCGAGGCCGGCGTTGAGGAACTTGCGGCCGATGCGGGCGTCGTGCCCGATGGCGTCGGCGAGCGCGGTGACGTCGGCACCGACGACCTCGGCGATCTCCGCCATGGCGTTGATGAACGAGATCTTGGTCGCCAGGAACGCGTTCGCGCTGACCTTCACGAGCTCCGCGGTGGGCAGGTCGACGACGAGCCGCGGTGTGCCCTCGGCCAGCGTGGTCGCGTAGACCTCGTCCAGCACGGCCACGGCCTGCTCGCCGCGCTCACCCGATGGAACGCCGTACACCAGGCGGTCGGGCGAGATGGTGTCCTGCACGGCGAAGCCCTCGCGGAGGAACTCCGGGTTCCAGACCAGCGTGGCACCCGGGACGGCCGACTCGACCTCGTCCGCGAGCCGCGCGGCGGTGCCGACGGGCACGGTCGACTTGCCCACGACGAATTCTCCCGCGGACAGGTACGGCGTGAGCGAGGCCACGGCCGAGTCGACGTAGGTGAGGTCCGCGGCGCCCGTGGGGCCCTGCGGGGTGCCGACCGCGAGGAAGTGCACGCGCGCGCCGGCGACCTCGGACATGTCGGTGGTGAAACGGATCCGACCGGACTCGAGGGCCTCGGTCAGGATCTCGGGGAGCCCGGGCTCGAAGAAGGGGGCCTCGCCCGCGGCGAGCCGCTCGATCTTGCCGGGGTCGACGTCCACCGCGACGACCTCGTGTCCGAGCTTGGCCATGGAGGCGGCGTGCACGGCACCGAGGTACCCGCAGCCGATGACAGAGATACGCACGGGACGACGGTACAGGGTTCTGGACGAACTTCCACCGAGTGCGATGGTCAGGCGCGGACGTCGCCCCACGGCGGGCGGTGGGTGCCACCGCCGACGATGTCGTCCCAGTCCGGCTCGCGGTGCCGGCGACGGGCCTCGTACGTCTCGACCAGGTCGTGCAGGACGGCGACGACCAGGTCGGCGTGCGGGACGTCACGGAGCACGAGCGCGGGGTCGTCCCCCGGGAACACGAGGACGTCCCCGGACCGGAAGACACCCTGCAGCCCGCGGCGCCGCACCGTGACGTCGTACCCGCGCGAGTGCAGGAGCTCCCGCCTCGTGCGGGTCCCGAGCCCGTGGACCACGACGAGCCGCCGGGTGGTGACGACGTACCGCTCCGACATCCAGCGGAAGAGCGGCACGGCGCCGCCGAACACCAGGCAGACGAGCACGATGCCCGCGACGACGGCGTTGAGCCAGGCGAGATGCGCACGGAACACCCCGAAGCCGAACCCGCCCGCCGCCATCACGAGGACGACGAAGACCGCCGGGCGCACGAGCCGTCGCGCGTGCGGTCGCAGGCGCGCGACGACGCGTTCGGGCGGTGGTCCGTCGGTCACGGTCTCATGCATAGCGCAGGTGCGTGACGTCTCCGACTGCGACGCCCCTGGTCGCACCGTTCCGTTCCCGGACCGTGATCCGACCGTCGTCGTCGATGCCCGTCGCGTCCGCCTCCACGACGGCACCGTCGGGCAGCTCCAACCGGACGCGGTGGCCGATCGTGCCGCAGACCGACCGGACGTGGGTCCGGACCGCGTCGGCGGCCGGGCCGCCCGCGACCAGGCCGGACACGGCCTCCAGGACGGACCGGTGGAAGGCGGCTAGGACGGTGTCCGCCAACGCGGCGGCCGACCCGGTGGCACCCGCGACCGCGAGGGACGTGGACGTCGCGGTGGGCAGACGGTCGGCGGGGATCGTCAGGTTGACGCCGGCCCCGACCACGATGCTGCCGTCGGCGGCGACCTGGCAGAGGATCCCGCAGACCTTGCGGCCGTCGACGAGGACGTCGTTGGGCCACTTCACCAGGACACGGCGGTCCGGACGGGAGGCACGGGCCGGCTCCGCCTCGTCGGGCACGACCGCGGCGACGGCGTCCCGCATCGCGGCTCCGGCGACCAGCGGCAGCCAGCCGCGGTCACGGTCGTCGAGGTCGGCGCGGACGAGGAGACTGGCGGCGAGCGTCTCGCCGGCCGGAGCGGCCCAGGTGCGGTCGAGGCGCCCGCGCCCCGCCGTCTGGTCGAGCGTCACGACCACGCTCGCGTGCTGGCGCTCCGACGCCAGGACGAGCAGGTCGGCGTTCGTCGACCCCGTCGTGGCGGGTGCGTCGAACGCACCGCCGGCCGCGGCGACGACGGTCCGGCTCAGCGGGAACGGCGGGACGGGTGTGGACATGCACGCAAATGTACGGGCAGGAACCGTGGGGGTCCTCCAATCGGCCCTGCCCCGGCCGCCGGTAGGGTGAGCGGGTGACTTCTGGAGACACCCCCGATCTCTCGACGACGGCCGGCCGGCTGGCCGACCTCCGTGACCGGTACCACGAGGCCGTGACCGCCGCGGGCGAGGCCGCGATCGCGAAGCAGCACGCGAAGGGCAAGGGCACGGCGCGCGAGCGCATCGAGCAGCTGCTCGACGCGAACTCCTTCGTCGAGTTCGACGAGTTCGTCCGGCACCGCACGACGTCGTTCGGCATGGACGCCAAGCGCCCGTACGGCGACGCGGTCGTCACGGGCGTCGGCACCATCCACGGTCGCAACGTCGCCGTGTACGCGCAGGACTTCACGGTCTTCGGCGGATCGCTCGGCGAGGTCGCCGGCGAGAAGATCGTCAAGGTGATGCAGCACGCGCTGAAGACGGGCGTGCCGATCATCGGCATCCTCGACTCGGGCGGCGCCCGCATCCAGGAGGGCGTGGTCGCGCTCGGCAAGTACGGCGAGATCTTCCGCCTCAACACGCAGGCCTCCGGCGTCATCCCGCAGATCTCGATCGTCATGGGCCCCGCGGCCGGCGGTGCGGTCTACTCCCCGGCGCTCACCGACTTCGTGATCATGGTCGACAAGACCAGCCACATGTTCGTCACCGGCCCCGACGTCATCAAGACGGTCACCGGCGAGGACGTCGGCTTCGAGGAGCTCGGCGGCGCCCAGACCCACAACGCCGTCTCCGGTGTCGCCCACTACCTGGCCGAGGACGAGACCGACGCGCTCGAGTACGCGCGGTCGCTCGTCGGGTTCCTGCCGGACAACAACCTGTCCGACGCACCCGCCTACGACGTCGCGCCCGAGCTCGAGACGACAGACGCCGACCACGAGCTCGACGTCGTCATCCCGGACTCGACGAACCAGCCGTACGACGTCACGACGATCATCGAGCACATCGTGGACGACGCGGAGTTCCTCGAGGTCCAGCCGCTGTTCGCGCCCAACATCCTCGTCGGCTTCGGTCGCGTCGAGGGCCGCACGGTCGGCATCATCGCGAACCAGCCCCAGGCCATGGCCGGCACGCTCAACATCGACGCCGGCGAGAAGGCGGCGCGCTTCGTCCGGTTCTGCGACGCCTTCGGGATCCCGATCCTCACACTCGTCGACGTCCCCGGCTACCTGCCCGGCACCGACCAGGAGTGGACGGGCGTCATCCGCCGCGGCGCGAAGCTCCTCTACGCCTACGCCGAGGCCACCGTGCCGCTCGTCACCGTCATCACCCGCAAGGCGTACGGCGGCGCGTACATCGTCATGGGCTCGAAGCAGCTCGGAGCCGACATCAACCTCGCCTGGCCGACGGCCGAGATCGCGGTCATGGGCGGCCAGGGCGCCGTCAACATCCTGTACCGCGCGGAGATCAAGCGTGCAGAAGAGGCGGGCGAGGACGTCGCTGCGGTCCGCGCGAAGCTCGCGAACGAGTACACCTACAACGTGGCGTCGCCGTACCTGGCCGCCGAGCGCGGGGAGCTCGACGGGATCATCCAGCCGCACGCGACCCGAGTGTCGGTGATCAAGGCGCTCCGGGCGCTCCGGGGCAAGCGCGCCACGCTGCCCCCGAAGAAGCACGGGAACATCCCGCTGTGACGGAGCGCTGATGGGCAAGCACGCAGCCGGCGTCCCCGCGGACGCCCCCACGACCGTCGCGGACGTCCGCGTCGTGTCCGGCGACCCCACCCCCGAGGAACTCGCCGCCGTGATCGCGGTGCTGCAGCGCCAGGCGGACGAGGCCGCCGAGCAGGGCCGAGCAGAGGTCACGACGTCCCCTCGTGCCGGGTGGGACGCCTCGGCCCGCGGGCTCCGTCGTCCGCTGGTGCACGGACCGGGCGCCTGGTCGCGTTCGCTCCGCTGAACGACTGATCCGCTGTACCCCTGTCCGGAACGGGCGACGTCGCGTTGCGCCGTGCACTTCCCGGTCGGTATCCCCTCGTCCGGGGGACACCGAGCCGACAGGAGCCCCGGATCGGCACGATTTGTCCCCCATAATGACGACTGACACACGGGGTGGCACCGGGCAGTATGGGGTGCGTTCGGTGTCCTTCGATGAAGAACATCGCCGGTCGGTGGCCGACTAGGGTACGACGCCACCGCCCGCTTGCGAGTCAGGGCGATATTCGGGTTGTCGCTCAGACTCGGGTCGGAACGGGCCGGTCGGGAACGACCGGCCCGTTCCCCTTTCCGGCACGTTCCCCGTTCCGGCACCGTTCCCGACGCACGGGTCCCGATGTGCGGGACGGCCTGTCAGACGGCGGCGTGCCGGGGGATCTCGAGCCAGAGCGCGACCGAGTCGTCCTCGTCGCCGTCGTCATTGTCGTGTCCGGCACCCAGCGCTGCGGACTCGCTCGCGGCCGTGTCCAACCGGAGCCCGACGACCGTCACCGCCGCGTCGGACCCCTCCGGGACGGTCCGCACGATGACGTTGTCGGCGTCCCGCGCCTGGCGGAGCGCCTCCGCGATGCGCGCGTGGATGCGCCGGATCTCCTCGACCTCGAGCTCGTCGAGTCCGCCGTCGTCGTGCAGCTGGACCGTCGCGCCACGTCGACGCAGGCGCATCACCTCGTCGCGGACGTCGTCCGACAGCAGGGACCGCCCGCGGATCTCGTCCCGGATGGCCTGCTCGAGGTGCAGGCACTCGGTCCGCTCGACGTCGTCCAGGTCCCCGCACGACTCGATGATCCGCTGCAGCATGGGCAGCGCCATGCGCGTGGTCTGGCTGAGGCGGAACTGCCGTTCGAAGACGTGCGCGTCCTGCGCCGCCTGCCAGTCGACGGTCTCCTGCTCGGCCCGCACGAAGTCCCGGGTGACCCGGGTGGCCCGGTTCATCGCCGCGGCGAACCCGGTGGCGATGGCCACCCACGACACGCTGCCGAGCACGCCGAGCGACCCGAGGGCGCCGAGGCCCGCCCACGCGACGGTGAAGACGGTGAGGAACAGGACACCGGCCCACGCGAAGGCACCACGGCCGCGGACGACCAGCACCACCATGAGCGTGCCGACGGCGGCGATCCACCACGTGCCGTAGCCCGGACCGTCGCCGAGTTCGACGACGGGTGCGGCGACGATCGGCATGACGAGCGCGGTCGCGAGCGAGAAGCACGCGGTCCAGACCGGGAGCGACCGACCGGGCACGAAGAGCGCCGCACCGGTCGCGGCCGCGTAGAGCACCATGCACGCGAGCACCGGGCCGACGTCGGTGACCCGCGGCAGGGTCGTGGCCGCGAGCACGAGGTGGTACACGGAGAAGAGCGCGGCGAGCCCGATCGCGACGCGCGCCGGGATCGACACCCTCACGAGGTCGGCTCCTGGGACGGCGACCAGTCGAGCACGACGACCGTGCCCGCGCCCGGCGCGGTGCGGACCCGGGCGGTGCCGTCGGCCGCGACGACGCGTTCGATGATGGAGCGGCGCACCCCGAGGCGCTCGTCCGGGATCGCGTGGAGGTCGAAGCCGCGCCCGTCGTCACCGACCTCGACGTGCACACCGGCCCCGTGCCGCTCGATGCGGACCCATCGTTCCACGGCGGCGTCCCCCGCGTGCTGGACGCTGTTCACCGCGGCCTGGAGGGCTGCGGAGGCGAGGGCGTCCGCGACGGCCGCCGGCACGCCCTGACCGCGCAGGTCGTCCGCCCGGACCACGACGGGCGCCGGCAGGGCGGACACCGACGCGGCGATGCGGTCCCGGAGCTCGGTGAGCGGCACGGGCGTGCTCTCCCCCGGTCCGTCCGACGCCGCGGCCTCGAGGTGGTCGATCGCGTTGCGCGCCATGCGGGCGGCGAGCGTCCGGGCCTCCGGTGTCTCGGCGCGCGCCGCCGAGAGCAGCGTGGTGAGCACGCTGTCGTGCACGATGGCGTCCACCTGGACGCGCTCGACCTCGGTCGCGTGCTCACGGATCGCGTGCGAGTAGCGTCGCACCGCCGTCGCCTGTGCCGCGTCGACCTGGGTCGCAGCTCGGCGCAGGACGACCGCGATGACGAGCACCGCGCCGCTGAGGATCGCGGTGTAGACGCCGTCGAGCAGCGCGCGGAGGACCCCGGCGTCACCCCCGACCGGGGTGAGCCGGATGACGACGTAGGCCGCGGGGACGAGCGCGGTGTAGACGGTGGCCCGCCACGGCGCGAAGCCCATGGCAGCGGCGGTGGAGCCGACGGTGCAGAGCCACCAGGGCCACGGCACCTGGCTGTCCGGGATCGGTTCGTGGACGGTCAGCGGCCACGTCACCAGGGCGACGAGGAACATGAGCGCGCACGCGATCTGCGCTGGCTGCGCGAGCCGCTGGACGAAGGCGGACGCGCCGACGAACAGGAACGACGCCGCGAGTGCCCCGGCGACGACGGGACCCCAGAACGGATCGAGGTACGGCAGCTGCGCGAGCACCGCGGGCGCGTCCGCCAGCCCGAAGCCGAGCGCTGCGAGGGCGAGGAGGATCGCGAACGCACGCTCGACCGAGGCCTGGGTGATCGTCGGGCGGACACTGCGTGCCGGATCGGCACCGAACGGCGCCGCTCCGACGACCTCCGGTGCCGGGTCAGCCGCAGCCGCCATCGCGTCAGCGACCGTCGGTGTCGGGGTCGATCCCGGAGTCGAGCCCGGGCAGGATGCCGTCCTCGACCGCGCGGCGGAGGAGGTCCACCTTCGTCGGCGCGGGACGACCGACCTCGACGTACTTCACCCGGATGCGGTCAAGGTACTCGCGCGCCGTGGAGTACCCGATGCCGAGCTGCTGTGCCGCGAGCTTGAGCGGCAGGCCCGAGGCGTAGAGGTGGAGGATCTCCCGCTCGCGTCGGCCGAGCTGGGCCTTGGCGAAGTCCCGGTCGGCATCGATCGCGCTCGCCCACTCGAGGTTGTTGAGCACGTCACCGCGGGCGACGGTCGCGACGGCCGCCATCACGGTCTTCGTCGCGGAGGACTTCGGGATCACTCCGGCGGCACCCGCGGCGAGCGCCTCGCGCACGTTCGCGACCCGGTCGGCGATCGAGTGCACGAGCACGGCCGAGCCGGTGCCCTGCACGCCCTTGACGTTCTCGGTCACGGTGGACCCGTCGCCGAGCGACAGGTCGAGGACGACGACGTCGACCTCGCGCCCACCGAGCTCGCGGACGTACTCCGGCACGCTCGCCGCGGTGAGGACGACCTCGAAGCCCTCGTTCTGGCACGCGGCCTGGATGCCGAGCCGCACGGACTCGTGGTCGTCCACGATCGCGACGCGGACCGGCCTGGTCGCGAGTCCGGTCGTCCCGGTGGTGGTGGTCGTTTCTGCTGCCACGGTGGCCTCTCGTTCCGATGCGCGCGCCGGCCCCTGATACCGGGTTGCCATCAGCAACCCAGGATACCCAGGTCTGACTCAGGTTCGGAGTCCGCACGCCGCGCGACGCGAGTTCCGTCACGGGGCGTCACACCGATCCGGCACGGCCCCTGCCCCGGCCTCGGCCCGACGGACGTCAGCCGATCGGCGTCAGGCGCGCGACGGCCTCCATGTGGTGGGTGTGCGGGAAGAGATCGAACGCGCGGAGTGCCTCCAGTCGGTACCCGAGGTCCGCGAACGTCGCGACGTCACGTGCCAGCGCGACCGGGTCGCACGCGACGTAGACCACCTGTGCGGGCTGGAGCGCCGCGATCTGGACGACGACGTCGCGTCCGGCGCCCGCGCGCGGCGGGTCGAGGACGACCGTGCCGGCACGGAACCGGGCACGCTCGGGCGCGGACGCCGCCGCGGCCGTGCGCTGCAGCCACCGGTCGACCCGGCCCGTCTCCGCCCGTGCGCCGATCCACTCGGCCAGGTTCTCCTGCGCGTGCTCGGTCGCCCGGGGTGCGCTCTCGACGCTCGTGATCCGGGCCTTCGGCCCGACGACGTCACCGAGCGCCGCCGCGAGCAGGCCGACACCCCCGTAGAGGTCGAGGTGCTGCCCGTCCGCGTCGACCCGGTCGCGGTCGACCAGGTCCTGCACGGCAGCGGTGAGGACGCCGGCGGCCTCGCGGTGCACCTGCCAGAACCCGTTGTCGTCGACCCGGAAGGACCGGTCCCCCACGGTCTCCGTGACGACGGTCGGCGACTGCGTGTCGATGACCAGGCGTGCTCCGTCGGCACTCGAGGGGGCGAGGACGTCGATGACGGAGGCTCCGGGCATCGATCCGCGGCCGAGCGGCGCTCCCTGCTGCACGGCAGCGGTCGCGAGCGGCAGCGAGGTGACCGGGACGACCGTGTGCGACCGGGCTGCGAACGGGCCCGGCGTGCCGTCCTCGTCGACGTGGAGACGGACGCGGGTCCGCCAGCCGAGGCCGTTCGCGGCGTCGTCGCCGGGAGCGGCCTCGACCTCGACGTCGCCCCCGAGGACCTCGGCCAGGTCGGTGCGGGCGAAGCGGGAGAAGGCGTCCACGAGGACGTCGTGCTTCAGGGTGCGCTGGTGTGCGAGCGCGATGTGCCCGAACTCGGCGCCGCCCGGGCGGTCCGCGGGGTCACGGTCGAGGGCCGCCTCCGGCCAGACGTGGTCGACGCGGTGTTCGCTCGGGGTCACGACCGACACCGTGTCCGCACGCCAGAACGACTTCTTGCGGTCCTCGGTCACGCGGGCGACGACACGCTCGCCCGGGATCGCGTCCGAGACGAAGACCACGCGCCCCTCGTGCCGTGCTACCGAGATGCCGCCGTGGGCGATCCCGGTGACGTCGAGTTCGAGCAGCGTTCCGACGGATTCACCCATGGTTCGATGTTCCCATGCGTCTGTACCTCGCGAGTACCTCCCCCGCCCGCCGCGCGCTCCTCGCGCAGACCGGGATCGAGCCGGTGCTCGTCGCCCCGGGTGTCGACGAGGACGCTGCGGTGGACGCCGCTGCGCGGGCGCTGGGCCGGTCGCTCACGGGGCCCGAGCTCGTCGCGATGCTCGCCGTCGAGAAGGCGGCTGCCGTCGCTGACGCCCGCGTCGCCGGGGCACCCGTCGACGGGTTCGTGTTCGGCGGGGACTCCGCGTTCGAGGTCGACGGCACCCTGTACGGCAAGCCCCACGACCCGGAGGTCGCCCGCGAGCGGTGGCGGCAGATGCTCGCGGTGGGCGGCGGCACCCTGTGGAGCGGACACTGCGTCATCGACCGTCGGCTGGACGGCGGCGCCGCCACGGGACGGACAGGAGGCTCGGGGCGGGCCGACACCGCGCCTCCCGTCCGACGGGTGGACGCTACGGACGGCGGGCCGCTCGGCGTGGCCGCCGCGCTCACTGGCGTCGCGCCGGGCGGATCCGAGCTCGTCGCCTCCGGCGATCGGGTGGTCGCCGTCGACAGTGCCGTGCTGACGTTCGCCGACGACGTGTCGGCGGACGAGATCGACGCGTACGTCGCGACCGGCGAGCCGCTCGAGGTCGCCGGCGCGTTCACGATCGACGGCCGGGCCGCCGCCTACATCTCGCGGATCGACGGGGCGCCCTCGGCGGTGGTCGGGCTGTCGCTCCCCGTGCTCCGGTCCATGCTCCTGCGCGGCTTCGGCGTGGCCTGGCACGATCTCTGGGCACTGTAGACATCCACACTTGTTCGGGGTGGTTCTTTGTGGGTGCCAGTCAATTCCCGCATCCGCCGCACGAATACGCTGACTTACCATGCCCCGTATCAGCAAGGTCCTCATCGCGAACCGCGGCGAGATCGCCGTCCGCATCATCCGCGCGGCCCGCGACGCAGGCAAGGCTTCGGTCGCGGTCTACGCCGACCAGGACCGTGACGCGCTCCACGCCCGCCTCGCCGACGAGGCGTACGCGCTGAACGGCACCACGAGCGCCGACACGTACCTCGTGATCGAGAAGATCATCTCGGTCGCCCGCCGCTCCGGCGCGGACGCCGTGCACCCGGGCTACGGGTTCCTCGCCGAGAACGCCGACTTCGCCCGCGCCGTCATCGACGCCGGGCTCACCTGGATCGGCCCGTCACCGGAGTCGATCGAGCAGCTCGGCGACAAGGTCTCCGCGCGTCACGTCGCCGAGAAGGTCGGCGCGCCGCTCGCGCCGGGCACCATCGAGCCGGTCGCGGACGCCGCCGAGGTCATCGCGTTCGCGGACGAGGTCGGGCTGCCGGTCGCCATCAAGGCGGCCTTCGGCGGCGGCGGCCGTGGTCTGAAGGTCGCCCGGACGCGCGACGAGGTCGCCTCGCAGTTCGAATCGGCGACCCGTGAAGCCATCGCGGCGTTCGGTCGCGGCGAGTGCTTCGTCGAGAAGTACCTCGACAAGCCGCGCCACGTCGAGACCCAGTGCCTGGCCGACGAGCACGGCAACGTCGTCATCGTCTCCACGCGTGACTGCTCGCTGCAGCGCCGCCACCAGAAGCTCGTCGAGGAGGCCCCCGCGCCGTACCTGACGGACGCCCAGAAGGAGCGACTGTACGAGTCGTCCAAGGCGATCCTGCGCGAGGTCGGCTACGTCGGCGCCGGCACCTGCGAGTTCCTTATCGGTGCCGACGGCACGGTGTCGTTCCTCGAGGTCAACACGCGCCTGCAGGTCGAACACTGCGTCTCGGAAGAGGTCACCGGCATCGACCTCGTCCGCGAGCAGTTCCGGATCGCCGAGGGCGGCGTGCTCGACTACGACGACCCCGCGCCGCGCGGCCACTCGTTCGAGTTCCGCATCAACGGCGAGGACCCGGGCCGCAACTTCTTCCCGGCGCCCGGCCCCGTGCACGCCTTCAACGCGCCGTCCGGCCCCGGCGTCCGCGTCGACTCCGGTGTCGTCTCGGGTGACGTCGTCTCCGGCTCGTTCGACTCGATGCTCGCCAAGCTCATCGTCACGGGCGCCACGCGCGAGGAGGCGCTGGAGCGTTCGCGTCGTGCCCTGGCGGAGTTCGAGGTCACCGGTCTGCCGACCGTGCTGCCGTTCCACCGTGCCGTCGTGTCGGACCCGGCGTTCGCCACGTCCGACGACGAACCGTTCTCGGTGTACACGCAGTGGATCGAGACCGACTTCCAGAACGACATCCCCGCCTGGAGCGGCGCGACCGAGGAGCTGCCCGCTCCGGCGTCCCGCGACACGGTCGTCGTCGAGGTGCAGGGCAAGCGCATCGAGGTCACGATGCCGTCGATCGTCGGCGGCGGTGCGGCCGGTGCCGCCGGTCGTCGTCCGGCCGGACCCTCCGCTCCCCCGAAGCGTCGCGCGTCCGGCGTGAAGGGCGGCCTGGCGTCCTCCGGCTCGGTCACGTCCCCGATGCAGGCCACCGTGGTGAAGGTCGCGGTCGCCGAGGGTGACACCGTGGTGAAGGGCGACCTGCTCGTCGTGCTCGAGGCCATGAAGATGGAGCAGCCCGTCCAGGCGACCCGCGACGGCGTCGTGAAGGGGCTCAACGCCCCCGTCGGCCAGACGATCTCGTCCGGCCACGTGCTGCTCGAGCTCGCGTAGCGCGCCGGCTCCCCCGCTTTTTCCCCCTTGCCCCCGGGGCGCTTCGAACCACGAAAGCGACGTCGAACCACCTCCACGTGCTGGTTCGACGTCGCTTTCGTGGTTCGGAGTCTCACCACGGAAGCGTGGCCGTGACACCGCGTCGTACCGGCAGTCCGGTCACGGCGAGCATCAGCGGCAGTCCGCCGCCAGGGAGCACATCGCGCCAGATCGGGCGGACGACGTGCCGGACCTCCGCGAGTGCGCGCAGCCGGTCCTCGCGACGCTTCTCGTCGACGACGACCTCTTCCGGTGACCGACCGCCGCGCAGGGACGGGTCCCGGTACTTCGCGAGCCCGTCGAACTCGACGATGACGCCCTGGTCCGGGAACCAGAAGTCAACCCGTCCGATCGTCCCGCTCGCGTCGTCGAAGGAGTGTTGCTGCACCGGACGGGGCAGTCCGAGGTCGTGCATGGCCAACTGCGTGACGCTCTCACCGGCGGACTCGGACAGCGGTGACGCGAGGGACAGGACCTCACGCAGCCGCCGAGACGCCCGGACGTTCGTGCGGGTGGCCGCTTCCGTCTCGAGAGCGTCCTGGGCTCCTCCGCGACGGAGGAACCCGTCCGCCACCATCAGGGCCCGACCGCGGTCGTACCGGAGCGCCACGTCCACCGCCGTCGTCGCGAGGCCGGTGACGTCGATGCCGTCGACCGAGACAACGTCTGGCCGTCGACCGGCGCCGGCGAGCTTGTCGGCGAACCGGGTGCGCTGTGCCGTGGTCCGCGCCGGATCGAGCAAGGTCACACGGTCGGGTGCGGGCAGGACCCAGGGCAACCGGTGCACGATGACCGCGGACGCATGGGAGACGATCCCACGAGGCGAACGCCGCTGGACGGCCGCTGCTCGGACGATGTGCCGCTCCCACTCCGTCGCGGTGTCCCACTGTGCGCGGGCGACGAAGACACCGTGCGCCACCCGGAGCAGCGCACCCGAACGGAGCTCGCGCTGTTGTCTCCGCGCGACGGCCGGGTCGGGGTGGGCCAGGACGAGTTGTGGGACGGTCACGCGCCCATCGTGCGACGCCTCGGCAGGCCCGACGCCGTCGAACCTGACGGTGTGGACAACGCTCTGGTCGACCGTCGCTGTGCACGAGTCGCCGCGATGAACCACGATTCCGACGTCGAACCAGGCGGGAGCGCTGGTTCGACGTCGGAATCGTGGTTCGAAGCGGCGCGGCGCGGCGGCGCGCTACGAGACGCGGGGGCGGACGTCGGCGGCGAGGGCCTCGACGAGGCGCTCGGCCTCGGCCGAGGAGGACGCCACCGTGTCGATGTAGACCTTCACCTTCGGCTCCGTGCCGCTCGGGCGGACGATCACCCGTGCGTCGCCCTCGAGGTCGTAGCGCAGGATGTCCGAGGGCGGGAAACCGTCCACGCCGTCGGCGTAGTCCGTGACCGCCCGCACCTCGAGGCCGCCGAGCGTGGTGGGCGGCGTCGACCGCAGGCCGGCCATGATCTCCCCGATCCGCGACAGGTCGTCCACGCGGGTCGCGACCTGACCGGAGGCGAACGCGCCGAACTCCGCCGCGAAGGCCTGCAGCCGGTCGGCGATCGTCGACCCGGCAGCAGCGAGCTCCGTCGCCAGGTCGAGCAGCGACAGCGCGGCCGAGATGCCGTCCTTGTCCCGGACGACCTCGGGGTCGACGAGGTAGCCCAGGGCTTCCTCGTACCCGAACACGAGCTCGGGCACCCGCGAGACCCACTTGAAGCCCGTCAGGGTGTCCCGGTGCTCGAGTCCGTGACGCGCGGCCACGCGGGCGAGTGCCGGCGAGGACACGATCGACGCCGCGAGCGTGCCCGTCCGGCCCTGTTCGACAGCGCGTGCTGCCGCCCGCCACCCGAGCAACCAGCCGACCTCGTTGCCCGACAGCCGACGGAACCCGCCGTCCCCGTCCGGGATCGCGAGCGCCAGACGGTCGGCGTCCGGGTCGTTCGCGATGACCAGGTCGGCACCGACGGCGACACCTCGTGCGGTCGCGAGGTCCATCGCGCCCGGCTCCTCGGGGTTCGGGAACGCGACCGTGGGGAACGCACCGTCCGGCTCGATCTGCTCCGGCACGGTCAGCGGTTCGGCGAACCCGGCCGCGGCGAACACCGCCCGAGCGGTCTCCCACCCGACGCCGTGCATCGCCGTGTACACGACCGTCGGCTGCTCGGCGGCTGCCAAGGCGGGTGTGCCGACCGTCGCCGCGGTGGCCGCGACGTAGGCGTCCACGAGCTCCGAGGTGGCCACCGTGTAGTCGGTCGCCCTCGGCAGGTCGGCGATCGAGCCGGCGGCGACGGTGTCGATGGCCGCCGCGATCTCGCCGTCGACCGGCGGGACGATCTGGGAGCCGTCGTCTTCGCCGCCGAGGTAGACCTTGTAGCCGTTGTCCCGCGGCGGGTTGTGGCTCGCGGTCACCATCACGCCGGCACCGACCCCGAGGTGCCGCACCGCGAAGGCGAGGACGGGTGTCGGGAGCGCCGACGGCAGCAGCGTGACGTCGAGCCCGAGGCCGCGCATGACCTCGGCGGAGTCCCGCGCGAAGACGTCCGAGTTCACCCGCCCGTCGTACCCGATGACGACGCTGCGCTGGCGACCGGTGTCGATGAGGAAGCGCGCGAGCCCCGCGGCCGCCTGGGTGACCACCACGCGGTTCATGCGGAGCGGACCGTACCCGAGCTCCGCACGGAGCCCCGCGGTGCCGAAGGCCAGCCGTCCGGCGAACCGGGCGGCCAGCGCCTGGACCTCGGGGCCCGAGCCGTCGGCGGCCGCGTCGATCGCCGCCTGCAGTTCGGCCCGCGTTTCGGCGTCGGGGTCCTGGTCCGCCCACGACCGCGCCGTCGTCAGCAGGGACTCGAGCGCGATCTTCACAGCGCGGTCACCACCCGGGCGAGCAGGTCGGCGATCTTCGGCTCGGCCGCCTTGCCGGCCTCGAGCACCTCGGCGTGCGACAGCGGCGTCTTCTGGATGCCCGCGGCCAGGTTCGTGATGAGCGAGAAGCCGAGGACCTCCATCCCGGCCTGACGGGCGGCGATCGCCTCGAGCGCGGTGGACATGCCGACGATGTGCCCGCCGATCGCCTTCGCCATCTGGACCTCGGCCGGCGTCTCGTAGTGCGGACCGCGGAACTGCGTGTAGACGCCCTCGTCCAGGGACGGGTCGACGGACTTCGCCACCGCGCGCAGACGGGCGGAGTACAGGTCGGTCAGGTCGATGAACGTCGCGCCCTCGAGCGGACTGTCGGCCGTCAGGTTGATGTGGTCGCTGATGAGGACCGGGGTGCCCGGCGTCCAGTGCTCCTTGATGCCGCCCGCACCGTTCGTCAGCACCATCACGGTCGCGCCCGTGGCGGCGGCGGTCCGGACGCTGTGCACGACGCGACGGACACCGTGCCCCTCGTAGTAGTGCGTCCGGGCGCCGATCACGAGCGCGTGCCGTCCGTCGGCCAGCCGGATGGAGCGCACGGTGCCGGAGTGGCCGGGCACAGCGGACGCGCTGAACCCGGGGACCTGGTCCGCGGGGATCTCGGACACGGTCTCGCCGATGATGTCGGCGGCCTTGCCCCATCCGGACCCGAGGGTCAGGGCGATGTCGTGGCGCTCGATGCCGGACTTCGACGCGATGACGTCGGCGGCGCGGCGCGCGACCTCGAACGGGTCGGCGGCGGGGTCGTTCAGCGGGTTCTCCGTGCTCATGCCCCAACTCTAGAGGGCACGGCGGGGACCCCTCAGTGCTCGCCGAGCGCCCGGTCGACGGCCGCCGTGATCTCGTCCTGGTCGAAGTGGTTCCGGATGACGATGACCTCGGCGTAGGTGTCACCGATGGCCTCGACGAACTCCTGGCTGGTCAAGATCACGTTGGCGTCGTCCGCGACGGCACGGACGGACGCCAGGTCCGCCGCCACGACCGAGGCGGAGAGCCCGAGCGCCGAGAGCGCCTTCTCCGCGTTCACCTTGAGGATGCCGCTCGACCCGATGCCGGCGCCGCAGATGGTCACGATCTTCACGCGGACACCCCCATGATCGTGCGGACCTCGTCCGCCGTGGTCGCCGCCGCGATCCGACCGGTCACGGAGGCGTCGTTGAAGAGGTTCGCGATCTCGCCGATCGACTCGAGGTGCGTCCCGACCCCGGCGACCGCGAGCCCCAGGACGACCCGGACCGGATCGTTGTGCGGGTGCCCGAACGCGACCGGCGACGCGAGCGTCACCACGGCGAGCCCGTCCCGGAGCACCGCGGGCCCCGGCCGTGCGTGCGCGAAGGCCAGTCCGGGCGAGATGACGATGTACGGCCCGTGCTCCTCCACCAGGCCGATCATCGCGTCGGTGTACGGCTCCGTGGCCGCGCCGGACGCGACGAGGGCGCCGCCGACGGCCTGGAGCGCCTCGCGCCAGGACGAAGCGGACGCCCCGAGCACGACGGCGGCGTCCGGCAGCGGCGGCAGCGGCATCGCTCAGGCCTCCTGGTACCCGGTCGTGATGGCGGCGATGATCTCCTCGCGGTCCTCGAGCGGCAGGAAGGAACCGAGTGCCGCGTTGATCTGGAACGCCGCGAGGTCGTCGAGGTCGTAGCCGAAGGTCCCGGCGAGGAGCGCGAGCTCCTTCGACAGCGACGTCCCGCTCATCAGACGGTTGTCGGTGTTGACGGTGACCCGGAAGCCGAGCTGGTAGAGCACGTCGAACGGGTGGTCGGCGAGGTCGTCGCCCCACGCCGCGATCGCGCCGGTCTGCAGGTTGGACGACGGCGAGACCTCGAGCGGGATCTCGCGGTCGCGGACCCAGGACGCGATCTCGCCCAGGGACGCGAGCGTCGAACCGTCGCCCGCGTCGGACAGCGTGACGTCCTCGAAGACCCGGACGCCGTGGCCGAGGCGGAGGGCGCGGCCGTCGACGAGCGCGGAGCGGATCGAGGCGAGCCCGTCGGCCTCACCGGCGTGCACCGTGACCGGGAAGAGCTCGGACGCCAGGTAGTCGAACGCCGCGCGGTGGTTCGAGGGCGGGAAACCGGCCTCGGCGCCGGCGATGTCGAAACCGACGACGCCACGGTCGCGGTGGCGGACGGCGAGCTCGGCGATCTCCTGTGCTCGGTCCGCGTGGCGCATCGCCGTGACGAGCTGCCCGACCCGGATGGTGCCGCCGGCCGCGTCGACTGCTTCCTCGATGCCGGCCTGCACGGCCTCGATGGTCTCGTCGAGCGTCAGCCCGCCCTGCAGGTGCTGCTCGGGCGCCCAGCGGATCTCGCCGTAGACGACACCGTCGGCGACGAGGTCCTCGACGAACTCCTTCGCGACGCGGTGCAGCTGCGGCGCGGTCTGCATGACCGAGGTGGTGACGTCGAACGTCTTCAGGTACTCGACGAGCGACCCGGAGTTCGACTGGTCCGCGAACCACTGGCCGAGCGCCGCCGGGTCCGTCGTCGGCAGCTCGACGCCCGCGTCCGCCGCGAGCTCGACGATCGTGGCCGGGCGGAGCCCCCCGTCGAGGTGGTCGTGCAGCGAGACCTTCGGCAGGTCGTTGATGACCGCTCCCGCGTCGGGCAGGCGGTAGGTCGGGGCGTCGGCGCTCATGCCCCCCAGGCTATCGGTGGTCGCGGCACCCGCGCAGGGACCTGTGCACAACAAGAGCCGCGACGCACTGGAGGCTCCCACAGGCGTGTGGGGAGCCTCCAGTGCGTGCACGGCGGGTCAGGACGCGGTGACGCGCTCCCGGACGATCGGTCCCCGGACCGGCGCGGCCGGCCCCACGGACCAGGCTCCGTCCAGCGACTCGAGCGCTCGGTCGAAGCGGCCCGGTTCGTCGGTGTGGAGCGTCCAGAGCGGCTGGCCCTCGGTGACGGTGTCCCCCGGCTTGACGTGCAGTTCGATGCCGGCACCCGCCTGCACCGGGTCCTGCGCTCGCGCCCGGCCCGCGCCGAGGCGCCACGCGGCGATCCCGAACGGCAGGGCGTCCTGCGTGACGAGCACGCCGGAGGTCGGTGCGGTGACCACGTGCTGTTCCCGGGCGACGGGCAGGTCCGCGGACGGGTCGCCGCCCTGCGCCTCGATCATCCGTCGCCAGGTGTCCATCGCGCGGCCGTCGGCCAGGGCGGCAGCGGGGTCGGCGTCCGGCAGGCCGGCGAGCGCGAGCATCTCGGCAGCCAGCGCCACGGTCAGCTCGACGACGTCCGCGGGCCCACCGCCGGCGAGCACCTCGACGGACTCACGGACCTCGAGTGCGTTGCCGATCGTCAGACCGAGGGGGACCTCCATGTCGGTGAGGAGCGCCGTGGTCCGCACGCCGGCGTCGTTCCCGAGGTCGACCATCGTCTGCGCGAGCTCGCGGGAGGCCTCGTACGTCGGCATGAAGGCACCGGAGCCGAACTTGACGTCGAGCACGAGCGCGCCCGTGCCCTCCGCGATCTTCTTCGACATGATGCTCGACGCGATCAGCGGGATGCACTCGACCGTGCCGGTGGTGTCCCGGAGCGCGTAGAGCTTCTTGTCGGCCGGGGCGAGCCCGGAGCCGGCGGCGCAGATGACCGCGCCCACGTCCGACAGCACCTGCATCATGCGGTCGTTCGAGATCGACGCCTGCCATCCCGACACCGACTCGAGCTTGTCGAGCGTGCCGCCGGTGTGGCCGAGACCCCGGCCGGACAGCTGCGGCACCGCGACGCCGAACGACGCCACGAGCGGCGCCAGGGGCAGGGTGATCTTGTCGCCGACGCCGCCCGTCGAGTGCTTGTCGACCGTCGTCTTGCCGAGCCGGTCGAACGACATCCGCTCCCCCGACGCGATCATCGCGAGCGTCAGGTCCTTGATCTCCCGACGCTCCATCCCGTTCAGGAAGATCGCCATCGCGAGCGCCGCCATCTGCGGGTCCTCGACGTACCCGCGCGTGTACGCGTCGACGAGCCAGTCGATCTCGGCCGTGCTGAGGGCGTCACCGGAACGCTTCGTGCGGATGAGGTCGACGGTGTCGAAGGGTTCGACGGCCATGTGATCAGTGCTCCTGCTGGTACGTGGCGAGGGTCCGGGGCCCGAAGGCGTCCGGCAGGACCTCGTCGATGGTGCGGATGCCCGAGACGGTCTCGAGGAGCATGCCCTCGGTCGAGTGCTCGAACAGCAGCTGTCGGCAGCGACCGCACGGCATCAGGGTGGCCCCGTCGCCGTCGACGCAGGTGAACGCCACGAGCTTGCCGCCGCCGGTCATGTGCAGCTGCGAGACGAGCGAGCACTCGGCGCAGAGCGTCACCCCGTACGAGGCGTTCTCCACGTTGCAGCCGGAGACGATCCGCCCGTCGTCGGTGAGCGCCGCAGCACCCACCGGGAACGACGAGTACGGCGCGTAGGCGTGCCGCATCGCGGCGGTGGCCGCGTCGCGGAGCGCGTCCCAGTCGACGTCGTCGGCCGGGAGGCGCGGGTCGGCCCCGGCAGGGGTGGTGTCGGTGACACCCTGGTCACCGCTGGGGTTCGTGTCGGTCATGTGCCGCGCCTCCAGGCCGTCAGCTCTTGATGTACGGCTTGCCGGACGCGGCCGGACCACGCGACTGTCCGACCAGGCCGGCCACCGCGAAGATCGTCACCACGTAGGGCAGCATGAGCAGGAACTCGCTCGGCACGGGCGAGTCGATCGCACCGAGGATGTTCTGCAGGTTCGAGGCGAAACCGAAGAGCAGCGCCGCGAGCGTCGCGCGGATCGGGTCCCAGCGCCCGAAGATCACGGCCGCGAGCGCGATGTAGCCGGCTCCGGCGGTCATGTCCTTCGTGAACGGGCCGACCGCGTCGAGCGTGAAGTACGCACCACCGAGACCCGCGATCGCACCGGCGAGCGACACGTTCCAGAAGCGGGTGCGCGCGACGTTGATGCCGACCGTGTCCGCCGCCTGCGGGTGCTCGCCGACCGCGCGGAGGCGCAGACCCCAGCGCGTCTTGAACAGCGCGAAGGTGACGACCGCCACCGCGACGTAGGCCAGGTAGACCACGACGGTCTGCTCGAAGAACACCGGACCGATGACCGGGATCTGGTGCAGTACGGGGATCTCGACCCGCGGGAACCGCACGCCGACGTTGAGCGTCTGCTCGTTCGGCGACAGGACCTGGGAGTAGAGGAAGCCGGTCAGGCCGGAGACGAACGCGTTGATGACGACGCCGACGATGACCTGGTCGACCAGGTACTTGATGCTGAACGCCGCGAGGACGAACGACACGAGCACACCGGCGACGAGGGCACCCACGAGACCGACCCATGCCGAACCGGTCAGCGAGGCGATCATCGCGGAGGTGAACGCGCCGGCGAGGAACTGGCCCTCGATGGCGATGTTCACGACGCCGACGCGCTCGGAGATGACGCCGCCGAGCGCGCCGAACACCAGCGGGACGCTGAGCCCCAGGGCACCGACGAGCAGACCGGGCACGGGGACGGTGTCGCCCGCGGCCGCCCAGGTGAGGAACCCGACGACGAACACGATCGCGAACACGGCGGTCAGCCAGAGCGGGACGCGCCGGTACGCACGGACCTCGAGGAAGGCGTACACCGTCGCCAGGGCGAGCAGGACGACGACCACGACGCCGGTCCCGGTCGCGGGCAGCGGCACGTTCGGCAGCGCGAAGAAGTCTCCGCCGTTCGCCAGGCGGAAGGTCGTGTCGCCGGTCCGGTGCAGCACACCGAAGAACAGCAGCGCGACGACGGTGAAGACCGCGAAGCCGATCGGGGCCTTCCAGCTCCGGGTCGTCTCGATCGGACGGTCGGACAGTGCGGGTGCGGGGGCCGCGGTGGTCGTGGTGCTCATGCGGCGACCGCCTTCCGGGAGTTCTTGGTGCCACGGCCGCGACGACGAGCACCCGGTTGCGGGATGCGGAAGATCGCGCGGACGAGCGGCGGGGCGGCGATGAACAGGACGATGAGGGCCTGGATGACGCCGACGATGTCGATCGGGATGTCGTTGGCGGCCTGCATGGCGTAGCCACCGTTCTTCAGGACGCCGAACAGGATGGCGGCCCAGAACACGCCCCACGGCTTCGAGCGGCCGAGGAGCGCCACGGTGATGGCGTCGAAGCCGATGCCCGCGTCGATGCCCGACGTGAAGCCGCTCGTGACCGCGCCCTGCACCTGGTAGGCGCCGGCGATGCCGACGAGTGCGCCGGAGATCACCATCACCCAGATGGTCAGCGCCGGCACGCTCATGCCGGCGACACGGGCGGCACGCGGGTTCTCGCCGATGGTCCGGAAGCGGAAGCCGAGCGAGGACTTGTTGACCAGCCACCAGACCACGACGACCGCGAGGAGTGCGACGACGAAGCCCAGGTCGATGCCGTAGCGCGCGCCGAACAGCGCCGGGAACACCGCGCTGTCCTTCGTCGCGGGCGAGATCGGGTTCGTGCTGCCCGGAGCCTGCAGCAGCCCGGGGGTGCGGAGCAGGTAGCTGACCAGGTACAGCGCGACGTAGTTGAGCATTATCGTCAGCACGACCTCGTTGGCACCGGTCCGGGCCTTGAGGACACCGACGATGCCGCCCCAGATCGCACCGCCCGCGATGCCGGCGACGACGGCGAGCGGGATGTGGATCGCCGCGGGGCCGTCGAACGAGAACCCGACCCAACCGGCTGCGGCCGCGCCGATGAGGAGCTGGCCCTGGCCGCCGATGTTGAACAGGCCCGCGCGGAAGGAGAGCGCGATGCCGAGGCCGGCGGCGATGAGCGGGACGGCGTAGTCGACCGAGCGGGTGATCGGGGCGATCGCCTGGGCGAAGGACGGGGCGCCGAAGTTCACGACCGAGCCCTGGAACAGCGAGCTGTACGCCCCGCCGACCGACGAGCCGATGGCGCGGAACGTGTCGGCCGGACGGGCGAAGAAGTAGCCGGCGGCCGTGCGGACGTTCTCGTCGGTGACGGCGATGAGGATGCCGCAGGCGACGAGGGCGAGGACGACCGCCAGGACCGTGACGAGCACGGAGCCGTTGACGATGCTCTGCAGGGCGCCCTGCCAGCGGTCCGCACCGCCGGCGCGACGCTCGGTGTCGCTGGCCGAGTCGGTCATCAGGTGGGGCGTGCCCTCGACGTCCTGCAGGCGGTCGTCGGTGGGGGCCTCGGCGGCTGCCGGCTGCTGCGGCTGCGTGTTGTCTGGCGTGGTGCTCACGCTGCCAGCTCCGTTCCGGTCGTGCGGGTGCTGTGGAGTTCCCGGGCGGTCATGCCACCTGCTCCGTTCCTTCAGGGAGTTCCCCGGCCATCATGAGGCCGAGGACGTCGCGCGGGGTGTCCGCGGGGACGATGCCGACGATGGTGCCGCGGTACATGACCGCGATCCGGTCGGCGAGCGCCACGACCTCGTCGAGCTCCGTGGAGACGACGATGACCGGGACGCCGGTGTCGCGGGTGGCGACGATGCGCTTGTGCACGAACTCGATCGATCCGACGTCGATGCCGCGCGTCGGCTGCGCCGCGACGAACAGGCGGAGGTCCCGGCTGAGTTCGCGGGCGAGCACGATCTTCTGCTGGTTGCCGCCGGAGAGCCGGCCGGCAGCGGTGGCGCGCGACGGGGTGCGGATGTCGAACTCCGCGATCTTCTCGTCGGCGAACGCGTCCCGCTCGGCGGAGCGGATGGTGCCCGCGCGGACGAACTCGGCGTGGTCGGCGCGGTCGAGCATGAGGTTCTCCGCGATGGTGAACTCGCCGACCAGGCCGTCCTCCTTCCGGTCCTCGGGGACGAACCCGACGCCCGCGTCGAGCACCTGCTTCACGGTGCGGCCCGTGATCTCCTTGCCGTCCAGCGCGATGCGACCGGCGTGCACGGGCTCGAGGCCGATGATGGCCTCGGTGAGCTCGGTCTGCCCGTTGCCCTGGACGCCCGCGATCGCCAGGATCTCGCCGCGACGCACGGTGAAGGAGACGTCGTCGACCAGCACGACGCCGGACGGGTCGGTGACGGTGAGGGATTCGACCACGAGGGCGTCGTCGCCGCCCGTCGCCGGCGCCTTGTCGACGACGAGCGACACCGCCCGCCCCACCATCAGCGCGGCGAGCTCGTTGTTGGTGGCGGTCGGCGAGGCTTCGCCGACCACCTTCCCGAGCCGGATCACGGTGATGCGGTCGGCGACCTCACGGACCTCGCGGAGCTTGTGCGTGATGAACACGATCGCGGTGCCCGCCTCGCGGAGCTGCCGCATGATGCCCATGAGCTCGTCGGTCTCCTGCGGTGTGAGCACCGCGGTGGGCTCGTCGAACACGAGCACCTTCGCGTCGCGGGAGAGCGCCTTGATGATCTCGACCCGCTGCTGCACGCCGACGGGCAGGTCCTCGACCTTGGCGTCGGGGTCGACGTCGAACCCGAACCGGTCGCTGATCTCGCGGACGCGCTTGCGGGCACCGGCCAGGTCGAGGCGACCGCCGAAGGTCGTCTGCTCCTGGCCGAGCATCACGTTCTCGGCCACCGTGAACACGGGGACGAGCATGAAGTGCTGGTGGACCATGCCGATGCCGGCGCGCATGGCGTCACCGGGGCCGTCGAAGTCCTGGACGACGTCGTCGAGGAGGATCTCGCCCTCGTCCGCCTGGTACAGGCCGTAGAGGACGTTCATCAGCGTGGACTTGCCGGCACCGTTCTCACCGAGGAGGCAGTGCACCTCACCGGGTTCGACGGTGAGCGAGATGTGGTCGTTCGCGACCAGGGGGCCGAACCGCTTCGTGATGCCCCGGAGCTCGAGCTTCATGTTCTCAACTGCGTTTCTGTTGTCGGCGCTGGTCTCAGCGCGCGGAAACGCGGGCGAGGGACCGATCCCCCGCCCGCGTCACCGGGACTACTTGTTCGACTGGGTCTCGACCGTGATCGAGCCGTCGATGATGCCGGACTTGATCTCGTCCAGCTCGTCCTGCAGACCGGAGTCGACCTTCGACTCGTAGTCGTGGAACGGGGCGATGCCGACGCCGTCGTTCTCGAGCGTGCCGACGTACGGCTCCTTCGAGAACTTGTCGTCCGCGGCCTGCTCCACGACGTCCTTGACGGCCGGGCGCATGCCCTTCATCACCGAGGTGAACGCGATGTCCTTGTAGCGGGGGTCGGCCTCGTAGAGGTCGCTGTCCGCGCCGATGAGGACCGCACCGTTGTCCGCGTCCTTGATGGCCTCGGCGGCGGACTGGTAGATCGGGCCGCCGACGGGCAGGATGACGTCGGCGTCCTGGCCGAGGAGGGTCTGCGCGACCGACTTCGCCTGGGTGCCGGCCTCGAAGCCGCCGGTGAAGGAGCCCTTGCCGGTCTCGACGTTCCAGCCGACGACCTTGACGTCCTTGTCCTTCTGCTCGTTGTAGTACGCGACGCCGTCCGCGAAGCCGTCCATGAAGATGGTGACGGTCGGGATCTGCATGCCACCGAAGGTGCCGACGACGCCGGTCTTCGAGTAGGACGCGGCCGCGTAGCCGGCCAGGAACGCCGCCTGCGAGGTGTCGAAGGTGATCGGCTTGACGTTCTTCGCGTCGATCGAGTTGTCGTCGATGATCGCGAACTCGGTGTCGGGGTTCGCCGCGGCCTGCTTCTTCGTCGCGTCCGCGAGGTTGAAGCCGACGGTGATGATGATGTTGCAGTTCTGGTTGACGAGCTGCTCGATGTTCGAGTCGTAGACCGTCTCGTCCTTCGACTCGGCCTTGTTGGTCTCGGCGCCGAGCTCCTTGGCCGCGTCGAGCATGCCCTCGTAGCCGAGCTGGTTGAACGACTTGTCGTCGAAGCCACCGGCGTCGGAGACCATGCAGGGGCGGAAGTCGGTCTTCTTCGCCGACGCGTCGTCCGACGGGGCGGCGGAGCAGCCGGCCAGGACGGCGACGGTGCCGGCGAGCGCGAGGCCGCTGAGCACGACCTGACGGGTACGAGATGTCACGGGTGGGTTCCTCCGGGGAGCAGTGCCCGGACCACGTGCGTTCCGGGCGATCGTGGCGACAGTACACGACCGCCCGGCCGGTGCAGTACGCCCCGTGAGGGGTGCGGAGATCAGTTACCCGATCGCGACCGCGCGGAAACGCGCCCGTAACGCGGAGTCACGCTCACCACCCCAGTTCGGGGCACACTGTGGTGGAGCGCTACAGGACGTCGCCCCGACCGCTGATCTTCAGTGCATCCACCACACCCTTGACGCGCTGGGCGTTCTCGCTGGTGGTCACGAGCAGGGCGTCCGGGGTGTCGACGACGACGATGTCCTCGACCCCGATGAGCGAGATGAGCCGCTGACTGTGCGCGACGACGATCCCGCTCGACGAGTCGGCGAGGATGCGGGCGCCGTCGCCGAGCACGGCGAGGTTGTTCGCCCGCCCGCCGGACTGCAGCTTCGCGAGCGACGCGAAGTCCCCCACGTCGTCCCAGTCGAAGTCGCCCGGGATCACGGCCATGCGTCCCGCCGCCGCGGCCGGCTCGGCGACCGTGTAGTCGATCGCGATCTTCTCGAGCCCGGGCCAGACCTCGTCGACCACGGCTCCGCGGGCGGAGGTGTCCCACGCGGCCGCGAGCTCCTCGATCCCGGCGAGCAGTGCCGGCTTCGTCCGACCGATCTCCGCGAGCAGGACGTCGGCGCGCGCGATGAACATGCCGGCGTTCCAGAGGTAGGAGCCGTCGGCGAGGTAGGAGCGGGCGGTGTCCAGGTCCGGCTTCTCGACGAAGGACTCCACCGCGTGCGCGCTCGGGGCGCCGTCCACACCGAGTGCGTCGCCGTCGGCGTGGATGTAGCCGAACCCGATGGCCGGCTCGGTCGGGGTGATGCCGATGGTCGTGACGTAGCCGGCCCGGGCGGCGGCCACGGCCTCGCGCACCGAACGCCGGAACCCCCGGGCATCACCGATGACGTGGTCGGCGGCGAACGACCCGACCACCACGTCCGGCTCACGACGGCGGAGGATCGCGGCGGCGAGCCCGATGGCGGCGGTCGAGTCCTTCGGCTCGCTCTCGAGCACGACGTTGTGGTCCTCGACGCCGGGCAGTTGCGCCTCCACCGCGGCGCGGTGCGCCCGGCCGGTGACGACCATGATGCGCTGGTCCCCGGCGAGCGGCGCCAGGCGGTCCCAGGTCTGCCGCAGCAGGGAGGCGCCGGACCCCGTCAGGTCGTGCAGGAACTTGGGCGCGTCGGCACGCGACAACGGCCACAGTCGCGATCCGATGCCCCCGGCGGGGATGATCGCGTAGAAGTCCTCGAGCGCGTCTGCCACCCGGCCACCGTACCGGTCCCGTGGACGACTCCCTGGAAGTCGGCTGGTCACCGCCCGAACGTCCGGGACCGGCGGTTGTTCACCCCGTGCGTGTCCGCCGTTCACCGCCGCAGCGCCGCCGGGACACGCGCCGCGCGGAGCATGGGTCGCACCATGAGCGCACGCAGCGTGGAGCGCGGCACGTCCCAGCGGACCGTCGCCGTCGTGACCGAGAGCTTCCTGCCCACCCTCAACGGCGTCACCACGAGTGTCCTCGCGGTGCTCGACCACCTGCGGCTCCGCGGACACCGCGCGGTCGTCATCGCTCCGGACACCCCCGGCATCGCCGGCCTGCGCTCCCGGTCCGGCATGGAACGTCACAACGGGTACGACGTCCACCGCGTCCCCGCGGTCGCGTACCGCCAGTTCCCGGTGGCGCTCCCCCACCCGGTCCTCGACACGATCCTCGCCGCCTCCGGGGCCGACGTGCTGCACGCGGCCAGCCCGTTCCTGCTGGGCGGCCGCGCGATCACGGCGGCCGGGAGGCTCGGGATCCCCTCCGTCGCCGTCTTCCAGACCGACGTGGCCGGGTTCGCCCGCCGCAACGGCCTGACCGCCGCCGCTCCGCTCGTGCGGAGGATCCTCGGCCGCATCCACGCGAACGCCTCGCTGACGCTCGCCCCGTCGAACGCGACCGCGGCGATGCTCGCCGAGGACGGCGTGCCGCGCGTCGCGCGGTGGGGCCGTGGCGTCGACACCACGCTGTTCCACCCGGACCGCCGCTCGTCGGGGCACGTGCGCGCCCTGCGCCGGCGGCTGGCACCGAGGGGCGAGACCATCGTCGGGTACGTCGGGCGTCTCGCGCCGGAGAAGGAGGTCGAGCGGCTCGCGGAGCTCGGCGGCGTCCCGGGGCTCCGCGTCGTCGTCGCCGGAGGAGGCCCCTCCCGGGCACTGCTCGAGCGACGCCTGCGGCACCTGGACGTGACCTTCACCGGGCCGTTGCGCGGGGACGCGCTCGCCGACGCCTACGCCGCACTCGACGTCTTCGTGCACACCGGCCCCGCCGAGACCTTCGGGCAGACCCTGCAGGAGGCGCACGCGTCCGGCCTGCCGGTCGTGGCCCCCGCCTCCGGCGGCCCGCTGGACCTCGTCGCGCCGGGGCTCGACGGCGAGCTCTACGACCCGGACGCACCCCAGGCGCTCCGTCACGCCGTCCTCGGGCTGCACCGCGACCGGGACCTGGCTGCCCGCATGGGATCGGCGGGGCGCCTGCGCGTGGAGGGCACGACGTGGGAGGCCGTCGGCGACGAGCTGCTCGCGCACCACGAGACCGCCCGGACGATCGGCGCGCCGCCCGCGCTCTGGCGCGGCGCCCCGACCCCCTGGCACGAGAAGGTCGGCGCACGCGCATAGGATGGTCGTGTTCCACACGAACACGAACGGCAAGGGCTCGCCGATCGGCGAGCCCGTCCTATGGGAAGGCGAGCTCATGGCCGAGCAGACCGCTGGGGGTACGGCGACAGCCGCACCCCGCGCCAGCATTGACGGATCCCCGATCGAGGCGCCCCGCGCCTCCCGGAAGCTCGAGGGGACCCTCTACCGGGGCTCCACCGGCATGTGGTCCTGGGTCCTCCACCGGATCACGGGCGTCGCGATCTACTTCTTCCTGCTCGTGCACATCCTCGACACGGCCCTCGTGCGCATCTCCCCCGAGGCCTACAACGCCGTCATCGGCACGTACAAGACGCCGCTCATGAACCTCGGCGAGATCGCCCTCGTCATGGCGATCGTCTTCCACGCGCTCAACGGTCTGCGGATCATCCTGGTCGACTTCTGGTCGAAGGGCCCGAAGTACCAGCGCGCCATGTTCTGGGTCGTGCTGGTGGTCTGGGCCGTGCTGATCGCGGGCTTCCTGCCGCGCCAGCTGATGAACCTCGTCGCCGACTTCCACTGAGCAGGAGCGAACTGATGACCACGCAGACCATCGAGCCGCCCCGCTCGGCCGCCGCCGCCCGCCGCACCACGAACTGGGAGAAGTGGGGCTGGATCTACATGCGCGCCTCGGGCGTCCTGCTCGTCGTGCTGATCTTCGGCCACCTCTTCGTCAACATGGTCGCCGGCGAGGGCGTCAAGCAGATCGACTTCGCCTTCGTCGCCGGCAAGTGGGCCTCGCCGTTCTGGAAGGTCTGGGACTCGCTCATGCTCGTCCTGGCGCTCGTCCACGGATCGAACGGCATGCGCACGATCATCAACGACTACGTGGCGAAGCCGGGCATCCGCAAGACGCTCCTCGCCGCCGTCCTCATCGCGTGCATCGTGCTGGTCGTGCTCGGCCTGCTCGTGTGCTGGACGTTCGACCCGTGCCCCGCCGGCGCTGCCGCCGCGGACCTGCCGTCGTTCTGCCCGGCGCCGTAGCGGCACCGCACCCGCACCAGCACCAGCCCGCCGTCCCACCCCTGCCGGCGCGGCACCTCCCTCCGGAAAGGCCACAGTGACCGAGACCACCGTTCACCACCACCAGTTCGACATCGTCATCATCGGCGCGGGCGGCGCCGGCATGCGCGCCGCCATCGAGGCGGGCCCGAAGGCGAAGACGGCCGTCATCTCGAAGCTGTACCCGACCCGCTCGCACACCGGTGCGGCGCAGGGCGGCATGGCAGCGGCACTCGCGAACGTCGAAGAGGACTCGTGGGAGTGGCACACCTTCGACACGATCAAGGGCGGCGACTACCTGGTCGACCAGGATGCCGCCGAGATCCTGGCGAAGGAGGCCATCGACGCCGTCATCGACCTCGAGAACATGGGCCTGCCGTTCAACCGCACGCCCGAGGGCAAGATCGACCAGCGGCGCTTCGGCGGCCACACCCGTGACCACGGCAAGTCGCCGGTGCGCCGCGCCTGCTACGCCGCGGACCGCACGGGCCACATGATCCTGCAGACGCTGTTCCAGAACTGCGTGAAGCTCGGCGTCGAGTTCTACAACGAGTTCTACGCGCTCGACCTCATCATGGTGGACGTCACGGGCGACGACGGCGTCACCCGCAAGCAGCCCGCCGGGGTCGTCGCGTACGAACTGGCCACCGGCGAGCTGCACGTCTTCCACGCCAAGGCGATGATCTTCGCTACGGGCGGCTTCGGCAAGATGTTCAAGACGACCTCGAACGCGCACACCCTGACCGGCGACGGCGTCGGCATCGTCTGGCGCACCGGCCTGCCGCTCGAGGACATGGAGTTCTTCCAGTTCCACCCGACCGGACTCGCCGGCCTCGGCATCCTGCTCACCGAGGGCGCCCGCGGTGAGGGCGCGATCCTCCGGAACGCGTCCGGCGAGCGCTTCATGGAGCGGTACGCGCCGACCATCAAGGACCTCGCTCCCCGCGACATCGTCGCCCGCTGCATGGTGCAGGAGGTCGCCGAGGGCCGCGGTGCGGGCCCGAACAAGGACTACGTCCTGCTCGACTGCACGCACCTCGGCGCCGAGGTGCTCGAGACGAAGCTGCCCGACATCACGGAGTTCGCCCGCACGTACCTCGGGGTCGACCCCGTGGTCGAGCCGGTGCCGGTGATGCCGACCGCCCACTACGCGATGGGCGGCATCCCGACGAACACCGACGCCGAGGTCCTGTACGACAACACCACCGTGGTGCCCGGCCTCTACGCCGCCGGCGAGTGCGCCTGCGTGTCCGTGCACGGTTCCAACCGCCTCGGCACCAACTCGCTGCTCGACATCAACGTGTTCGGCAAGCGTTCCGGCAACAACGCTGCGGAGTGGGTGCAGACGGCCGAGTTCCTGCCGCTGCCCGAGCACCCGGAGCAGGGCGTCAAGGACATGCTCGACCAGCTCCGGGCCTCCACCGGGACCGAACGGGTCTCGGCGCTCCGCAAGGAGCTGCAGGACGAGATGGACAAGAACGCCCAGGTGTTCCGCACCGACGAGTCGCTGGCCAAGGTGACCGAGACCATTCACGAGCTCCGCAACCGGTTCCTGCAGGTGTCGGTCCAGGACAAGGGCAAGCGGTTCAACACCGATCTGCTCGAGGCCGTCGAGCTCGGGTTCCTGCTGGACCTGGCCGAGGTCGTCGTCTACTCGGCACGCAACCGCAAGGAGAGCCGGGGCGGCCACATGCGTGACGACTACCCGAAGCGCGACGACGAGAACTACATGCAGCACACCATGGCGTACCTGACGGGCGACCCGCACTCGTCACTCGCCGACGACCACATCACCCTCGACTGGAAACCGGTCGTCGTGACGCGGTACCAGCCGATGGAGAGGAAGTACTAGAGATGACCGACACCCTGGTCTCCGACGCACCCCGCACCGACACCGTGCAGGACGCCCCTCCCGGATCGTTCCCGGTGACGGTGATCATCCGGCGTTTCGACCCGGACGTCGACGACGAGCCGCGCTGGCAGGACTTCGACGTCATGATGCTGCCGACCGACCGCATCCTCGACGCCCTGCACAAGATCAAGTGGGAGCAGGACGGGTCCCTGACCTTCCGCCGTTCCTGCGCGCACGGCGTCTGCGGGTCCGACGCGATGCGCATCAACGGCCGCAACCGGCTGGCGTGCAAGACCCTGATCAAGGACCTCGACGTGTCGAAGCCGATCTACGTCGAGGCGATCAAGGGGCTGCCGCTCGAGAAGGACCTGGTCGTCGACATGGAGCCGTTCTTCGCCTCCTACCGCGAGGTCCAGCCGTTCCTGCAGGCGTCGAGCGCCCCGGAGAAGGGCAAGGAGCGCATCCAGTCCGTCGCGGACCGGGCACGCTTCGACGACACCACGAAGTGCATCCTCTGCGCCGCGTGCACCTCCTCGTGCCCGGTGTTCTGGACGGACGGACAGTACTTCGGCCCCGCCGCGATCGTGAACGCGCACCGCTTCATCTTCGATTCCCGCGACGATGCCGCGAACGTGCGTCTCGACATCCTCAACGACAAGGAAGGCGTGTGGCGCTGCCGCACGACCTTCAACTGCACCGACGCCTGCCCGCGTGGGATCCAGGTCACCAAGGCGATCTCGGAGGTCAAGCAGGCCGTCATGCGGGGTCGCGCCTGACCCGGCGTCGCCTCTCGGCATGGTCCGAGGATCGTCATGGGCGGGACCGATAGGCTCCCGCCCATGACGTTCGCGGAGACCCGCCCCATCCTCGACCAGCTCGGCTACACGATCCGCTACGTGCAGCTCCCCGGCGAGACGCTCCACGAGCCGCCGGTCGAGGGCGCGCTCCGCGTCGTCCCCGCGGAGACCACCGGCGACTTCGCGCTCGAGGTCGTGGACTACGGCACCGCTCGTCGCCTGGCCACGGCCCGCGGCGAAGAGGACGCGGTGGAGATGCTCCGCCGCTTCCTCAACCGCCCGTTCCCCGCACCGCGCGATCTTCCCCGTCACGAGCTCGACGGGCTCCGGGACCGCGCGGCCTCGACCTACCCGCAGCTCGCGCAGCAGGTGGCGCAGGCCGGGCCGCAGGGGCTCACCATCCAGATCCCCGCGGGCGTCCCGGTGGACCGGGTCGGCGGGCCGGACGGCTACCTGCTGCACCCGCTCGACACGCCGCTCCCCCAGCGCTCGCTGCCGCCGCACGTCGCGGCCGCCCCGGAGACGCACCGTTACGTGGTGGACCGTCCGTTCCTGGTGACCGTCTCGTTCGTCCAGCCCTGGTTCGACCAGCCAGGAGGCGCGCTCCGGTTCGCGATCACCGACCCGTCCGTCACGGTGCGGGACCTGGTGGTCGACGGGTCCCTGGTCCGGCTCCGGGTGGTCTGAGCCCGTCCCACGACGCCGAACGGCCCTCCCCCGTCGGGGAGGGCCGTTCGGCGTCGTGGGTCCTGAGCGGTCAGGCCGTGTCCGGGCGGTCGTACTGCGCGCCGGCCGGGCTCGACGGCAGGCACCCGAAGACGATGGCCGCGGCGCCGGTCAGGAGCGAGACGAGCCAGATCGGGCCCGGCAGGTTCGCGTCGTGCACGCGTCGCCACCCGAGCGCGATGTTCGGCACGAGGGTGGCGAGCGACCAGACACCGAGCAGGATGAGGAACAGGAACGGCCAGAACGGGGTCTCGCCGACGGTCGTCCGGTACCCGTACTCGTCGGTGACGGTGTGGGCAGCGGTCCAGCTGAGCAGCCCGACCAGGAACGCGCCGTAGAGGACGATCGTGACGATGCCGTTCGCGAGCACCCAGTACCAGTACTCACTGCGGCTCGCGCGGCCGTCGAACGTGGCGTACTTCTTGAACACCCGTGTGACGGCGTCGAGGAAGCCGATGCCGTACCAGGGGGCCCAGAGGGGCGGGGTGCCGTCCGGGCCGAGTGGCACCTGTCGTGCCGCGTCGTACTGGGGGTACGGGGTCTGCGCGTAGGGGTTCGGCCCGCCGTAGGGCTGCTGCGCGTACGGGTCGGGTTGCTGCGCCCACGGCTGCGGTGGTTGCTGGCCGTACGGACCCGGCTGGCCGTACGGACCCGGCTGCTGACCGTACGGACCCGGCTGGCCGTACGGACCCGGCTGCTGACCGTACGGACCAGGCTGGCCGTACGGACCCGGCTGCTGACCGTAGGGGTTCGGCTGCTGCCCGGACGGGCCTCGCTGCTGGCCCGACGGGTCGTCGGACGGGTTCTGGTCGCTCACGCGGTCACCTCGTGTCGTGCTGTCGGTCGTCGCGACGAGTCAACCAGAGGAACCGTCGTGGCAGTGGTGTGTCAGCCGCGCTGGGGCTGGTCGAACCGCGCGCCCTCCGGCTTCGAGGGCATGAGGTAGAAGACGAGCAGGATGATGCCGCCCACGAACGGGATGAGCCCGAGGAAGAAGAACGGCCCGGCGAAACCGGCGTCGTGCAGGCGCCGCCACACGATGGCGAGGTTCGGGATCAGCGTCGCGAGTCCCCAGAGCAGCAGGAGGATCCCTGCGATGACCAGCAGCGGCGAGGGCGAGGTGACCGTCGTCTGGACGCTGGTGCTCGTGGCGACCGTCGAACGCTCCGAACCGGCGAACCCGACGGCGTAGACGACGTAGAGGACTGCCGTGACGACGGCGTTCGCGAGGGCCCACCACCAGAACTCGCTGCGGCTGGCCCGGCCGTCGAAGCGCGCGTACTTCTTCCAGAACCGCTTGACCGCGGCACCGAAGGGGATCCCGTACCAGGGGGCCCAGAGCGGCGGTTCCCCGTTCGGACCGGTCGCCGGCGCCGGCTGACCGTACTGCGGCGGCTGCTGGCCGTACTGCGGCGGCTGCTGGCCGTACGGGTTCTGCTGGCCGTACGGGTTCTGGCCGTACGGGTTCTGCTGCGGGTTCGGGTCGGTCATGGTTCCCCCTGGAGTCGGCTGTCGCCCAGAGTCAACCAGAACCGCGGGCGTCCGGTCCGGGAACGGCAACGGCCCTCCCCACCCGGGGAGGGCCGCTGCCGTCGAGCGGACGGCGCGATCAGTAGCCGGTCGTCGTGCTCATGCTGCCCGCGGTCGCGATGACGACGATCACCGAGATGATGCCGAACACGATCGAGAGCGCCGAGATGATGATGCCGGCCAGGGCCAGCCCGCGACCGCGCTCCCCGGTGCGCTTGATCTGCGTGAGCGCGATGATGCTGACCACGAGCCCCGCGATGTTGACGACGAACGCCAGGATGAAACCGACGATCGCGAGGACGTTGTACCGGTCGGAGCTCGGCGCGGCGGGCTGGTACGGCTGTGCGTTGGACATGGGTTCCCCTCAGGAGCTGTGCGTGCAGGACGCGACCGGACCCGGTGGTCGGTCACTGCGAACATATCGGTCCGTCAGGTCCGCCGTCCGCGGATGACGACCACCAGCACGCACCGGGGCTCGGACGGCGCTCCCGTCGAGGGTCAGGTTCGGTCGGGTCGGTCGTACTGCTGCCCCTGCGGGTTCGTGCCGAGCATCCCGACGATCAGCGAGAACAGCACCCCGACGGGCGGGATGATGAACAGGAGCGCGAGGAGCCCGGACAGGTTGACGTCGTGCAGGCGGCGCACCGTGAGCGCGATGAACCCGAGGAAGGTCGCGAGACTCCAGAGCCGCACGAGTGCGTCGCTGCCGTCGTCGACGAACGGCAGGACGGTGAACAGGGACCCGACGAGCCCGGCTGCGGCGGACCCGATGACGTACCACAGGGCCCAGTACCAGTACTCGCTCCGGCTGGCGCGCCCGTCGAAGCGCACGTACTTCTTCCAGTAGCGGGTGAACGCCTGTGCGAAGGGGATGCCGTACCAGGGCGCCCAGAGCGGGGGCTCCCCCTGGGTGGTGGGCTGCTGTCCGTACGGGTTCTGGAACCCGTCGGGCTGCTGGGCGTACGGGTCCCGCGGCTGCTGCCCCGGGTACGGCTGCTGGCCCCGGTACGGCTGCTGGCCGTACTGACCCTGTCCGTACTGCCCCTGTCCGTACTGACCCGGTCCGTACTGGCCCGGCTGGTACGAACCCTGCTGCCCGTACGGCGGCTGCTGCCCGTACGGTTCCTGGTCGCTCATCGTGTTCCTCTCGGTGCGGTCCCCTGCGAGTCTGACAGCAGCAGCGCCGGGGCGCGTCCACCGCTCGGTGGATCACGGCACGAGCGCGAGCTTCCCGCCCGGGTGCTGTGACTCGAGCAGTCGGGCGGCCTCGCGGGCATCGGCGAGCGGGAACGTCCGGGCGACCGGCACCACCAGCTCACCGGCAGCTGCCAGGTCGACCAGCCGCTGCCGGACCGAGTCGCGGAACGCCTTGCTCTCCGGTTGCGCGCCGCCCACCGCCGGGAAGCCGGCCGCTGCCGCCCGCGCGTGTGCGGCGATCGTGACGATGCGGGTCCGGTCCGCGACGAGCGCGAGGGACACGTCGACGGCCTCGTCCGTCCCGACGCAGTCGAGCGCGACGTCGACACCGGTGGGAGCAGCCCGGCGGACCCGATCCTCGAGCCCGTCGCCGTACGCGACCCACTCCCCGCCGAACCGTCGGACGGTGTCGGCGTTCCGCTCGGAGGCGGTACCGACGACACGAGCACCCAACAGGCGGAGCTGCTGCAGCAGGCTGACACCGACCGCGCCCGAGGCACCGTGCACGAGGACCGTGTCGCGTCCCTCGGCACGCGTCACCCGCAGCATGTCGGCGGCGGTCGTGCCGGCGAGCAGCAGGTTCGCGGCCTCGGGGAAGTCGAGCGTCCTGGGTTTCGCGAACACGTCCGACGCGTCCACGGTGATCCGTTCGGCCCAGCCGCCGGACACGCGGAACGCGAGGACCTCGTCGCCCACGGTCCCGCCACCCGAGGCGATCTCGGTGTCCGGGCCGACCGCGCTGAGCACGCCGGACACCTCGTACCCGACGGGGATGGGCAGGTCAGCCGGATCGCCCTGCCGGGTGTGCTTCGTGTCCGCCGGGTTCATCCCCGCGGCGCGGACGTCGATCGTGACCTGTCCCCGGCCCGGTGCGGGCACCTCGACGTCGACGTACTCGAGGACCTCGCTGCCGCCGAACCGCGGGGCGACCCACTGCTTCGTCATGCCGGTGACGCTACGCCGACGGGAGGCGCGGTGCCGGCTGGCACCGCGCCTCCCGTCGGCTCGGGCGGCGCGCCCCACGCAACGCTTCGCGTTGCCACTGAGCGGGGCGCGCGCGTCCGTCGCGCTGATCGCGCGCTACGCGCGCGCGGAACGGACCCGGTCCGCGAAGGCCGCGTGCAGCGGGTGCTGCTCGTCGAGACCGGTGATCTCGGTCGCCACGACCGCGTCCGACCGGTCCGAGCGCAGGAGCTGTTGCAGTTCGACGCTCTGCTCGTCGTCGGGGACGTCGAACCGGAGTGCTGCCCCCATCGCGTCGAGGAGCGCAGTGGGCTCGGTGCCGTCCTCGGCGAGGGCGGCGGCCGGGGACACGAACCGCTCGTCGCGTGACAGCTTGCGGAGCGGCTGCCGGCCGACACGCGTCACGGTGTCGGGCAGGTGCGGGTTCTCGAACCGCCCGATGATCGCGGTGACGTAGGCGCGGTGCACCTCGGGGTCGAGTTCGTGCCGACGGATGAGCAGGTCGCTCGTCTCAGCCAGCACCGACTCGAGCTCGGAACGCACGGCCGGGATCGCGATCGCGTCCGAGATCTTGTCCGCACCGGCAAGGAACCCGTGGTACGCGACGGTCGCGTGACCGGTGTTGACGGTGAAGAGCTTGCGCTCGATCGAGGCCGCGAGGCCGTCGACGTAGTGCGCACCCGGGATCTCCGGCTCCGCACCGCCGAAGGGGGTGCGGTCGATGGCCCACTCGAAGTAGGTCTCGACCGTGACGTCGAGGCCAGCACCCTCGGGCTGTGCGGGAACGATGCGGTCGACGGCGGTGTTCGCGAACACGGCCTTGGCGAGCGCGGCGTCGCGCTCCTCGGTCGGGAGCGCCTCGGCCACGAACTCGCGCAGGCGGTCGGTGGCGTTGATCGCGTTCTCGCAGGCCATGACGGCGATCGGTGCTGCTCCCCCGTCGCGCTGCTGCAGCGCCTTCGCGATGACCGGCGCGATGAACTTCAGGACGTTCGGACCGACGGCGCAGGTGACGACCTGGGCGCTGGCGATCTCGGCGACGACGGCGTCCTCGTCCTGGGCGCTGTTCAGGGCGCGGAAGCCGGAGACCTCGTGGTCCTGGGCACCGGCACCGACCTCGTGCACCGTGTACGAGTCGGCGGCGGCCAGGGCGTCGATGAGCGGGGCGGCGACGTCGGCGAACACGACCTCGTAGCCGGCCTGGTGGAGCAGGAGACCGACGAACCCGCGACCGATGTTGCCGGCGCCGAAGTGGACGGCGGTGCCGGTCACTCGTTCACCTCGCCGAGGATCGCCAGGACGGCCGCCGTGTCGGGGGCGTCGGTCAGCTTCTGGACCTCGTCCTCGTCGGAGAACACGATCGCGATCTTCGACAGGATGTCGAGGTGCTCGTTGTTCACGCCGGCGATGCCGACGACGAAGCGCACCGGGTTGCCGTCCCAGTCGATCGGCGTGGCGTAGCGGATGAACGACAGTGCGGACGCCTTGATCGCGTCCTTCGCCTCGTTCGTGCCGTGCGGGATCGCGAGGAAGTTGCCCATGTACGTGGAGACGCTCTTCTCACGCTCGAGCATCGCCGGGTAGTAGTCGGCGGTGACCGCGCCCGCTGCCTCGAGGATCTCGGCGGCCTCCTTCATCGCCTCCGACTTGGTCGGCGCGGTGTCCTCGGTGTGGATCCGGATCTGGCTCTCCTGCAGGACGGGCATCGGTGGTTCTCCTTGTGTTCTGGAACGTGATGGAGGGGGCGGTGTGGTGACCGCCCCCTCCGATACTGCACTCTGTTACTGGTTCTTGAGCTGGTCGACGACCTGGTCGTACTGCGGCGCGTTCATGAAGTTGCCGACCGACACGTGCTGCGCGTTCGGGTTCTTCTGCTTCGCGCGGTCCGTCAGTTCCTCCTGCGTGATGATGAGGTCCTCGGTGCCGTCGAGGTTCGCGATCGCCTTGTTGGAGACCGTGACGCCCTCGATGCCCGCCTTCTTGACCTTGTTGCGGAGGACGCTCGCGCCCATGGCGCTCGAGCCCATGCCGGCGTCGCAGGCGAAGACGACGTTCTCGACGCGCGTCGCCGTGGCGGTCGCGGAGCCGACCCCGCCGAGGGACGCCTCGGCCTCTTCCTCGTTCGCCGGTGCGTTGTTGCCGAGCAGGCCGGCGGTCGCGGCGTTCGCCTCGCGGCCCTTGTTGGCCTGGAGCTTCGCCATCGCCGCGGTCATGTCGCCGCCGCCGTTCGCCAGGTCGCGCTTCCGGCTGGCGAGCAGGAAGAACGAGGCGACCGCGAAGGACACCGCCGCGGAGAGGATGACCGACAGGATGACGCCGACGTAGCTGTCCTTCGACGTGGCGGTGAGCACGGCGAAGATCGATCCCGGCGATGCCGGCGCGACGAGGCCGGACTGGAACGCGACGTTCGTGGCGACACCGGTCGCACCGCCGAGGATCACGGCGATGAAGAGCACCGGCTTCTGGAGCACGTACGGGAAGTAGATCTCGTGGATGCCGCCGAGGAACTGGATGAGGATCGCACCGGGCGCGGTCGAGCGGGCGATGCCGACACCGAAGAAGGTGAAGGCGAGCAGGATGCCGAGACCCGGGCCGGGGTTCGCCTCGAGCAGGAACAGGATCGACTTGCCGGACTCCTCCACCTGCTGGGCGCCGAGCTGCGAGAGCACACCGTGGTTGATGGCGTTGTTGAGGAAGAAGACCTTCGCCGGCTCGATGATGACGCTCGCGAGCGGCAGCAGGGAGTGGTTGACGAGGAACTCGACCGCGACGCCGAGCCCTTCCGCGATCGCCTTGAACACCGGCGCGAGCCAGAAGAACCCGGCGAGCGCGAGGCCGAAGCCCAGGATGCCCGCGGAGTAGTTGTTCACGAGCATCTCGAAGCCGGGCTTGATCTTGCCGTCCCAGATCTTGTCGATCTGCTTGATGAGCCAGGCACCGAGCGGACCGCAGATCATCGCGCCCAGGATCATCACCGTGCCGGCGGCTCCGAGGATGACGCCCATCGCCATGATCGCGCCGACGACGGCACCGCGGGTCTCGTAGACCATGCGGCCGCCCTGGATCGCGATCGCGAGCGGGATGAGGTAGGTGAGGATCGGGCCGACGAGACCGACGTTCGCGACGCCGTTCGTCTCACCGAAGCCGCCGAGGATCCCGACGGGGGTCCAGCCGGTCTCGATGAAGAACGCGGTGATGAGGCCCCACGCGATGAAGATCGCGATGTTGGGCATGACCATCCCGGAGAGGAAGGTGCCGAACTTCTGGACGGCGACGCGTGCGCCGCCCCGCGACTTCGCGGGAGCGTCGGGCGCTGCAACGGACGACGTTGTCATGTGCCTGGCTTTCTGTGTGGATGCTGCAGTGTGGTGGGGGTGCTGCTGTGGTGCTGGAGGGTCGGCTAGGCGGCGTGCGCGGCCGCGGCGGCGGACCGGGCGGTCGCAGCCGTGGACGCGGCGAGTGCCGCCTTCGCCATCTCGCGGGCCTGGTCGAGCGTGTACCGGCCGAGCTCGGCACGGACGTCGGCGAGGGCCGCGGGGGTCATCGAGAGCGTGGTGGCGCCGAGGCCGACGAGCACGACGGCGAGCAGCGGGTCGGCGGCGGCCTCACCGCAGATGCCGACGGCCTTGCCCGCGTCGGCACCGGCCGCGCCGAGCTGGGCGACGAGCCGGAGGACGGCGGGGTGCCACGGGTCCTGGTAGGACGCGACGGTGCCGAGCATGCGGTCGGCGGCCATCGTGTACTGCGTCAGGTCGTTCGTGCCGACGGACACGAAGTCTGCGGAGGCGAACACCTGCTCGGCCATGAGCGCGAGCGACGGGACCTCGGCCATCACACCGGCGGTGCGGATGCCGAGTTCACGGGCGAGGGAGACGAAGTACTCGGTCTCCTCGGCGTCGGACACCATCGGCGCCATCACCCAGAGGTCGGCCTCGGTCGCGGCGTCGGCGGCGGCGAGGGCCGTGAGCTGGTCGCGGAGGACCTCTTCGTGGTTGCGGAGCGCCCGCAGCCCGCGGCGGCCGAGCGCGGGGTTCTCCTCGTCCTTGTCCGTGAGGAACGGCAGCGGCTTGTCGGCGCCGGCGTCGAGGGCACGCACGACGACCTTCTTGCCGGGGAAGGCCGCGAGCAGCTGGCGGTAGGACTCGGTCTGCTGCTCGACCGTCGGCGCGGACGGCGCATCGAGGAAGAGGAACTCGGTGCGGAAGAGCCCCACGCCCTCCGCACCGAGAGCGACGGCGCCCGCGGCGTCGGCGGGACTGCCGAGGTTCGCGAGCAGCGGGACGGTGTGGCCGTCGGCGAGCGCGCCGGGGGTGAGCGGGGCGTCGGCGGCGGCGAGGCGCTCGGCGATGCGGCGCTCGGTCTCGGCGACGAGCGCGGCGTCCGGTTCGCTGACCACGGTGCCGGCGGCGGCGTCGACGACCACCGGGACGCCGTCCGTCAGGGCGTCGGCACCGGACACACCGACGACGGCGGTGATGCCCTTCGCGCGGGCCAGGATCGCCGTGTGCGAGGTCGGGCCGCCGTCCCGCGTCACGAGCGCGAGCACCTTGTCGAGGTCGAGGAGCGCGGTGTCGGCCGGCGCGAGGTCGCGGGCGACGAGCACGAAGGGGGTGTCCGACTCGGGGACGCCCGGTGCGGGGACGCCGCGGAGCTTGGCGATGATGCGCTGGGCGACGTCGTCGAGGTCGGCCGCACGCTCCCCCATGTAGCCGCCCATTTGGACGAGCAGGTCCCGGAACTGTCCGAAGGCCTCGTACACGGCACGCTCGGGGTTCGTCCCGCCGTCGATGCGCGTGTGGACGTCGTCGAGGAGCGTCGGGTCCTGGGCCATGAGCGCCTGCGCCTCGAGCACCGCCTGGGCGTCGCCGCCGGCGAGCTGCCCGCGCTTGTTGAGGTCGTCCGCCACCACGGCGAGGGCGTCGTGCACGGCCTGCTTCGCGTCGTCCGCCGAACCGTCGAGCGGGGTGGTCGCGGGTTCGCCGAGCGGGTCCGCCATCCGGAGGACGGGACCGTGAGCGACGCCACGGCCGACGCCGGTGCCGAGCAGTTCGGACATTCGAGACTCCTTCATCTCACACGCTCAGGGTGCGGTGGGTGGTGCGGTTGGCAGCACCATACATCGATCCGCGTTGACAAACAAACAGATCCGGGGATAAAAATGCAGAAACAGATGCCCGTTTGCGTCTGGTGTCCATCCGGTTCCGGGTCGGACCACCGCACGACTGCCCGAGCATGTCCGTTCAGTTCCGACCGAGACGACGAGGTCCGATGTACGCACCCGAGCGCCACCAGCGCATCGTCGAGCAGGCCCGTGCCCACGGGCGCGTCGACGTCAAGGACCTCGCCGAGCTCCTCGAGGTCACGCCCGAGACGATCCGCCGCGACCTGACGAGTCTCGAGCGGCGCGGGCTCGTCCGACGCGCCCACGGTGGCGCCATCCCCGTCGAGCGCATCACGCTGCACCCGGGCGTCGGCGACCGCGGCGGCATCAACCAGGCGGAGAAGATGGTGATCGCCCAGGCCGCGCTCGACGAGCTGCCGGAGAACGGCTCCGTCATGATCGACGCGGGCACCTCGACGATCTGCCTCGCCGAGATGCTCCCGACCGACCGCGGCCTCACGGTCGTGACGCACTCGCTCCCCGTCGCCATGGCCGTCGCGAACCGACAGGGGCTCGACCTCCACCTGCTCGGCGGCAACATCCGGAGCGACTCGCTCGCGGGCGTCGGGACGTGGACGCACCAGCTGATCGGGATGGTGAGCGTCGACGTCGCCTTCATCAGCATCAACGGCATCACCCCGGAACGCGGCCTGACCACGCACAACATGGCCGAGGCCGCCGTGAAGAGCGCGATGATCAAGTCCGCCCGCCGGAGCATCCTGCTCGCCGACCACACCAAGTTCGGGCGCGAGGAGTTCGGCCGCGTCGCACCCCTCGCGGCGATCGACACGATCATCACCGACCCCGCGGTGAACGCCGACCTGGTCCGAGAGGTCGAGGCCGCCGGCACCGAGGTGTTCTGGCCCGGTCGACCCTGACCCACGACCAGAACCGTCCCACCCGGCGCTCGCTACCATGAGCGCCACCACCCATCGACAGGAGTTCATCGATGTCCGAAGCCACCCGCACCGTCACCGTCGCCAGCGCGTCGGGCCTGCACGCCCGACCGGCGTCCCTCTTCGTCCAGACCGTGACGGCCTCGGGACACCAGGTCACGATCGCCAAGGGTGACAAGTCCGGCAACGCGGGCAGCATCCTCGCCCTGCTCGGCCTGGGCATCGAGAACGGCGACGAGGTCACGCTCACCGTGAACGGCGACGACGCCGAGAAGACCGCGGACGACCTCGTCGAGTTCCTGCAGACGGACCACGACGCAGCCTGAGCGCAGCGATCGCGGCGGACGCGAGGCGCGGTGCCGGCTGGCACCGCGCCTCCCGTCCGTCGTCCGGTCACCCGCGCAGCGGGGGTGTCGGCGCGCGCCGATAGGGTGGTCGGCATGACACGCCTGCGCCTCGCATCCGTCAACGTGAACGGCATCCGTGCCGCGTTCCGGAAGGGCATGGGCGACTGGCTCGCCACCCGCGACGTCGACGTGCTCGCCCTGCAGGAGGTCCGTGCCTCGAGCGACGACCTCGCCGGCCTGCTCGGTGACGAGTGGGACATCGTGCACGATCCCGCGACGGCGAAGGGCCGCGCGGGCGTCGCGATCGCGAGCCGTCACCGCGCGCAGATCCACCGCGTCGAGCTCGGCGCAGAGGAGTTCGACTCCGCCGGGCGGTGGCTGGAGGCCGACTACGAGATCGACGGCACCACCGTCACCGTGGTCTCCACCTACGTCCACTCCGGCGAGGTCGACACCCCGAAGCAGGACGAGAAGTGGAAGTTCCTCGACGCCATGACCGAGCGACTGCCCGCGCTCCGCGAGCACAACCCGCTCGCCGTGGTCGTCGGCGACCTCAACGTCGGGCACGACGAGCGCGACATCAAGAACTGGAAGGGCAACGTCAAGCGGGCCGGTTTCCTCCCGCGTGAGCGCGCCTACTTCTCGCGGTTCTTCGGCGCGGCCGGCACCCAGGTCGACGGTGCCGACGGCTCGACGGGCCCCGGGCTCGGCTGGGTCGACGTCGGCCGCGCGCAGGCCGGCGACGTCGACGGCCCGTACACGTGGTGGTCGTGGCGTGGACAGGCGTTCGACAACGACACCGGCTGGCGGATCGACTACCACGTCGCGACCCCGGAACTCGCGGCGAAGGTGACGCAGTACACCGTCGACCGCGCGGCGGCGTACGACCGGCGATGGTCCGACCACGCCCCCGTGGTCGTCGACTACGAGATCTGACCCCCGCCAGCACCACCAGCACCAGGACACCGTCATGACCACGACCCGCATCTTCTCCGGCATCCAGCCGTCGGCAGGCTCGCTCCACCTCGGCAACTACATCGGCGCGCTCATGCAGTGGCGGACGCTGCTCGACGACCACGACGCCATCTACTGCGTCGTCGACATGCACGCCATCACGACCCCGCAGGACCCGGCCGAGCTCCGCGCGAACACCCGCGCCACTGCGGCGCAGTACATCGCGTCCGGCATCGACCCGACCAAGGCCACCCTGTTCGTGCAGTCGCACGTGCCGGCCCACGCCGAGCTCGCCTGGGTGCTCAACACCCTGACCGGGTTCGGTGAGGCCAGCCGGATGACCCAGTTCAAGGACAAGTCGGCACGCCAGGGCGCCGAGGCCGCCTCGGTCGGTCTCTTCACCTACCCGGTCCTGATGGCCGCGGACATCCTGCTCTACGACACGAAGGTCGTGCCGGTCGGGGACGACCAGCGGCAGCACGTCGAGCTCACCCGTGACCTCGCCGGCCGCTTCAACTCCCGGTTCGGGGACACGTTCGTCGTGCCCGAGGCGCGGATCCTGACCGACACCGCGAGGATCTACGACCTGCAGGACCCGACCAGCAAGATGAGCAAGTCGGCGGCGTCCGACAACGGTCTCATCCGTCTGCTCGACGACCCGAAGCGCACCGCGAAGAAGATCCGGTCGGCGGTCACCGACACCGAGCGGGAGATCCGCGCGGACCGCCAGGCCAAGCCGGGCGTGACGAACCTGCTGTCGATCCTGTCCGCGTTCACCGGCACGCCGGTGCCCGCACTCGAGGACTCGTTCGCCGGCAAGGGCTACGGCGACCTGAAGGCCGAGGTCGCCGACGCCGTCGTCGCCGAGCTCGAGCCGGTCCGCGCCCGGACGCTCGAGCTGCTCGACGACCCCGCGGAGCTCGACCGCCTGCTCGCGGTCGGTGCCGAGCGCGCCGAGACGATCGCGCAGGCGACCCTGGGCCGCGTGTACGAGCGCATCGGCTTCGTCCCGCGCCGTCGCGGCTGAGCGGAGCCGGAGTGCTCCCCATCACGCTCGAGTCCGCGCGGGTCCGGCTCGACGCTCCCACCCGTGCGGACGCCGCAGCGATCACCGCGGGTTGCCAGGACCCCGACGTCGTCCGTTGGACGACGGTCCCGACGCCCTACACCGAACGGGACGCCACGACCTTCGTCGACGCCCTGGTCGGCCCGGGCTGGGCGTCCGACCGCGAGTACACCTGGGCGATCCGGCGACGGGGTTCGACCTGGCTCGAGGGCGTCATCAGCTTCCGTACGGAGCACCGGGACCTCGGGTTCTGGCTGGCCCCGTCGGCGCGCGGTGCCGGACTGCTGCACGAGGCGCTCGAGCTCGTCGTCGGCTGGGCGTTCGACCGCGGCGCGCCGGACGTGTACTGGGAGTGCTACGTGGGCAACACCGCCTCGGCAGCGGTCGCGCGACGCGCGGGGTTCTCGTACACGGGGACGGGCGACGCCCGGGTCCCCGACCGGGACGGCGGCCCGACGCCCGCGTGGCGCGGACTCCGGCGTGCGGACGGGCTCCCGGCGTCGGACCTGCCCTGGCCGGAGGCGTCGTTCGCCCACAGCGTGTAGATCGATGACGCGTCACCTACCTACCGTCGGTACAGTCGATCCGTGAGCACCCCCGCAGTCCCGCCCGCGTCCGCGGCAGAGGTCCGCGCCATGCGTCGCGGCCTCGAACTCGCCGCGCTCGGCCCCGCCGTCGGCGACCACGCCCGGGTGGGTGCCGTGATCCTCTCCCCCGACGGCGACGTGCTCGCCGAGGGCTGGCACAAGGGAGCCGGGACCCCGCACGCCGAGGTCGACGCCATGGCGAAGGTGGCCCCCGAACGGCTCGTCGGCGCGACCGCCGTCGTCACCCTCGAGCCCTGCAACCACACCGGACGCACCGGACCGTGCGCGCTCGCGCTGCTCGAGGCCGGCATCGGTCGGGTGGTGTACGCCATCGACGACCCCGGGGCGAACGTGCACGGCGGCGCCGACCGGCTCCGGGCCGCGGGCGTGCAGGTCGTCTCCGGCGTCCTCGCGGACGAGGCCGAGGCCTTCCTCGAGCGCTGGCTGCTGTCCGTCCGCCTCGGGCGCCCCTGGGTGACCGTGAAGTGGGCGTCGAGCCTGGACGGCCGGGCCGCCGCGGCCGACGGGACGAGCAAGTGGATCACCGGGGCCGCCGCGCGGCAGCACGTGCACGAGCAGCGGGCCGCGCACGACGCGATCCTGGTCGGCACCGGCACCGTCCTCGCCGACGACCCGTCGCTGACGGCGCGGGGCGACGCGGGCGAGCTCCTCGCCGACCAACCCCTCCCCGTCGTCGTCGGCGACCGCGCGGTCCCCGACGACGCCGCCGTCCGCCGACACCCCCGCGGTCTCGTCACCTTGCACGGCCACGACCTCGCCGCGTCCCTGGCCGCACTCCGGGAGCACGGCGTCCACTCCGTGCTCGTCGAGGGCGGCCCCGCGGTCGCGTCCGCGCTCATCGCCGCCGACCTCGTCGACGAGTACCTCGTCTACCTCGCCCCCGTGCTGCTCGGCGGCCCGCGGACCGCCCTCGGCGACCTGGGCGTGGGAAGCATCTCCGAACGCCGGGGGTTGGACGTAACATCGACCACCAGCCTCGGCCCCGACCTGCTGGTCCGTGCCCGACCGTCCGGTTCCCACCGGCGTGTCGGTCCCGGGAACGAGGGGGCCCCGAACGACCGGAGCACCGCATGACCGACGCACTCACCTCCCCCACCCCGGGGAGCCCGGTCCAGTTCGAGGTGTCCACGAACGTCCCGACGACGCACGGCACCTTCGAGATGCGCGCCTACCGCGACCTGGTGACGAGCGCCGAGCACGTCGCCATCATCGCGGCGGGACCCGACGGGTCGAAACCCGCCGACGGCGCACTGGTGCGCGTGCACTCGGAGTGCTTGACCGGTGAGGCCTTCGGCTCCCTCAAGTGTGAGTGCGGCCCCCAGCTCGACGCTGCGCTCGACACCATCGCGGCCGAGGGCGGTGTCGTCATCTACCTCCGCGGACAAGAGGGGCGTGGCATCGGTCTCATCAACAAGCTGAAGGCGTACCGCCTGCAGGAGGACGGGCTCGACACACTCGACGCGAACCTCGCGCTCGGCTTCCCCGCCGACTCCCGCGAGTACGGCGGCGCGGCCGGGATCCTCGCGGACCTCGGCATCACCAACGTCCGGCTGCTCTCGAACAACCCCGAGAAGCGTCGGCAGCTCGAGGACCACGGCATCACGGTCGACTCCCTCGTCCCGCTCGTCGTCGGCGTCTCCGCGCAGAACGCCGGGTACCTCGACACCAAGCGTGACCGGATGGGGCACCAGCTCCCCGCGCACCTCGAGGCCGGCGCCGCGAGCTGACGAGTCGCGAACCGTCGACGGAGGCGCGGTGCAGGACCACCTGCACCGCGCCTCCCGGCATTCATGGCGGATTCGCAGCTGCTCGACATCTGTCGTACGATGTGGTCTCCCGTCACAAGCGGTACCCCCCTTCCGAACGCACCCGATCGGCGACGCGCCACCCTGCGCGAACCGGTCGGTGTCCGCAGTCCGGCACACCGCTGCACCCGTCAGGGTGCTCCCTCCGGAGTCCATCACACGCATGTCCGCCGCACCGGCACCCAGCACCTCCGCACCGGCCCCAGCCGGCAACCCGCGCTCCCGCGTGGTCGTCGCCAGCCTCGTCGGGACCTCGATCGAGTTCTACGACTTCTACGTCTACGCGACCGCCGCGGTCCTCGTCTTCCCGACCCTGTTCTTCCCGAACGAGGACCCCACGGCGTCGCAGCTGTCCAGCTTCGTGACGTTCGCCCTGGCGTTCTTCGCCCGACCGGTCGGCTCGATCCTCTTCGGCCACTTCGGTGACCGCGTCGGTCGCAAGACGACGCTCGTCGCCTCGCTGCTCGTGATGGGCACCGCGACCTTCCTGATCGGCTGCCTGCCCACGTTCGACTCGATCGGCATCTGGGCACCCGCTCTCCTCGCCCTGATGCGCTTCGCCCAGGGCGTCGGCCTGGGCGGCGAGTGGTCCGGCGCGGCCCTGCTCGCCACCGAGAACGCCCCGAAGGGCAAGCGCGGCGTGTTCGGTTCGATGCCGCAGCTCGGTGCCCCGATCGGCTTCCTGCTCGCCAACGGTCTGTTCATCGCGATCAACGCCCTCATGCCCGCCGGTGCCGACGGCACGCCGAACGCCGACTTCCAGGCGTGGGGCTGGCGCATCCCGTTCCTGCTGTCCGCCGTCCTGGTCGTGGTCGGCCTGTACGTCCGGTTCAAGCTCGTCGAGTCCCCGGTGTTCCGCGGTGTGCAGGAGTCCGGCACGGTCGCGAAGGTCCCGCTGGCCCGGGTCTTCCGCACCTCGTGGAAGCCGCTCATCATCGGCACCTTCGGCATGGTCGCCACCTACGTGCTCTTCTACTTCATGACGACGTTCACGCTGTCCTACGGCACGACCGGCGCCGAGGCGGGCCCGCTCGTCCCGAAGGTCGGGCTCGGCTACACCCGTGGCGAGTTCCTGACCCTGCTCATGATCGGTGTCGTGTTCTTCGGTATCTTCACGCCGATCGCCGGCTTCCTGGCCGACCGCTTCGGTCGCCGCCGCACCCTCATCCCGACGACTGTCGGCATCGCACTGTTCGGCCTGACGTTCCAGTTCTGGTTCGCCGCGTCGACCGGCCCGATCACCGTGGTGACGTTCCTGATCGTGGGGCTGTCGCTCATGGGCCTGACGTTCGGCCCGATGGGTGCGCTGCTCCCCGAGCTGTTCCCGACGAACGTCCGCTACACCGGCTCGGCGATCGCGTACAACGTGGCGTCCATCCTCGGCGCCTCGCTCGCGCCGACCATCGCGCTGGCCCTGTGGCAGCCGGACGGCAACATCTTCCTGGTGGGGCTGTACCTGACCATCGCGGCCGTCGTGACGTTCGTCGCGCTCCTCTTCGTGCGCGAGACGAAGAGCGCCGGCCTCGACGAGGCCGACCGTTCGGGTGCGCCCGACGCGGCGCCGGTGGACGTGCGCGCGTAGCACACGTCGGGACGGACGGGAGGCGCGGTGCCGGCTGGCACCGCGCCTCCCGTCCGTCTGTGGGTGCGCGGGTCGGGCCGGGCGGCGGCGTAGCGGGGTGGCGGCGTGCTGGCGCGCAACCCTCCCCTATCCGTCAACTCAGGTTGACGACCCCTCGCCTGTCAATGTAGGTTGACAGCATGTCCCGACCGACGATCACGAGCCTCGCCGCTGGTGCCGACGGGGACGATCCGTTCTCCGCGCTGGCCAGCGTGCGCGAACTCCGGCGCGAGCTCGACCGGATCGAGGCCCTGGCTGCCCGCCGCGCCCGGAACGCCGGCGCGTCGTGGCAGGAGATCGCGACCCTGCTCGGCGTCAGCCGCCAGGCAGTGCACAAGAAGTACGGCAGAGACTAGGACCACGATGAGCTCCCCCTTCGCCCGCCCCCGGAAGACCGACGGCCCGCGCGCCAGCTTCGGCCGCCTGCTGAGCTACCTGTTCGAGAACAAGCCCGCGATGGCGGTGATCATCGTGCTGAGCATCCTCGGCGCGGGCGCATCGCTGGCGCAGCCGCTCCTGGTCAACCAGGTCATCACCGCCGTCCAGCACGGCCACACGCTGTCGACCCTGGTGTGGGGCCTCGTCGCCCTCGTGATCGTCGCCGGCGTCCTGAACGGCGTGCAGCACTTCCTGCTCCAGCGCGCGGGCGAGGGCGTGGTCCTGTCGACCCGACGCAAGCTCATCGCGCGCATCCTCAACCTGCCGATCTCCGAGTTCGACACGCGCCGGACCGGTGACCTGGTCTCGCGGGTCGGCAGCGACACGACGCTGCTCCGCGCGGTGCTGACCCAGGGCCTCATCGAGTCCATCGGCGGTGCGCTCACCTTCATCGGCGCCGTCGTGGCGATGGCGGTGATCGACCCGCTGCTGCTCGGCATCGTCGTGGTCATCGTGCTGGTCGCCGTCGTGGTCGTCGGTGGTCTGAGCCGCCGGATCCGCGTCGCCTCGAAGAAGGCCCAGGAGAAGGTGGGCGACCTCACCGCCGCCGTCGAGCGCGGCATCGGTGCCGTCCGGACGATCCGCGCCGCGGGCGCCACCGAACGCGAAGTGCAGGGCGTCGACGGACACGCGACGGAGGCCTACCGCCGCGGCCTCGACATCGCGCGGATGTCCGCCTTCGTCGTCCCGGTCGCGAGCATCGTCATGCAGGTCGCGTTCATCGCGGTCCTCGGCGTCGGCGGCGCGCAGGTCGCGGCCGGGCAGATCACCATCGCCACGCTCATCACGTTCATCCTGCTGCTCTTCATGATGATCATGCCGCTCGGGCAGGCGATGGGCGCCGTCGTGGCCGTCGCCCAGGCGCTCGGGGCGCTCGGTCGGATCGAGGAGATCCTGCACCTGCCGACCGAGGACCAGGACGACCGCGCCGTGCGCGTCGCACCGGCCGTGCCGAGCGACGACGCGATCACCTTCGAGCACGTCACGTTCCGGTACCAGGGCGCACCGTCCGACGACCGGCCAGGAGGCCCGGCTGGCGTCGACCACGACACCCCGGCGGACGACGTGGTGCTGCACGACGTCTCCTTCCGGGTCCCCCGCGGCGCGCGCGTCGCGCTGGTCGGGCCGTCGGGGGCCGGCAAGTCCACCACCCTGGCGCTCATCGAGCGCTTCTACGACCCGACCGAGGGCGTGATCCGGCTCGGAGGTGTCGACGTGCGCGGGCTCGACCGGGCCGAGCTCCGGGCACAGATCGGCTACGTCGAGCAGGACGCGCCCGTGCTCGCGGGCACGATCCGTGCGAACCTGCTGCTCGGCTCGCCCGACGCCACCGAGGACGCCTGCGTGCGCGTGCTCGAGGCCGTCAACCTCGGCGACGTGCTGCACCGGGACCCGCGCGGACTGGACGCCGAGGTCGGCGAGGACGGCGTGATGCTCTCCGGCGGTGAACGCCAGCGGTTGGCGATCGCCCGCGCGCTGCTCGCCGCTCCCCCGATCCTGCTCCTCGACGAGTCGACGTCGTCGCTCGACGGGGTGAACGAGCAGAAGATGCGTCTGGCGATCGACGCCGTGGCCGAGGACCGTACGCTCCTGGTCATCGCGCACCGACTGTCGACCGTCGTCGACTCCGACGTGATCGTCGTGCTCGAGCACGGACGGGTCGTCGGGGTCGGGACCCACTCGGAGCTCGTCGAGTCGACGCCGCTGTACCGCGACCTGGCCAAGCACCAGCTGCTCGTCTGAGGGGTGCGCGCCGGCTGCCGAACGCGCACGGCGTGGTCGTCAGGCGGCCGACGGTCTCCCGCCCGGCGGCCGTCAGTCGGCCATCAGGCAGCGAAGGGATCCGGGGTGAGCACGTACACGCTCTCCAGGTACTCCTCGATGCCCTCGTGGGACCCCTCGCGCCCGAGCCCGGACGACTTCACGCCGCCGAACGGGAAGGCTGCGTTCGACACGACGCCCGTGTTCAGCCCGAGCATCCCCGTCTCCAGCCGTTCGGCGAGCCGCTGCCCCCGGCGGAAGTCCTGCGTGAACGCGTAGGCGACGAGCCCGTACTCGGTGTCGTTCGCGAGCCGGATGCCCTCTTCCTCGGTCGAGAAGCGCGTGATCGACACCACCGGCCCGAAGATCTCCGTCGTCAGGATCTCCGACCCCGGCTGCACGTCGTCGAGCACCGTCGGGGCGTAGAACGTCCCCGGGCCGTCGAGCCGTTCCCCGCCCGCCACGAGCCGTGCGCCGCGGGACACGGCGTCGTCGACGAGGTGCGCCGCCTTGTCCACCGCCCGGTCGTCGATGAGCGGCCCCATCGTCACGCCGTCCTCCGACCCGCGGCCGATCCGGAACTCCCCCACCTTCGCGGTGAGCGCCGCCGTGAAGGCGTCCGCGATCCCCTCCTGCACGAAGAACCGGTTCGCCGCGGTGCACGCTTCACCGACGTTCCGGAACTTCGCCTGCATCGCCGCACCGACCGCCAGGTCCAGGTCGGCGTCGTCGAAGACCAGGAGCGGGGCGTTGCCGCCGAGCTCCATGCTCGTCTTGAGGACGTTGTCCGCGGCCTGCTTGAGCAGTGCCGAGCCGACCGGGGTCGAGCCCGTGAAGGTGAGCTTGCGCAGCCGGCGGTCCGCCAGGATCGGAGCCGACAGCCCCTTGGCGTCGAGCGACGGCACCACGTTCAGGACACCGTCCGGCAGGCCTGCTCGGCGGAACAGCTCGGCGAGGAACAGGGTCGTCAGCGGCGTGAGCTCCGCGGGCTTCACGACGATCGTGCACCCGGCAGCCAGCGCCGGACCGATCTTCCGCGTCGCCATCGCCAGCGGGAAGTTCCACGGGGTGATCGCGTAGACCGGGCCGACCGGACGCTTGAGCACGATCGCGCGGCCGGTCCCCTCGGGGTTCGTCCGGTAGTCGCCGCCGACGCGGACGGCCTCTTCCGAGAACCACCGCAGGAACTCCGCGCCGTACACGACCTCGCCGCGCGCCTCGGCGAGGGGCTTGCCCATCTCGAGGGTCATCAGGGCCGCGAGGTCGTCCTCGTGCTGCCGCACCAGGTCGAACGCCCGCCGGAGCAGGTCGGAGCGGGTCCGGGGCGGCGTCGCTGCCCAGGACTCCTGCGCCGCGACCGCCGCGTCGAGCGCAGCGATGCCGTCCTCGGGGGTCGCGTCGGCGACCCGGGCCAGGACGTCCCCGGTCGAGGGGTCGCGCACCGGGAACGTCGCTCCGCCCGACGCGACGCGCCAGGCGCCGTCGACGAACAACCCGGTCGGCACGCCCTCGACGCGGACGTGGTCGTCGGCGACGGTCGTGGTGGTGCTCGTGGTGTCGGTCACAGGACTGCTCCTCCGGGGTTCGCGAGCCCCTCGTCCATGTCGCTGCGGTCGATGTGTCCTCCGGCGGCGCGGACCTCCTCGAGCGCGGCGGCGCTCCGGTCCGGGTCCACACCGGCGACCAGGTCCTCGTACACGGCCACGTCGAACCCTGCGGCGCGTGCGTCCAGCGCCGAGGCCCGGACACAGTGGTCGGTGGCGATGCCGACGACGTCGACCGTCACCACGCGCCGATCGGCGAGCAGATCGGGCAGCAGGGTCCCGTCGGTCGTCCGCCCCTGGAACGCCGAGTAGTCGGGTGTGCCCTGCCCCTTGCGCACGTGCACGTCGATCGGCGCTGTGTCGAGGTCGGGGTGGTAGTCGGCCCCGGGAGTGTCCGCGACGCAGTGCACCGGCCAGGTGTCGACGAAGTCCGGCCCCTCCGCACCGGCGAAGTGACCGCCGTTGTCGTCGTCGCCGTGGTGCCAGTCGCGCGAGGCGACGATGAGGTCGTACTCGTCGGCGTGCCGGCCGAGGAAGGCGGAGATCCGCTTCGCCACGGCGGCACCGCCGGTCACGGCGAGCGCGCCCCCTTCGGTGAAGTCGTTCTGGACGTCGACGATGAGCAGGGCCCTGGACATGGATCCATCCAACACCCGCCGGCCTACGAGTCGGTGAGACGGGCTCCGCACGAGTAGGTGGCAGCGGTGACGGCGTCGAGCGCCGGCAGCGCCGCGGCCCGCGAGGACCCGATCGCGTAGAACGCGAAGGTGAGCCGGGAGCCGTCCGCGGCGTCGATGTAGCCGCCCAGGGTGTTCGCGCTGTCGATCCACCCCGTCTTCGCGTGGACCTTGCCCGCGGCGACGGCGTTCGCCCCCGTGAACCGGCTGGCGAGCGTCCCGGAGCGACCCGAGACGGGGAGCGACTCGGCGAGCGTCCCCAGCCCCTTCGCCCCGGCCTGGACCGGCACCATGAGGTGCGCGACGAAGTTCGGCGACACGGCGTTCTCGGCGCTCTCGCCCGAGCCGTCGCGGATGACGATGCCGCTCGGGTCAACGCCGTACCCGCGGAGGGCCGACTGGTACACGGACGTCAGCGACGCAGCCGACCCGTTCGCGCCGGACTCCTTCGACGAAACCCGCGCGAGCATCTCCGCGAGCGTGTTGTCGGAGTTCGGGATCATCTGGCCGATGAGCGTGGACACCGGCTGCGACGAGACCTGGGCGATGGTGTCGGAGCTCGTCGTCGCCCGCTTCACGATCTGCGCGTTCGCGGCACCGGCGACCCCGGCGTTCGCCAGCGCCGTCCGGAACGCCGCTCCCGCACGCCCGACGGGGTCCGTCGACCGCGGCGACGTCGCTGCGCCGGGGTTCGCCCGGTCACCGTCGACCATGAGCGCGGTCACCCGCGGCTGGTAGCCGATGGTGCGCTCCGACTCCGGCCAGGACGGGTCCCACGCGTCGGCGTCGCTCCAGTAGGTGTCGTCCGTGACGATCGTCGACACGGGGGTGCTGCCGAGCTTCGCCTTCACCTGCTGCGCGAGCTGCGCGAGCGTCGGCGCACCCGGGTACACGGTCGCCCCGCCCGCCGAGAGCGTCGCGTCCCCGTGGCCGACGAGCGCGATCGCCCCGCCGGACTCCCGCGTGACCGTCGTCGGGATCCGGTGGTCCCCGCCGAGGACCGCGAGGGCGGTCGCCGACGTCAGGGTCTTCATCACGCTGCCGGTCTGCGCGGCCGTGTCGCCGTCGTGGGAGTAGAGGACCTCGCCGGTCTTCGCGTTCATGACGTACCCCTCGAACGCGCCGAGCCCGCTCGCCGACGCGGCCGAGGCGATCGAGCAGGTGCGGAGCGGCGACGGGCCCGTCGCCGGGGACGGCACGGCGCGGGCCTTCGGCGTGGCGCTCGGCGTCGGGGTCGGGCTCGGGGTCCGGGACGCCGACGGGGTGGGCGCCGACGAGGAGGCGGCGCTGGTGCGGCTCGGAGCGGGCATCGTCGCCGCGGCCACCGCCACCGCTCCGCCCGACCCGACGACGAGCAGCGCCGCGAGTCCCCCGGCGATCCACGGGACGGGCTTCCTCGTGACGGACGCGCGCACGCGGTCGACGAGTGTCTGCTTGGCGGGCTGCTGGTCGGACATCGCGACCGATCCTACGGAACTGCGGGAGGAGCCTCCAGGCCGGATCCCGATCCCGTCGACGCGAGGCCCGTCCGCATCACTCCGCGGCGGAGTCCGCCGGGTACCGAACGCCCACCTGGCGCCGGACCTCGTCCATGACCGCCATGATCGCCACGCTCTCCTCGGGGTCCATGGGACCACCCTCGTGGTTGCCGGTCGTGACCATGGCCTCGAAGGCGCGGGCCTCGTGTCCGTAGCCGGTGAGTTCCTCGCGTCCGTCGAACTCCTCGACCACCGCGCCGTCACGGTCGCGGATCCGCCAGGTCGTGGGGTTCATCCAGGACGGGTCGAGGTCGATCCGGCCGTCCTCACCGACGATCGACGCGGCGTTCGGGCTCCGGAGGTCGAGGCCGAAGTGCAGGACCGACTGCGCTCCTGCGTCGTGGGTGAGGACGATCCCCATCTGGGTGTCGACGCCCTGGTCGCTCAGCGTCCCCGCGGCGGCGACCGCCGTCGGGAGCCCGAGCACGTCGATCGCGAACGACAGCGGGTAGATGCCGAGGTCGAGCAGCGCACCACCGCCGAGCGCAGGGTCGTTGAGACGGTGGTGCGGATCCGTCGGGAGCGCCTGGTGGTGCGTCGCCTGCACGAGTCGAGGGCGCCCGATCCGGCCCTCGGCGATGCACTCGCGGATCATCGCCATCTGCGGCAGGAAGCGGGTCCACATCGCCTCCATCACCGCGACGTCGGCGCGCCGGACTGCGTCGACCACCAGCCGGGCCTGGTCCGCGGTGATGGTGAACGCCTTCTCGACGAGGACGTGCTTGCCGGCACCGATCGCGAGCAGCGCGTCGTCGGCGTGCCGCGAGTGCGGGGTCGCGACGTAGACCGCGTCGACCGTCGGGTCGGCGACGAGGGCCTCGTACGACCCGTGCGCCCGCGGGATGCCGAACTCGGCGGCGAAGTCACGAGCGCTCTGCTCGGTCCTGCTCCCGACCGCGACGAACTCGACGCCGGCGGCGGTGCAGTCGCGGACGAAGGACCGGGCGATGCCACCCGTGCCGATGACTCCCCAGCGAACCGTCATGGGACCTGTCTACCAGGAGCGCCAGGAGTCGCGGTCGGGGGACGGAGAAACCCCCTTGCTCCCGCAGGAACAAGGGGGTTTCGGTGGAGCCGCCTGTCGGAATCGAACCGACGACCTATTCATTACGAGTGAATCGCTCTGCCGACTGAGCTAAGGCGGCGGGCGCTCCGTTGCCGGAGCGGCACGGGACACGACTATACAGGTTCAGACGAACGAACGCGAAACGAGCGCCCCCAGCTCGGCGAACGACCGCTGCAGCTCGTCGACGAGGTGCGACTCGGCACCGGCCTCCGACCACTCCCACCAGGCGTGTCGCAAGGTGGCGAGCGCGACCATCGACACCAGGCGAGCGTGGCGGCGCAGTCCGACGGGATCTCCGGCGAAGCCGTCACCCCGGGCGAGTCGCTGCTCGACCGCGCGTTCGATCGCGGCCTGGAACTCCTTCATCGACGCCATGCGACGGCTGAAGAGCTCGGGGTTGGCCCGGAGCACCTGCTGCCGCTCCTCGATGAGGCCACGTTCCTCGATGAGCTCCTGCGTCGAGTGCACCAGCAGCACGCCGAGGTCCGCGAGCAGGTCGCCGTCGGGCCCGCCGCCGACGAAGGCGTCGAACGCCGGTCCGTCCGGGAGCGTCGGGTCCTCGCCCAGGATCGCCTGCTCCTTGTTCGCGAAGTAGTTGAAGAACGTGCGCGGGGAGACGTCGGCTCGCCGGGAGATCTCGTCGACCGTCACCGCTCCGAGACCGTGGTCGATGGCGATGCGGAGGGCGGCCTGCTGGATCGCGAGTCGGGTGGCGAGGCGCTTCCGCTCGCGCAGGCCGGGGGCGGCGTCGGGCATGCGGTGATTGTCCCACGCTCACGCCGACGGACGGGAGGCTGCCGGTCACCTCCCAGATCGCAGCTCGTTCGCCGCGTGGTGCGCCCGGGCGACCGCTTCCCGCGGGTCACGCCGGTGGCGCCGGTACCGTGCCGCGCGGGGCGCGGCTACCGCGCCGAGCGGGCGATCGTGACGAGCAGGGCCTCGAGGGCGAGGAGTGCCGCCACGTTGGCCGCGATGCGCTGCCGGGCGAGCGCGATGGCGTCGAGGACCTCGAGCGCGGCCGACGGCGGGACGGACGGCAGCGCCCGGTCGAGGTGCTCCTGCATCGACAGGTTCACGGGCTCGGCCGGTGCGCCGAGACCGAGCAGCAGCAGGTCCCGGTACAGCGACGAGACGTCGACGAGGATGCGGTCCAGGCCGTCCCGGAGGCTGCGGGTCGCACGCCGCTTCTGGTCTTCCTCCAGCGCGCGGAGCTGTGACCGCAGCGCCGGCGGGATCGTGCCCCCGGGCTCGATCCCGAGCGACCGGAGGGCCGCGTCGCGTTCCTCGCTGTCCCGCTGCTGGGTGATCGCCTTCGCGTCCTCGTCCGCCACCGCGAGGAGTTCGGCGGCCGCCGTCACCGCGTCGGACACGGAGCGGACCCCCAGGACGGTCGTGAGCGTGCGGCGACGGCGGTCCCGCGCGTCGGCGCTCGTCGCCAATCGCTGCGCCATGCCGATGTGGCTCTGTGCCTGGCGGGCGGCGTCGGTCGCGAGGGCACGGTCCACCCCGGTCCGGCTCACGATGAGGTCGGCGACCGACGTGACGTCCGGTACCCGGAGGCGCACCGAGCGGACCCGGGACCGGATCGTCGGCAGGAGGTCGGCCTCGCTCGGGGCGCAGAGGATCCACACGGTGCGCTCGGGTGGCTCCTCGAGCGCCTTGAGCAGCAGGTTCGAGGTGCGCTCGGTCATGCGGTCGGCGTCCTCGACGATCACCACGCGGTAGCGCCCGACGGACGGCGCGTAGTGCGACGAGGTCACGAGCTGTCGGATCTCGTCGATCGTGATGATCACGCGCTGCGTCGTGAGCACCGAGACGTCGGGGTGTGTCCGAGCGGTGATCTGTTGGAGCGTGTGGTCGTCGTCGGGGCCCGAGCCCACCAGAGCCGCTGCGAAGGCCGCCGCGACGTTCGACCGGCCGGACCCGGGCGGGCCGGTGATGAGCCACGAGTGGGTCATGCCGCCCGTGCCGTCCGTCGACTCGGCGGCGTTGCGCAGGGACGCCACGGCGTCGTCCTGCCCGGTCAGCCCGTCCCACACACTCACGACGTCATCTTCCCAGGGACCACCGTCACACCGACGCGACCCCGACGAGCGGGGCGACCGCGGCGCGGATGCTCGCCTGCACCGCCTCGGGCGTCCCCGCGGCGTCGACGACGAGGAACCGCTCCGGTTCGGCCGCGGCCATCGCCAGGAACGCCTGCCGCACGGACTCGTGGAACGCCGCAGCCTCGGACTCCAGCCGGTCGAACGTGTCCCCACGGGCGGCGGCCACCCGGGCGCGGCCCACCGTCACGTCGAGGTCGAGCAGGATCGTCAGGTCCGGCACCAGGCCGTCCGCCGCCCAGTCGGACACCGACCGGATGTGGTCCGCGCCGAGTCCGCGCGCGACGCCCTGGTACGCGACCGAGGAGTCGATGTACCGGTCCTGCAGCACGACCTCGCCGCGGGCGACGGCGGGCCGGACGACCGTCTCGACGTGGTGGGCCCGATCCGCCGCGTAGAGCAGTGCCTCGGCGCGCGGGGCGATGTGCCCGCGCTCGTGCAGCACGATCTCGCGGATGCGGAGGCCCAGTTCCGTGCCGCCCGGCTCGCGCGTCCGGAGCACGGTCTCACCGTGCTCCTGCAGCCACATCGTGAGCAGCTCGGCCTGGGTCGTCTTGCCCGCACCGTCACCGCCCTCGAGCGTGATGAACCGCCCGGTCACTTCTTCTTGGCCGCGGTCTTCCGCGCCGGCGCCTTCTTCTTCGCCGGACCCTTCGCCCGCTTGTCGGCGAGCAGCTGGACCGCACGGTCGAAGTCGACGGCCTCGACGTCCTCGCCACGCGGGATCGTCGCGTTCGTCTCGCCGTCGGTGACGTACGGACCGAACCGGCCGTCCTTCACCTTGATCGGCTTGCCCGACACCGGGTCCGCGTCGAACTCCTTGAGCGCTGCGCTCGCCGTACGACGCGCGCCGTACTTGGGCTGGGCGAAGAGCTCGAGCGCACCCGCCAAGTCGACGTCGAAGATCGCGTCCTCACTCGGCAGCGTCCGGGTGTCCGTGCCCTTCTTGAGGTAGGGCCCGTACCGGCCGTTCTGCGCGGTGATCTCGTCGCCGGACTCCGGGTCCTTCCCGACGGTGCGCGGCAGGTCGAGGAGCTTGAGCGCGGTCTCGAGGTCGACGGTCTGCGGGTCCATCGACTTGAAGAGGGACGCGGTGCGCTCCTTCGGCGCGGCGGCCTTCTTGGTCGTCTTCTTCTTCGCGGTGGTCTTCGTCGTGCCCGACTCCGCCGCCGTCGTCGGTTCTGCGGCGTCGGCTGCCGACGTGACCTCGCCGGTCGCGGGGTCGACCGTGGGCTCCGGTTCCGGCGTGCGCTCGGTCACGTAGGGACCGAACCGGCCGTCCTTCGCCAGGACCTCTTTGCCGGTCGCGGGGTTGATGCCCACGACCCGGTCACCGACGACCGGGGCCTCGACGAGCTCCCGGGCCTTCTCGGCGGTCAGCTCGTCCGGAGCGAGGTCCTCGGGGACGTTCACGCGACGGGGCTTCTCGGGGTCGTCGCTCGGTACCTCGAGGTACGGGCCGTACCGGCCGATGCGCAGGGTCAGTCCGGGCGCGAGCTCGACGGAGTTGATCTCCCGCGCGTCGATCTCCCCGAGGTTGTCGATGACGGTCCGGAGCCCGCGCTGGTCGCCGCCCCCGAAGTAGAACTCCTTGAGCCAGTCGACACGGTCCTCGTCGCCGCTGGCGATGCGGTCGAGGTCGTCCTCCATGCCCGCGGTGAAGTCGTACTGCACCAGGTCACCGAAGTAGTCCTCGAGCAGCCGGACGACGCTGAACGCGATCCAGTTCGGCACCAGCGCGCTGCCCCGCTGCGTCACGTAGCCGCGGTCCATGATCGTCGAGATGATCGCCGCGTACGTCGACGGGCGCCCGATGCCGAGCTCCTCGAGCGTCTTGACCAGGCTCGCCTCGGTGTAGCGAGGCGGAGCCGACGTGTCGTGCCCCTTCGCCTCGATGTCGGACACGGCGAGCGCGTCGCCCTCGGCCATCTGCGGGAGCTTGGCGTCGCCGCCGCCCTCGCCCGTTCCGGCGTGACGTTCCTCGTCACGGCCTTCCTCGTAGGCGTTGAGGAAGCCGCGGAACGTGATCACGGTGCCGGACGCGGTGAACTCGACGTCCGTGCCGTTCGTCGTGGACGCGATGCCCTCGACCGCCTCGGTCGACGCGATGCCGAGCACCACGGACGCCGTCGACCCCTTGGCGTCCGCCATCTGCGACGCGACGGTGCGCTTCCAGATGAGGTCGTAGAGCTTCCAGTCGTTCCCGCGGAGCACGCCCTCCATCTGCGACGGCGTGCGGAAGGTGTCCCCCGCCGGGCGGATCGCCTCGTGGGCCTCCTGCGCGTTCTTGCTCTTACCGGCGTAGCTCCGCGGCTTGTCCGGCACGGTCTCGGGCCCGTAGAGCGCAGCGGCCTGCTTGCGGGCGGCGTTCACGGCCTGCTGGGAGAGCGAGGCCGAGTCCGTACGCATGTACGTGATGTGGCCGTTCTCGTAGAGCGACTGCGCGACGCTCATCGTCTGACGGGCGGAGAACCGCAGCTTGCGCGCGGCCTCCTGCTGGAGCGTCGAGGTCGTGAACGGAGCGGCCGGACGGCGGGTGTACGGCTTCGACTCGACCGAACGGACCACCGCGTCGCCGGCGCGCTCCAGCACCCCGGTCAGGGCTGCGGCCGAGGACTCGTCGAGCCGGACGACGTCACCGGTCAGCTGCCCGCGGTCGTCGAAGTCGCGGCCCGACGCCACCCGGGCGCCCTGGATCCGCGCGAGCTTCGCCTGGAAAGCGCTGTCGCCGGGCTTCTCGAACCGGGCGGTGAGGTCCCAGTAGTTCGCGGAGACGAACGCCAGGCGCTCGCGCTCGCGGTCCACGACCAGACGTGTCGCTGCGGACTGCACACGACCGGCGGAGAGCCCGGGGCCGACCTTGCGCCAGAGCACCGGGGAGACCTCGTACCCGTAGAGGCGGTCGAGGATCCGGCGGGTCTCCTGCGCGTCGACGAGTGCGGTGTCGAGCTCGCGCGTCGCCTCTTGTGCCCGCTGGATGGCTTCCTTGGTGATCTCGTGGAACACCATCCGCTTGACCGGCACCTTGGGCTTGAGGACCTGGAGCAGGTGCCATGCGATGGCCTCGCCCTCGCGGTCCTCATCAGTCGCGAGGTAGAGCTCGTCGGCGTCCTTGAGCGCACGCTTGAGTTCGGAGACCGTCTTCTTCTTCGCGTCGGACACGACGTAGTACGGCTCGAACCCGTTGTCGACATCCACGGAGAACTTCCCCAGCGAGCCCTTCTTGAGCTCCGCCGGCAGGTTCTTCGGCTCGACGAGGTCACGGATGTGTCCCACGGACGCCTGGACCTCGTATCCGTCACCGAGGTATTGCGCGATCGTCTTCGCCTTCGCGGGGCTCTCGACGATCACGAGCTTCTTCGTGCCTGGCACGTGTCTCCTTGATCGATGGTGCGCGTCGGCCCTGGACCACGAGTCCGCCGATGTCGTTCGTCGCCCGGGTCGACCGGGGCACCGATGACCGGGGGCCGACAGGCACACCATACACATAGTGTTCGGACGGGTCGTCCGCCGGCCCCGCGACGGCATCGGCACCGACCGAGAACGGTCCGGCGCCGACGACCGCGCGGGTGCGGACGGTGGCAGCCGCTGTCTCGCAGGTGGCGAGGTCGGCTCCGGCGACGGCGGTCAGACGCGCGGCGACCCCGCAGGGCTCCCCTGGGGCGAGGCCGACGAGCGCGGCCGCCGCGCCGACCGCCGCTGCGTCCGCCGCGTGCTGGGCCCGGACGGACGCCGTGCGGGCGCTGGCTCCGGTGAGCGCGGCGGTGGCCACGACGACGGCCACGCCGAGGACCACCGCGAGCAGCGCGGTGACCGAGCCGCGCTCGGTCGGAGCGGGGCGCCCCGTCTCGGGCGTCACCCGCCGCGCTCCGCCGCGCACGACGTCCCGCGCAGCCGGACGGCTGCGAAGGGCACCGGCGCGGCCCGCTCGACGTCGACGCAGACGAGCCCGTCCGCGCGCCGGACCCGTGAGGCGGTTCCCGGGGCGAGTTGGGCGAGCGCCGCTTCGGCCGTCCCGTGGTCGTCCCGCCCCAGGGCCCGCGCGGCGGAGGCAGCAGCGACGTGCAACCGTCCCTGCCCGTCGACCGCGAGGACCGCCACCACCAGCGTCACCAACACGAGTGCGACGGCGGGGAGCACCACCGCGAACTCGACCGTGGCGGTCCCGCGGTCACCCCGGAGCGGTCGGGCGGGACGGTCAGAGTGCGAGCGCACCGCGGACGAGGTCGGTGAGGATCGTCTGGACCTCGCCCGAACGCATCACTGCGACGAGCACACCGGCGAACGCCACCGCCGCGAGGATGACGACCGCGTACTCCGCCGTGGCCGATCCGCGGTCGTCGTGCAGGATCGTCGTCGTCCACCGTCGACGCGGGTTCCGGGATGAGTCGGTCATGAGGTGTGTCCTTCCGTTGTGGTGGGTTCAGCCTCGCCGGGAACGGCCCCGACCGGACCGCGCCGGGCCCGGTCTGTGGACGGGTCACGGGCGCCCGACCCCGGTGGAGGAGAGGACGCCGACGACCACCGGCACGACCCCGACGAGCACGAACGCGGGCAGGACGCAGACCCCGAGCGGCAGCACCAGTCGCACGGCCAGTCGCTCGGCGGCCGCCAGTCCGGCCGCTGCGGCGTCGTCCCGCACGTCCTCGGCCGCCGCGCGGAGCAGCGCCGCGGCCGGGACGCCGGCGGCACGGGCGAGCGAGAGGACCTCGGCGAGCAGCTCCTGCTCGGACTCCGCCGGGCGCCGGTCACCGAGCCCGGCACGGACGGCGCTCCCCGCGTCGGTCCACGAGCCGCCACCCGAGAGCGCGACGGCCCAGGCGTCGAGCAGCACGCCCGGCACGTGGCCGTCCGGCGTCGCCGCGCGCAGGAGCCGAGCGCTCCACGTGCGGCCGACAGCCACGAGGGCACCAGCAGCGAGCACGCACGCCCAGCCGGCCGGGGTGGTCGTCAGCACCCCGAGCGCGTCGGAGCCCCAGGCGGAGCCGAGCGCGATGCCGAGCAGGGGCAGCGCCAGCACGACCCGAGCGCTCGTCCGCGGCCCGGCGAGGGCGACCCGCACGGCACGGTCCGACGCGGCTGACCGTCGGAGTGCGCCGGCGAGTGCCCGGAGGGTGGGGGCGACCGGAGCACCGGTGCGCTCGGCGACGCGCAGCACCGCGGCCACGTCGTGCCAGGCCGGGTCTGCGTGTCCGGGCAGGCCGCCAAGCAGTTCCCAGGCCCGCGGGGGCGCCACACCGGACGCTATCAGCATCGCCGCGCGGTCGAGCACGCGGGCCGACGCGGACGCCGAGCGCGCTCCGTCCTCTGGCGACCGCGGGGCAGGAGTGCGTCGACCCCGGCGCCGGTCCGCGCCCCGGTCGCTGTGACCGCTCACCCGGCGGGGTGCACCCGACGCACGTCGAGCCTCCCGTCCGCTCCGCTGCGGAGCGCCCCGACCGCGACCAGTCGACGCACCCCACCGCGACGCTCCACGTGCAGCACGGAGTCGAACGCACTGACCGCCTGGCGCGCGAGCGCCCCGGGGTCGAGGCCCGCGAGGGCTCCGAGCGCCTCGAGTCGGGCCGGGACGTCGGCGAGGCCGTTGGCGTGCAGCGTCCCGGCACCGCCGTCGTGGCCGGTGTTGAGGGCGGACATGAGCTCGCGGACCTCGGCGCCACGGCACTCCCCCACCACGATGCGGTCGGGCCGCATCCGCAGGGACTCCCGCACGAGCTGCTCGAGGCCGAGCGCCCCGGCCCCCTCGGCGTTCGCCTGACGCGCCTCGAGCGGGACCACGTGCGGGTGGTCGATGCGGAGTTCGGCCACGTCCTCGACGGTCACGATCCGCTCTCCGGGCGGGACCGCGGCCAGCAGCGCCGCGAGCAGGGTCGTCTTGCCGGACCCGGTACCGCCCGTCACGAGCACGCTCCGGCGGTCCCGGACCAGGGACTCCACGACTGCCCGAGGGACCTGCTCGAAGGTCCCGGTGCGCTCCAGGCCCTCCAGCGTCGGACGGTCGGGGCGCGGGAGCCGGACGGCGATCGACGTCCCGACGACGGACACGGGAGCCAGGACGACGTGGACGCGGATCCCGTCACCGTGCCGGACGTCCGCGCACGGCGTGGTCTCGTCGACGTGCCGACCGCCACGGGCCACGAGCGCGCTCGCGAGGTGCCGCGCCCGGGGTTCCGGCAGGACGGGGTCGACCGGTTCGAGCCCGTCCCCGCGGTCGACCCAGGTCCCGCGGCCACCCACGACCAGGACGTCGGTGACCGCGGCGTCGGCCACGAGGCCCGCGAGCTCCTCGAACTCCGCTGCGGCGAGTGCCCGAGCCCGTCGTGGGCGGTGCGCGCCGGGCAGGAACGGGAGCCCGGGGTCGGGTCGATCGGCGCGGTGACGGTGCATGTCCGGAGACGGTAGACAGGAGCCCACGCAGCCGACGTCGGCACGGAGCGGACTGTGGAGGACGGCCACAGATGGCATCAACGCGCCGTTTTGTACCCCGAACCGCGGAGCCGTACCCCGTGCAGTGCCCGCGACACAGCGGAGGGCGAACAGGGACGACCGGCGCTCCGGCGGCCGACGGCGGGGCCTCGACGACTCGTGCGGACGCGAGCCCTGGTCGATGCGTCGGCATGGACCGTTCTGTCCACGCTTCGGCACGGGGACGCGGATCGACCGAGCGCCGCCGTGTCCGGTGAACGCGGTCCCTCCTGCGGACAGGGCGACCAAAAGAAGAGGCGGCACCGGTTGGGGGGAACAGGTGCCGCCTTGACAACGGAGGATTGGGGGGAATCCGATCCGATGCCGCCGGAAACGAGTCCGGCGATGAACACTGTACCCCACGAACCGGCCTCGGAAGCAACCCCGCGTGCCACATCCGGGCGTGCCGGAGCCGCGGTAGTCTCCGACTGCACCCTGAGGACGCAACGACGCGAAAGGACATCGATGTCCACTCCGACCCAGACCGACCCCCGCCACGGGGACGACGCGACCTTCCCGCCGTCCCCGGAGTTCGTCGCCGACGCGGTCGCGGGCGAAGACCTCCACGAGGCCGCGGCCGCCGACCGGGTGGCCTTCTGGGCCGACCAGGCTCGGACTCTGTTGGACTGGCGGACGCCCTTCACGCGGACCCTCGACTGGTCGGAGGCCCCCTTCGCGAAGTGGTTCGACGACGGTGAGCTCAACGTCGCGGAGAACTGCCTGGACCGACACTTGCGCGCCGGCAACGGCGACCGGGTCGCCATCCACTTCGAGGGCGCCCCGGGTGACACCCGGCGGATCACCTACGCCGAGCTCACCGCCGAGGTCCAGCGGGCCGCGAACATGCTCACCGACCTCGGCGTGACGCGGGGTGACCGGGTCGTCGTCTACCTGCCCCTCATCCCGGAGGCCGTCGTGACCATGCTCGCGGTCGCGCGCATCGGGGCGATCCACTCGGTCGTGTTCGGGGGCTTCAGCGCCGAGAGCCTCCGGGCCCGCATCGAGGACGCCGAGGCCAAGCTCGTCGTCACGGCCGACGGCGGCTGGCGCCGCGGCGCCGTGTCGGCACTGAAGCCCGCCGTCGACGAAGCGCTCGCGGGCGAGGGCACCGACAGCGTCGAGCACGTCCTGGTCGTCAAGCGCGGCGGCAACGAGATCGCCTGGAACGACCGTGACCTCTGGTGGCACGACGAGATCGCGAAGGCGGCACCGGAGCACACGGCCGAGGCCTTCCCCGCCGAGAACCCCCTCTTCATCCTCTACACCTCCGGCACGACCGGGAAGCCGAAGGGGATCGTGCACACCTCCGGTGGCTACCTCACGCAGGCGGCGTACACGCACAAGAACGTCTTCGACATGCACCCGGACAAGGACGTGTACTGGTGCACGGCCGACATCGGGTGGATCACCGGTCACTCCTACGTCGTCTACGGCCCGCTCGCGAACGGCGTCACGCAGGTGCTCTACGAGGGCACCCCGGACGAGCCGAAGCCGGGACGGTGGTGGGACCTGGTCGACTCGTACGGTGTCACCGTCCTCTACACGGCACCGACCGCCGTCCGAGCGGCGATGAAGGCCGGCCGCGCCGTCCCCGAGGCGCGCAGTCTCGAGACCCTGCGCCTGCTCGGCAGCGTCGGTGAGCCGATCAACCCGGAGGCCTGGCAGTGGTACCGGCAGGTCATCGGGCACGACCGCACCCCCATCGTCGACACGTGGTGGCAGACCGAGACCGGCGCGATCATGATCTCCGCGCTCCCCGGCGTCACGAAGCTCAAGCCCGGTGCCGCCCAGACCCCGCTCCCCGGGATCGTCGCCGAGATCGTCGACGAGGACGGTCGGCGCGCCGACCCCGGCGAGAGCGGCTACCTGACGATCACCGAGCCGTGGCCGTCGATGGCCCGCGGCATCTGGAACGACCCGGACCGGTTCGTGGAGACGTACTGGTCCCGGTTCCCGGGCCGGTACTTCGCCGGCGACGGCGCCCGACTCGACGGCCAGGGCGACATCTGGGTGCAGGGCCGCGTGGACGACGTCATGAACGTGTCGGGACACCGCCTGTCGACCGCCGAGATCGAGTCCGCCCTGGTCGGGCACGAGGGGGTCGCCGAGGCAGCCGTCGTCGGTGCGGCCGACGAGACGACGGGACAGGCGGTCGTCGCGTTCGTCATCCTCACCACGGAGGCCGCCGAGCACGTCGACCGCGCCGCCACCGCCGCGGAGCTCCGCGCCTGGGTCGGCCAGCGGATCGGAGCGATCGCGAAACCGCGTCAGGTCGTGATCGTGCCCGAGCTGCCGAAGACCCGGTCCGGCAAGATCATGCGCCGTCTCCTCCGGGACGCGGCGGAGGGGCGTCGCATCGGCGACACGACCACGCTCGCCGACCCGACGATCATGGCGACCATCGCGGATCTCATGTAGCAGGAACGACGCGAGCCGCGCCTCCAGACCGTCGGCCCCGGAGGCGCGGCTCGCGTACCGTGCGCCGCTCGCAGTCCGTCAGTCGGTCAGTTCCACGACCAGCTCGACCTCGACCGGCGCGTCGAGCGGGAGCACCGCGACGCCCACCGCGCTGCGCGCGTGGACGCCCGCGTCGCCGAAGACCTCGCCGACGAGCATCGACGCGCCGTTCGCGACGGCGGGCTGGCCGGTGAAGGACGGGTCGGACGCGACGAACACCGTGACCTTGACGACGCGGGCGACCCGGTCGAGCGAACCCGCGACCGACTGCACCGCCGCGAGGGCGTTGAGGGCCGCCGTCCGGGCCTCGGCCGTCGCCGTCTCCGCGTCCACACCGGCGCCGACCTTGCCGGTGACGGGCAGGGCACCGTCCACGAACGGCAGCTGACCGGCGGTGTACACGTACCGGCCGGTGACGACCGCGGGGACGTACGCGGCCACGGGCGCGGCGACGGCCGGGACCGTCAGCCCGAGCTCGGCGAGCCGCTGCGTCGCGCTCACGCGTCGGCCTTCGGGCGCTTCAGGTAGGCCACGAGCCCGCCCTCGGGGCCGGTGACGACCTGGACCAGCTCCCAGCCCTCGTCGCCGAAGTTGTTGAGGATGGCCGTGGTGTTGTGGATGATCAACGGCGTCGTGAGGTATTCCCAGCGAGTCATGGAGTTCCTTGCCAGCCTTCCAGTCGGCGGTGTCGTTTAGGCTGCATCCTATGTCTGCCCAGAAGACGTCTGCCTCGCGGACCAAGCCCGTCTCCGCAGTCGGTGCCTTCGTCGGTTTCGTCGGTTTCAGCGTGCTCGCCGGCCTCCTCGTCACGATCGGTGTCACCCCGGCGATCGCGGTCGCCGGCGTCACCACGACCTCGACGATCGGCGTGTTCGAGTCGCTGCCGGAGTACATCGAGATCGGTGACCTCCCGCAGCGCAACGAGCTGTACGCGTACCAGGGCGGCAAGAGCGTGCACTTCGCGACGGTGTACGACCAGAACCGTCAGGAACTGCAGTACGACCAGATCAGCGACCAGCTCAAGAACGCCGCGATCGACGGCGAGGACAAGCGGTTCTGGGACCACGGCGGCGTCGACATGACCTCGCTCGTCCGTGCCGGCGTGGGCAGCGTCGCGGGCGGGCTCGGTGAGTCCGGTGGTGGTTCGACCCTGACGATGCAGCTGGTGCGCAACATCAAGATGCAGCAGGCGCTCGAGCTCCCCACCGAGAAGGAGCGTCTCAAGGCCTACAACGAGGCCACCGAGACCACCATCCCCCGCAAGCTCGAGGAGATGAAGCTCGCGATCGGGCTGGCGAAGAAGTACTCCAAGAAGGAGATCCTCACCGGCTACCTCAACATCGCGTACTTCGGTGACCAGACCTACGGCGTGCAGGCCGCCGCGCAGCACTACTACAACAAGTCGGCGACGGACCTGACCCCGGCCGAGGCCGCGTCGATCCTCGCGATCGTGCAGTCGCCGAACACCCGCAACCTGGCGTCCGAGAAGAACTACGCGGCGAACCAGGCGCGGCGCGACGTCATCCTCAAGTCGATGTACGCGCAGAAGCACCTCACCAAGGAGCAGTACGACCAGGCGATCGCCTCGAAGCCGGCCGACTACGTGCGCCTGACCGAGCCGACCCAGGGGTGCAAGGCCTCCGTCGGCGACGGCTCCCAGTTCTTCTGCGACTACGCGGTGCAGGTCGTGAAGGAGATGTCGCAGCTCGGCTCGACGCAGAAGGAGCGCGACACCGCCTGGCGCAACGGCGGCTACACGATCCAGACGACCCTCGACATCGACGCGAACGCGTCGCAGAAGCAGACGCTCAACACCTACGACAACAAGGCCGAGACGCGTCTGAAGCTCGGCGCCGCGCTCGACTCCGTCGAGGTCGGCACGGGCCGCATCCTGACGATGGCGCAGAACAAGGACTACGACCAGGCCCTCAAGTCCCCGCCGACGTCGACGTCGATCAACTACAGCGTCGACAAGAAGTACGGCGGCGGCATCGGGTTCCAGGTCGGTTCGACCTACAAGGTCTTCACCCTGCTCGAGTGGCTCAAGGCCGGTCACGGGCTGAACGAGGTCGTCAACGGCACGCCCCACAACACGTCGGTGTGGACGCACTGCGGCGAGCCGAGCTACGGCAACTGGGCGCCGAAGAACGACTCCCCCGGTGAGAAGGGCAACTACACCGTCGCCCGTGCGACCGCGCTGTCGGTGAACGCGGCGTTCGCGTCGATGGCTGCCAAGCTCGACCTGTGCGAGATCAAGAAGACCGCGGAGGACCTCGGTGTCCACTCCGGTGACGACAAGACCGAGCTCAACTCCTACCCGTCGTCGATCCTCGGCACGAACAACATCGCGCCGCTGACGATGGCTGCGGCGTACGCCGGCATCGCCAACAACGGCACCTTCTGCGAGCCGATCGCGATCGACAACATCAAGGACGCCGACGGCAAGGACCTCGGCGGCCAGCCGAAGAGCTGCAAGCAGGCGGTCGACCCGTCCGTCGCGCAGGCCGCGGTCTACGCGATGAAGGGCACGATCTCCGGCGGTACCGCGGTCGGCGCGCAGACGTACGACGGCACCGAGCTGTTCGGCAAGACGGGCACCACCGACGACGCGGACCAGATCTGGCTCGTCGGCTCCAGCTCGCGCGTCGCCACCGCCTACTGGCAGGGCAACACCGACGGGTCCAAGCTGAACCTCCGCCACTACAGCAACGGGGTCAACGGCACCTACGCCGGCGCACGTGCCGGTGTCTGGCGCGAGGCCCAGACGCCGCTCAACGCCGCCTACCCGGCAGGCCCCTTCCAGGCGCCCGACTCCAGCTCGCTCCGCGGCAACGGCGTGACGGTGCCGGACGTCAGCGGCAAGTCGGCCGCCGACGCCAAGGCGGCGCTCGCTGCCGCCGGCCTGAACTACGTGGACGGCGGTGCGCAGCCGGGTGCCGAGAAGGCCGGGACCGTGACCTCGACGTCGCCGTCGTCCGGATCGCTCCTGTCCAAGGGGTCGAGCGTCACCGTCTACACGTCGGACGGGTCGCAGATCGTGGTGCCGTCGGTGCCGGGCAAGTCGCTCGAGGACGCACGGGCACAGCTCAACGAGGTCGGGTTCACGAACGTCGACGTCTCCGGCGACTACGCGAAGGGCAACGGCGACAACCAGTGCCGCGTCGCGGCGGTCGACCCCGGCGTGCACACGAACGCGGGCAAGGACTCGACCATCACCCTGACGCTCTACGGCGACAAGAACGGCAAGGCGCCCAAGGACTGCAAGTGACCCGCGGTCGCGCCGCGCTCGGGGTCCTCGCAGCCGGTGCGGCCGTCGGGGCAGCGACCGCGGCGTGGGGCTCGCTCGTCGAGCGTCGGCGGTTCGGCCTGCGGTGGGAGACGGTCCCGGTCCTCCCACCGGGGTCGCGTGACGTCGTCGTCTTGCACCTGTCGGACATCCACATGGCCCCCTGGCAGGCCGACAAGCAACAGTGGCTGCGTGACCTGAGCCTCGTCGAGCCGGACTTCGTCGTGAACACCGGGGACAACCTCGGTCACCCGACCGCCAACGCCGCGGTGGAGTACGCACTCGAGCCCTTCCGGGGCGTGCCCGGAGCCTTCGCCTACGGCTCGAACGACTTCTACGGACCGACGCCGCGCAACCCCCTGAAGTACTTCACGGGCCCGAGTCGGGTGCACGCCGAGCGCCGTCCCGTCGAGCTCGACATCGACCGGCAGACGGCGTTCTTCGATTCGCTCGGCTGGCTCGACGTCAACGACCAGGCGCACGCGATCGAGCTCCGCGGGTCGCGCTTCGAGCTCTTCGGGACGTCGGACGCGCACCGTGACTGGGACCGCCTGGACCTGCTCCCGACGAACGTCGACGAGATGCGCAGCGACGTGCCGTGGTCCGAGGACGAGGACGGCCCCTCCCCCGTCGCGATCGGTGTCACGCACGCGCCCTACCGGCGGGTGCTCGACGCGTTCGTGACCCAGGGTGCGGACATCGTGTTCGCGGGGCACACGCACGGCGGTCAGGTCCAGGTGCCGGGTGTCGGCGCGCTGGTGACGAACTCCGACCTCCCCCGCCGGTACGTCAGCGGCCTGCACAAGTGGGAGCACCGCAACCACTGGTCGTGGCTCGAGGTCTCCGCCGGCATCGGCACGTCGATCTACGCGCCCGTCCGGTTCGCCTGCCGACCGGAGGCCGTGGTCGTCACCCTCACCGCACGGACCGACTGACCGGCGCGACGACGCGCCCGGGAGTTCTCCAGATGGTCACGAGCACCCCTGATCATCGGATAGACTTCTGGGGTTGCTCCGGTTCGGAGCGATCACACCGCGGGGTGTGGCGCAGCTTGGTAGCGCGCCTCGTTCGGGACGAGGAGGTCGCAGGTTCAAATCCTGTCACCCCGACAGACAGAGGCCCTGGTTCTCCGGAACCAGGGCCTCTCCTCGTTCCGCCGCGCGACGTTCCCGCCGCTGTGTCCGTGGACACAGGCGGCACCCTCGACACCGGGAGCGACGACACGGCGGTCTACGCTCGATCCCGACATGGAGATCCCCGCAGCCCTCGAAGCAGTCCTCGTCCGCATCGGGGCGCAGTTCCCCGAACTCGGCGACGACCCCGTCATGGCGCAGAGCCTCTTCGAGAACGTCACGTCGATGATCGCCGAGGCGCACGAACGGTACGCCGCCGGCTCCGGCGACGGCGTGGTGAGCGACCGGTACCTCGACCCGGAACACCTGGCAACCGGGGCGCTGCACGCCGAGCACGCCCAACACCCGGCAGGTGCCATGCTCGCGGCCGAGGTGCTCTTCGACGAGTACCTGCCCGTCTTCGTCGACGAGGTCGGCGCCCGCACCACCGACGACGTGCTCCGCGCCACCCGCGCCCTGCACGCGGGCATCTGGAGCCGGTTCCCCGCCGGCGCGGTCGCCTACACCGAAGCCCTCCGGCAACGCGTCACGACCGCGAACCTCGACTCCCGGACGCAGATCGCGCGTGACCTGCACGACCGGGTCGCACACGGCGTCCTCGCCGGACTCCAGCGCCTGGACCTCGTCCTGCTCACCGATCCCCCGGCGGAGGACCGCGCCGAGCAACTCGAGGCCGCGTCGCGTCTGCTGCGGGCCGCCCTGGGTGACGTGCAGGACCTCGCGGTCGCGCTCCACGCCCGCGTCGGCGACGACGACCTGCAGACGGCGCTGGGGCGACACGTCGACGACCTGTTCCCCGGTGACGACCGTCTCGCGATCACCGCCGAAGGTGTCCCGGACCACCTGCCGAACTGGCGCGCCGAGGAAGCCCTCACGATCCTGCTCGAGGCCCTGACGAACCGGCGGAAGCACGCTCCCGACTCGACGGGGCACGTCCACTTCGACTGGACCAGCAGCGCCCTGGTCGTGACGGTCGCCGACGACGGGCCGGGCTTCGACCCCACCGGCGGCGCAGAGGGCCGCCTGGGCCAGCACACGATGCGCGAACGAGCCGCCGTCATCGGCGCCCGGCTGGACGTCGACAGCCGCCCGGGCGCCGGCACCACCGTCCGACTGACCCTGCCGAAGGGACCGATGTGACCACCAGCACCGCGACGAGCGTCACCCACGTCGCGATCGTCGACGACCACCGACTGTTCCGCGAGGGGCTCGCGACGATCCTCTCGGCCGTGCCGACGATCCGCGTCGTGGCCCACGGGGAACGGCCGTCGGACGTCCTGGAGTCCCCCGAGGCCGCCGCCGTCGACGTCCTGCTCCTCGACGTCGAGCTCGACGGACCACCGGCACGCACGACCATCGCGACCGTCCGCCGGAACCACCCGCACATCGCGGTCGTCGTGCTGACCATGCACCGGGACGCGGTCCTGCGTCGTGCGCTCCTGGAGGCCGGCGCGACGGACTTCGTGACGAAGGACACCCCGAGCCGCGAGCTCGTCGACCGCATCGTCCGTGCCACCCGTACCGACGCGGCGCCCGTGACGTTCCCGGTCGACCTCGTCACCGAGGCGCGAGCGGGTGTCCCGCTGAGCGACCGTGAGCTCGAGGTGCTCCGGCTCATCGCCGCGGCGCGCTCGAACACGGAGATCGCCACCGACCTCAACCTGGCGATCGGCACGGTGAAGCGACACGTCTACAACGTGTTCCGGAAGCTCGACGTGGGCTCCCGGGTCGCCGCCGTGGCCGCTGCGACCCGACTGGGTCTGCTCAGCTGACGACGCCCGGGATCACGGGACGGCGGACCCTCGGCTGACGACGCGCGGGATCACACGGCGGCGGACTCGCGGACGAGCGCGCCGGCGTCCCGCAGCGACGCGACGACCTCGAGCGCCTGGTGCCGGTAGCGCGCCTGCGCCGCACCGGGCGAGACGATGACCCCGTCCGCACCGGTGGACGCCACGAGCGCGTTGATCTTCGCCGCGACCTCGTCACGGGTGCCGTACGCCTGCCGCTCGGTGCGTGCGGCGATGAAGCGGCGCTCGAGGTCGCTGAACTCGTACGCGCGGGCCTCGTCCATCGACACGGGCTCGGGCTTGGCGCCCTGCCGCATGCGGATGAAGGAGATCATGCCGGGAGCGCTCTGTTCCTCGACCACGGCGGGGTCCTCGTCCGTCACGACCTGGACCCCGATGAGCGCGTTCGGGGTCTGCCGGAACCGGGACGGTCGGAAGGAGTCACGGTAGAGCGCGAGGGCGGCCTCGGTGTTGTCGGACGCGAAGTGGTGCGCGAAGGCGAACGAGACGCCCAGGGCGCCCGCGACCTGGGCGCTGTACCCGGAGGACCCGAGCAGCCAGAACTCCGGCACGTCGCCGTAGCCCGGCACCGCCCGGATGCGCGAGAGCGGGTTCTCCGCGGACATCCCGGTGAAGAAACCGATGAGGTCGGCGAGCCGGTCCGGGAAGTCGTCGACGTCGAGCCGATCCGTCCGGCGCAGGGCCATCGCGGTCGCGCCGTCCGTGCCCGGTGCGCGTCCGAGACCGAGGTCGACCCGGTCGCCGTACAGCGCGCGGAGCGTCCCGAACTGCTCGGCGACGACCAGCGGGGCGTGGTTCGGCAGCATCACGCCGCCCGACCCGATCCGGATGGTCGACGTGGCGGCACCGACGGCGCTCAGGAGCACGGCCGGCGCCGACGACGTGATGCCCGGCATCCCGTGGTGCTCCGCGACCCAGAAGCGCTCGTAGCCGAGCCGTTCGGCGTGCACCGCCATGTCGATGGAGCCCTGCAGGGCCTCCGTGTTGCTCTGCCCGTACTCACGGGTGGCGAGGTCGAGGACGGACAGGTGCACGGATGCGTCGCTCATGTGGGGACCAACCGCCTCCGGCTCCCGTGCATTCCGCACCACCGTCGGACGGGAGGCGCGGGTCGGGCCCGCACCGTGCCTCCCGTCAGTCGCCGTCCAGCCGCCCGCCGGACTCCGTCAGGTAGCAGTTCGCGCACAGGGACTCGTAGGTGACGTCGACGCCGTCGATCGCGACCTGCGACCCGTCGAAGACGAACCGACCGTCGACCTTGCGGGCGTTGAAGACCGCCTTGCGACCGCACCGGCAGATGGTCTTGAGCTCCTCCAGCGAGTGCGCGATCTCGAGGAGCCGTGCACTGCCGGGGAACGCCTCGGTCCGGAAGTCGGTGCGGATGCCGTACGCCAGGACCGGGATCTGGTCCAGGACGGCGACGCGGAGCAGGTCGTCGACCTGGCGGGGCGTCAGGAACTGTGCCTCGTCGACGAGCACGCAGTTCACCGGGCGCACCATGCCGTCGAGGCGGTCCGACTCGGGGTCCACCGCGCCGGCAGCCGTGACGGCCGCGCGGACGTCGTCCTCGGGCGCGAAGACCACGTCGACCGCACGGGTGACACCGAGACGGGACACGATCTCGTGGTCGCCCTTCGTGTCGATCGCGGGCTTCGCGAGCAGCACGCGCTGCCCCCGCTCCTCGTAGTTGTAGGCGGCCTGCAGCAGCCCGGTGCTCTTGCCGCTGTTCATCGCGCCGTAGCGGAAGTAGAGCTTCGCCACTACGCGAGGAACCCGTCCTCGGCGGCCCGGCGGATGAGGTCGGACTTCTTCGACGCGGGACGTCCGACCTTGCTGTACTTCTCGCGGACGCGACGCAGGTAGGTCTTGGCCGTCTCGTACTGCACGTTCATCTGCGCCGCGACCTCGTTCGTCGAGTACCCGGACACGTAGAGCCGCAGGGCTTCCTCTTCGCCGTGGCTGAGCTTCGGCCGCTGGTGCGCGTTCGCCCCGGTCGGCAGCGGACGCCAGTCCCGCTGCGCCGGCGTCTCGCGCGCGACGCCCATGATCTCGCGGGCGACGTCCATGACCTCGCGCATGGGCAACGACTTCGACAGGAACGCCGCGGCCCCGGCGGCGAGCGCCCGGTCCCGCGACTCGCGACTGTCGACGCTGGAGAGCACGATGACCTTCGCACCCGCGGCCCGACAGGTGCGCACCCGCGCCTCGATCGACACCGGCTCCTTGAGCTGGAAGTCGAGGAAGACGAGGTCCGTGGGGAAGCTGTCGCTGTGCACCATCTCGAGCCACGTGTGCGCGGTGAGCGCGAGGTCGAAGTCGAACGCGTTGACGGCGATCCAGCTGGACAGGCTGTCGAGGAGGACCTCGTGGTCGTCGAGGATGGCCAGCCGCACGCGCCGGGTTCCCGGGGTCGGCAGGGCCGGCACACCCTCCGTGAGCCGGTTCGGGTCAGTGCTGGTCATAGGAGAACCTTAGTGCGAGGGCGGACGGTCGGACCGCGACGTCCAGGTCGGGGAACGTCACGCGCAGGACGGCGAAGTAGGGGTCGAAGGTGCGGTGGATGCCGACGTCGGAGTCCGCGACCGCCAGGTCGATCGTGGTCACCACGCGACCGGTGCCGGTCGGCCGGGCCGTCACCCGCAGGCCCGCCGGGTCGACCGTGGAGGCGCGGAGCGCGGCGCGCAGGAACGTGCGGACGACGGTGCGCTGGTCCACGTCGAGCGTCGCGAGCAGACCGTCCGGGTCGTCGATGCCGGTGACGGCCCCGCCCTCGACGGTCACGGCGTGCTCGAACCAGGTCCGGTCCGCGTCGGCCACCATGGAGCGACGGATGCCGTCCGCGATGGCTCGCGCCCGGGCACGGTCGGCGTCGGTGACGACCTCGCGCGTGCGGAGCTCGGCGAGGAACGGTGCGACGTCGCGCGTCAGGATCGTCGCGCGGTCCTGCTGCACGCTGGCGGCGATGCCGTCCCGTTCGGCGCGCTCGACGGAGTAGGAGCCGGCGCGGATCTGCACCCGCTCCGCCAGCCCCGCGAAGGTCCACGCGAAGACCGCGGACGCTCCCGTCAGCACCAGGGTCGGCGCCGCTGCGAGGAACGCGGCGACGAGCGCGGGCACGTGGTGCGGGTGCGCGACCGCGCCGATCCCCCACACCACACCGTTGACCAGCGCGAGCAGGACCCCGCCCACGGCGAGGTCTGCCCAGGGACGGTACGGCGCCACCATCACGATGCCCATGGCGGTGAGGAGCGACATGAAGTCGTTCATCGCGTTGCGGTCCGGCCCCCACTGTGCGATCACGCTGGTGACCGACGCGACGGCGAGCAGCGCGACGTGCGCGACGAAGGCCCAGCGCGGGAACGGCGCGCGGAACGGGCTCGACGCCGTGATCACGACCGCCGCCGATGCTGCGATGAGCAGCACGGTGAGGGCACTCAGCGTCGGACTGCCGACGACGTCGCGGTCCAGGAGCGACACCAGGGTCGCCCAGACGACGCCAGCGGCGCCGAGGACCACCGCGAGTGGTCGTGACCCCATCGCCCCGAGCGGGTCGTACTGCTGCGCCGTGCGTCCGGCGCGGGCCCGCGCTGCGTCGACGCGGGGACGGCTGCGGGCCCGGGTCGCGCGCGTCACCGCGGCGCTCCGGGCGTCTGGACCGGGACGGGAGCGGTGTGGACCCCGTAGGGCACGGACATCATCACGCTCGTGCCGGACCCCGGCGACGACCAGACCTGCACGTCTCCGCCGACGCGGCCGATGCGTTCGCGCACGGAACCGCGGAGCCCCATCCGGTCCGACCCGGTCTCGCGCTCGTCGAACCCCCGGCCGTCGTCGACGACCATCACCGTGCACGAGGCTCCGTCGTCGAACACGCTGACCTCGGCGGCGTCCGTCCCCGCGTGCTTGCGCACGTTCGCCAGGCACTGTCCGACGGCCCGCACGAGCGCGGTCACCGCCGCGTGGTCGAGTCGGCCGATGACGGACGGGTCCCCGGTGACGGTGACGTCGAGCCCGTGCGCGCGGTGCTCGGCGAGCATCTCGTCGAACGCCTCGACCGCGACACCGGGGGCCTCACGCCGGTCCGTCGCCAGCCACTCGCGTCCGGTGAGCATCGCGACGTCGGCCTCGACCGTCCGGGCCAGGTGCGGGTCCATCGGTCCGTCCGGGGCGAGGGCGATGGCCCCCAGGTGGTTGAGCACGGTGTCGTGCAGGATCGCCGACGCCTCGGCCTCGACGCCGGCGCGGTACGCGGACACGTGCTCCTCGCGGGCCGAGCGCAACAGTTCCGGTTGCACCCGCTCGGAGCGTCCGGTGTTGCGGCTGGTGAACAGGACGAGCGCGACGACGAACGCGAGCGTGACCCACGCGAGCACGAGCGGGTGCGTCTCACCGTCGACCTGCACGGTCGCCACCGTCGTGGCGACGCGCCCGACAACGAAGCCCGCGATCGACCACAGCACCACACGGGCCGGGACCGCGCCGGCACCCCCGACCAGCACCAGCGGGATGACCGCGAGCGAGAGCAGGTACGACACGACCCACTGCACCGGGACCTCGCGTTGCACCACCAGGGCGAACCACCACGAGCAGACGCCGCCGACGACGAGGAACGCGACCGCGGACCGCCACGTGCCGAACTGGACGTGGACACCGATCATGCCGAGCATGGGCAGCAGTGCGAGGACCGCTCCGACGACCAGGACCTGCGGGTCCGCCAACCGGTAGAGCACGAGCGCGACCATCGCGGCGACGAGGGAGCCGACGGCTGCAGCGTGGAAGGCGCGCACCGTCGACCAGGCATTCACGCGCGGGGCGAGGTGCGTGGGGATGCCGAGCACTGGTCGGGTGTCCTTCCGGGTCGTGGACGCCGCCTGCGTGTACCCCGAAAGCGAGGACGCGCAGCGACCCGGTCGATGTTACCGCCACTTGCGGAGGCGTGGTGTCCCCCGAACGCGCACCGACGAGTACTCAGAACAACGTCGGCGCGACCGACCCACCGTTCGTCGGGGCCCGGTGACCGAACGCGGGGTCGGCACGCTTGAGCGGCGAGCGCACCGGGCGTGACTGCTCCTGCCCGACACCGTCCGGCACGCCCGTCGGCCGGACGGTACCGCCCGAGCCCGACCGGACGGGATCACTGAACCCCATGGACCCCGTGGCGGGGTCGACCTTGCCGATGCCGAGCCCGTGCCGTCGCAGCACGGGTCGGACACGCTCCGCGAGCCACCGGCGGTAGTCGGCCGGCGCGTACGTGTTGTCGAGGTACATCGACCGGTACCGCTGGACCAGGTCGGGGTGGTTCCGACCGAGCCACTTGAACCACCACGGCTTGACGCCCGGGCGCAGGTGGAGCGCCGAGTACATCACGCTCGTGGCCCCGGCTGCCGCCGCACGACCGATCGCGTCGTCCAGGTGCGCGTGGGTGTCCGTGATGTACGGCAGCACCGGCATGAGGAACACCGAGCAGTCCAGCCCCGCGTCCCGCACCGCGCGGACGGTGGCGAGTCGCGCCGCCGTCGTCGGTGTCCCCGGCTCCACCGACTGCTGGAGCTCGTCGTCGTACACGGCGATCGACATCGCGACGTCGACCGACACCGACTGCGCCGCTGCGGCGAGGAGCGGGATGTCCCGACGGAGCAGTGTGCCCTTCGTCAGGATGCTGAACGGCGTGCCCGAGTCCGCCAGCGCCCGGATCACCCCCGGCATCAGGCGGTACCGGCCCTCGGCGCGCTGGTACGGGTCGGTGTTCGTGCCGAGGGCCACCGGGTGGCGGTCCCAGCTCGGCCGTGCGAGCTCGCGCCGGAGGACGTCGGCCACGTTCGTCTTCACGACGATCTGCTGGTCGAAGTCCGCGCCGCCGTCGAACTCGAGGTACGTGTGCGTCGGTCGGGCGAAAAAGTACACGCACGCGTGCGAGCACCCCCGGTACGGGTTGATGGTCCACCCGTAGGTGCCACTGCCGTCGGCGCTCGGCACCCGGTTCAGCGCGCTCTTCGCCAGGACTTCGTGGAACGTGACGCCGGCGAACTCCGGCGTCGTCACACTCCGGACGAGACCGCTGTTGGACTCCATCCCCGGCAACGCGTCATCGCGCGTCGCGTCGACCGTCTGCCCGCTCCACCGCATGCGTCCATTCGAACACACGTTCGAACAAGGTGCAACCTCGGGCGTGCAGTCATCAGTGGTGCAGGCCGAGGACCTTCGCCGTGCGCGCAAGCGTCTCGTCCGCCAAGGCAGCGTCGTCGCCGAGCTTCTGCCCGTAGGTCGGGACCATGGTCCGCACGGCCGGCTCCCACCGGTCCCAGCGGTCAGGGAAGCACCGCTGCAGCAGGCTCAGCATGATCGGCACGGCGGTCGACGCCCCCGGGCTCGCCCCGAGCAGCCCCGCGATCGAGCCGTCCGCCGAGGTGATGACCTCTGTCCCGAACTGCAGCACGCCGCCCTTGTCCTTGTCCGGCTTGATCACCTGGACACGCTGGCCCGCGATGATCCGGTGCCAGTTCTCCGGCTGCCCCGCGGGCATGAAGTCCCGCAGGGCCTGGAACTTCGTCTGCTTCGACGCGAGGAGCTGCCCGACGAGGTACCGCACCAGGTCGAAGTTCGAGAAGGCGACGCTGAGCATCGGCCGGAGGTTGTGCGGCCGGATCGACCGGAAGAGGTCGAGCAGGGAACCCTGCTTGAGGAACTTGGGGCTGAACCCCGCGTACGGCCCGAACATGAGCGACGCCTGGCCGTCGACGATACGGGTGTCGAGGTGCGGGACCGACATCGGCGGAGCCCCGACGCTCGCCTTGCCGTAGACCTTGGCGGCGTGCTTCTGCACGACCTCGGGGTCGTCGGTGCGCAGGAACTCACCGGACACCGGGAACCCGCCGTAGCCCTTGATCTCGTCGATGCCCGACTTCTGCAGCAGGTGGAGCGCCCCGCCACCGGCACCGACGAAGACGAACTTCGCGGCGATCCGCTGCGTCGAGCGGCCCACCTCGTTGCGGACGTCGAGCACCCAGCCGTCGGAGACCTTCGACCGCGAGACGTTCGTGACCTGGTGCGACGGCTCGAACTCGACCCCGTCGATCTCGAGCTCGTCGAAGAGCTGACGGGTCAGCGAGCCGAAGTCCACGTCCGAACCGGCGGCCGAGTACGTGGCCGCGATCGGCTGGTCCTTCTTCCGACCGGGGATGAGCGCCGGCGCCCACCGGCGGATCTGCTCGGGGTCGTCCGAGTACTCGAGCCCGGCGAAGAGCGGGTGGTCCTTCATCGCCTCGTACCGCTTGCGCATGTACTCGACGTTGTCCGCGCCCCAGACGAACGAGATGTGCGGGGTGGGGTTGATGAAGTTCGACGGCTCCGGCAGCGCCCCCGTCTCGACGAGGTGCGCCCAGAACTGCCGCGACACCTGGAACTGCTCGTTGACGTTCACCGCCTTCGCGATGTCCACGCGACCGTCGGCGAGCTCCGGCGTGTAGTTCAGCTCACAGAGCGCCGAGTGCCCCGTTCCGGCGTTGTTCCACGGGTTCGAGGACTCCTGCGCCACACTGCCGAGCCGCTCGTACACGCGGATCTTCCAGCTGGGCTCGAGGCGGTGGATGATGGCCCCGAGCGTGGCGCTCATGATGCCACCCCCGACTAGGACGACGTCGATCGGATCCACCTGCTTCACTGCCACCCGACGATCCTACCGGCGACCGCCGACGAGCGGGTGCAGCGTGCTGCTCCCCCACGGTCAGGAGGCGCGGTGCCCGCCGGCACCGCGCCTCCTGACCGTGGGACGGGGTCTCAGACCGTGACGGAGCGACGCGCGAGGATCGTCTCCGCGATCTGCACCGCGTTCAGGGCGGCGCCCTTGCGCAGGTTGTCGTTGCTCACGAAGAGCGCGAGGCCGTGGCCCTCCGGCGCGGACTGGTCGGCGCGGATGCGGCCGACGAACGACGGGTCCTTCCCTGCGGCCTGCAGCGGAGTGGGGACGTCCACCAGCTCCACACCCGGTGCGCTCGCCAGGATCTCCGTCGCCCGCTCGGGCGACAGCGGCTCGGCGAACTCGGCGTTGACCGAGATGGAGTGCCCCGTGAAGACCGGGACGCGGACACAGGTCCCGGCGACCAGCAGGTCCGGCAGCTCGAGGATCTTGCGGCTCTCGTTGCGGAGCTTCTTCTCCTCGTCGGTCTCGCCCAGTCCGTCGTCGACGATGCTGCCCGCGAGCGGGACCACGTCGAAGGCGATGGGACGGACGTACTTGACCGGGTCCGGGAACGTCACGGCGGACCCGTCGTGGGTCAGCGCCGCGGTGTCCTGCTCGAGCGCCGCGCGCGCCTGCCCCAGCAGTTCCTCGACCCCGGCGAGCCCCGAGCCGCTCACGGCCTGGTACGTCGTCGCGACGAGACGGCGCAGCCCGGCCTCGGTGTCGAGCACCTTCAGCACGGGCATGATCGCCATCGTCGTGCAGTTCGGGTTCGCGATGATGCCCTTCGGGGCGTCGTCGATCGCGTGCGGGTTGACCTCGCTCACGACGAGCGGGACCTCGGGGTCCATGCGCCATGCGCTCGAGTTGTCGACGACGACCGCGCCGGCCGCTGCGAAGCGGGGAGCGAGCGCGCGCGACGCGGTCGCGCCGGCCGAGAACAGGGCGATGTCGATGCCGGACGGGTCCGCGGTCTCCGAGTCCTCGACCACGATCTCCTGCCCGCGGAACGGCAGGGTGGTCCCTGCCGACCGGGCGCTCGCGAAGAACCGGACGCGGTCCGCCGGGAACGCGCGCTCCTCCAGCAGACGACGCATCACGGCGCCGACCTGACCGGTGGCGCCGACGACGGCGACGGTGATGGTGCTCATGCTGGTCTCCTGCTCGGTCAGCGGCCGGTGCCGGCGTAGACGACCGCGTCCGTCTCGCCGTCGAGGCCGAACGCCTCGTGGACGACGCGGAGCGCTTCGTTGAGGGTGTCGGCGCGCGTGACGACCGAGATCCGGATCTCCGAGGTGGAGATCATCTCGATGTTGATGGACGCCTCGTGCAGGGCGCGGAACAGCTGCGCCGAGACGCCGGCGTTGGTCCGCATGCCGGCGCCGACCAGTGCGAGCTTGCCGATCTGGTCGTCGTACTGGATGCTCTCGTACCCGATGTCCGCCTTCGCGACCTCGAGCGCCGTGAGGACGCCCTGCCCCTGGTCCTTCGGCAGCGTGAACGAGATGTCCGTGCGCCCGGTGACCGCTTCGGACACGTTCTGCACGATCATGTCGATGTTCGCGCCGGCGCGGGCGACGATCGTGAAGATCTCCGCCGCCTTCCCCGGCTGGTCGGGCACGCCGACCACGGTGATCTTGCCCTCGGAGAGGTCTCCGGCGATGCCGGTGATGATCGGTTCTTCCACGGTTTCCCCCTCTGCAGGGTTGTAGACGATGGTGCCCTCGGCGTTGGAGAACGACGAGCGCACGTGCAGGGTGACGCCGTGCCGACGGGCGTACTCGACGGCACGGATGTACAGGACCTTGGCGCCCGAGGCGGCGAGCTCGAGCATCTCCTCGCTGGTGATGCGGTCGACCTTGCGCGCCTTCGGCACGACCCGGGGGTCGGCGGTGAAGATGCCGTCGACGTCGGTGTAGATCTCGCAGACGTCCGCGTCGAGCGCGGCTGCCAGGGCGACGGCGGTCGTGTCCGACCCACCCCGTCCGAGCGTCGTGATCTCACCGGTGGTGCGGTTGAACCCCTGGAAGCCGGCGACGATCGCGACGTGCCCGGCGTCGAGCGCCTCACGCACGCGCTTCGGGGTCACGTCGACGATGCGCGCCTTGCCGTGCTGTGCGTCGGTGAGCATGCCCGCCTGGCTGCCCGTGTACGACGATGCCTCGACCCCCAGGCTCTTGATCGCCATGGCCAACAGCGCCATCGAGATGCGCTCCCCCGCCGTGAGGAGCATGTCCAGCTCGCGCCCGGCCGGGATCGGCGTGACGGAGTGCGCCAGGTCGACGAGCTCGTCGGTCGTGTCGCCCATCGCCGACACCGCGACGACGACGTCGTTGCCGGCCTTCTTGGTCTCCACGATCCGCTTCGCCACGCGCTTGATGCTCTCGGCGTCCGCGACGGACGATCCACCGAACTTCTGCACGATCAGGGCCACGGGCGACAACTCCTGGGAACGGGACGACCGCGAGGGTGACGCGGTCCGACAATCGTAGTCACTGTTTCGTGCATGTTGCGTCGGAGCGGGCCACGACGCAACGATCCTGCGCGGCGCTAGCCACCGACGAGCCGACGCCCCTCGAACGCACGGCCGAGCGTGACCTCGTCCGCGTACTCCAGGTCACCACCGACGGGCAGCCCCGAGGCGAGACGCGTGGTGCGGAGCCCCATCGGCACGAGCAGCCGGCTGAGGTAGGTCGCGGTCGCCTCGCCCTCGAGGTTCGGGTCGGTGGCGATGATGACCTCGTCCACGGTGCCGTCCGCGAGACGCGTCATGAGCTGCTGGATCCGGAGGTCGTCGGGGCCGACACCGTCGATCGGGCTGATGGCCCCACCGAGCACGTGGTACAGCCCACGGAACTCGCGGGTGCGCTCGATCGCCGCCACGTCCTTGGCCTCCTCCACCACGCAGATCACGGTCGGGGAGCGCCGCGGGTCACGGCAGATGCTGCACCGCTCCGACTCGGTGACGTTGCCGCAGACCTCGCAGAACCGGACCTTCTCCTTCACCTCGGCGAGGAGCTCGGACAGCCGGGTCGGGTCGAACGACTCGGTCTGCAGGATGTGGAACGCGATGCGCTGCGCCGACTTGGGGCCGATGCCGGGCAACCGACCGAACTCGTCGATCAGGTCCTGGACGATGCCGTCGTACATCAGGCGCCTTCCTCGTGCAGGGACGTCTCCTCGATGAACTGCGCGCCGAGGATCTCACGCACCACCGCTTCGCCGTACCGGCCGGAGACCGCGGTCCGCCGGACCTGCGGCGCAGGAGCGGGCGGAGCCGATCGTTGGGCCGGGGGTGTCGGCTGGGTCGCCGGGGCGGACGGTGTCGCAGCGGCGGTCGGCGCCTGCTGCGGTCGGCCGTACCCGGGGTCGGGGAACGGAGCGGCGTCGCCGTAGGGGTCGTCGTCGAGCGGGTAGTCGTCCACCGGGACGTCCGGACCGGAGCCACCTGCGGGAGCCTGGCTGGCGGGGACGGGGGTCTGCACGGCGCGCGTGGGAGCGGGTGCGGTGGACGCGGAGGCCTGCTGCCGGGTCTCGTCCGCGGTTGCTCCGGCGCCGGCCTGGGTCCCTGCCGCGGTCGGGGTCCCCGACGGGTCGGACGGCTCTGCGGCGCGGGGTGCATCGGCGACGGGGGCGGACCCGAACGGTGCGGCCCAGGCGGGCTCCGCGTGTTCGGGCACGACGTCGGCGGTCGGGTCGGACGCGGGGATCGTGGCGACGGCCCAGTCGGTCACCGGTGTCGACGGTTCGGGCGAGGTCCGCTGCCCGGAGGCGGGTCCCTCGGGCGCGGCGGGCGCCTGCTGCGCAGACGAGCCGGTCGGCGCCTGCTGCCCGGGTGCCTGCCGCACGGGTGTCTGCTGCACGGGTGCCTGCCGCACGGGTGTCTGCTGCGCGGACGCCTCCGGCCGTGCGGGTGCCGGGGCCGTTGCGCGCTCCGAGGTCTGCTCCTGCACACCCGGACGCTGCGGCGTCCCGGACGTCCGCGGGTCGACGGACTGCCGACGTTCGCCGGACTGGGCCTGTCCCGGTCCCGCGGGCCGCGACCCGCCGGGTGCACCGCCCGGGGCACCCGGCCCGCGAGCCACGAACTTCACGCGCAGCCCCAGGACGTCGAGGATCGCCGTCCGCAGGAGCTCGCTCACGCTGGTCGACGGATCGGACATCTCCTTGAACGACGCCACGTCCTGCTGGCTCGGGAACGTCAGGGTGAGGACGTCGTCACGCAGTGCCGTGACCTGGGCCGTGACGACCACCGACCACGCCGACCGCTTGGCACGCTGGACGTGCTCGACGACCTGCGGCCACGCGTCACGCATCTGCTGGAACCCGACCGACCCGACCGGGCGCACCACGGGCTCGTCGCCGACGGCGGTGCCCTGGCCGGTCGACGAGGGACTGACGGGCGGAGCGGCGGGCGCCTCGGCGTCGGCACGCTCGGGACGGCGGGGTCCCCCGGCAGCGGCGGGAGTCGGGGCCCCGGACGAGGTCGCCGGACCGGAAGGGGCCTCCGGCGCGCTCGGCACGGCCGCAGCCCAGGACGCCGCGGCGTCACGCGCCACGGCACCGGCGTCCGCGGGCGACACCGATGCCACAGCGTCCACGTCGGAGGTGTCCGACTGCTCGCCGTCCGACGGACGGTCGTCCGCCGGGGCAGCGGCCGTCGACGTCCGAGGAGCGGTCGCGGCGGTGCTCTCGCCGGCCGACCTGGTCGACGTGGTCGGCGCGGGCGTGCTGGACGCGGAGGTGTCGTGGGCGGACGTGCGCGGTTCCGGTCCCGGAGCACCGGGGGTCGGTGCACCGGAGGCCGCCTGGTGACCACCTGCGTCCCCCACGCCGATCCTGCGCTCGAGCCGTTCGACGCGGGCCAGCGCGCCGCGCTGCGTGTCGTCCGACTCCGGAACGAGCATCCGTGCGGTCATCAACTCGAGGTGCAGGCGCGGCGACGTCGCACCGGTCATCTCGGTCAGGGCGCGGTTCGCGATGTCGGCCGCGCGGGACAGCCCGGTCGCGCCGAACACCCCGGCCTGCCGGGTCATGGTGTCGAGTTCCTCCGGCGAGACCCCGCGCAGCACGGCGGCGGCGCTCTCGTTGGTGGCCGCGACGACGATGAGGTCCCGGAGCCGCTCGAGCAGGTCCTCGACGAACCGCCGCGGGTCCTGCCCCGTCTGCACGACACGGTCGATCGCGGCGAACGCCGAGGCCGGGTCGGCGACCGCCAGCGCGTCGACGACGTCGTCCAGCAGCGCCGCGTCCGTGTACCCGAGCAGGGCGACCGCACGCTCGTAGGCGATGGCACCGTCCTCGCTGCCCGCGATCAGCTGGTCGAGCAGGGACAGCGTGTCCCGGACGGAGCCGCCGCCCGCGCGGACGACGAGCGGCAGGACCCCGGGCGCCACCGACACGGACTCCTGCTGGCAGAGCTGCTCGACGTACTCGAGCATCGACGCTGGCGGCACGAGCCGGAACGGGTAGTGGTGGGTGCGCGACCGGATGGTGCCGATGACCTTCTCGGGCTCGGTCGTCGCGAAGATGAACTTGACGTGCTCGGGCGGTTCCTCGACCAGCTTGAGCAGGGCGTTGAAGCCCTGGGGCGTCACCATGTGCGCCTCGTCGAGGATGAAGATCTTGTAGCGGTCGCGCGCCGGGGCGAAGACGGCCCGGTCCCGCAGGTCGCGCGCGTCGTCGACACCGTTGTGACTCGCGGCGTCGATCTCGATGACGTCCAGCGATCCGCCACCGTTGCGAGCGAGCTCGACACAGCTCGGGCACACACCGCAGGGGGTGTCCGTCGGCCCCTCGGCGCAGTTGAGGCACCGCGCCAGGATCCGTGCGGACGTCGTCTTGCCACACCCGCGCGGACCGCTGAACAGGTAGGCGTGGTTCACCCGGTTCGTCCGCAGCGCCGTGCGCAGCGGGTCGGTGACCTGGGACTGCCCGATCAGCTCGGCAAAGTTCTCGGGCCGGTAACGGCGATACAGGGCGGTGACCACGCGACCAAGGGTAGTCGGCACGACCGACACCGCGAGCCGTCCGTCCACAGGCCCGGGATGCGACGCGATCGCGCCGCGGAACCCGGGTCGGGAACGAAGAAGACTCCTCACGCACCCGCCAGAGCCCGGTTACCCTTGCTGCGTTTCCGCCCTGGGGGAGTTGGCCTGGATGGCGTCACGTGAGGAGCCGCCGAGAAGTCTACCGGACGAACGGAGCAGGATCGGACACATGAAGATCGCCATCGCCGGAGGACACGGTCAGATCGCTCTCCTCCTCGCCCGACTCATCACCGACTCCGGACACGACGCCGTCGCGATCGTGCGCAACCCGGCACACGTCCCGGACGTCGAACAGCAGGGTGCGACGGCGCTCGTCGCCGACCTCGAGCAGCTGGGCGACGACGAACTGGCACTGCGCCTCCGCGGGGTGGACGCGGTCGTGTTCGCCGCCGGCGCCGGGCCGGGCAGCGGCGCGGAGCGCAAGTTGACGGTCGACCGGGACGCGGCGATCCTGCTCGCCGACGCCGCCGAGCGGATCGGTGTCCAGCGCTACGTGATGATCTCGGCGATGGCGGCGGACACGTACGACCCGGACCGCGCGGTCGTCCCGGCGCCGGACGACGACGCGGTGTTCCAGGTGTACCTCCGCGCGAAGGCGGAGGCGGACGCGAACCTGCGGGCCCGCAGCCTGCGCTGGACGATCATCCGGCCGGGGGCGCTGCTCGACACGCCCCCGCAGGGCACCGTCGACGTGGGCCGCACGGTGCCGCGCGGGTCGATCCCGCGGGCGGACGTCGCGGCGCTCGTCCTGCACGCGCTGCTCGACGACACCGCCGTCGGCGTGCAGTTCGAGGTGACGAGTGGCGACACGCCGATCCCGGCGGCCCTCGCCGCGCTCAGCTGACGCCCGGACGGGATCGAACCGCGGAACCGACGTCGAACCGGCCGCGACGGCTGGTTCGACGTCGGCTGCGTGGTTCGGCGCCGGAACGGACCCGGCACGGCGCAGCGTGCGCCAGGGGTCCCGCGCACCCGCGCGGGACCCCTGGCTCGCTGCCCCGCGTCAGAGCGCGACCGCGGCCGACTGGCGCGCGATCTCGAGCTCTTCGTTCGTCGGGATGACCAGGACCGCGACGCGCGACGCGTCCGTCGAGATGAGCCGTGCCGCTCGCGAGGCGAGCTCGTTGCGGTCCGGGTCGATCTCGATCCCCAGGTGTTCGAGTCCCGCGAGCACACGACGGCGCAACAACGCGTTGTTCTCCCCCACGCCGGCCGTGAACACGACGGCGTCCAGTCCGCCGAGCTGCGCGGTGTAGGCGCCGACGTACCGCCGGATGCGGTGCCGGTAGACGGCGAGCGCGGCCTCGGCGACCTCGTCACCCTTGGATGCCGCGTCCTGCACGTCGCGCATGTCCCCGTTGCCGGTGAGGCCGAGCAGCCCGGACCGCTTGTTCAGGATCGTGTCGAGCTCGTCGAAGTCGAGCCCGGCCTCGCGGTGCAGGTGGATGAGGACGGCGGGGTCGAGGTCACCGGACCGGGTCCCCATGACCAGCCCTTCGAGCGGGGTGAGCCCCATCGACGTCTCGATCGAACGACCGCCGTCGATCGCGGCCGCCGACGCTCCGTTGCCCAGGTGCAGCACGATCGTCTTGAGCTCCGCGAGCGGCCGGTCGAGGAACACCGCGGCCTGCTCGGACACGTACTTGTGGCTCGTCCCGTGCATGCCGTAGCGCCTGATCTGGTACTGCTCGGCGAGGTCCGCGGGGATCGCGTACGTGTACGCGTGCGGCGGCATCGTCTGGTGGAACGCGGTGTCGAAGACGGCCACGTGCGGGACGTCCGAGAACACCTGCTTCGCCGCGCGGATCCCCTCGAGGTTGGCGGGGTTGTGGAGCGGCGCGAGACTGTTGAGGGCCTCGATCTGCTGTTCGACCTCGTCGGTGACGACCGTCGCCGCGTCGAAGGTGGTGCCACCGTGCACGACACGGTGCCCGACCACCGCCGGGGGGTGCTCGTCGAACGACGGACCGACCTTCGCGAACGCGTCGATCATCGCCTGGAAGCCGGCCGCGTGGTCCGGCACCGTGGCCGCGTCGTTCGACGAGGACTCCCCCGTCACCGCGTTCGTGTGCTTCCAGGCACCGGCGGACTCGCCGATCCGCTCGACGAGACCCGATGCGAGCGTGCGCTCGTCCTCGAGCTCGATGAGCTGGTACTTGAACGAACTCGATCCCGAGTTCACGACGAGGGCTGCGGTCACTGGTGTCACTTCCTGTGCTCTGGTGGGCCGGACGGGAGGCGCGGGTGCGGCCGGTCGCTCAGCTCGCGCTGGTGGCCGTGCCGGCCTGGATCGCGGTGATCGCGACCGTGTTCACGATGTCACTGACGAGCGCGCCGCGCGACAGGTCGTTGATGGGCTTGCGCAGGCCCTGCAGGACGGGGCCGATCGCCACGGCGCCGGCGGAGCGCTGCACCGCCTTGTAGGTGTTGTTGCCCGTGTTGAGGTCGGGGAACACGAAGACGGTGGCCTTCCCGGCGACGGGTGAGTCCGGCATCTTCGTGCTCGCAACGGTCGGGTCGGCAGCGGCGTCGTACTGGATGGGGCCCTCGACGAGCAGGTCCGGGCGACGCTCACGGACGAACGCGGTGCCCGCGCGGACCTTGTCGACGTCCGCCCCGGAACCGCTGTCCCCGGTCGAGTAGCTGAGCATCGCGACCCTCGGTTCGATGCCGAACTGGGTGGCGGTCTCGGCGGACGAGATCGCGATGTCGGCGAGCTGTTCGCTCGTCGGGTCGGGGATGACCGCGCAGTCGCCGTAGACCAGGACCCGGTCCGCGAGCGCCATCAGGAAGACGCTCGAGACGATGGACGTGTCCGGCCGGGTCTTGATGATCTCGAAGGAGGGCCGGATGGTGTGCGCGGTCGTGTGCTTGGCACCCGACACCATGCCGTCCGCGAGCCCGAGCTGGACCATGAGCGTGCCGAAGTACGAGACGTCGGTCACGGTGTCGCGAGCGAGCTCGATGGACATGCCCTTGTGCGCGCGCAGTCGCGTGTACTCCTCGGCGAAGCGCTCGCGCAGCTCCGGGTCGAAGGGGCTGAGCAGCTGCGCCTGGTCGAGGTCGAGCCCGAGCTCGGTGGCCCGCGCGCGGATCGACGCCGGGTCACCGAGGATCGTGATGGCGCAGACCTGGCGCGCGAGCAGGGTCGAAGCCGCGCGGAGGATGCGGTCGTCGTCGCCCTCCGGCAGGACGATGTGCTTGCCGTACCCCCGAGCCCGGTCCAGCAGGCCGTGCTCGAACATGAGCGGGGTGACGACGCCGGACGGGGTGACCTGCAGACGGTCTCGGAGTTCGTCGGCGTCGACGTGCTGTTCGAACAGGGCGAGCGCGAGGTCGGCCTTGCGCGGCGAGTCGGCGGCGAGCCGTCCGCGTGTCTGGGTGATGCGGAGCGCCGTGTCGTACGTGCCGAGGTCGTTGCGGGCGATCGGGAGCGAGCTCGAGAGCCCCTCGAGCAGGCGGGAGATCTGCGGGGCGGTCTCGAAGCCGCCGTTGAGGATCACGCCGGCGAGGCTCGGGAACGTCTCGGACTGGTTGGCGAGGAGGGTGGCGATGAGGACGTCGCTGCGGTCGCCCGGCACGACCACGATCCCGCCCTCGATCAGACGCGGCAGCACGTTCTCCATGCTCATGCCGGCGACCACCGTGCCGAGCGCTTCACGGTCCAGCAGGGCCTCGTCGCCGCGGACGAGCGTCGCGTCGGTCGCGTGCAGCAGCGCCCGGACGGTCGGAGCGACGAGCACCGGGTCCTCCGGGATCGCCCAGACGGGCACGCCCGGGTGGTCGTCGTGCACGGCGCCGCTGACGCTGGCCACGATGGCGTCGAGCGCGGCCGGGTCGGCCCGGTTCACCACGACGCCGAGCAGCTGCGCGTGTGCCGCACGGAGCTCGCTCGTGGTGACGTCGGCGACCTGCGCCATGCCCTCGGGCGTCCGTGCGCCGCGGTCCGCGGAGTCCCGCCCCCCGAGCACGAGGAGCACCGGCGCGCCGAGGTTCGTGGCGACCTTGGCGTTGAAGGAGAGCTCGGTCGGGCTGCCGACGTCCGTGTAGTCCGAGCCGAGGACCACGACCGCGTCGCACTGACGCTCGACCTGCGCGAACCGGGCCACGATGGTCCCGAGCGCGGCGTCCGGGTCGGCGTGCACATCGTCGTAGGTCACGCCGACGGCGTCGTCGTAGGAGATCCCGACCGCGGTGTGCTGCAGCAGCAGCTCGAGCACGTAGTCCGGTTCGTCGACCGAGCGCGCGACCGGCCGGAACACGCCCACCCGTCCGACGGTGCGGGCCAGGGTCTCGAGGACACCGAGGGCCACGGTGCTCTTGCCGGTGTGGCCCTCTGCGGACGTGATGTAGATGCGGGTCGACACGGTCCCAGCGTATCCCCCGAGTTTGTAAGGACATAAGGGGGAACTCTCATCTGTGCATGCGGGTGGTCATCCACACCCTCCAGGACCTGTACCATGGGGTGTCGTCATCGCGAGATGACACCTGGAGGATTCGCCTAGTGGCCTATGGCGCACGCTTGGAAAGCGTGTTGGGTGCAAGCCCTCAGGGGTTCGAATCCCCTATCCTCCGCAGCACCGACGAGAGCGCGTGACCCACGGGTCTCGCGCTCTCGTCGTCGTGGGGCACGGTCCGTGGGCGCCGGTCCCCCACCCGGCGGACCGGTCCGCACCCCGTCTGCCACCCAGGCGCCGGGACACGCCGTCATCGGGTGGAACGCACTGTCTCCTGGGCCGCCTCTTCCCCTATGCTGACCGGGCGGCGCACCCCGGGACGGGTGACCGTGGTGCAACGAGCGGCAGGGGCGTCGCTCCCGGACGGGACCCGAAGACCGCGCCGGAGCACCCCAGGGGCGAGGAGACCTGTCATGGGGGACGTGACGGTGCCGGTGACGACACGGTCCGGAGCCGTGCCCTTCGACCTCGTGGTGCGTCCCCGGCGCTCCCTCGTGCGCTCGACGCTGCTGAGCGTCGTCTTCTCCGCCGTCCCCCTGGCCGTGGCGTTGGTGTGGGTCTCGGTCCCACTGCGCCTGTGGACCCTGCTCGCGAGCATCGTGGTCGTCCTGGCGGTCGTCGTCGGCATCGTCTTCGTCCGTCTGGGCACCGCGTACGTGGGGGTCGACGCGCTCGGCGTCACGCTCCGCGGTGTCCTCGCGCCCAACCGCCGGGTCACGCGGGACCGGATCGCGAAGCTCGTGCTGGCGACGACGTACTGCAGTGCCGTCGATCGGTCGAGCCGAGAGCTCGTGGCGCTCGACGAGCGGGGGCGGCACGCGTTCCGCATGCGCGCCGACGTGTGGGGGGACGCGGGGCTCGACCAGGTCGTCGAAGCCCTCGGCGTGCAGGTGAGTGAGGACCCGAGGCCCGTCTCCGCCCGGGCGTTCGCGAAGCAGCACCCGACGAGCCGCTCGTGGTACGAGCAGCGTGGGACCTACCTCGTCGTGGGCATCGTCGCTGCCGTGGCGCTGACCGTGCTGGTGCTCTCGCAGACCGTCGACCTCATCGGCGGCTGACCGGGCGGCTGCTCCGGCGCTCGACGACGCCGCCGAGCCACTCGACGACGCAGCCCGGGCCGCTCACCGACGCCGCCGCAGGGTCGAGAAGATCCCCTGCACGACCTCCTTCGCGATCGTCCGGCCCAGCCCGGAGCCGAGCAGGTCGCCCAGCGGGTCCCCCGCTGAGCGCGTCGTCGGCCGCCGGGCGCGCGATCGCCCCGTCCGTCGCGACTCGGCCGCGCGCTCGGCGCGCTCGAACTCGCGCTGCGCCCGCTCGTACTCCTCCTGTGCTGCCGCGCGGTCCCGTGCGTCCTGCTTCGCCTGCGCGGCCTCGGCCTTCGCCTGGGCAGCCGCCGCTCGGGCCGCCTCCTCCTCCGCCTCCGCGGCGGCGATGGCGGCAGCCTCCTCGGCGGCAGCCGCCGCCGCATCGGCAGCAGCGGCCTCCAGCCGCCGGGCGAGGATCTCGTGCGCGGAGTCGGGGTCGACGCGGGTGCCGTAGGTGGCGAGGAGCGGCGACGCCCCGACCCGCGCCTCCATCTCGTCGGCGGGCATGGGGTCCATGGACCCCTCGGGGGCGCGGAGGCGCGTCCACGCCACCGGGGTCGGCGCACCCCGCTCGTTCATGACGGTGACGACCGCCTCGCCGGTGGCGAGCGAGGTCAGGACCGCTCCGAGGTCGTAGTCGCTCGTCGGGTACGTCGAGACCGTGGCGCGCAGGGCCTTCGCATCGTCGGGCGTGTGTGCGCGCAACTGGTGCTGGATGCGGGAGCCCAGCTGCGCCAGGACGTCGTTCGGCACGTCCTTCGGGGTCTGCGTCACGAAGAAGACGCCGACGCCCTTCGAGCGGATCAGCCGGACGGTGCGGACGATCTGCTCCGTGAAGTCCTTCGACGCACCCGTGAAGAGCAGGTGCGCCTCGTCGAAGAAGAACACGAGCTTCGGCGCGTCCTGGTCGCCGACCTCGGGCAGCTCGTTGAACAGGTCCGCGAGCAACCACATGAGGAAGGTCGAGAAGACCTCCGGCCGGTCCTGCACACCGGGGACCTCGAGCAGGCTGACGATGCCCCTGCCGTCGGGTGCCGTGCGGAGGAACACGTTCGTGTCGATCTCGGGCTCGCCGAAGAACGCGTCCGCGCCCTGGTCGGCGAAGACGGTGAGCTCGCGGAGGATCACCCCGGCGGTCTGCTTGGACAGCCCGCCGATCTCCGCCAGTTCGGCCTTGCCCGTCTCGCCGACCAGGAAGCTCAGGACGCTGCGGAGGTCGGACAGGTCGACGAGCGGGAGCCCCGCCCGTTCCGCGTAGTGGAACACGAGTGCGAGCGACGACTCCTGCGTGTCGTTCAGACCGAGCACCTTGGACAGGAGCAGGGGTCCGAACCCCGAGACGGTCGCGCGGATCGGGACGCCCGTCCCCGTGCCACCCAGCGAGTAGAAGTCGGCCTGGCTGGCGACGCCGCGCCACTCCTGCCCGATGCCGGCGGTGCGGGCGAGCAGCTTGTCGTTCGCCTGCCCGGCGACGGCCATGCCGGACAGGTCGCCCTTGACGTCGGCCGCGAACACGGGGACACCGTTCGCCGCGATCTGCTCGGCGAGGACCTGCAGGGTCCTGGTCTTGCCCGTGCCCGTCGCTCCGGCGACGAGTCCGTGCCGGTTCAGCATCGCGAGCGGGATCCGGACCTGCACGTCGGGCAGCGCCGCGCCGTTGACGAGCGCGCCGAGTTGGAGTGCAGCCCCCTCGACCCGGTAGCCGTCGCGGACCGTGGCGACCGCGTCCGCGTCCAACGGCGCGTCGGCCACGGTGTCCGGCCCGCTCGGCGACACGCTCGTGTCCGCCACCGCGGGCTCGGCGACGGGCGTCAGCGGCGCGTCGCTCCCCGAGGGTTCCGGCGACGAGGCGACCGCCGGCTCGGCATCCGCGCTGAGCGTCGTGCCGTTGCCCGCGCCTCCCTGACCCCGGAGCACCTCGGCGAGCTCCGCGGCCCGAGCCGCAGCCTCGTCCGCGAGACGTCTCGCCTCGTCGGCCGCTGCCTGCGCCGCTGCTGCCGCAGCCCGTGCCCGCTCCACCGCGTCGTCCATGCGGCCAGCCTAGGGACGGCCGGCCCCCGAGGTACGCCGTCTGCCCGGAGGCGTCCCGTCAGTGCGAGAGCGCCGGGACCGTCCGTGGACGCACCACGAACCAGAGCACCAGGACCGCGACGGTGGAGGTCGAGGCCATCACCATCGCCATCGGTGTCGCGGTGGTGATCCCGAGCCAGCCCACGATCGGCGAGATGAGCCCGGCGACGCCGAAGTTCAGGGCGCCGAGCAGCGACGCGGCGGTACCGGCTTCCTTCCCGTGGGCCGCCAGCCCGATCACCTGGACGAGCGGGAAGGAGAAACCACAGGCGGCGATGAAGAACCAGAGCGGTACCAGCACGCCGACCAGGCCGGCGCCGAGCTGGTCCAGGACGATGATCGCCGCGGCGGCGGTGAACAGCGTCGCGGTCGAGCACGCCAGGATCCACTGCGGCCCGACGCGCTGCGCGAGGCGGGACGAGACCTGCACGCCGATGACGACGCCGATCGAGTTGACGGCGAACAGCAGACCGTACTGCTGCGCGTCGAGACCGTAGACCGACTGGAACAGGAACGGTGACGCACTGAGGTACGAGAACAGCCCGCTGAACACCATGGCACCGATGAGCGCGACGCCGACGAAGATGCGGTCGGACAGCAGCGCGCGGTACCGCTGGCCGATGGTGGAGTGCCCGGCGTCGTGACGGCGCGCGGGCGGCAGCGTCTCGACGATGAGCAGCGTCGACGCGACGACCACGGCCGCGCCGTAGCAGGCGAGGAACCAGAACACGCCCCGCCAGCTCACGAACTGCAGCATCTGCGACCCGATGAGCGGCGCGAGGATCGGGGCGAGGCCGTTCACCATCGCCAGTCGGGACAGCATCCGCACCAGGGGCTTGCCGCCGAACAGGTCCCGGACGGTGGCCATCGCGACGACACCCCCCGCAGACGCTCCCATGCCCTGCAGCACGCGGAAGAGCGCGAGCACCTCGACGTTCGGCGCGAGGGCGGCGCCCACGGAGGCCCCGACGTGCACGGTCGTCGCGATGATGAGCGGCAGCCGCCGGCCGACCTTGTCGCTCCACGGACCGACGAGCAACTGCCCGATGGCGAACCCGAGCGTCGTCGCGGTCAGGGTCAGCTGCACCGCCCCCTCGGAGATCCCGAGGTCACGCTCCAGCGACGGGAACGCCGGCAGGTAGAGGTCGATGGTGAACGGCCCGAGCGCTGTCAGCGCACCCAGGACGAACACGTAGACGAGTCGCTGTCCCCGGGTCAGCGCGTCCCCGGGGTGCAGGACGACACGGAGCGAACCGGTGGTGGCGGGCGCGGTCACGGCAGGGTCCTTCGACGGTGAGGGTGGGTGGTGTGGAGTGATCGCGGTGTCGATCGAATCGATTCGGCCGCGGTACCACCTTACCGCCAACCCGACCCCGGACCACGCATGCGGTAGCGTCGGACTGCTCGGCTGCGCCGGGCCGGCCCGGCTGCACGGGCGACGGAGGACCGGAAGGGGTGGTGTCGTGGTCGACGCTCGGATCCTGCACACGACCGCGGCGCTGCGCGAGGCGATCCTGCGGCTCGCCGCCGACCGCCCGGTCTCGGAGATCACGGTCGCGGACGTCACGCGAGCGGCCGGCATCAACCGGGCGACGTTCTACTCGCACGCGGTCTCCCCCGGCTCGCTGCTCGCCGACGTCCTCACCCCGGAACTCGACCGCATCCGGGACGACGACGCCGAGGCCCGCCGAGCCGCGGCCGAGCGTGGCGCCGGGGCCGACGAGCTCGCCGCCATCACGCGCCGGGGCATCAACGCCGTCGTGGAGCACGTCGTCGCGCACCGCGAGATCTACGGCAAGGCCCTGCCCGACCCGAACGACGGCTCGCTGCACCGGCTGCTCGTCGAGCACTTCACGGTGTCGAGCGCGCAGCACATCCGTGAACTCGACGCGTCGCACCGCCCGGACCTGCTCGACGACGTCGCCGCCGGGTTCGTCGCGCAGGGCTTCGTCGGCGCGATCGAGGCCTGGTTGGGCGGACCCCGGCGCTCGCGGAAGGCACTGGTCGAGACGATCACGCTGTCGTTCCCGGCCTGGTGGCACTGATCGGGACCGACACCGGACGGGACCGGCACTGACCGGGACCGACACCGGACGGGACCGGCACTGACCGGGACCGACGCCGAACGGGACCGGCACCGAGCGGGACCGGCACCGAGCGCGCCGTCAGTCCGTGTCGGGTTTCTCGCCCCGCTGCAGGGACCGCACGACGTCGACGGCGTCGTCCACGAACACCTGCTCGTCGTCCGACGACGGCACCGTGTAGTCGGCGGAGACACCGTCCCCGCCCGTCCCGCTCGCCGGCAACGGGTCGTCGAGCGACACCACGACCACGCCGGCATCGTGCGCCGTCTGCAGCTCGCCGGCCAGCCCGCCTGCTTCCGCCGCGCGGACCAGCAGCGCCTTCGCGCCGTCCCGCACCAGCGTCGCGACGGCACGCCGCTGCGACGTCGACTGGTCGGCCCCGTCCGCGACCCGGACCTCGGCGTCGAACCCGGCTTCCGTCAGTCCGTCGCCGAGCGCGTCACCCAGCGCCGCGTCGTCCGCGGTCAGCACGACCCCGATCACGGCGTGCTGGTCGAACCCACCGTCCGAGCTCGTCAGGTCGGTGCTCTGCACGGGGCTCGGTGCGGCCGAGGTCGTCCCCTGGCAGCCGGCCAGCGTCAGGGCCGCGACCACCGCCACGGCGGCGACAGCGGTGCGCACCACGTGGATCCCTCCCTCGTCCGGAGGTGCCACGCTACCCGTTCCCGACGGCTGCCGACGAGGACGCGGGCGCCGGGACCGGACCGAGCCGGCGTACCGACAGCACCGCGATGACCGCGATGGCCGTCATGGCGACGAACACGAGCGGGAACGAGGTCGTCCCCTCCGCCCCGCCGGTCGCCGTGAACACGAGTCCGGTGACGGCCAGCCCGACGACGCTGCCCGCGGCGTCCGCGATCGTCAACGCGGAGCTCGCGAACCCGTCGTCGCCCTCGCCCGAGAACCGGAGCGTGAGCATCGACGTCCGCGGGTACACCGCCCCCATGCCGGCGCCGCCGACGAACCAGCCCACCACGAGCACCCACCACGGAAGGTGCGCCCAGGCCACGGCGAGCGCGGTCGCGAGGCTGACGAGCACGAGCGACAGCCCGACACCGAACGTCCGGGCCGCGGACAACCGGTCCTCGCCGAGGCGTCCGTGCAACCAGCTCGCACCAGCCCAGCTCAGGGCCGCGACCGTCAGGGCCAGGCCCGCCGTGGACGCCGACAGCCCGCGCTGGGCCTGCAGCAGGAAGGGCACGTACGCCTCACCGCCGAAGAACGACGCGGCGACGAGTCCGCGCAGCAGGATCACCGACGGCAGCCCCGGACGCGCGCGGAACGTCCCCGCGGGCAGCAGCGGCCGCAGCGCCGCCCACGCTCCGACGAGCCCCACGACGACCGCGGCGACGCGGATCCACGCGGTCAGGTCCGCCGCGACGTTGAGCAGCAGGATGGCCACCGCCGCCACCACCGACCAGGCGATCCGGGCACGCTGCCACGGCGGTCGGAGTTCCTCCGCCGGTGGGTGCAGGCGACCGAGGGTGGGGACGAGCAGCGTGAACGCCACCACGGCGATCACGAGGGCACCGGCGAAGACCCAGTGCCAGTTCCAGACCTCGGTGACGATGCCCGCGACCGCCGGGCCGACGAGCGCCGGCACCACCCAGGCGGCGGCGAAGCCCGCGAACACGGGGCCGTGGAGCTGCGGTGGGAAGATCCGTGCGACGAGCACGTACAGGACGACGTCGATCGCGCCCGCCCCGAACCCCTCGACCAGGCGGCCGACCAGGAAGACCTCCATCGTGGGCGCGAGCATCACGACGGCGGTCCCCACCGCGAAGAACGCCGCCGAGACCCAGGCGACGACCCGGCCCCCGGCGCGGTCGGTCCAGTTGCCGGCGAGCACCATGCCCGGCACCCCCGCGGCGAGCGGCGCGGCGAACGCCAGGGCGTAGAGCGTCTCGCCGTCGAGGTCGCGGCTGATCTCCGGCATGACCGTCGTCATCGCCAGGTTCTGGAAGGCAGCGACCGCCACGATCGCGACCATGCCCACGGTCGCCGCCGCGTAGCCCCGGGTGAAGATGCCGGTCCGGGTCGCCACGATGCTCACCGGGTCATCGTACGGCTGGCGGGCGACACCGACCCACCACCGTGGGACGGACGGACGGGAGGCACGGTGCGGGCCCGCACCGTGCCTCCCGTCCAGAGGGTGCGCGTCAGCGCGCGATGGCCTGCAGGACGTCGGCGACCAGGTCGCCGGCGTCCTCGATGCCCACCGACAGGCGGACCACGTTCTCCGGCACGGCGAGTTCGGTGCCCTTGACGGAGGCGTGGGTCATCTCGCTCGGGTACCCGATGAGCGACTCCACGCCGCCGAGCGACTCGGCGAGCGCGAACACCTCGGTGGACTCGACGAACCGGCGCGCGGCGGCCGGGCCACCCGTCAGGGCGACGGAGAGCATGCCGCCGAAGCCGCGCATCTGCTTCGCGGCGACCTCGTGGCCCGGGTGGTCGGCGAGACCCGGGTAGTAGACCCGGTCGACGCCGGGTGCGGCGACGAGCGCCTCGGCGACGGCCTGCGCGTTGGCGGAGTGGCGTTCCATCCGCACGGCGAGCGTCTTGATGCCGCGCGTGGTCAGGAACGCGTCGAAGGGCGACGAGATCGCGCCCGCACCGAACTGCAGGAAGCCCACGGCGTCGGCGAGCCCCGGGTCGGCGAGCACCACGGCACCACCGACGACGTCGGAGTGACCGCCGAGGTACTTCGTTGTGGAGTACACCACCGCGTCCGCACCGAGGGACAGCGGCTGCTGCAGGTAGGGAGAGGCGAAGGTGTTGTCCACCACCACGAGCGCGCCGGCCGCGTGCCCGACCTCGGCGAGGAGGGCGATGTCGGCGATCTTCATGAGCGGGTTCGTCGGTGTCTCGACCCAGAGGACGGTCTTGGCGGGCGCATCCTCGAGCGCGGCGCGGACCCGGTCGACGTCGCTCATGTCGACGACGACGAGCTCCACGCCCCAGGGAACGTGCACGCGGTTCACGAGCCGGTGGGTCCCGCCGTAGACGTCGTTCCCCATGACGACGCGCGCGCCCGGCTCGAGGTAGGCGCGGAGCAGGGCGTCCTCGCCCGCCAGACCCGAGGCGAACGAGTACGCCGCCACGCCGCCGTCGAGGTCCGCCAGCAGCGTCTGCAGTCCGTCGCGCGTCGGGTTGCCGCCACGGGAGTACTCGTAGCCGTTCCGCATGTTCCCGACGCCGTCCTGCACGTAGGTCGACGTGACGTGGATCGGCGGGATGACGGCTCCGGTGGAGGCGTCGGGCTCCTGGCCGGCGTGGATCGCGCGGGTGCTGAACTCGGTCATGCTGCTGTGGGTTCCTTACTCGGACAGGTAGGTCAGGAGGTCGTGGCGCGTGAGCACCGTGACGGGCTTGCCGTCGGCGACGACGAGGAGCGCGTCGACGGACTCGAGGGCCCGCCGGGCCGCGGCCACGGGCTCCCCCACGCCGATGAGCGGCAGGGGGTCGCCGACGAAGCCGGACAGCGCGTCGGCCATCTTCGCCGCCCCGGTGAACACCTGCTCGAGCAGGTCCTTCTCGGCCACGGCGCCGACGACCTCGCCGATGACCACCGGAGGTTCGGCGCTGAGGACGGGCATCTGCGAGACGCCGTACTTCGTCATGATGTCGACGACCTCGCGGACGGTGTCGGACGGGTGCGCGTGCACGAGGTCGGGGAGTCGACCGTCCTTGCCCGCGATGAGCGAGCCGACGGTGCGTTCGTCCTCGGTGTCGGCGAAGCCGTAGGAGCGCATCCACCGGTCGTTGAAGATCTTGCCGAGGTACCCGCGTCCGCCGTCGGGCAGGAGCACCACGACCACGTCGTCCTCGGTGAGGTCGCGGGCTGCGCGCAGCGCAGCGACCACGGCCATGCCGCTGGAGCCGCCGACGAGCAGCCCTTCCTCGCGCGCGAGCCGACGCGTCATGGCGAACGAGTCCGCGTCCGACACCGCGATGATCTCGTCCGGGACGCCGGCGTCGTAGGCGTCCGGCCAGAAGTCCTCGCCGACGCCCTCGACCAGGTAGGGACGCCCCGTGCCGCCGGAGTAGACGGAGCCCTCGGGGTCGGCGCCGACGATGCGGACCCGCCCGTCGGAGGCCTCCTTCAGGAAGCGTCCCGTGCCGGAGATCGTGCCGCCCGTGCCGACCCCGGCGACGAAGTGCGTGATGCGCTGCTCGGTGTCGCGCCAGATCTCCGGACCGGTGGTCTCGTAGTGGCTGCGCGGGCCGTTCGGGTTCGCGTACTGGTTCGGCTTGTACGCACCGGGGATCTCGCGCACGAGCCGGTCGGAAACGGAGTAGTAGGACTCGGGGTGCTCGGGCGGCACCGCGGTGGGGGTCACGACGATCTCGGCGCCGTACGCCGTCAGCACGTTGCGCTTGTCCTCGCCGACCTTGTCCGGCAGCACGAAGACGCACCGGTAGCCGCGCTGCTGGGCGACGAGGGCCAGGCCGACGCCGGTGTTGCCGGAGGTCGGCTCCACGATGGTGCCGCCGGGGCGCAGGTCCCCCGACGCCTCGGCGGCGTCGATGATCCTGGTCGCGATGCGGTCCTTCGAGGAGCCGCCGGGGTTGAGGTACTCGACCTTCACGAGGACGGTCGCACGCACCCCCTCGGTGACCCGGTTCAGCTTGACCAGCGGGGTGTCGCCGACGAGGTCGACCACGGAGTTCGCGTAACGCACGTGCCGAGTCTAGGTGGCACCGCCGTCGAGCGGTCAGCGCGTTGCGGCGGGTGCGTTCTGCTGCCGGTGGAGCGTCGCGTACGTCCCGTCGAGCGCGAGGAGTTCGTCGTGCGTGCCCTGCTCCACGATGACGCCGTGGTCGAGCACGAAGATGACGTCCGCGTCGCGGACGGTGGAGAGCCGGTGGGCGATCGAGATCGTCGTCCGTCCCGCCGCGGCGGTGTCCAACGCGTTCTGGACGACGCGTTCGGAGATCGAGTCGAGGGCGCTCGTCGCCTCGTCGAGCACGAGCACCGGCGGGTCCTTGAGCAGGACGCGCGCGATGGCGATGCGCTGCTTCTCGCCCCCGGACAGCCGGTAGCCCCGCTCCCCGACGACGGTGTCGTACCCGTCGGGGAACCCGGCGATCGTGTCGTGGATGTTCGCCGCACGGGCCGCCTGCTCCAGCTCGGCGTCGGTGGCGTCGGGCTTCGCGTAGCGGAGGTTGTCGCCGATCGTGGCGTGGAAGAGGTAGGTCTCCTGGCTGACGATGCCCACGTGTCGCATGAGGTCCTCGTGCACGAGGTCCCGGACGTCCGCTCCCGCGAACCGGACGCTGCCGGCCGAGGCCTCGTACAACCGGGGCACGAGGTACGAGATGGTCGTCTTGCCGGCACCGGACGGCCCGACGAAGGCGGCGAACTGCCCGGGCTGCAGCTCGAACGACACGTCCCGCAGCGTCGGCTTGTCCGGTTCGCCGTCGGGGTAGTGGAAGGTCACGTGCTCGAAGGCGACGTGTCCGACGTGCGACTCGTCCACCGGCTCCGCGTCGGGCGCATCGGTGATGGCGGGGCGCAGGTCCAGGTACTCGAAGATCCGGGCGAACAGCGCACCGGACGTCTGCAGGTCGAGCACCACGCGGAGCAGCCCGACCGTGGGGAACAGGAGCCGTGACTGGACGGTGGTGAACGCCACGATCGTGCCGGCGGTGATCGGGACGCCGCCGGTGATGAGGTACGCCGCCACCACGTAGATGATCGCGGGGATGATCGACAGGAAGATCTGGACGATCGCGAAGAACCACTGACCCGACATCTGCTGGCGGACCTGCAGCCGGATCTGGTTGCGGTTCTCGTCGCCGTAGCGCTGGGTCTCGCTGCGCTGCTGGTTGAAGCTCTTGGCGAGCAGGATGCCGGAGACGCTCAGCGCCTCCTGGGTGATCGCCGTCATGTCGGACAGCGACTCCTGCGTCTGGGCGGCGATGCGCGCACGGACCTGGCCGACCCGACGCTGCGCGATGACCAGGATCGGGAGCAGGACCACCGCCACCAGCGTCATCTGCCAGCTGAGGAGGAGCATCGCGACGACCGCGGCGATGACCGTGACGGTGTTGCCGAGCACCGACGAGATGGTGTTGTTGAGGACGCTCGCGACGCCTCCGACGTCGTTCTGCAGTCGGGACTGGATGACGCCGGTCTTCGTCCGGGTGAAGAACGCCAGCTCCATCCGCTGCAGGTGGGCGAACAGGCGCATGCGCATGGCGCCCATGACCTTGTTGCCGACGGTCGCCGTCAGGTACGTCTGCCACACCCCGACACCGGCGCTGGCGATCCACAGGCCGATCATCCCGGCGACGAGCGCGAAGAGCACGGGGAAGTCGGGCCCGCCGGACGGCGGGAAGAGCCCGCGGTCGAACGCTTGCTGGGTCAGGAGCGGCGGCACGACGGAGATGGCGGCTCCGATGAGCACCAGCACGACGGTCAGGGCGATGGAGGCGCGGTGCGGGGCGAACAGACCGGCGATGCGTCCGAGCAGGTGCGGGATCCTCGGCGCTTCGGCGTTCGCCGCCTTCTGCGCCTCGACGTCGCCGCTCGAGATGCGACCGCCGCGGCCGCCGCCGCGCATCCCGTGCCCCATGCTCATGCGCGCTCCTCACCGGTCCGGGTGCGCCGACGTGCGGCACCGGAAGCAACCGTATCGCCGCGCACCGACGCCGTCCGCCGTGCACGCGGCCCATTTGACCCCGTCCGGGGGCCATGCGACGATCTGACGTCCGCTGTCCCTGCACCGCCCGAGGTTCCATGTCGTCCGCGCCGGCCCGCCCCACGTCCCTCCGACAGCAGCTCGCCCGGCGCAAGCCGATCGAACAGCTGCAGGCCGAGGCCTCCACCGGCGTCGACGGCGAGCCGCTCCGACGCTCGCTCGGCGTCTGGCACCTGACCATGATCAGCGTCGGTGCCACGCTCGGCACCGGCATCCTGGTGGTGCTCGGCACCGCCGTGCCGCTGGCCGGACCGGCGGTGTGGATCTCCTTCGTCGTCGCGGGTGTCGCCGCACTGCTCTCCGCACTGTCGTACGCGGAGATGGCCGGCGCCGTGCCGACGTCGGGGTCGAGCTACTCCTACACCTACGCCACGATGGGCGAGGGGATCGCCTGGGTCTGCGGGTGGTGTCTCGTGCTCGAGTACGCGGTGTCCGTCGCCGCCGTGGCGGTGGGTGCGAGCGAGTACGTCGACGAGACGCTCCGCGTGTTCGGACTGCACCTGCCCGCCGCCGTCGCGGCGCCCCCGGGCGAGGGCGGTCTGGTCAACCTGCCGGCCGCCGTGCTCGTGCTGCTCGCGATGGCGATCCTGCTGCCCGGCGCCCGCGAGAGCGCGTGGGTCAACACGGTCATGGTGGTCGTGAAGATCGCGCTCCTGGTCTTCTTCGTCGTCGTCGCGTTCACCGCCTTCCGGGCGCAGAACTTCGAGCCGCTCGCCCCGATGGGGGCCGCGGGCGTGACGGCCGCGGCGTCCCGGTTGTTCTTCTCCTACATCGGCTTCGACGCGGCGTCCACGGCCGGAGAAGAGGCGAAGAACCCCCGGCGGGACCTCCCCCGCGCCATCATCGGGTCGATCGCGCTCATCACCGCGCTCTACATCCTCGTGGCGATCGCGGCCATCGGCGCGCGCTCGTGGACGTCGTTCTCGGAGTCCGAGGCGTCCCTGGTCCGCATCGTGGTCGACGTCACCGGCCAGCCCCTCGTCGCACTCGTGTTCTCCGTCGGGGCCGTCGTCGCCATCGCCAGCGTCGTGCTCACCGTGCTGTACGGGCAGACGCGCATCCTGCTGACCATGGCCCGCGACGGGCTCGTACCGAAGGTCTTCGGGCGGGTGTCACGGCGCACGGGCACCCCGATCGCGAACACGCTCATCGTGGGACTCGTCGTGACCGTCGTCGCCGCGCTGGTCCCGCTCGGTGAGCTCGCGGACGCGACGAGCATCGGGACGCTCGTGGCGTTCGCCCTGGTGAACGTGTCCGTGATCGTGCTCCGTCGGACCCGGCCCGAGCTCGAGCGGTCGTACCGCGTGCCGCTGTTCCCCGTCGTGCCGATCGCCGGCGCCCTCTGCTGCGTGCTCCTCGCCGTGTTCCTGGGCGTCGGCACCTGGGTGGCCTTCGGCATCTGGATGGTGGCCGGCGCCGCGCTCTACCTGCTCTGGGGCCGCCGCCACAGCACCCTGCGCTGACGCGCGGCGCGGCGCGACGCGACGCGGCGCGGCCGCGTCCGCGTCCGCGGGGTGCGGTTTCGCGCTGAGCGACAGTTCACGGCCTCCGGCGCGCGTGAAGTGTCGCTCAACGCGTGAGAACGCCCACCCCCAGGCTGGGAGGTCCGGACACCTCTCCACAGATCACGCGTCATGCGGACGGTGGCGACCGTCAGTGCGCCACCGTCGCTGCATGCACGAACGCTCGCCTCGTCCCCGCATCCTCCGAGCCCGCCCGCAGGACCCGTCCGCCGCGCGCAGCCTCCACCGCCGCCTGGCTGCGGGCTCGGTCGTCCGCCTGCTGCCCGGCGTCTTCGTCGCCACCGACGAGTGGGAACGCCTCGACAGCGTCGCCCGACACCTCACGCGCGCCCGTGCGATCGCGCCGCGACTGCGCCCCGGCTCGATGTTCTCGCACATCAGCGCGGCGTGTGTACACGGCTGGCCGATCATCGGCGACGTGCCCGAGCGCGTGCACGTCATCGACCCCGCGGTCGCCGTCATCCAGCACCGCGCGGGACTCGTCCGACACCCGTCGTCCCGGACGCCCGTGCTCGACCCACGAACGTTCGAGGGACTTCCGGTCAGCTGCGCCCTCGACACAGCCGTCGCCGTGATCACGTCGGCGGAACCGTCGACCGCGACGGTCGCGGTCGATGCCGCAGTGCGCGCAGGAACCATCACCGTCGACGATCTGCGGGCAGCAGTCCCTGTCCGTCCGGCACGAGGGTCGCTACGAGCCGAGACCGTCCTGGAGGCACTCGACCGACGGCACGAGTCCGCGGGCGAGTCCTTCGCTGCGCTGCGGTTCGTGCAGCTCGGGCTCCCGCCGTGCGAGCCGCAGGTCGAGTTCACCCAGGCGGACGGCACGACCGATCGTGTCGACTTCTGGTTCCCGTCGCTCGGGGTCATCGTCGAGTTCGACGGACGGCAGAAGTACGTCGACCCCTCGATGCTCGCGGGCCGAGACCCTGCGGACGTCCTCTGGGCCGAGAAGCGCCGGGAAGACCGGCTCCGGGCGCTCCCCCGGGTCCGGACCGTCATCCGGGTCACGTGGTGGCACCTCGTGGAGCTGGATCGCCTCCGCGCCTTGTTCCGTGCGCACGGTGTCCGCCTGTGACCAGCGACTTCACGCGCTGAGCGACACCTCACGCGCTCGGCGCCCCGTGAAGTGTCGCTCAGCGCGAAACGTCGCAGCCGCACCGCCCGCCCCCGCGCCCCGGCGCACGACGAAGGCCGCCGCCCCCGGAGGGGCGACGGCCTTCAGACCTGACGGAACGAACTTACGCGAGCTCGATCGTGGCGCCGGCGGCCTCGAGGGCCTCCTTCGCCTTGTCAGCGGTCTCCTTGTTGACGCCCTCGAGGATCTTGGCGTCAGCGGTCTCGACGAGCGCCTTGGCCTCGCCGAGGCCGAGCGACGTGAGGCCACGGACCTCCTTGATGACCTGGATCTTCTTGTCGCCAGCCGACTTGAGGACGACGTCGAACTCGGTCTTCTCCTCAGCGGCCTCGGCCGGGGCGCCACCGGCAGCGGCCGGGGCAGCAGCGGCGACCGGAGCGGCCGCGGTGACCTCGAAGACCTCTTCGAACTTCTTCACGAAGTCCGAGAGCTCGATGAGCGTGAGCTCCTTGAAGGCCTCGATGAGCTCGTCCTGCGAAAGCTTCGCCATGATTTTCTCCTACTACTAGCTAGTACGTGTGGTTGATGAACGCGTGCCTGGTCAGGCCGCGGACTCCTGCTTCTCGCGGAGGGCGTCCACGGTGCGGACGGCCTGCGAGAGGGGTGCCTGGAACAGGTACGCAGCACCGAACAGCGAGGCCTTGAAGGCGCCGGCGAGCTTGCCGAGCAGGACTTCACGGGACTCGAGGTCGGCGAGCTTGTCCACCTCGGTCGCGGTGAGCGGGTTACCGTCGAAGTAACCGCCCTTGACCACGAGCTGAGGGTTCGCCTTGGCGAATGCACGCAGCGACTTCGCGACGGCGACGGTGTCACCGTGGACGAAGGCGAGAGCGGACGGACCGGCGAGCTCGTCGTCGAACGACGTGATGCCGGCGTTGTTCGCCGCGATCTTGGTCAGCGTGTTCTTCACCACGGCGTACGTGGCGTGCTCACGGATGCTGTTGCGGAGCTCCTTGAGCTGCGCAACCGTGAGACCGCGGTACTCGGTGAGCAGAACGGCGTTCGAGCTCTGGAATGCTTCCGTGAGCTCGGCGACCGCAGCTTCCTTGTTCGCCATGGTTCTCCTTGGGGTTTCTTGCCGGCTAGCCCCAGGCACCTCGCCACATGAAAAAAGCTCCGGCGCAGAGGCTCGGAGCTGCTCCCCCGCAAGCGGAAGGAGTGGTTCGGAACACCTGCGCGGGTTGCCTCATGAGTGAGGACCTTCGGTCGCGATGTCCACGCACGTAGCGCGAGCAGCACGACAACCGGCGGTCTTTGGCTTCGAGAACAGTACCAGACTTCCGACGTGCCCGCCAACGGACGGGAGGCGCGGTGCGGGCCCGCACCGCGCCTCCCGTCCGGCACGCATCACGGCAGGCAGGTCAGGCGACCGGCGGGGTCGCGGACCAATCCGCGTCACGGTCCACCGGCAGGTGCACCGTGAAGACGGTGTCACCGGGCACGCTCGCGACGTCGACCGAGCCGCCGTGCGCCTGGACCACCGCGTCCACGATCGCCAGGCCGAGACCCGTCGAGCCGGCGCTCCGCGAGCGCGAGCTGTCCGCTCGGGCGAACCGTTCGAACAGCTTCGGCAGGAACTCCGGGTCGATCCCCTGCCCGGTGTCCCGGACCGTCAGGTCCACCCCGCCGTCGACGCGCGCGATCCCGACGGTGATGCGGGTCCCGTCCGGGGTGTGCGTCCGTGCGTTCGTCACGAGGTTCACGATGACCTGGTGCAACCGCGCCGCGTCACCCGAGATCGTGACGGGCTCGGGCGGCACGTCGACCTCGATGACGTGGTCGGGTGACGCCGCGTGTGCGTCGTTCACGGCGTCGAGCACGAGCCCGGTCAGGTCGACGTCGGCGAACTGGATCTCGCGTCCTTCGTCGAGTCGTGCGAGCAGCAGGAGGTCCTCGACCATGCTCGTCATCCGCTTCGATTCCGACTCGATGCGGCTCATCGCGTAGACGACGTCCTCGGGCAGGTCGGCGCCCATCCTGCGGGTGAGCTCGGCGTAGCCGCGGACGGAGGCGAGGGGCGTGCGGAGTTCGTGCGAGGCGTCGGCGACGAACTGTCGCACCTTCTGCTCGGACCGTTCCCGCGCCTGCATGGCGTTCCCGATGTGGCCGAGCATGCGGTTGAACGCGGTGCCGACCCGTCCGACCTCGGTGCGGGGGTCGGTGTCGGGGACGCGCACGTCGTCCAGGGCGTCACTGCGCTCGAGGGGCATGCGGGCGACGGACGAGGCCGTCTCGGCGACGCGTTCGAGGGGACGGAGTGACCGGCGCACCACCACCGCGGCGACGACGGACCCGGCGACGAGTGCTGCGGCGACGACGAACACCACGACCCAGAGCAGTGACCACACGCTCTGGTACACGGGGTCCATCGGCAGACCGACGACCAGGACCGCGTTGCCGAGGACGGGGTTGTCGACCTGCACGGCGGCGACGCGGTAGTTCCCGAGCGTCCCGCCCAGGTCCATCGTGGCCGGGTCGACGCCGACCTTGACGTCGCCGAGCCGTTCGAGCTGGGTGGTGCTCAGCTGGGCACGCGAGCTGTCGTCCTGCAGCACGATGCCGCCGGCCCCACCGCCCGTGAAGTAGTAGGCCGTCAGGGTGCCCGCTGCCTGGCCGAGCGGCTGGAGCAGGTCCTCGTTCGGGCGCTGGCCACCCGGTGCCTGGTCGCCCTGGCCGAACTTCGTCGAGGCGCGCGACGTGGCCTTCTGCAGCTGCTGGTCGATCGCACCGGTCTGGATCGTCGAGAGCGCGATGATGCTGCCCGCGCCGATCACCGCGCTCACGGCGACGACGAGGGCGACGATGCTCAGGACGAGTCGGCGCCGGAGGGTCACGCGGCGCCCCTCAGGAGGTCGGCTTGATGACGTAGCCCACGCCGCGCACGGTGTGGATCATCGGGGTCTCCCCCGCGTCGATCTTCTTGCGCAGGTAGGAGATGTAGATCTCGACGACCGAGCTCTTGCCACCGAAGTCGTACGACCACACGCGGTCGAGGATCTGTGCCTTGGAGAGCACCCGACGGGGGTTACGCATGAGGAAGCGGAGGAGCTCGAACTCGGTCGCGGTGAGCTCGATCGGGCGACCGGCCCGCGAGACCTCGTACGACTCCTCGTCCAGGACGAGGTCACCGACGACGATGCGGGAGTCGCCGGCCTCGGAGATCGAGATCTGCGACCGGCGGATGAGTCCGCGCAGTCGTGCCACGACCTCCTCCAGCGAGAAGGGCTTCGTGACGTAGTCGTCGCCGCCGGCGGTGAGCCCGGTGACGCGGTCCTCGACGGAGTCCTTCGCGGTCAGGAACAGCACCGGGGTGTCGTCGTTGTTCTGCCGCAGGCGACTGAGCACCTGCAGGCCGTCGAGGTCCGGCATCATGACGTCGAGGACCATCGCGTCCGGCTTCCACTCGCGCGCGGTCGCCAGCGCGTCCTGCCCGCCGTTCGCGCTCTTGACGTCCCAGCCCTCGTAGCGCAGGGCCATGGACAGGAGGTCGGTGAGGCTGGCCTCGTCGTCGACGACGAGGATGCGCAACGGGGTTCCGTCGGCACGCGTGAGGCGCGGGGCTGCTGCAGGCTGGGAGATGGTCACGTCTTCGAGTATCGAGAGATTCCTATGAGCCGTCTGAGACGGACCGAAGCGCACTCTGTGGATCGCCTCTCCATAGCTGCGTCACAGGTGCCCGCGAAGCTCCTCATCGGGTCGCTCCCTACGGTTCCCTCATCTACCACCGAGGAGAACCATGTTCCTGACCTACCTCAGGCGCGAACTCACGAACCGCAAGAAGCAGACGGTGATCATCGCCATCGGCATGGCGCTCGCGATCGCCCTGGTCGTCATCGTGTCGTCCATCGCGAGCGGCGTGCAGACCGCGCAGTCGAGCGTGCTGCAGTCCGTCTACGGCGTCGGCACCGACATCACCGTCACGAAGACCGAGCAGCCCACCGACAGCAGCACGGGCCGCCCGAGCTTCGACTTCGGCAGCCAGTCCGGCGACGACAGCGGCTCGACCGACCTGTCGCAGTCGCGCCTGTCGGTGTCGCGGGGCTCGAGCACGCTCGACGCGTCCGACGTCGACACCGTGACGGGCACCGACGGCGTGAAGGCGGCGACGGGCGTGCTCACGCTCGAGAACACGACCTTCGACGGCCAGGTCCAGAGCGGGACCGACAGCAGCACCGACTCCGGCAGCACCGATTCCGGCAGCACGGACTCCGGTTCGACCCAGCAGGGACCGCCGAGCGGCGGCGGGTTCGGCGGCGGATCGTTCAACGTCGACTCGTTCACCGTGACGGGCATCCCGGTGTCCGGCGACGCCGTCGGCCCCCTCACGAGCACCGAGCTCACCGACGGCCGGACCTTCACCAGCGCCGACTCCGGCAAGGACGTCGTCGTGCTCGACTCGGCCTACGCCGAGAGCGAGGACAAGGCCGTCGGCGACACGATCGACATCGGTGGCACCGACTTCGAGGTCATCGGCGTCGTCGCGTCGACCGGGTCCTCGTCCACGACCGGCTCGAACACGTACATCCCGCTCGACACGGCGCAGACGCTGTCGGACAACGAGGGCAAGGTCACCTCGATCTACGTCTCGGCCACGTCCTCGTCGGACGTCGACACGATCAAGTCCGCCCTGCAGGAGAAGCTCGACGACGCGACCGTCTCCACCGAGTCCGACCTGGCGTCGAGCGTCTCGGGCTCGCTGAGCACGGCGTCGACGCTGATCTCGAACCTCGGCACCTGGCTGTCGATCGTCGTCCTGGCGGCGGCGTTCCTCATCGCGATCCTCTTCACGATCTCCGGCGTCACCAGGCGCACGCGTGAGTTCGGCACCCTCAAGGCGATCGGGTGGTCGAACGGGCGCATCACCCGGCAGGTCGCGGGCGAGTCGCTCGTCCAGGGTCTCATCGGCGGTGTGATCGGTGCGGTCGTCGGCCTCGTCGGGATCCTCGTCGTGAACGTCATCTCCCCGACGATCTCGGCGAGCGCCTCGACCGGGACGAGCGGCGGCCCGGGCGCGGGTGGCGGCATGCCCGGCAGCGCGGCGACCGCGGCAGCCGGCAGCGGTTCGGCCGGCAGCGGTTCGGCCGGCGGCGCTCCGGCCGGGGGCTTCGGCGGTGGTGCGAGCACCGCATCGACGACCGACGTGGTCCTGCACGCCCCGGTCACGGTCGAGGTGGTCCTGCTCGCGATCGGGCTGGCCGTCCTCGGCGGGTTGATCGCCGGTGCCCTCGGCGGCTGGCGCGCGAGCCGACTCCGCCCGGCAGAGGCACTCCGGAGTGTGGCCTGATGCCCGGCCCGACCACCGGCGCCGTGCCGACGACCGACGGCACCGGCGACCCTGCGTCGACCGGCGCCCACGACACCACCAGCGCCAGCACCACCGGCGCGGTCCCCACCGCAGCACCACTCCCGACACCCGTCCCCGACCCGACAGGAGCAACCGTGACCAGCACCGACACCGCGACCGGCCTGGGCGAGGCGGGTCGCGCCTCCGGTCCGATCTACCAGCTGCGGGGCGTGAGCAAGACGTACAAGCAGAAGAACCGCACGGTCACGGCCCTGACCAACGTGGACCTGACGATCCCGCAGGGGCAGCTCGTCGCGATCCAGGGGCCGACCGGCGGCGGCAAGTCGACGCTCCTGCAGATGCTCGGAGCGCTCGACCGGCCGAGCACGGGCACGGTGTTCCTCGGCGACCGGGACGTCGCGAAGCTCGGTGACGGCGCGCTGACGAACGTGCGCGCGACGGAGATCGGGTTCGTGTTCCAGAGCTTCAACCTCATCCCGACGTTGACCGCACTCGAGAACGTCGAGACCGCGTTCGCGGGTTCCCTCGCCAACCGTTCGAAGGCGGAGATCCGCCAGCGGGCGACCACGGCGCTGCAGGAGGTCGGTCTCGGCGAGCGCCTGGACCACCTGCCCGCGGAGCTCTCCGGCGGGCAGCAGCAGCGCGTCGCCATCGCCCGTGCGCTGGTGAAGAACCCGAGCGTCCTGCTCGCGGACGAGCCGACCGGCGCACTGGACGAGGCCACGCGCGACGAGATCATGACCCTCATCGAGAAGCAGTGGAAGGAACGCGGCCTGACCGTCGTGATCGTCACGCACGACTCGTGGGTCGCCAAGCGCGCCGAACGGCGGCTGCACATCAAGCAGGGCCAGGTGCGCGACCTCTAGTCGCGACCGGGTCTGCCGGGAGGCGCGGTGCGGATCCGACCCGCACCGCGCCTCCTGTCCGTGGACCGGCGATCGCGCGCCGGACCGCCGCGCTCCGGCTACCCGCGCACCGGACCGCCGCGCTGCGGCTCCCTGCGCTCCGGACCGCCGCGCTGCGGCTACCCGCGCACCGGGTAGTCGCAGTAGGCGAACCAGGTCGAGTCCGGCGACCACGGCGGGACGTTGACGGTCCCCTGCCCGCCGTCGAGCTCGACGAGCGTCTCCGGCACCGCGGCGATCCGGGCGCCCCGGGCCAGGGCTCCGGGCAGCAGCCGCAGTTCGACACGGTGGTCGGCGGGGTGGCCCTGCACGCCGGGCTCGTACGACAGGTAGAGCAGGTGCGCGCCGTCGGGCGACAGGTGCGGGAACCAGTTCACCCGGTCGTCCGCCGTGATCCGCACCGGCTCCGAACCGTCGAGCCTGAGGGACGCGAGCTGCGCGGTCCCGGGTGTGAACCGCTCGGTGTTGAACAGCACGACCTCGCCGGCGAAGGCGCAGCCGTCGTCGGGGTACGTGTCCCGGGTGAGGAACGTCGTCTCCCCCGACGCGGGGTCGACGAGGGCGACGTCCGTGGTCCACACGCCCTCCTCGCTGCGTTCCCCGACGATCGCGGCGAGTGCGGAGCCGTCGGGGGCGATGCCGTGCAGGTAGTACTTGCGCGTCACCGGGAAGGCGGCGGCGGCGTCGGTGATCCTCGTCGGGGGTCCGTCGTCGCCGAGCGGGACGCGGTAGAGCTCGCCGTCGCGGGCGCTCACCACCACCGACTCCCCCGACGGGTCGAGCACGTGGTCGTTGTTGATCTCGGGGACGCCCGGCATCGCGACCTGGACGAGCGCGGTCTCGTCGAGGACCGTGCCGTCGTCCGGCAGCCGCAGCGTCCAGAGGTCACCGTCGCCGTTGAGCACGAGGGTCTCGGCGTCGAGGACGTTCGGCGCCTCGACGAGCACGGTGCTCGACTCGAACACGAGTCGGCTGGTCCGAGCCCCGACGTCGTGGACCTGCACCCGGCTGGTCTGTCCCGGCAGCAGCTGCCGCCCGCGTGTCTCGCTCATGTCCCCATCCTGCTGGTCGACGGACGCACGCGCTGAGCGACACGTCACGGGCCGTGGGCCGCGTGAGGTGTCGCTCAGTGCGTGGGCTCGGGTCGAGGTCCGACCCGCGTGACCCGGGCCGAGGTCCGACCCGGGTCGAGGTCCGGTTACTTCACCGCACCCGCGGTGAGTCCGGCCACGAACTGCCGCTGCACGATGAGGAACGCGATCACCACGGGGATCGACACCACGAGGGACGCCGCCATGATCTGGTTCCAGTACACGTTCGTCTGCGTCGAGTACTGCTGCAGACCGTTCGCGAGCAGCTGCCCGTCGCCGTTCGTCATGACCGAGGCGAAGAGCACCTCGCCCCACGCCGTCATGAACGAGTAGATGCCGACCGCGACCAGACCCGGACGGGCCGAGGGCAGGATGACGCGGAACAGGGCACCCATCGGACCGGAGCCGTCGACCATCGCGGCCTCGTCGAGTTCGCGCGGGATCGTCTCGAAGTACCCGGAGAGCATCCAGATCGAGAACGGAAGCGTGAACGTCAGGTACGTGATGATCAGGCCGAGCCACGAGCCGACGAGCTGGATGCCGAGCGCGTTGCCGAGGTTCGTGAAGATCAGGAACAGCGGGAGCAGGAACAGCACACCGGGGAACATCTGCGTCGAGAGCACCGCGGTGGTGAAGGTGCTCTTGCCGCGGAAGTTCCAGCGCGAGACCCCGTAGGCGGCGAACGTCGCGATGACCAGCGAGAACAGCGTCGCGACGGTGCAGACGACGAGCGAGTTCACGAAGTACTTCGCCAGCGGCACGGTCGACCACATGTCGATGAACGGCTGGAACGTGATGTTCGTCGGGATCCAGGTGAAGTTGTTCTGCACGTCACCGAGCGGCTTCATCGCCGTGGTGACCATGACGTACAGCGGGACGACCGTGAAGAGCGTCAGCAGGACGATCGTCACGACCTTGAACGACTTGGCGCCGAGTGTCTCACGCACGGACGGACCTCCGGTTGGTCACGGCCAGGTAGATGCCCGTGACGATGAGCAGGAAGATGAGGAGCAGGACGCTCATCGCGGCACCGGAGCCGAAGTTCCAGGTGATGAACGACGCGTTGTAGATGTGGAAGCTGAGCAGGTCGGCTGCCGGCGGCTGGGCGGTCGACCCGAACAGCACGAAGGGCGTGTTGAAGTCGTTGAACGTCCAGAGGAACATCACGAGGACGAGCGTCACGTTCACCGGGCGGACCATGGGGAGCGTGATCGAGCGCCACTGGCGGAACGGCTTCGCGCCGTCGACCGATGCGGCCTCGTACACGTCGTTCGGCACGGACTGCAGACCGGCCATGAGCATGAGGAAGGCGAACGGCCAGGTCTTCCAGATCGCCACGACGACGACCGAGACGAACGCGTTCGACCCGATGAGCCAGAACGGTCCCTGTCCGCCGAACAGCCCGAGCTGGTCGACCAGGACGTGGTTCACCGCGCCCGAGTCACGCTGGAGCATGAACTTCCAGGTGATGATGCCGGCGTACATCGGCAGCGCGTAGGGCACGAGGAACAGCGTGCGGAACAGGCCCTGCCCCTTGAACGGCTTCTGCAGCGCGACCGCCGCCGCCATGCCGAAGGTCCACGAGAACGCCACGACGATGAGCGTGTACCCGCAGGTGATGAGGAACGAGTTGAGGACACCGCGGCCGATCGCCTGGTCGAAGTCGATCGCGACCGAGTAGTTGCGCAGTCCCGCGAAGGGCGC
>Ga0308167_1000232_pt1 | contig 121610 bp, 99 predicted proteins | sample PhyCR1_2_FD_202138 | JGI IMG/M metagenome (GOLD analysis project Ga0308167, IMG submission 202138) | Phyllosphere microbial communities from UC Gill Tract Community Farm, Albany, California, United States - DLSLRC.R1 | ecosystem: Host-associated > Plants > Phyllosphere > Unclassified | place...
GGTGTCGAGGAAGGCATCGTCAAGGGCATGTACCTGCTGGAAGAAGACACCAAGGAAGCGGCCCACCACGTACAACTGATGGGCTCCGGCACCATCCTGCGTGAAGTGCGTGAAGCGGCGAAGATCCTGCGTGAAGAGTTCAACATCGGTGCCGACGTGTGGAGCGTAACCAGCTTCAACGAACTGCGTCGCGACGGCCTGGCCGTAGAACGCCAGAACCGCCTGCACCCTGGCCAAAAGCCTCAGCTAAGCTACGTTGAAGAGTGCCTGAACGGTCGTAAAGGTCCGGTCATTGCGTCTACCGACTACATGAAGTTGTTCGCCGAGCAAATTCGCCAGTGGGTTCCGGTCAAGGAATTCAAAGTGCTGGGCACTGACGGTTTCGGCCGCAGCGACAGCCGCAAAAAACTGCGTCACTTCTTTGAAGTAGACCGTCACTTCGTGGTGTTGGCAGCCCTGGAAGCCTTGGCTGACCGTGGCGATATCGAACCGAAGGTGGTGGCTGAAGCCATCGTCAAGTTCGGCATCAACCCGGAAAAACGCAACCCACTGGACTGCTGAGGAGCATATTTGTGAGCGAACTCATTCGAGTACCTGACATCGGCAGCGGTGACGGCGAAGTCATCGAACTGTTTGTAAAAGTCGGCGATCGTGTCGAAGCGGATCAGAGCATTCTGACCCTGGAATCGGACAAGGCGAGCATGGAAATCCCTGCTCCCAAGGCCGGTATCGTCAAGAGCCTGAAAGTAAAGCTGGGCGACCGCTTGAAAGAAGGCGACGAACTGCTGGAACTGGAAACCGAGGGCGGCGCTGCTGCTCCTGAAGCACCCGCTCCGGCGGCTGCACCTGCCGCGGCTGAAAAGCCTGCCGCAGCTGCCGAGGCCCCTGCGGCCCCGGCGGCGGCTGCACCGGCGCAAGCCACTGTGCAGGACATTCACGTCCCGGATATCGGCTCGTCGGGCAAAGCCAAAATCATCGAAGTGCTGGTCAAGGCAGGCGACACGGTTGAAGCCGACCAGTCGCTGATCACCCTCGAATCCGACAAGGCCAGCATGGAAATTCCATCGCCAGCCGCCGGTGTGGTGGAAAGCATTGCGGTCAAGCTGGATGACGAAGTCGGCACGGGCGACTTCATCCTCAAGCTCAAGGTACAAGGCGCTGCAGCCCCTGCCCCGGCCGCTCCGGCGGCAGCTCCAGCAGCTCCAGCAGCCAAGGAACAGGCACCTGCCGCGGCTCCAGCACCGGCTGCCAAAGCCGAAGCCGCCCCTGCCCCGGCTGCCGCTCCCGCCAAAAGCGGTGCCAAAGTTCACGCCGGCCCTGCCGTGCGTCAACTGGCCCGTGAGTTCGGTGTCGAGCTGAGCGCGGTGAGCCCAAGCGGCCCGCACGGCCGTGTCATCAAGGAAGACGTGCAAGCTCACGTCAAAGCCATGATGCAGAAGGCCAAAGAAGCCCCGGCCGCCGGCGCAACCGGTGGGGCTGGCATTCCGCCAATCCCGGCAGTCGACTTCAGCCGCTTCGGTGAAGTGGAAGAAGTGGCCATGACCCGCCTGATGCAAATCGGCGCGTCGAGCCTGCACCGCAGCTGGCTGAACATCCCGCACGTGACGCAGTTCGACCAGGCTGACATCACCGAGCTGGAATCTTTCCGCGTTGCGCAGAAAGCCGTCGCAGAAAAAGCCGGTGTGAAACTGACTGTACTGCCGTTGCTGCTCAAGGCCTGCGCGCACCTGCTCAAGGAAATGCCGGACTTCAACAGCTCGCTGGCACCTAGCGGCAAAGCGATCATCCGCAAGAAGTACGTGAACATCGGCTTTGCCGTGGACACCCCGGATGGCCTGCTGGTACCGGTGATCAAGAACGTTGATCAGAAGAGCCTGCTGCAACTGGCAGGTGAAGCGGCTGCGCTGGCCGCCAAGGCCCGCGACAAGAAGCTCACCGCAGACGACATGCAAGGCGCTTGCTTCACCATTTCCAGCCTCGGCCACATTGGCGGCACCGGCTTCACGCCGATCGTCAACGCACCGGAAGTGGCGATCCTCGGCGTATCCAAGGCAACCATCCAGCCAGTCTGGGACGGTAAAGCCTTCCAGCCTAAGCTGATGCTGCCGCTGTCGCTGTCCTACGATCACCGTGTGATCAACGGCGCAGCCGCTGCACGCTTCACCCAGCGCCTGAGCCAGTTGCTGGGCGACATCCGCACCATCTTGCTGTAAGCCACACCCCGGCCTTCTTCACCGAAGGCCGGGGCTGTGCACTGTTTTCCGAGCGCCACGCTCGTACCTCAACCCCGCCCAATAAGCGGGGCTTTTTTTTGCCTGAAATGCCACAAACCCTGTAGGAGCAGCCGGTCGACGCTCGATTGCTCGCGATCGTTTGATCTTCTATAGACCGGGCACATGATTGACAGGGGGCTTTTAGATCAAAAACCAGATCAAAAGATCACGAGCAAGCTCGTTCCTACAAACGCTGCCATCCGTAGGATGCGAGATTGCTCGCGATCGTTTGATCTTGATTCTGTAACCAGAAAATTCCCTCACCACACAACAGCCCGGCACTACGAAACCTGCTGATGTTAAGAGGCGAACATCCCCCGGCTCACTTCTACGGTTAACAAAAGGACATCACCCACGCGACAGTGATCGCCAAGAATCAAAAAGGACTTCGATGTGGAAAACCCAACCGTCGGCCCCATTGTGGGCTACACCACCCCAGCGCAAACCCGCATTCTGGTAAGAGGGGCCCCCAGCCATAAAGAAGCTGTTTTCGCCGGTATTCGCCACCGCGAAGCCGGTACTGATGCCTGGTCTGCAGGCGTATTTTCACAGCTCAGCGACCAATACGACCTGTCCGAGGTGCTTGTCCTGGACGGCCTGAGTGCTGACACCCCCTACGAATACCAGGCTGGCTGGTTCACGGCCCCTCACCCCGATGACACCCCGCTGCCCTTCAAACACGGTGCGTTGCAATGGCCCTCGACGGTCTATCGGTTTAAATCCGCCTCCCCCACACGTCACCGCACCCATCGCTATGTGGTGGGCTCATGTCGCTACCTGCGCCTCACGCTGGGTTCTCCTGCCCGACCGGAACAGGGCGACAGGATCTTCGCGGCCATCCAGGCCCTGAATGCCACCACCCCGCTGGACGGCCTGCTGATGGTGGGCGATCAAGTGTATGTCGATGACCTGAATATCGTGGCCCCGGACCGCGATTTCCCGTCCATCAGCTTGAAATACCGCACGGCGTTTTCACAGCCTCACATTCGCAGCCTGATGGCCGGTACGCCGACGTACATGATCCTCGACGACCACGAAATCGAAGATAACTGGCCAGCACGCAAAGGCAGCAACGATCAGGTGCTGTACGACAATGCCATGCGGGCCTATGAGATCTATCAGTCCTGCCACGGCCCGGCCCACACGCTGCTCCCAACCGGTCACGTCAGCCGCAAGGTCAACCACTACTGGTATTCGTTCGCTGATGGTGACACCGACTGGTTTGTGCTGGACTGCCGCACGCAACGCAGCCACACCGACATGCTCGACCACGAGCAAGAAACAGCCTTGCTGTCCTGGCTGACCCGCAGCACGGCGAGCGTCAAACTGATCGTCAGCAGCGTGCTGGTATTTCCTGACCTGCACCGTAACGGCGATGACGGCTGGAAGGCCTACGCCGGGCAGCGCCAGCGGATTCTGGACACGATCCGCACTCGCACCATACGCAATGTGCTGTTTGTGTCTGGCGATATCCACGGCTCCCTGACCTGCCGCCTGAACCACAGCCAGGACCCGGACTGTGTCATCCACAGCATTGTGTCCTCCCCGCTGTGCAATTCAACACTGCTGCCCTACGCCAGCGCTGAGAACCTGAGCCTTGACGTGCCTCTGGCCGCGCCCGATTCAGGCACTTACTGGCCAACGCTCACCAGCAAGGTCGTCAGAGAAGACAATTTCGCCTGCCTGACCGTCGAGAAGGAGCACCTGCATGTCGCGTTTCACAACCGCGATGGCCATGTGCTCGAGGCGGTGACCATTGCCTTGCAATAGCGCCACGCCGATAAACAACAGGTGCAAACGCAATAAATTTTCCGGCCTGTCATGCGCACATGTAGCACTAAGCCGTTATCCTCACTTGTCAGCGCAATGAGCATGATGCAACCTTGCGGCAGACCGCAAAGACAGGGCTCTAGCCCGTGCGTAACCAGCATTTGTGAGCGAGTGTCCCCATGAAAAGCCAACCTGATGCTGCCACGCGCGTGGCAGCCGAGGTCGTCACGCAACTGCCCGTGCCTTCGCGGCTGGGCATGCTGCGTTTCGAACGGCTTAATGAAGCCAGTTGGGCACTGCTCTACCTCGACCCGAACTGTGAACGTCATTTCGGCTTGCCCACATCAGACCTGTGCGCGCTCGTCGGGTCGCCCTACGCCAGCCTGATGGAACCCAAGGCCCGTTATCGCCTGCACGACGCCATTGAGCTTCAATTGCAGGCCAGCGCCCATTACGTGGTGCATTACACATTGCACACCCCGTATGGCGCACTGAACTTGATGGAAGCCGGCGAGGCGTATAAAAAGCACAACCGCCATTTGCTGCGCGGCTACCTGCTGGTACTCGAAGGTTCCCCGTCACGCACGCCGCAAACGCCAGCCACAGAACTTGAAACGCAAAACAGCCGCCTGCACATCGCCCTTGAGCTCAACCAGCGTGCCCAGCAGGAACAGCTTCAGCACCTGGAGCGTGTGCGCGCCCAGCAGGACCTGATTCTGCGCCTGGCCCGTCACCGCTACAGCCAGCACAACTCGTTGCAAGAAGCCGCTGAACTGATCACCCGCAGCGCCTGCGACATTTACCAGATCGACGGTGCCAGCCTGTGGAACCTGGAAGGCAAGCAACTGCTGCCGATTTCGAGGTATCACCGTGAAAGCCAGGCCTACGTAACGCAGAATGTCATCGACGCCAGCGTTTTCCCGGACTACCTCGAAGCCCTGCACAACAGCCGCTCCATTGATGCGCAAAACGCCAACCGCGACCCGCGTACCCGTGAACTGATTGCCAGCCTGAACCCTTTCGACACCAATGCCATGCTCGATGCCAGTATTCGCATTGACGGTCAGGTCGTCGGCGTTCTGTGCCTTGAGCAAACCGGAAAAACCCGGGTGTGGCAGGCCGACGAAATCGCCTTTGCGGGGGAGTTGGCGGACCAATTTGCCCAAGTCATCAACAACCACAACCGGCGCACCGCCACCAACGCCCTGCACCTGTTCCAACGAGCGGTCGAACAAAGCGCCAATGCCTTTTTGCTGGTCAATTGCGACGGTGTGGTGGAGTACGTCAACCCCAGCTTTACGGCGATTACGCAATACAGCTCCGACGAAGTTCAAGGCCATAAACTGTCCGAACTGCCGGCGCTGGAAAACCTCAGCAATTTGCTGTTCGATGCCCACTCAAGCCTGAGCAAGGGCAACAGCTGGCAAGGCGAATTCAAAAGTCGGCGCAAAAACCTGGAACCCTACTGGGGCCAGATGTCGATTTCCAAGGTGTATGGCGACAACCGCGAACTGACGCACTACATCGGCATTTACGAAGACATCACCGACGCCAAACTGGCCCAGCAACGCATTGAACGCCTGGCGTACACAGACAACCTCACCAACCTGGGCAACCGCCCCGCCTTTATCCGCAACCTGGATGAACATTTCTCGCGCTCGCCCACAACACCTGTGTGCCTGCTGCTGGTAGACATCGACAACTTCAAGCGCATCAATGACAGCCTCGGCCACCAGACTGGCGACAAACTGCTGATTAGCCTGGCCCGACGCCTGCGCAACAGCCTGAGCCCCCAAGACAACCTGGCCCGTTTCGCCAGCAATGAGTTTGCCGTTCTGCTCAACGACACTCGCCTCGAAACAGGCCAGAAAATCGCCAGCCAACTGCTCATGACCCTCGACAAGCCGATGTTTGTCGACAACCAATTGATCAGCGTGACTGGCTCGGTGGGCGTTGCCTGCGCCCCGTTGCACGGGCTCGACCCGCAAACCCTGATGCGTAACGCCGGGTTGGCGCTGCACAAGGCCAAAGCCAACGGCAAGCACCAAGTGCATGTGTTTACCGAAGTGCTGAACGCCGAGGCCAGTTACAAGCTGTTTGTTGAAAACAACCTGCGGCGCGCCCTGACGCAAAATGAACTCGATGTGTTCTACCAGCCCAAACTCTGCCTGCGCTCCGGGCGGCTCTTGGGCATGGAAGCCTTGCTACGGTGGAACCACCCCGAAAAAGGCATGATCCGCCCGGACCAGTTCATCAGCGTGGCCGAAGAAACCGGGTTGATCATTCCCATTGGCAAATGGGTTGCCCGCCAGGCCTGCCGCATGAGCAAGCAACTGACCAGCGCGGGGCTGGGCAACCTGCAAGTGGCGATTAACCTGTCACCCAAGCAGTTTTCCGACCCGGACCTGGTGGCCTCAATCGCCAGCATCCTCAAAGAAGAACAGTTGCCCCCTGCACTGCTGGAGCTTGAACTGACAGAAGGCCTGCTGCTGGAAGCCACGGAGGACACCCGACAGCAACTCGATCAGCTCAAGGAGCTGGGCTTGACCCTGGCGATGGATGACTTCGGCACCGGCTACTCTTCGCTCAGTTACTTGAAAAAATTCCCGATCGACATCATCAAAATCGATCGCAGCTTTATCAATGATATTCCCGATAACCAGGACGACATGGAAATCACCTCAGCCGTGATCGCCATGGCCCACAACCTCAAACTGAAAGTGGTTGCCGAAGGCATCGAAACCGCTGCACAGTTGGCCTTCTTGCGTCGTCATCGCTGCGATGTGGGCCAGGGCTACCTGTTCGACCGCCCGATCTGCGGCAGCGAACTGTTCAAAAGGCTTAAACGCTACCCCCGCGGCCCTTTGGGGTCCGACTTCTAATTATCTGACTGAGAGGACTTGAGCCATGGTCTTGCGCTCGGACATTCTGGTGAACAAAAACGTGCTACCGACTAAAGAACAAGCCCTGCCGGGGCGTGAAGCCCACGTACAACTGCCTGAAAAGCATTTCGTCACGAACGAACCCTTGCTGGGCCCGTTTCTGGGCAATGTCGGGTTTGCGATCTTTGGGCTGGGTTGCTTCTGGGGTGCAGAGCGCAAGTTCTGGCAACGTGAAGGCGTGGTCAGCACCGTCGTCGGCTACGCGGGCGGCTTTACGCCGAACCCGACCTATGAAGAAGTCTGCTCGGGCCTGACCGGCCACACCGAAGTGGTGCTGGTGGTCTATGACCAAGACAAAGTCAGCTACAAAGAGCTGTTGACGATGTTCTGGGAACTGCACAACCCAACCCAGGGCATGCGCCAGGGCAACGACATCGGCACTCAGTACCGCTCGGTGATCTACTGCACCACGCCCGAGCAACTGGACGAAGCGCAGGCCAGCAAAGCGGCTTATCAGGCTGAACTGACCAAGGCTGGCCTGGGCGAGATCACCACCGAGATCGACCAGGCCCCCACGGTCTACTTTGCCGAGGCTTATCACCAGCAATACCTGGCGAAAAACCCGCAAGGCTACTGCGGCATCGGCGGCACAGGCGTGACGTGCCCGATCTGACGCCACACCCCTTGTAGGAGCGAGCTTGTCTCGCGATCTTTTGATCTTTAAAAGATCGCGAGCAAGCTCGCTGCTACAGGGTGAGGTGATCTTTATTCAGCGATGATCCATTCCATCTGCCAGCCACCCTGGGTTTGGCCCAGTGTTTTGGCCAGCCACGGCAACAGTTCCTTGAGTTCTTCTTCCAGCCCCCATGGTGGGTTGGCAATCGCCAGGCCCGAGCCGTTCAGGCTGTTGGGGGTGTCCAGCGGGTGCACGAACAGCTCAACCTGCAGCAATTTAGGCGCACCCGAGCCTGCCAGGTCCTGGTAGAAGCGGCGCAATTGGCGTTTGTCTTTGATCGGGTACCAGATCGCAACCACTGTCTGGCGCATACGCCCAATGGCATCTTTCAATGAGTCGGTGCAGCGCTTCATTTCATCAAGCTTTTCGAAAGGCGGGTCGATCAGCATCAGCCCACGCTTTTCAGCCACCGGCAGCAGCGCTCGCGGCACATGCCAGCCTTCGCCCAAGTGCACCGCAACGCGGCGATCACCCTTCATGTTGTCTTTGAGCAACAACCCGTCTTCAGGGTGTTTCTCGTTCAACAGCACGCGGTCCTGAGAGCGGGTCAACCGGCGCGCCCACTCAGGCGAACCCGGGTAGTAACGCAATTCGCCGTCCGGGTTCATTTTGTGCAGCACTTGCATGTAGTCCGCCGTCAGCGCGGGCAAGTCTTTACGCCCCCACAACCTTGCAATGCCTTCCAGGTACTCGCCCGTACGATTGGCCTGGTCGCCCTTGAGGTCATACAAACCGATACCGCCATGGGTATCGAGGTAGGCAAAAGGCTGCTCTTTGCGCGACATCAAGGCGATGAGGCGGGTCAAGACAATGTGTTTGAAGACGTCGGCGTGGTTGCCGGCGTGGAAGGCGTGACGATAGTTCATGGTTGCTCCTGCGCAGGGGCCGAAGTTTACCCTGTGCAGCGCCTAACGTCAGGAGGGGGTGCCCGTATCCACGCCGGACGGTGCCTGAATCAGACGGCCTGAGGTCGCAACAGCCTGTTATAAACGGCCGTTCGCCATGGCCATAGCCCCGAGAGCACGCCACAAAAAACGGCCCGCCTCTTGAAGAGACGGGCCGTTTCTCAGGCACCGATTGAGCCGAGGCTCAAGGCACTCAGTGGTTTTGCTGGAAGTCTTTCTCGGCCGCGTCGAAACGCTCGATCATCTTCTTGCTTGGGCCTTGGCCCAGCACGCTGACCGCCACAATGGCGATGCTGGCAAAGATAAAGCCCGGAATGATTTCGTACAGCCCCAACAGATTGAAGTGTTTCCACACAATCACCGTGATGGCACCGACCAGGATACCGGCCAACGCACCGTTACGGGTCATGCCTTTCCACAGCACCGAAATCAGCACCACAGGGCCAAACGCAGCACCAAAACCTGCCCAGGCGTAGCTCACCAGGCCCAGCACACGGTTTTCAGGGTTGGCGGCCAACGCGATGGCGATCAATGCAACCACCAGCACCATGAAACGCCCTACCCATACCAGCTCAAGCTGGGAGGCATTTTTGCGCAGGAAGGCTTTGTAGAAGTCTTCGGTCAGGGCGCTGGAGCACACCAGCAACTGGCAGCTCAGGGTGCTCATGACCGCCGCCAGAATGGCCGACAGCAACACACCGGCAATCCACGGGTTGAAGAGCAGCTTGGCCAGTTCGATAAACACGCGCTCCGGGTTTTCGTTCACAGGCCCGGCCACTTCAGGGTGCGCCGAGAAGTAAGCGATACCGAAGAAGCCCACCGCCACGGTGCCGATCAGGCACAGGATCATCCACGCCATGGAAATGCGGCGTGCCTTGGCAATCGACTTGACCGAATCGGCCGCCATGAAGCGCGCCAGGATATGCGGCTGGCCGAAGTAGCCCAGGCCCCAGCCCATCAGCGAGACGATGCCGATAAAGGTGGTGCCCTTGAGCATGTCGAAGTTGCTGGGATCTTTGGCTTCAATGGCCAGGAACGTGGTGTCCACGCCGCCGGTGGCCAGCAGCACGATGATCGGCGTGAGGATCAGCGCGAAGATCATCAGGGTGGCTTGTACGGTGTCAGTCCAGCTCACCGCCAGGAACCCGCCCACAAAGGTGTAGGCAATGGTCGCTGCAGCGCCGGCCCACAGGGCGGTGCTGTAAGGCATACCGAAGGTGCTTTCGAACAGACGCGCACCGGCCACAATGCCGGAAGCACAGTAGATGGTGAAGAACACCAGGATCACGATGGCCGAGATAATACGCAGCAGGCCGCTTTTGTCTTCAAAACGGCTGGCGAAGTAGTCCGGCAGGGTCAGCGCATCGCCGTTGTGTTCGGTCTGCACCCGCAGGCGACCCGCCACAAACAGCCAGTTCAGGTAGGCACCGACCACCAGGCCAATGGCAATCCAGCTTTCCGACAGACCGGAAATATAAATGGCACCCGGCAACCCCATCAACAGCCAGCCCGACATGTCCGAAGCACCTGCGGACAAAGCGGTCACAACGCTGCCCAGGCTTCGGCCACCCAGGATGTAATCGGAGAGGTTGTTGGTGGAGCGATAGGCCATAAAGCCAATCAACACCATTGCCACGATATAGATCACGAACGTGATCAGGGTTGGGTTGGTAATACTCATGAATAAAGCCTTGGCATTGTTTTTATGTTTAGCAGCAGTCTCGTTGAACGCTCACAAACGTCCTGTTTGAGACGAAAAACATAGCCGCGCACTGATGGCGGGCGCTTCCCCAGGAAATCTACCCGCCGATGAACCCCCGCCTCAAGCGGTTGCACCTAGGCCGCGAATGCTATGCAACAAAGCAAACGAGGTGCAACCAGTTTCTGACCGAGCAGTTGCACCCTGTCGCCTTTTCGACTCAAACCCGTACCTTTTGCAGCTTTTCGCAGCAAAAGCGCCCACCCTATCGTCATAAACCCCACCTGCAGAGGGGATATATAAAGGGGAAAAATTCCGACAAAAGCGGGTTGCACCTAGTTGCACCCCGCGCAACGCAGCGCTAATCTTGCCACCAGCTGATGCCGCGCAACTGTGGCACCCATGAGGATAAAAATATGGCTACCACCACCCTTGGGGTCAAACTCGATGACCCGACCCGCGAGCGCCTCAAGGCGGCCGCAACCTCGATTGATCGCACGCCACACTGGCTGATCAAGCAGGCAATCTTCAATTACCTGGAAAAACTCGAGGGTGGTGCAACCCTGACCGAGTTGAGCGGCACCCCTGGTACTGCCAGCGATGACGCCGACGACGTGCAAGCCGATCACACGCACCAGTGCTTCCTGGAGTTCGCAGAAAGCATCCTGCCGCAGTCTGTTCTGCGCGCCGCGATCACTTCGGCGTACCGCCGCCCGGAACCTGAAGTGGTACCGATGCTGCTGGAACAGGCCCGCCTGAGCGCACCGATGGCCGAAGCCACGCAAACCCTGGCCGCCTCGATTGCCGAAAAACTGCGCAATCAGAAGAGCGCCGGTGGCCGTGCCGGGATCGTGCAAGGCCTGCTGCAAGAATTCTCCCTGTCGTCCCAGGAAGGCGTGGCCCTGATGTGCTTGGCCGAAGCGCTGTTGCGTATCCCGGACAAAGGCACCCGTGACGCGCTGATCCGCGACAAAATCAGCACCGGCAACTGGCATCCGCACCTGGGCAACAGCCCTTCGCTGTTCGTCAACGCCGCGACCTGGGGCCTGTTGCTGACCGGTAAGCTGGTGTCCACGCACAATGAAGCGGGCCTGACCTCCTCCCTGAGCCGCATCATCGGCAAAAGCGGCGAGCCGATGATCCGCAAGGGCGTCGACATGGCCATGCGCCTGATGGGCGAGCAATTTGTCACCGGTGAGACCATCGCCGAAGCCCTGGCCAACGCCACGCGCTTTGAAGCCAAGGGCTTCCGCTACTCCTACGACATGCTCGGTGAAGCGGCACTGACCGAACATGACGCGCAAAAATACCTCGCGTCGTATGAGCAAGCCATCCACTCCATCGGCAAAGCGTCCAACGGTCGCGGGATTTATGAAGGCCCGGGCATTTCGATCAAGTTGTCGGCCCTGCACCCGCGTTACAGCCGCGCCCAGTACGAGCGCGTCATGGACGAGCTGTACCCGCGCCTGCTGTCGCTGACCCTGCTGGCCAAGCAATATGATATCGGCCTGAACATCGATGCCGAAGAAGCCGACCGCCTTGAGCTGTCGCTCGACCTGCTCGAACGCCTGTGCTTCGAACCGCAACTGGCGGGCTGGAACGGCATTGGCTTCGTGATTCAGGCCTACCAGAAGCGCTGCCCATATGTAATCGATTATGTGATCGACCTGGCGCGCCGCAGCCGTCATCGCCTGATGATTCGCCTGGTGAAAGGCGCGTACTGGGACAGCGAAATCAAGCGCGCCCAAGTCGAAGGGCTGGAAGGCTATCCGGTCTACACCCGCAAGGTGTACACCGACGTGTCTTACCTGGCCTGTGCGAAGAAGCTGCTGGCTGTGCCAGAAGCCATCTACCCGCAATTTGCCACCCACAACGCCCAAACGTTGTCGGCGATTTACCACATTGCCGGTCAGAACTACTACCCTGGGCAGTACGAGTTCCAATGCCTGCACGGCATGGGTGAACCGCTGTACGAGCAAGTCGTGGGTAAAGTATCCGAAGGCAAGCTAAACCGTCCGTGCCGCGTGTACGCACCGGTTGGCACCCACGAAACCTTGCTGGCGTATCTGGTTCGCCGCCTGCTGGAAAACGGCGCGAACACCTCGTTCGTGAACCGCATCGCCGACCACACCATCTCTATTCATGAGTTGGTGGCCGACCCGATCAGCAGCATCGAGAAAATGGCCACGCAAGAAGGCGGCTTTGGCCTGCCGCACCCGCGTATTCCATTGCCGCGCGATCTGTATGGCAGCGAGCGCGCCAACTCCAGCGGCATCGACATGTCCAACGAACACCGTCTGGCGTCGCTGTCCTGTGCCTTGCTGGCCACCGCGCACAACGACTGGAAAGCGCTGCCGATGCTCGGCTGCACGTCCAGCAACGAAGCCCCTGCGCCGGTGCTTAACCCGTCAGACCTGCGTGACATCGTGGGTTACGTGCAAGAAGCCACGGTTGAAGATGCCGACAACGCCATCCAGTGCGCCCTGAACGTTGCACCGATCTGGCAGGCCACGCCGCCGGCTGAGCGCGCTGCGATCCTGGAACGCGCCGCTGACTTGATGGAAGCCGATATCCAGCCGCTCATGGGCTTGCTGGCCCGTGAAGCCGGTAAGACTTACGCCAACGCCATCGCTGAAGTGCGCGAAGCCGTGGACTTCCTGCGGTACTACGCGGTACAGGCCCGTAATGACCTGACCAACGACGCCCACCGCCCACTGGGCCCGGTGGTGTGCATCAGCCCGTGGAACTTCCCGCTGGCCATTTTCAGTGGCCAGGTGGCCGCTGCACTGGCCGCCGGTAACCCGGTCCTGGCCAAACCGGCGGAACAAACCCCTTTGGTGGCGGCTCAGGCCGTGCGCATCCTGCTCGAAGCCGGCATTCCGCAAGGCGTGCTGCAACTGCTGCCGGGCCGTGGTGAAACCGTCGGTGCCCGCCTGGTGGGCGATGATCGCGTCAAGGGCGTGATGTTCACCGGTTCTACCGAAGTGGCCCGCCTGCTGCAACGCAACATCGCCGGTCGTCTGGACGCTCAGGGCCGTCCGATCCCGCTGATCGCTGAAACGGGCGGCCAGAACGCGATGATCGTCGACTCCTCTGCACTGACCGAGCAAGTGGTCATTGACGTCGTGTCTTCCGCCTTCGACAGCGCCGGTCAGCGTTGCTCGGCACTGCGCGTGCTGTGTTTGCAGGAAGACTCGGCAGACCGCGTGATCGAAATGCTCAAAGGGGCCATGGCCGAATCGCGCATGGGTAACCCGGAGCGTTTGAGTGTGGACATTGGCCCGGTGATCGACGCCGAAGCCAAGGCCGGTATCGAGAAACACATCCAGGGCATGCGCGACAAAGGCCGCAGCGTTTATCAGATGGCGATTGCCGACATCGAAGAAAGCAAGCGCGGCACCTTCGTCATGCCAACGCTGATTGAGCTGGAAAGCTTCGATGAGCTGGAGCGCGAAATCTTTGGCCCTGTGCTGCACGTGGTGCGTTACAAGCGCAAGGACATCGACCAGTTGATCGCCCAGATCAACGCGTCGGGTTACGGCCTGACGCTGGGCGTGCACACCCGCATCGACGAGACCATTGCCAAGGTGGTCAACACCGTCAACGCGGGCAACGTGTACGTTAACCGCAACATCGTCGGTGCCGTGGTCGGCGTGCAACCGTTCGGCGGCGAAGGCCTGTCGGGCACCGGCCCTAAAGCCGGTGGCCCGTTGTACCTGTTCCGCCTGTTGTCGACGCGCCCAAGTAATGCCATTGAGCAATCATTTGCCAAAGTCGACGCCATCAACGCGCCAGACACCCAGGCCCGTGAAGCCTTGAGCAAACCGCTCAAAGCGCTGCAAACCTGGGCACAAAGCAATCAGCAAGCGGCGCTGGCCGAGCTGTGCGACGAATACGCCGCCCACTCGCAAAGCGGCATCACGCGCCTGCTCAACGGCCCGACCGGCGAGCGCAACAGCTACGCCATCCTGCCGCGCGAACACGTGCTGTGCCTGGCCGATGCTGAAGGCGACCTGCTGACCCAACTGGCGGCCGTACTGGCCGTGGGCGGCTCAGCGGTAGTGCAAGACGGCAAAATGGCCAAAGACCTGTTCGCCCGCCTGCCGAAGGAGGTGAAGGCACGCCTCACCTTCGTGGCTGACTGGACCAAGGACGAAGCCGTGTTTGACGCCGTGCTGCACCACGGCGACTGCGACCAACTGCGGGACGTGTGCCAGCAAGTGGCCAAGCGCGCAGGTGCCATCGTCGGCGTGCAAGGGTTGTCTCAAGGCGAAACCACCATCGCCCTGGAACGCCTGGTGATTGAACGCGCACTGAGCGTCAACACCGCAGCCGCAGGTGGTAACGCAAGCCTGATGACCATCGGTTAACGGTGTAACGCAGGTCTAAAAACCGGGTAGCCTAAACCGCTATCCGGTTTTTTTTCGCCCGCTCTGAACGTCACATGGTGAATTAGGCAGCGCCCTTGACAGCGTCATCCAAGAGGTTGATTGCACGTTGGGCCCCCAGAAACAGCAGCACACTGCCGATGATCAATACCGCGTTGATCGCCCACACAAACACCGTGTCCGAAGGCCGGTCGAAGAACAGGGCAATCAGGGCGCTTAACGCAAACGCCACCATGATCAACAGGCCGCGGGTTTCGGGATACCACCGGTGAAAACTGCCCGCTTTATCAAGGCCGCTCTGCACCCATTCAAACAAGGCAAGAATGTAAAACGGCCATAGCACACCGCGTACGACCGGCCTGATATTGTCGCCGGTGGCGGCCTTGTAGGAGGCCCAATTGCGGTATGACCAATAGAACAAGTAGCCACCGCACGTCAGCAGGTACAGCAGCATGAACCGCGAGATGGTTACGGCATACAACGTGAACCGACGGTTGTCGGGCACACAGGGGGTTCCCAGGGCAGTGACACTGGGAGAAAGAGGGGCTTTCATGGCTCGTCCTTAGCGAAATGAGGCCCTGTAGTAGGCACACTTTGTCTCAATATAAAATGTAAGACTAATCCTAAACCTTCATACGAAATCACCGAGACTGACGACCGCCGCCAGCGTACGTGACGAATAAGCAGGCCGCTTTACGCGTTAGCGTATGTTTGTGCCGACCTCGCAAAAGCTTTTTGACAGTGCGCCAATCGTGCAGGTTAGAATCGCTGGCACGTTGACTGCATCCGCTGTTGACGCCCCGCCCCTTACGTTTTTTCCGGAGTACTGCCTTTGAATGCGACGACCATCAACAGCCTGTTCTTGATCGGCGCGTTGCTGGTAGGTGCAAGCATTCTGGTGAGTTCCCTGTCTTCACGCCTGGGCATCCCGATTCTGGTCATCATCCTCGCCGTAGGCATGGTCGCTGGCGTCGATGGCGGCGGTATTATTTTCGACAACTACCCCACGGCTTATCTGGTGGGCAACCTCGCCCTCGCGGTGATTTTGCTCGACGGTGGCTTGCGCACCCGAGTGTCGAGTTTTCGTGTGGCGCTATGGCCTGCGCTATCGCTGGCCACGGTCGGGGTGATGATCACCACCGGGCTGACCGGCTTGATGGCCGCATGGCTGTTCAACCTTAACCTGATCCAGGGCTTGCTGATCGGTGCCATCGTCGGCTCCACAGATGCCGCCGCCGTGTTCTCGCTGCTGGGCGGCAAAGGCCTCAACGAAAGGGTGTCCGCCAGCCTTGAGATCGAGTCCGGCAGCAACGATCCCATGGCCGTGTTCCTCACGGTCACGCTGATCGACATGCTTGCCAGCGGTGAGAGCACACTGCACGCCACCCTGCTGCTCGACTTGCTCCGCGAGTTCGGCATCGGCGGGGCCGTGGGGCTGGCGGGCGGCTGGCTGATGCTGCAAATGGTCAACCGCATCAACCTGGCGAATGCCCTGTACCCGATTCTGGTGATTGCCGGCGGCCTGGTGGTGTTTGCCCTGACCAACGCCCTGCACGGCAGCGGCTTCCTGGCGGTCTACTTGTGCGGCCTGGTCATCGGTAACAGCCCGATCCGCAGCCGCCACGGCATTTTGCACATGCTCGACGGTATGGCCTGGCTGGCCCAGATCGGCATGTTCCTGGTGCTCGGCCTGCTGGTTACGCCGCACGACCTGCTGCCCATCGCGGTGCCGGCGCTGGTGCTGGCCCTGTGGATGATTCTGTTCGCCCGCCCGCTGTCCGTGATGATCGGGCTGCTGCCGTTCAAGGCCTTTCATACCCGCGAAAAAGCCTTTATTTCCTGGGTGGGCTTGCGCGGCGCGGTGCCGATCATTCTGGCCGTGTTCCCGCTGATGGCGGGCCTGCCCAATGCGCAGCTGTACTTCAACCTCGCCTTCTTTATCGTGCTGGTGTCGCTGCTGGTACAAGGCACCAGCTTGCCGTGGGTCGCCAAACTGTTGAAGGTGACAGTACCGCCAGACCTGGCCCCGATCTCCCGCGCTGCCCTGGAAGTGCATGTCACCAGCGAGTGGGAACTGTTCGTTTACCGACTCGACGCACAAAACTGGTGCATCGGTGCCGCCCTGCGTGAACTGAAAATGCCCGAAGGCACCCGTATCGCGGCGCTGTTTCGCGGTCAACAACTGCTCCATCCGTCGGGCAGCACCACGCTGGAAATAGGCGATTTGCTCTGTGTGATTGGCCACGAACACAACTTGCCAGCCCTGGGCAAACTGTTCAGCCAGCCACCCACCCGCGGCCTGGACCTGCGTTTCTTCGGCGACTTTGTGCTTGAAGGCGACGCTCAACTGGGCGCGGTATCGGCGCTTTATGGGCTGCAGCTCGACGGCATCGACCCCGATATGCCGCTGAGCCGCTTCATTACACAAAAAGTCGGCGGCGCGCCGGTGGTCGGCGACCAGGTGGAATGGAACAACACCCTTTGGACAGTGGCCGTCATGGACGGGAACAAGATAGGCAAAGTGGGCGTCAGATTCCCCGAAGGAAGTGCCCCGAGCCCGGGGTTGTTCCTCTAAACTCCAAATTCCTACGCCTGTCTGACCGGTATCTATGCCCACTCTGCGCCCGTTGTTGTTTACAGTCCTGCTCGGCCTGAGCCTTTGCGTTGGCACGCTTCAGGCTGCCGAGCCGCCTTCCCCGGAATCGGTCCAGCAAAGCCTCGACAAAATTGCCGACCGAAAACTGCCCGAGGCCGATCAGAAAGCCCTGCAGGGGGTGCTGGAACAAACCCTTAACCTGCTGGCCAGTAAAGCCGATTACGAGCAGCGCCTGAGTGCGGTCAAGCAACAGCTCGAAAGCGCACCGCGCCAGACCAGTGAAAATCAGCGCGAACTGGCCCGCCTGAAAGCCACCCCGCCGGTGCCCGTGGCACAGCGTTACACCACCTTGTCGGTGCCCCAGCTGGAACAGTTGCTGGCCGACCGCACCACCCAGCAAGGGGAATTGCAAAAAGCCCTGGCCAACGCCAACAGCATGAGCATCGCCGCCCAAACCCGGCCCGAACGGGCACAGGCCGAGATCAGCAGCAGCCAGACACGCATTCAACAGATCAACACCACGCTTAAGTCAGGCCGCGAGAACGGCAAGGTGCTGACGGCCGATCAGCGCAATCAACTGAGCGCCGAAGCCGCCTCGCTCAACGCGCTGATTGCCTTGCGCCGCCAGGAACTGGCCGGCAACAGCCAGTTGCAAGACCTGAGCGGCAGCCAGCATGACCTGTTGCTGGAAAAAACCGCCCGCCAGGACAAAGAGATTCAGGACCTGCAAACCCTGATCAACCAGAAGCGTCTGGCGCAGTCGCAACAGACCGTGACCGAGCAATCCATCGAAGCGAAAAAGTCGGGCAGCAGCAGCTTGCTGGCCACCGAAAGCGCGGCCAACCTGAGGCTGTCCGACTACCTGTTACGCAGCACGGACCGGCTTAACGAAGTCACCCAGCAGAACCTTGAAACCAAGCAACAACTGGACAACATCACTCAGAGCGATCAAGCCCTGGATGAACAAATCAGCGTACTCAAGGGCAGCTTGTTGCTGTCCAAGATTCTTTATAAGCAAAAACAGGCCTTGCCCCGCCTGCAAAAAATGGACAAAAACCTGGCTGACGAAATCGCGGATATTCGTCTTTACCAGTTTGAGGTCAACCAGCAGCGCGAACTGATCAGCAACCCGACCGCCTACGTCGATAACCTGCTGGCCACACAACCGCCCGACCAGATCACCCCACAACTGCGCAAAACGCTGATTGAGCTGGTGAATACCCGCAGCGATCTACTCGACCGCCTGAACCGCGAGCTGAGCGCTCTGCTCAACGAAACCATCACCTTGCAACTGAACCAGAAACAATTGCTCAGCACCGCCCAGAGCCTGCGCGCCACGCTGGATGAGCAAATGTTCTGGATCCCCAGCAATAAACCGCTGGACCTGGAATGGCTGGAAAACGCGCCGCGCCAGCTCAAACAGCAGATCGTGACGTTGCCCTGGGCCTCCAGCCTTGGGGAACTGCGTGAAGGCCTGGCCCAGCGGCCGCTGCTGTTTTTACCGTTGGTGCTGCTGATGGTGGCCCTGCTGTGGAAGCGCAATTACCTCTATACCAAGTTGAACGAGATTCACCAGGACATTGGCCATTTCAAACGTGACAACCAATGGAACACACCGCTGGCGATTTTGATCAACATCCTGCTGGCGTTACCCGTCTCCATGGCGCTGGCCCTGTGCGGGTACGCGCTACAGAGTGACGCGCGCGGGATGAATGCCGACATGGGCGCGGCCCTGATCCAAATGGCGGAAACCTGGCTGGTGTTTTATACCGCCTACCGGATTCTGGCCCCGGGTGGCGTCGCCGAATTGCATTTTCGCTGGGAGAAACCCCAGGTGGCGTTCCTGCAGGGCTGGATTCGACGCTTGGGCCTGGTGGTACTGGCCCTGGTGGCCGTGGTCGCCTTTGCCGAACAGCAACCGGCGGCCCTGGCAGACGATGTACTGGGCATCGTCGTCGTATTGAGTTGTTACGCCGCGATGGCCTGGTTGCTGTGCCGCCTGCTGCTCAACGACTTCGAGACTGAAACCAAAGCCTACCGCCTGCGCAAACTGCTGGGCTTTGCGTTCGCCTTGCTGCCACTCGCGCTGTTTGTGGCCGTGTGTTTCGGCTACTACTACACCGCCCTCAAACTCAGCGACCGGCTGATCAACACCCTGTACCTGCTCATGCTGTGGCTGGTGATCGAGGCGGCCTTTGTGCGCGGCCTGGCCGTGGCGGCTCGACGCCTGGCTTACCAGCGGGCATTGGCCAAACGCCAGGCGGCTAAAGAGGCCGGCGAAGGGAACGAGATCGTCATCGAGGAACCAACGCTAGACATCGAACAGGTCAACCAGCAATCCCTGCGACTGATTCGTCTGACCCTGCTCGCATGCTTTGTCGGGGTGCTGTACTGGGTATGGTCCGACTTGATCTCGGTATTCTCTTACCTGGACAACATCACCCTGTACGAATACACCAGCGGCAGCGGTGCGACGATGAGCATGGTGCCTATCAGCATTGGCGACGTGCTCGGCGCGCTGGTCATCATTGGCATCAGCATTGCCCTGGCGCGCAACCTGCCGGGGCTGTTGGAAGTGCTGGTGCTGTCCCGGCTCGACCTGGCCCAGGGCAGCGCCTACGCCACCACTACCCTGCTCACTTACGTGATCATCGGCATCGGCTTTGTCGCGACCCTTTCGACCCTCGGGGTGAGCTGGGACAAATTGCAATGGCTGGTGGCGGCCCTGTCGGTGGGGCTGGGTTTCGGCATGCAGGAAATCTTCGCCAACTTTATCTCCGGGATCATGATCCTGTTCGAACGCCCGGTGCGTATCGGTGACACCATTACTATTGGCAACCTGTCCGGCACCGTGAGCAAGATCCGGATCCGTGCGACCACCATCACCGACTTCGACCGCAAAGACATCATCGTCCCGAACAAAACCTTTATTACCGGGCAACTGATCAACTGGTCGCTGACCGACACCATCACCCGCGTCACACTCAAACTGGGCGTCGATTACGGCTCGGACCTGGACCTGGTCAAGCAACTGCTGCTCAAGGCCGCCCAGGAAAACCCACGCGTGCTCAAAGACCCCGAGCCCCACGTGTACTTCCTGAACTTCGGCCCAAGCACACTGGACCATGAACTGCGCATGCACGTGCGCGACCTGGGTGACCGCAACCCGGTGGTCGATGAGGTCAACCGCTTTATCAACCGCGAATTCAAGAAGCACCACATCAACATCTCGTTCCAGCAGATGGAGGTGTACCTCAAAAACCTGGAAGGCCAGGAATACAAGCTGGTACCCATCGACCCGCAAGTGCCAAAAACGGACTGACACCCCCGTGTAGGAGCGAGCTTGCTCGCGATCTTTTGATCTTAAAACCTACACCGGTTTATGGGATACACACATTTTTCTGGAGGCCGCCAATGAAAGCCCTCGATGAACTGATCTTCGATAACCGTTTCGCGCGTTTGGGTGATGCGTTTTCGACCCACGTGCTGCCCGAGCCCATCGATGCACCGCGTGTCGTGGTTGCCAGCGAGGCGGCCCTGGCCTTGCTCGACCTCGACCTCGCCGCCGCCGAAGACCCGGTGTTTGCCAAACTGTTCGGCGGGCACACGTTGTGGGCCGATGCAGAACCCCGCGCCATGGTCTATTCCGGGCATCAGTTCGGCAGCTACAACCCGCAATTGGGAGACGGCCGCGGCTTGCTGCTGGGCGAGGTGTACAACGATGCCGGTGAGCATTGGGACCTGCACCTCAAGGGTGCGGGCATGACCCCCTGGTCGCGCATGGGCGACGGGCGCGCCGTATTGCGCTCATCGATCCGTGAATTCCTGGCCTCTGAAGCTTTGCATGCGCTGGGCATTCCCAGCAGCCGCGCCGCGTGCGTGATCGGCTCTGACACCGTGGTGTGGCGCGAAAAACAGGAGCGTGCCGCCATGGTGCTGCGTCTGGCGCAGAGCCATGTGCGCTTCGGGCATTTCGAATACTTCTATTACACCCAACAGCCCGAACTGCAAAAACAACTGGGCGAACATGTGTTGGCGATGCACTTCCCCGAGTGCCTGGAGCAATCGAAACCTTACCTGGCGATGTTCCGCGAAGTGGTCGAGCGCAACGCCGCGCTGATCGCTCAATGGCAGGCCTACGGCTTTTGCCACGGCGTGATGAACACCGACAACATGTCGATTCTGGGCATGACCTTCGACTTCGGCCCGTTTGCCTTTCTCGACGATTTTGACGCGGGCTTTGTCTGCAACCATTCCGACCATCAGGGCCGTTACGCCTTCAGCAACCAAGTGCCCATCGGCCAATGGAACCTCAGCGCGCTGGCCCAAGCCCTCACACCGTTTATCACCGTTGAAGCCTTGCGCGAAACCCTGGCGCTGTACCTGCCGCTGTATCAAGCCCATTACCTGGACCTGATGCGCCGCCGGCTGGGCCTGACCACCGCTGAAGACGGCGATCAGCAACTGGTCGAGTCGCTGTTGCAGCGGATGCAAGGCAGCCACATCGACTACACCCTGTTTTTCCGCCACTTGGGTGATGCCCCCGCCGCGCAGGCCGTGGCACGTTTGCGCGATGAGTTTATCGACCTCAAGGGCTTTGACGACTGGGCCGGGCGCTATGTGGCCAGGGTCGAGCGCGAAGGCCCGACGGATGAAACCGCCCGCCGCGAACGCATGCACGCGGTCAACCCGCTGTACATCTTGCGCAATTACCTGGCACAACAAGCCATCGACGCGGCTGAAGCAGGTGATTACAGCGAAGTTAAGCGATTGCACACCGTGCTGACCCAACCGTTTACCGAGCAACCGGGCATGGAACGCTATGCCCAGCGGCCACCTGAATGGGGCAAGCACCTGGAAATCAGTTGTTCATCGTAATGAACGGCGCCGATACAGCGCACACAACACGGGTGGCGCATTGGGCCATCCTCTGCTGAACTGACCCTCTTTCGTGGAGAACTGTCATGACCGACCCGCTGCTGATTCCCTGCCCTCACTGCAACGGCCTGAACCGCATCCCCGCTGCACGCGTGGGCGAGCATCCGAAATGCGGCCGCTGCAAAAATGACGTGCTGCTGACTCACCCCTTCGAGCTGAAGCAAACGGACTACGCCAGCCAGATCAAGGGCGACCTGCCGCTGTTGATCGACGTGTGGGCTGAATGGTGCGGGCCATGCAAAGCCTTTGCCCCGATTTTCCAACAGGCCGCCAGCCAGTTGGCGGGCAAGTGCCGGCTGGCCAAGCTCGACAGTGAAAGCAACCCGCAACTGGCCGGGCAATTGGGCATTCGCTCAATCCCCAGCCTGATCCTGTTTAAAAACGGTCAGGAAATCGCCCGTCAAAGCGGTGCTTTCCCGTTGCCCCAGCTCAAGGCCTGGCTGCAAAGCCAGGGCGTCAGTGTTTAGGCGTTCTGATCCAGGTAGTCGTGCAGTTCAATAAACTGCTGGGTCAGTTTGTGGCGCGGGTCGAAATGCACCAGGGGCTGACACGCCTGGTGCGATTCGCGCATACGCACGGAACTGCTGAGGTACACCGGTAATACCGGCAGGCCTTCAGCCATCAATTCGTCGAGCATTTGCTGCGGCAAGCTGGCTCGGGCCTGGAACTGGTTGACCACGATGCCTTCGACCAGCAGGTCTTCGTTGTGGTCTTCTTTCAAGTCTTCGATTTCAGCCAGCAGGCCATACAGCGCCTGGCGTGAAAACGTGTCGCAATCGAACGGGATGAGTACACGATCACTGGCGATCAACGCCGATACGGCATAAAAGTTCAGCGCCGGAGGCGTATCGATGTAGATGCGGTCATAGTCGTCGGCCAGTTCATCCAGCAACTTACGCAGCTTGTTGATCTTGTGTTTGGCTTCGAGCTTGGGCTGCAAGTCCGCCAACTCGGCGGTGGCCGTGATGACGTGCAAATTCTCGAAGGGTGTTTCGTAAATATCGACCCGTTTCTTTTTGGAGCCCACGCTCGCCGACAAGCTGTGCTTGAAGAATTCGGCAATCCCCATGGGGATGTCGTCTCCGGTGAGCCCGGTGAGGTACTGAGTGGAGTTGGCCTGAGCGTCCAGGTCTACCAACAAGGTGCGGTAGCCTTCACTGGCACTCACCGCAGCCAGGTTACAAGCGATACTGGACTTACCCACACCGCCTTTTTGATTGAACACCACGCGACGCATTTCAAAACCTCCGTGTATCGATAAGTGCCCGAGTGTAGTTGGCCTTTGCGCGGCTTCGCTACCTTGCCGCGAAATGAACCACAGCTTTCTGCGCAACAACCGACTTTCACCTCACGCACGCGCCGGTGCCGTCACGGTTTTACGGGTCAATAATTCCGCAAACGCTTGCGCCATTGGCGACGCATGGTCTTTACGCTGCACCAGCAATACGGCCGTGTTGGCGTCCGGGTCCAGCAACGGCCGGTACACCACGCCATTAATGCGCATGTGCTGGAACGACGCCGGCAACACCGACACCCCCAGCCCCGCCGAAACCAGCCCGATAATCGTCATGGCCTCCCCGGCTTCCTGCGAGAAGTGCGGGCTGAAACCTGCCTGGCGGGCCAGGCTCAACAGTTGCGCATACAAGCCGCTGCCGTAACTGCGCGGAAAGAACACAAAAGGCTCCTCAGCCAACGCCGACAGGTACAACCCCTCTTCACTCCCTTGCGCCAGCGGGCTATCCGCCCGGATGACCGCAACCAAAGGCTCACGAAACAACTCCGTGACCACCACTGAGTCGGGCAATAACAAGGGCCGAATCATGCCCACTTCGAGGCTCTCATCCAGCAGGCCGTCCAGCACCTCGCGGCTGCTCATCTCCTGAAGGTTGAGGTGCACCGCCGGGAACGCCTGACGAAAGGCAAAAATTGCCTGGGGAATACTCGAACTGAAGGGGGCCGACGAGGTGAAGCCAATCTTCAACTCACCCAGCTCACCCAATTGCGCGCGGCGAGCCACATCGGCAGCTTTATCCACCTGTGCCAGCACCAGGCGCGCCTCTTCCAGAAACAGCCGCCCGGCTTCGCTCAGCTCGACGCGGCGGTTGGTGCGGTCGAACAATCGCGCCCCCAACTCGTTCTCCAGCGCTTGAATTTGCTGGCTCAGAGGCGGTTGGGAAATGCCCAGTACCTGAGCCGCCCGGCCAAAGTGCAGCTCTTCGGCCACAGCAATGAAGTAGCGCAAATGGCGCAGTTCCATACCTTCTCCATTAGGTCGTAAAACCTATTAAACAGGTCGAATAATATATTGGAAAGAATCGTTAGCCACCTATACTCTTTTGTCATTGCCGCTCGGCTTTACGCCTGTTTGAGGTCCCCGTGAAAACTGCTTTTGCTCCTCTTGCCCACGAAGTTACCCCTTCAGCGCTGGATGATGCTGTCGCTCAATTCAATGACGTGTTTATCGAAAAAGGCACCCCGATGTTCATGCGCACCGTGCTGGCGCTGTTCTCGGGCGGGTTTGCGACCTTTGCGCTGCTGTACTGCGTGCAGCCCATGATGCCGATACTGTCCCATGACTTCGGGATTAACGCGGCGCAAAGCAGCCTGATTCTGTCGGTGGCAACCGCAATGCTAGCCATCGGCCTTCTGATCACCGGCCCCATTTCTGATGCCTTCGGGCGTAAACCGGTGATGGTGTTTGCGCTGTTTTCGGCGGCGCTGTTTACCGTACTCAGCGCCCTGATGCCCACCTGGGAAGGCGTGCTGATCACCCGTGCGTTAGTGGGTTTATCGCTCAGCGGCCTGGCCGCCGTGGCCATGACTTACTTGAGTGAAGAAATTCACCCGCAGCACATCGGCCTGGCAATGGGCCTGTATATCGGTGGCAACGCCATTGGCGGCATGAGTGGGCGGTTGCTGAGCGGGGTATTGATCGACTTTGTCAGCTGGCACACCGCAATGCTGATCATCGGCGGGCTGGCACTGCTGGCGGCGGTGGTGTTCTGGAAGATCCTCCCACCCTCACGCAACTTCCACGCCCAACCGATGAAACCGCGCAGCCTGTTGGACGGCTTTACCGTGCACTTTCGCGATGCCGGTTTGCCGTGGCTGTTTCTGGAGGCGTTCCTGTTGATGGGCAGCTTTGTGACGCTGTTCAACTACATCGGTTATCGCTTGCTGGCTGACCCTTACAACATGAGCCAGGCGATGGTCGGCTTGCTGTCGGTGGTGTACCTGTCGGGTATTTACAGCTCAGCGCAGATTGGTGCGCTGGCCGACAAACTGGGGCGCCGTCGGGTGCTGTGGGCGGTGATTGTGCTGATGCTGATCGGGATGGCCATCACCATGCTCGAACCCATCGCCTTCGTCATTATCGGCATGGTGCTGTTCACCTTTGGTTTTTTCGGGGCTCACTCGGTGGCCAGCAGCTGGATCGGCCGGCGTGCCACCCGCGCCAAGGGGCAAGCGTCATCGCTGTACCTGTTCAGTTACTACGCCGGGTCGAGTATTGCCGGGACGCTGGGCGGCGTGTTCTGGCACCTTGGCGGCTGGAATGGCATTGGCCTGTTTATCGGCGGGTTGCTGGTGATCGCCCTGCTGGTGGCGCTGCACCTGGCCCGACTGCCCGTGCTGCCAGGCAACGCAAAAGCCGCCTGAGCCGCCGGTTCAGTTGTTGAGGTAGAGGCGGGCCTCAAGGCTGGCGTCGCGTTTATCCAGGGCCAGGCTTTGAAATACCGCGCCTTCGTGTTCGATGCGGTTGAGCCACGCCAACAGTTTCACGGCATCGCCACTCAGGGTGATGCGCACCCCGTCCGCGTCCAGATCAAATTGCTGCACCGCCAGCCCTGCGCTGGCGGCGCTTTCGCTGAGGCGGGTCGACAGGGGTTGGTCAAATACCGGGGCCGCCCGCACAGGCCGAGCCTGCTGTAATTGTGTGGCCAGCGCCAACTGTTTGTCATATAGCCTGTGAGCCGCCGCCTGGCGTTGCTGCGCGGGCAACCACAGGCCGTACACCCCGACAATCACCGCCAAAAACACGGCAAGCACCCCGCACAATTGGCGGTCACGCTGCGGCAATTGTCTCCATCGTCCAATCAAACGAGCCTTCATAGCGTGTCCTCCAGGGTCAGCAGCGCAGTGACCCGGTTACCCTGCTGGCTCGCATTCGCCACCGTGACCGCCAAGGCTTGCTGCACAGAACGCTCACGCAAGCGCTCCAGCTCGGCAAAGCTGCCGGCCGAAATGGCGAGGGTCCAGCCCGCGGCGGCGCGCCATTCCATGCGCTGCACCTCGACACCGCTGGCACCTATCACGCGCTCGGAGAGTTGCAACAGACGCGTCAGGTGGCCGTCCACAGGCGCGCTGCCCCGTTGTTGCAAAGCGCTGAATTGCGCCGACAGGTCAACGATTCGGTCTTGCCCGGGGTACAGCGCTTTGAACCGGGCTTCGCTCTGGGCATACAACTGCGCGGCCCGCGCCTCCAGAAAGCCACTGCGCGCATGGGTAAAGCCCAGCGCCAACGCAAAGGCCAGCACCCCGGCGACCCCCAGGGTTCGCCACGGCCAACGGCGCGACGCGGGTTTGAACGGGCCTTGCAATAAGTCGATACCCCGCGTCGGGGTCATGCTCAAGCACTGCTCGGCCTCGACACCGCCCCATGCCATATCGGCCGGTAACGCGCTGCCGAGCACGGCCAGATCGGCGTCTGACAACGCCAACCGTACGTCTTGCGCGCCGCCAATGATCCAGCGCCCGTCCCACCATAAGCCGCCGGGGCGATCAGCGGGCAACAGGTCCGCGTCCGCCTGCACACTCACCACCCTCAAACCTTGGGTCTTGAGCAGGCTCAGCAGGTGTTCGAGCCGTTGCTTGGCGATAATCAGCAAAGGGTAGCGCTGCTGCGCGTCCTGGGGGCCCACCGCGAAGTGCAGGTCTTCGAGGTCATTGGCCAACTGCTCCTCCACCGCAAACGCCAGGGCTTGCACAGCGGGTTGCCGCCGCCCGGGCCAAGCCTCTGTGAGCACGTAACTGCACAGCTCCATCGGCAGGATCAGCTTGACTGCGCACCCGTGTAACGCTGCGCAGGCCTCGTTGAGCGGGGCATGGCACAGGTTCAAATCCGCGTGCCAGAAGCACACAGGCGCATCGTGAATATCAGGGTTTTCAGCACCGGCGAAGCCCGCCGCACTCAGATAAAGCCAACTGTTCATGGAAGAAGTCCGCTGTGTGTAGGTGCCAGAAAACGCCGTTGCAAAATGCGCCACTGGCCACTTTTTTTGTCCCGTGCCACGTCGCTTTCGAGGCGCAGTTGGCCTTGCCCCACACGCACCTGCGTGGTGAGGCGAAGCTGGCGACTCGTGGTACCGAGCCCTGCGCTGTTAACACCCAGCCCGATCAGGGCCGGGGCCAAGGTAAAGTCTTCGACCCGGGTGTAGCCTTGCGCCGGTCGCTGCGCCACCAGCGCTTGAGCGACAACCGGCGTTACGCCTTTAAGGGTCGCCAATACCGTGGCCGAGGCGGTGTTGATATTCAGTGTCGCGGTGCCGTCCAACAGCACAATCCAGGGCTGCAGCCGGGCGTAGGTCTGCGCGTCGACGCCGGGGACCTGGCGCAATTGGCTGATGTCACTGAACGTCATGCCTGCCAATGCATCGGCTCTGAGAGGGGTGAGGCCCAACCCGGTTTGCAGCCGCTGCCAGCGTTGCGCTGTCACCTCGTCAGGCCCGTTACTGGCCAGTAACGGGCGAATATTGAAGCGGGCGGCCAGGTCTTCGACGCTGACATCAATCTGGCCTTGCTCAAGCAGCAGCGGCGGTTGCACGCCCACCCACGCTGGCCCCAACACCAGCGCCGCCTTGGGGTCGTTCATCACCACCTGCAAGCGTTGCAGGCCCCAGGCCTCACCCGCCAGCCCCAGTTGCCGGAGCTGCAAGTGATGGAGTTGCTGGCCGCTGCTGCCAAGCGCCAACCGATGGCTGCGCAACATGCCCGCCGTGATCAGCAGTGCCAGGCTCATGACCAGTAGCACGGTAATCAACGCCACGCCGCGCTGGGTACCGGGCACTACTCGCCCTCCGGCAACAGCAGAACACGGCGAATCTGCTCATAGTTGCCAACCGAAAATTGCACGTCCAGTGCGCTGGGCAGGGCTTTGTCGGTGGTCCACTCGCCACGCCAGCCGGTTTCGCTGCCGTACACGCGCCAGCGCAAGTCCCTGACTCCGCTCAGTACTTTCTGAGCCTGAATATCTGCCAGCCCCAGCCCTTGGCTGCGACGCCAGAGCACGCCGTTTTCAACGCTGTAGGTGACGTCTTGCACCTCGCTGCGCGGCTGTCCCAACGGGTTGCGCCAATTGCCTCGGCGCAAGGTGAGGCGGTCAGGGTGCACGCTCAGTCCCGGGTGTTTTATTGAGGTTTGCACCTGCAGCACATCGCGCTCAATTAACGCGACGGCACGCTGAAGGTTGCGCAATGCCTGCTCATGGGCGCTGCTGCTGCGCTCAGCGCGCACCACGACGTCGAACAACTGCCAGCAACCCAACCCCAACAGCGCAAAAACCGCCATGGCGATCACCAGTTCAAGCAAGGTAAAACCCGTCTGGGACTTAATCATGGTGGATGGCAACCCACTGCGTGACGGTTTCGAGCACCTGGTCGCTGCCCGCCGGGCTGACGCTCAGCTCAACCCGCAAAAAACCACTGCCTGTCCCGGGCTCGACCTTACGCGTAAGGGTCCAATCGCGCTGGGCATAGCGGGTCTCGAAGCGCTGGCTGCCCACCCCCAAAGGCGCGTGCTGCAGTTTCAATTCCGTCAGGTGGTTATCCGCCAGCCACGCGGCCAACAAACGCGCTTCAACCCGCGCGCTTTGCCCCAGCACAAACTGGCTGGCAGACGTGACCGCAGCCGACAACGTGGCGAACACGGCCAGGGCGATCATGACTTCCAGTAACGTAAAGCCTTTCTCAGCCTTCATCAGACACCTGCGGCGCATTGAGCCCATCACTGGCGAGGGTGAGCCAGCGCTCGGGCGGGCTGTCGAGGTGCAGCTCAAACGCGGTGCTTTCATCACTGCTTAGCCACAGCAACTGGGGCGTTGGCGACGTGCCCGACAGCGGTTGCGCGTGCCCGTCCAGCGTCAAGGCCAAAACCAGCCCGTCCGGTATGTGCACGGGACGTTCAAGCGGTTGCCAGCGCTCACGATCAAACCCCATCAATTGATAACTGTCGGGGGTCAAGCGCAGGCCGTATTCCTGGCCGTCGAGCACGGCTTTCTCACGCAACCCGTGCATCAAGCGCAGCAGCACGTCAGCCTCCTGACGGGCCTGCCGGGGGCGGTTATCCCCCAGGCTGATCTGCACCACTGAAATGAGCACGCCGATCACTACGATGACCACCATCATTTCGATCAAGGTAAACCCGGCCATCGCCCGACGCATGGCTCAGTCGCTCCAGTTGCCGATGTCAGCGGCGTAGCCCTCGCCCCCCGGCGCACCGTCCGAGCCATAGGAAAACAGGTCATAGCCTGCGGAATGGGAGCCCGGGTTGAGGTATTGGTACGGCGCACCCCACGGATCCAGCGGCATGCTTTTGAGGTAGCCCTGCGGGTTCCAGTTTTTCACGACCGGTGTACCGCTCGGGCGTTTGCTCAAGGCTTCGAGGCCCTGCTGGGTGGAGGGGTAATTGAAGGTGTCGAGACGGTACATCTCCAGGGCCGTGGAAATGGCCTGAATGTCCGTCCGGGCGGCCGTCACTTTGGCCTGGTCCGGGCGGCTCATGAACTGCGGCACGACAATGGCACCCAGCACGCCAATGATCACCACCACGACCATGATTTCAATCAAAGTAAAACCACGCTGCGACGCTTTTGAGGGGTATTTCATCGGTCAATTCACCCATTGATTAAGGCTGAGAATCGGCAACAGAATGGCCAGCACTATCAACAACACCACGCCGCCCATCAGCACCAACATGATCGGTTCACAAAGGCTCACCACCAGCGCGATGCGCGCGGCGAGGGTTTTTTCCTGCTGCTCGGCGGCCCGCGCCAGCATGCTGTCCAGTTCACCGGCGCGCTCGCCGCTGGCGATCAGGTGCAGCATCATCGGCGGGATATCGCCGCTGCGTTCCAGCCCTCGGGCCAGCGTGCCGCCCTCGCGTACAGAACGCGCCACATCGAGCATGCGTTGGCGAATCGCCAGGTTGGAAATCACCGTGGCGGCGATCTCCAGCGCGTCCACCAAAGGCACCGCACTGCGGCCCAAAATGGACAGGGTGCTGGCAAAGCGGGCCGCTTCCATCGCCCGCAAAACACCGCCCGCCAGCGGCACGTTGAGTAACAGCACATGCCAGCGCAGCTTCAGTCGAGGCTGACACAACGCCCAACGAGCAGCGCTCACCCCCGCGATGACGGCCAACAGCAACAGCCAACCCTGTTGGCGCAGGCCATCGCTCAGAGCAATCAGGGCGCGGGTCAGGAAAGGCAACGGCTGGCCACTGCCGATAAAAATCTTGACGACGTCCGGCACCACATAGCCGAGCAGAAAGCCAATGATGACAAACGAGGTGATCAACAAAATCAGCGGGTACACCAAGGCCAACTGGATTTTTTGCCGCGACATCTGTCGGGCTTCGGTGTAGTCGGCCAATTGCTCCAACACCTGCCCCAAATAACCGCTGCGCTCCCCCGCCGCCACCGTGGCGCGAAACAAGTCCGGGAACGCCCGGGGGAACGCGGCCAGTGCGGTTGCCAGGGCATGGCCCTCCGTGACGCGGCTGCGCACGGCGGCCAGCACCGCACTGACGGCACGCTTTTCACTTTGCGCGGCCACCGCCCCCAGCGCTTCTTCGAGGGGCAAACCCGCTTGAATCAGGGTCGACAATTGCCGCGTCAGCAGCGCCAGGTCGGTCACGCCCAACCGCGTTCGCCCCTGTGCAGGCTGACCCGGCTGCCCCGAATGTTTCGCGGCAGTCAATTGCGTCAGGCGCAACCCGCGCTCGCGCAGCAATTGCCGTGCATGGCGTGCGCTGTCGGCCTCTTGCACGCCCCGGCAACGGCGTCCGTTGACATCATGGGCCTGATAGTCGAAACCGGGCATGTTCAGTCCTCCTGTGTCACGCGCAGCAGTTCATCGACACTGGTCAGGCCCTCGAGCACCAACCGCTGCCCGTCCTGAAACAGGCTGTGAGACTGCTGACGGGCTTCACGCGTGAGGTCCGTTTCACTGGCACCCTGATGAATCAGCCCGGCCAGTGCCGAAGTGATGCTGACCAGTTCATAAATGCCGGTACGTCCGCGATAGCCTTGCTGGCAATGGCCGCACCCGTGGGCGCGATACAGGGTCAGCGCGGCCTGCGGTTCGGCACCCAGCCGCAGGCAGGTCGCCGCCTCGGCGGTGTAAGGCTCCTTGCAATCGGCACACAACGTGCGCAGCAACCGCTGCGCCAGAATACCCACCAGTGAGGACGCCAGCAGGTAGGCATCCACCCCCATGTCCACAAGGCGGGTGACGGCGCCGATGGCGCTGTTGGTGTGCAGTGTGGAGAGCACCAGGTGCCCCGTGAGTGACGCCTGTACCGCAATGTCGGCCGTTTCGGGGTCACGGATTTCACCCACCATGACCACGTCCGGGTCCTGACGCAAAATGGCCCGCAGCCCACGGGCAAAGGTCATATCTGCTTTGGTGTTGACCGGTGTTTGGCCAATGCCCGGCAAGTGGTACTCCACCGGATCTTCCACGGTGAGGATGTTGCGCGTTTGGTGATTGAGATGGCTCAAGGCCGCGTACAGGCTGGTGGTTTTTCCCGAGCCCGTAGGCCCCGTGACCAAAAATATGCCGTGGGGGCGCGCCAGAATGTGCTCAAAGCGGCCCAGGGTTGCAGCCGGCATGCCCAGGCATTTCAAGTCCAGACGCCCGGCCTGTTTATCCAGCAACCGCATCACCACGCGCTCGCCGTGGGCCGAGGGCAAGGTCGAAACCCGTACGTCAACTTCATGGCCCGCCAGGCGCAGGCTGATGCGCCCGTCTTGCGGTACACGTTTTTCCGCGATATCGAGCCGGGCCATGACTTTGATCCGCGACACCAGCAAGTTGGCCAGTTCGCGCTTGGGCCGCAGCACCTCACGCAGTTGGCCGTCGATGCGCATGCGTACCGCCAGGTAATGCTCGAAGGTTTCAAGGTGCACGTCGGAGGCTTTTTCACGCATGGCTTCGCGCAGCAAGGCGTTGATCAAACGAATGATCGGCGCATCACCTTCCTGCTCCAACAAGTCAGCCGTTTGCGGGACTTGCTCGGCAAGGCTCATCAGGTCGAGTTCGTCATCCAGGCCCAGGGCCACTTGCTCGGCCGCGCTATGCCCGGCGCTGTAACTGCTGGCCAAGCGCTGGGCAAAGGCTGCATCCGCCAGGCGCAGCAGCGTCACCTCACTCCCCGCCCAGCGCCGGGCCTCGGCCACCGCATTCAAGGGCGTGTCGGCACGCATGACCAACTGGGCCGGGGTGGTCGAAGTATCCAGCAGTAACCCATAACGCCGGGCGTAGCTAAAAGGCAAACGCGCGAGGGGCACCATCATGGCTGCGCAGCTTTGGGTTGGCGCAGGTCAACGGTGCCTGGGGCTTGCTGAGGAGCGTCGAACAGATGGTGCGGGTCACTGGGCAACAGCAGCGAATTACTGTCTTTTGGCCCCGGCTGGCTGAGCGAGCGCAACGCGTTGTAGCGGTCATCGCTGATTTCGCGAAGGTCGGTCTTGCTACGCACAATGGTCGGGCGCAAGAAAATCATCAGGTTGGTCTTGGTGTGCGAGTCCTTGTTCCAACGAAACAGGGCACCCAAATACGGAATGTCGCGCAGTAAGGGCACACCGCTGACCTGGGTACGCACGCTGTCCTTGATCAACCCGCCGATCACAATGATTTCGCCGTCTTCAGCCAGAATGGTGCTTTTAAGCGCGCGCTTGTTGGTAATCAAATCGGTTGAATCGACCCCTTGCAACGAGGGAGCCAGCTCGGAGTTCTCCTGCTCGACCTCCAGCCTCAGCGAAGTGCCATCATTGATGTGCGGCTTGATCTTCAAGCTGATACCGATGTCCTGACGTGTCACGGTGGTGAAGGGGTTTTGCGAGCCCTCGCCCGTGGCCGTGTAGGAACCGGTTTTGAACGGCACGTTTTGCCCTACCAGAATCTCGGCCTCCTGGTTGTCCAGGGTCAGTAGGCTTGGCGTTGACAGCACGTTGTTGTTGGTGTCGCTGGCCAACGCCGAAATCAGCGCGTTGAAACGGTCGCCGCCCAGTTGCAGCACAGCCCCTTCCGGAAGTTTGACGTCACTTGCCGACAACCCGCCGATCTGAACATTGGTACCTGGAAAGGTAACAGCGCCCTGGGCACTGCCCGAATTAACCCCCCATTGCACGCCCAGGGTTTCAACGATATCCCCTGAAATTTCGACAATAGCGGCGTGAATCAGTACCTGAGAACGGGGTTGATCGAGTTGTTGCACGATGCGCTCCAGCGTTCGCACCTGCACCGGGTCCGCCATGATCACCAACGCATTTTGGCTTTCATCCGCCGCGACCTTCACGTCACGGCTCGACGCCTTCTGCGTGGCCCCGGCCAACGCGGTCTCTTGCTTGATCCCTTGCCCTACCGCTTCCAGCACCTCGGCCAATTGCTTGGCATCACTGTGACGAAGGCGAATCACCCGCGCGTTTTCCTGCTCGGCGTTGGCCGGGGTATCAAGCGTTCGGGCCAACGTGACCAAACGCTTGCGCACGGTGTCGCTGCCCAGAATGATCAGGCGATTGGCCGACGAATCGGCAATCACTTGGCTCTTCGCACCGGTGGTTTTCTTGTCCAGCGATTGCTCCATGACTTTGGCAATGTCACTGGCCACGCCATGTTTGAGCGCTACGACCGTATGGCCATACTGCGTCCCCGCGTCCAATTGGCGGACGATGCCGGCGATACGTGCCGTATTGCCCGCCGTGTCAGTAATAATCAGGGCATTGGCAGAGGCCGATGGCCCCACATACCCATTGCTCGACACCAGCGGCCGCAACAGGTTTGCCAGATCAGCCGCCGTGCTGGCATTGAGTTCAATCACCTGCGTGACAAAGCCCTGAGCCGGAGCGGGCTTGGCCTGCGGGTCAGACGCGCGCACCTTGGCCTCGGCGGCGGGAATAATCAGCAAGCGGTCGCCTTGGTCAATAATTGAAAACCCATGGGCATCGAGTACTGAGTAAAACAGCCGGCGGACCCCTTCACGGTCCAGATTCTGATCAGATATGACCGTTATCCGCCCCTGAACCCGAGGGTCGAGGACCACGGTCTCGCCCAGTGCTGAAGACATTTCCTGCACCACATCACGCAGTTCGGCATCTTTCATTGCCAGTCGCCAAAACTGATTCTCGGCCAGCGTTGAACGCTGGAATACCATCGCACCGATCATTAAGGCGCTGATGCAACACACACGTGACAGGGTCATGGCGTCTCTCGGGGGGTTGGGGAAGGAGGCCGTAGGTAGCGGGGGGTACCAGGCGTATTCAGACGTGCTGCATCCGAGGTCGAAACCAGGTGCCGGCTTGCGGGCTTCAACGTCAGGCGTTCTTCACGGCCGTTGCGCCATAGCACGACATGGTCGACCTCGATACGCCGTAACACGCTGCCACCCGGCAGTTGCTCGCCGACCTGAAAAAAACGTGCTCCCTGAGCGCCTGCCAACAAGGCTTGAGAAGGGCCTTGGCTGGACACAAAACTGGCGCGCAACTGCAGTGACTCAGCGCTGTTCACCCGCCCGCCCCCGGCATCGAAGCCCAGTACGGTGACGATCGCAGCAGGGTTGAAACGAATGGCGTCGGGTGCCGCGGGTGCAGGCGCAGAAGCGGCAACGGGCGATGCGGCCACAGACTGGCGAAACACGTGTTCCTGAAACGCTTGATAAGCGCCATAGCACACCGCCAGCATCCACAACGCGCCACTCAGTGCCAAGGGGCCGTAACGACTCACGTAAACATACGTTGCAAAAGGGCACGGCCCGACAGCTGATGCTTGATCGCCGCGCCGACATGAACCGTCACCAACAACGCCAACACCGCGCACGCCTGGGTATGAAGCAGAGCGAACCGTTTAATCCATACAGAATCGGTAAGCGGCTGAGGGAAGGTGAACACATTAAAAAAATTGATCGGGCCGCTCATCATCAAAATACCTGTAACCAGTACCGTGATAACGACCAGATAGATCAGGGTGTGAATAATAAAAGCCAACCACGGCATCAGTTGCCTGGATTCGGCAACCGCGTGAATACCTCGCCCAAACGATATAAACAACCTCGGCACGAAAACCCCCATCAACAACAGACTTAGTGAGACATTAAGTTCACTTACATATTGTTTTGAGAGCGCTGATACATTAACCAGCGCCACATAAAACCCCGAAACCAACAACCACACAATCAATAGCGCCGACAGGCCGTGAAGTATTTTTTGCGTTACTGTATAAGTCCTTACACTCATAACAATAATGACTCCTGGGGCAATATGTGGCCGGGCTATTGACCATCAATAGCCCGGTGTATCAAGGAGTGCTTACTGCTCAGCCCACGTTATTTCCCAATCTGAACCGGTACCCGGTTCGAATTGAGTCGAGCTCGGCGTGTATTGAGTGCAATAGCCACCATTACCAATCGGAAGGCACTCGTATACTTTTCCAGTCTTTTCCTGCAGAACACGTGTTCCGACGGTGTAGTTCTTCAAGCCTTCAGGGAATACCGCATCGTACTCCTGAGAAGCACCCTCGCCGGTCATCGACAGCTCTTTGAGTTCCTGAAAGTTCTCGCGGCCATTTTCACTGGTAGCGATCAGCTTCAACGAGTGAGCACCCGGTGCACTTTTAACCGCAATGCTCAGCGGCGTAGTGGTTGCGTCGACCGTTTGTGTCGTCACGCCGACAGCCTTATCGGCTTCGTTAAACACAGTGGCTTCAACGGTGATTTTTTTGTTGGTCATCACCGTGAATTCAACATTGGTACGGCCCTTGTCCAGCACGTATTGTGGTGCCACATCATGGACATGCATGTAGGCATTAGGGTCTGGTACCAGGGTGGTTTCCATCTGGTAAGTCGTAATGCCACTTTCAGGCTTCACATACAGAATGTTGGTGCCCTTGATCGGCTCAATGGCTCCCTCTTCGTTACGCACACCGGCACGAATAGGCTTGTTTGCAGCATTCACAGCTTCAGCCAGTTTGAAGGACACGTTGGCAGGTTTGCCCTCTTCAACGCTGGCAATGCCCACGCTGAAGCTGTTCTCAGGGCTTTCGGCACTCCCCACAAAGGCACGCGCCTTGATCGTGTCACCCGGCAGCAATGCCTGGTTTGGCGAGATAGCCCCAACGTTGGTCCAGCCATCCGGGTCCGGAGCGGCAGCGACGATGTTGACGTCGACAACGTTGTAGAAAGCGGCACCGGTGTCATCAACAGTCCATGCACCCAGAATGACGTGCTGACCGTTGCGGTCTGCAGGGATCACACAGTCATGTTTTTGCTCGCCTGGGCCATTGCCGCCCGCAGGGCCATCAATCGGTACACCGCCGCCGAATTCGACGCTGCAAAACGGTTCTGCGTCAAAGGTATCGCGAGTCAGTGGCTTGTTCGCGCTCCAGCCCGCTTTGGTGATGAAATACTCCCAGCGGGTAGTCTTGTGGGCCGCGGTGTAAAACCAGCCGAACTTGATATTACGATCGGTGATATCTGTCGAGTGCCAACGCGTGGCTGATTGAGCATCCAGCACTGCAAACGGAGCCAGACCGCCACTTGCAATTTTACCGTCAGCAGGGCCACTGGCCGGGTACCCCTTTGGAGCCTCACCCACAGTTTGTGGCTCGTACTGAGCTTGGCCACAGTTGGCATTTAGCCCGAGCTTGCAAGCATAAGCGCGCGAAGGCGGTTCGCTCATATAACCATGAGCGGCAACCTGTTGCGAGGCAAACAAACTTGCCATCAATGCCAACGAGGAGGCACACCCCATCAACGTACGCGATTTCGCGTGTGTAAACTTCATCTTTAAACTCCAGATCGGCTTATATCAACTAACAGTATTTATGGGGACAACACACTGTACGAAACATCAGCGCCCAAGAAGCTCCAGAAAACCAACAAGATTCTTGAGAGCTGAGAGAAAGCACAACCTGGAACTTTTAACTCACCCCAGGAATAAGTACTTAGTTGAAGCGAAACGAATTCTACGAGTCTGGAATATTAATGATGTAGGACATTCCCTACATAGCTGTAGTAATAAACTTAAATACGGCAAAAAACCTTAAGACGCTGATCTGATTCTTATTTAAAAAATATAAAAACCTTACATAAAAAATAGAATAATTACTCCACATCTAGAAATAGCGCGAAAACTAAAACGCCCGGCATAGGCCGGGCGCTTCATTTAACTCATGCGATTAAACGTGATACTGCGCCGAAAACTCATGAACCGCGCTGATAAAAGCACCCGCGTGCTCAGGCTTCACTTCTGGCGTGATGCCGTGCCCCAAGTTGAATACATGGCCGGAGCCTTTGCCATAGCTGGCCAGAATGCGTTTGACTTCAGTACGAATCGCTTCCGGGTTGGCGTACAGCACCGTCGGGTCCATATTGCCTTGCAACGCAACCTTATTGCCGACACGACGGCGCGCTTCACCCAAATCGCAGGTCCAGTCCAGGCCCAGTGCATCGGCACCGGCATCCGCAATACTCTCCAACCACAACCCACCGTTTTTGGTGAACAGGATCACCGGCACCTTGCGCCCTTCGTGCTCGCGGATCAGGCCGCTGACGATTTTGCGCATGTAGGCCAGGGAGAACTCTTGATACGCCGCTGATGACAGGTTTCCGCCCCAAGTGTCGAAAATCTGCACCGCTTGCGCGCCCGCCAGGATTTGGCCGTTGAGGTACGAGGTGACCGACTGCGCCAGCTTGTCGAGCAGCAAGTGCATGGCCTGCGGGGTGTCATAGAGCATGGCTTTGGTTTTGCGGAAATCTTTGGACGAGCCGCCTTCGACCATGTAAGTGGCCAAGGTCCACGGGCTACCCGAGAAGCCAATCAGCGGCACACGGCCGTTGAGTTCGCGGCGAATGGTGCTGACCGCGTTCATCACATAACCGAGGTCTTTTTGCGGGTCGGGAATGGGCAGTGCTTCGATGTCGGCCAGGGTGCTGACCACCTTTTTGAAGCGCGGACCTTCGCCCGTTTCAAAATACAGGCCCTGCCCCATGGCATCGGGGATGGTCAGAATGTCCGAAAACAGGATGGCCGCATCCAACTGAGGGAAGCGGTCCAGAGGCTGCATTGTGACTTCGCAGGCGAATTCGGCATTCTTGCACAGGCTCATGAAATCACCGGCCTTGGCGCGGCTGGCACGGTATTCCGGCAAGTAACGGCCGGCCTGACGCATCATCCAGACAGGCGTTACGTCTACGGGTTGCTTGAGCAAAGCGCGAAGGAAACGGTCATTCTTGAGAGAAGTCATGTCAGCATCCGGAAAAAAAGTGAGGGCATTTTCTCAGAGACAGACGCAAAAGGCACGGCAAGAGCCGTGCCTTTTATCTATCGGGGCGATTTGACGCAGGGTATACAACCCCCACCGCCCTGTAGGAGCGAGCTTGCTCGCGAGCTTTTTAAAGATCAAAAGATCGCGAGACAAGCTCGCTCCTACAGGATTTAGGTTAAACGCCCAGGTAATCCATGATCCCTTCCGCTGCCGTACGGCCTTCGAAGATCGCGGTGACCACCAGGTCAGAACCGCGCACCATATCGCCACCAGCGAAGATCTTCGGGTGGCTGGTCTGGTGCTTGAACGGCGACTGCTCAGGCGCAATCACGCGGCCCTGGCTGTCGGTCGCGATGCTGAACTGCTCAAACCATGGGGCCGGGCTCGGGCGGAAACCGAACGCGATGATCACGGCGTCTGCCGGGATGATCTCTTCGGAACCCGGAATCGGCTCCGGGCTGCGACGGCCTCGGGCGTCCGGTTCGCCAAGACGGGTCTCGACCACTTTCACACCTTCAACCTTGCCTTCACCCACAATCGCAATCGGTTGACGGTTATAGAGGAATTTGACGCCTTCTTCCTTGGCGTTTTTAACCTCTTTACGCGAACCGGGCATGTTGGCTTCATCGCGACGGTACGCACAGGTCACCGATTTGGCACCCTGGCGGATCGAGGTACGGTTGCAGTCCATGGCCGTGTCGCCACCGCCCAGCACCACGACCTTTTTGCCTTTCATGTCGACGAAGTCTTCCGGCGACTTTTCAAAGCCCAGGTTGCGGTTGACGTTGGCGATCAAAAAATCCAGCGCGTCGTGCACGCCCGGCAAGTCTTCACCGGCAAAACCACCTTTCATGTAGGTGTAGGTGCCCATGCCCATAAAGACCGCGTCGTACTCGGCCAGCAGTTCTTCCATGCTGATGTCTTTGCCGATTTCGGTATTGAGGCGGAACTCGATCCCCATGCCGGTGAAGACTTCGCGACGATGGCTCAACACCGTTTTCTCAAGCTTGAACTCCGGAATACCGAAGGTCAGCAGGCCGCCGATTTCCGGGTTCTTGTCGAACACCACCGGGGTCACGCCGCCACGCACCAGCACGTCGGCACAACCCAGGCCCGCAGGCCCGGCACCGATGATCGCCACGCGCTTGCCCGTCGGCACCACTTTGGACATGTCCGGTCGCCAGCCCATGGCGAAAGCGGTGTCGGTGATGTACTTCTCGACCGAACCGATCGTGACCGCGCCAAAACCATCGTTGAGGGTGCAAGCGCCCTCGCACAGACGGTCTTGCGGGCACACCCGGCCACACACTTCGGGCAGGGTGTTGGTTTGGTGCGACAGTTCAGCGGCGGCGAGAATATTGCCCTCAGCCACCAGTTTGAGCCAGTTGGGAATGAAGTTATGCACAGGGCATTTCCATTCACAGTACGGGTTACCGCAACCCAGGCAGCGGTGGGCCTGGTCGGCCGACTGCTGGGGTTTGAAAGGTTCGTAGATTTCCACGAACTCTTTTTTGCGTTGACGCAACAGTTTCTTCTTCGGATCTTTGCGCCCGACATCGATGAATTGGAAGTCGTTACTTAGACGTTCGGCCATCTTCAAAACCTCTTTACGACAGCTACAAGCTTCAAGCTCATAGCTGCAAGACAAACACGTTTACCGGTACACCGCATTCTGCGTTCAAGCTTGCAGCTTGAAGCTGCAAGCTTGCCCCTGCATCGTTATTGCGGATTGGCACGGATGCTGGAAAGCAACGTTTTCAAGCTGGCAGCCTTAGGCTTGACCATCCAGAAACGACGCAGGTAATCATCGAGGTTTTCCGCGAGATTACGGCCCCACTCGCTGTTGGTTTCCTCAACGTATTCGTCCAGCACGTGTTGCAGGTGGTTGCGATAGGCTTCCATCGCTTCACCGCTGATACGTTGAATTTCCACCAGCTCGTGGTTCACCTTGTCGACGAAGGTGTTGTCCTGATCCAGCACGTAGGCGAAACCGCCTGTCATGCCAGAGCCGAAGTTGTAACCGGTTTTGCCCAAGACACAGACAAAGCCGCCCGTCATGTATTCGCAGCAATGGTCGCCCGTGCCTTCAACCACGGTGTGCGCGCCGGAGTTACGCACGGCGAAACGCTCGCCTGCGGTGCCGGCGGCGAACAACTTGCCGCCGGTGGCACCGTACAAGCAGGTGTTGCCGATAATGGCGCTGTCCTGGGTTTTGTAGACGCTGCCTACTGGCGGCACAATCACCAGCTTGCCGCCAGTCATGCCTTTGCCCACGTAATCGTTGGCGTCACCTTCCAGGTACAGGTTCAAACCACCGGCGTTCCACACACCAAAGCTCTGACCGGCAGTGCCTTTGAAGCGGAAGGTGATCGGTGCCTTGGCCATGCCCTGGTTGCCGTGGGCACGGGCGATTTCACCCGAGATCCGCGCACCAATGGAGCGGTCGCAGTTGCAGATATCGAGTGCAAACTCAGCACCGCTCAGGTCGTTGATGGCCGAGCGCGCCATGTCGAGCATTTGCTCGGCCAGCAAGCCTTTATCGAACGGCGGGTTGCGGTCCACCTGGCAGAACTGCGGCTTGTCGGCAGGCACGTTGTCGCTGCCCAGCAACGGCGTCAGGTCGAGATGGTTCTGCTTGGCGGTTTCGCCCGGCAAAATATCCAGCAAGTCAGTACGCCCGATCAGCTCTTCGAGGCTGCGCACGCCCAGCTTGGCCAGCCACTCGCGGGTTTCTTCAGCCACGTAGGTGAAGAAGTTGACCACCATGTCGACAGTGCCGATGTAGTGGTTTTTACGCAGTGATTCGTTCTGGGTGGCCACACCGGTCGCGCAGTTGTTGAGGTGGCAAATACGCAGGTATTTGCAGCCCAGCGCGATCATTGGCGCGGTACCGAAACCGAAGCTTTCAGCGCCGAGGATGGCGGCCTTGATCACGTCGAGGCCGGTTTTCAGGCCACCGTCGGTCTGCACCCGCACTTTGCCGCGCAAGTCGTTGCCGCGCAGGGTCTGGTGAGTTTCCGCCAGGCCCAGCTCCCACGGTGCGCCCGCGTATTTGATCGAGGTCAGCGGCGATGCGCCGGTGCCGCCGTCATAACCGGAAATGGTGATCAGGTCGGCGTAGGCCTTGGCCACGCCAGCGGCGATGGTGCCGACGCCCGCTTCGGCCACCAGCTTCACCGAAACCAGCGCTTTGGGGTTGACCTGCTTGAGGTCGAAAATCAGTTGCGACAAGTCTTCAATAGAATAGATGTCGTGATGTGGCGGTGGCGAAATCAGGGTCACACCGGGTACGGCATAGCGCAGCTTGGCGATCAGACCGTTTACTTTGCCGCCTGGCAGTTGCCCGCCCTCGCCCGGCTTGGCACCTTGGGCAACCTTGATTTGCAGCACTTCGGCGTTAACCAGGTATTCCGGGGTGACGCCAAAACGGCCGGTGGCCACTTGTTTGATTTTCGAGCTTTTGATCGTGCCGTAACGCGCCGGATCTTCGCCGCCTTCACCGGAGTTGGAGCGTGCGCCCAAGCGGTTCATCGCTTCGGCCAAGGCTTCGTGCGCTTCTGGCGACAAGGCCCCCAGCGAGATGCCCGCTGAGTCGAAACGCTTGAGGATCGACTCCAGTGGCTCAATCTCTTCGATCGCCAGCGGGGTTTCCAGGGTTTTGACCTGCAACAAGTCACGGATCATCGACACCGGGCGCTTGTCGACCAGCGTGGTGTATTCCTTGAACTTGCTGTAGTCGCCCTGCTGCACAGCCTCTTGCAGGGTAGCCACCACGTCCGGGTTGTAGGCGTGGTACTCGCCACCGTGCACGTACTTGAGCAGGCCACCTTGTTGAATGGGCTTGCGCGCGCTCCAGGCTTCGGCCGCCAGCAGTTTTTGCTCGGCTTCCAGGTCGACAAAACGGGCACCTTTCAGGCGGCTTGGCACGCCACGGAAGCTCAAGTCGCACACTTCTTCCGACAGGCCAATGGCTTCAAACAACTGCGCACCGCGGTAGGACGCAATGGTCGAGATGCCCATCTTCGAGAGGATCTTGAGCAAGCCCTTGGTGATGCCTTTACGGTAGTTCTTGAACACTTCGTAAAGGTCGCCCAGCACTTCGCCGGTGCGGATCAAGTCACCCAGCACTTCATACGCCAGGAACGGGTACACCGCCGAAGCACCGAAGCCGATCAACACGGCAAAGTGGTGCGGGTCACGCGCGGTCGCCGTTTCGACCAGGATGTTGCTGTCGCAGCGCAGGCCTTTTTCCGTCAGGCGGTGGTGAACAGCGCCCACGGCCAGCGCGGCGTGAACCGGCAACTTGCCCGGTGCGATATGGCGGTCGCTCAGCACAATCTGGGTGCGGCCCGCACGAGCGGCTTCTTCAGCCTGGTCCGCGATATGACGTACAGCCGCTTCAAGGCCCAACGCCTGGTCGTAGTTGAGGTCGATGATCTGACGCTCAAAACCCGGCAGATCCAGGTTCATCAACGAACGCCATTTGGCCGGCGAGATCACCGGCGAGCTGAGGATGACGCGTGAAGCGTGTTCCGGCGACTCCTGGAAAATATTGCGCTCGGCACCGAGGCAGATTTCCAGCGACATGACGATGGCTTCACGCAGCGGGTCGATCGGCGGGTTAGTGACCTGCGCGAACTGCTGGCGGAAGTAGTCGTACGGTGTGCGCACGCGCTGAGACAGCACGGCCATTGGCGTGTCGTCACCCATGGAGCCCACGGCTTCGTAGCCTTGCTCACCGAGCGGGCGCAGTACCTGGTCGCGCTCTTCGAACGTGACTTGGTACATCTTCATGTATTGCTTGAGCTGGTCGACGTCGTAAAACGCAGAGCCGTGGTCATTGTCCTCAATGGTGGCCTGAATGCGCAGGGCGTTCTTGCGCAGCCACTGTTTGTACGGGTGGCGCGACTTCAAGCGGTTGTCGATGGCGTCAGTGTCCAGCACCTGACCGGTTTCGGTGTCAACGGCGAGGATCTGACCCGGGCCTACGCGGCCTTTGGCAATCACGTCTTGCGGCTGGTAGTTCCACACGCCGATTTCCGACGCGATGGTGATGTAGCCGTTCGTGGTGGTGACCCAACGCGCAGGCCGCAGGCCGTTACGGTCAAGCAGGCAGACCGCGTAGCGGCCATCGGTCATGACCACTCCCGCCGGGCCGTCCCACGGCTCCATGTGCATGGAGTTGTACTCATAGAACGCCCGCAGGTCGGGGTCCATGGTTTCAACGTTCTGCCATGCAGGCGGAATCAACATGCGCACGCCACGGAACAGGTCAATGCCGCCGGTGACCATCAACTCCAGCATGTTGTCCATGCTGGAGGAGTCAGAACCCACGCGGTTAACCAGCGGGCCGAGCTCGTCCAGATCACCGATCAGGTCATTGGCGAACTTGGTGCGACGGGCCACTGCCCAGTTGCGGTTGCCGGTGATGGTGTTGATCTCGCCGTTGTGGGCGAGAAAACGGAAGGGTTGTGCCAGCGGCCATTTCGGCAGGGTATTGGTGGAGAAGCGCTGGTGGAACACGCAGATGGCGGTTTTCAGGCGCTCATCACTCAGGTCCGGATAAAAGGCGGTGAGATCCGCCGGCATCATCAGGCCTTTATAAATGATGGTCTTGTGAGAAAAGCTGCAGATGTAGTGATCGGTGTCCGCTGCGTTGGCCACCGAAGATCGGCGCCGGGCGCTGAACAGCTTGATCGCCATGTCCTGATCGCTGAGGCCGTCGCCTGCGATGAACACTTGCTCGATTTGTGGCAAACGCTCCAGCGCCAGACGACCCAGCACGCGGGTGTCGATCGGTACTTTGCGCCAGCCCACCACGTGCAGGCCCGCCGCGAGGATTTCGCGGTTCATATGGGCGCGGGCCGCTTCAGCCTTAATGGGGTCCTGGTTAAAAAACACCATGCCGACGGCGTATTGCTTGGGCAAATCGGTGCCGAACTGTTCCTTGGCGACTGCACGCAAGAACTGATCGGGCTTTTGAATCAGCAGGCCACAACCGTCACCGGTCTTGCCATCTGCGTTGATCCCACCGCGGTGGGTCATGCAGGTTAGGGCCTCAATGGCGGTTTGCAAGAGGGTATGGCTGGGTTCGCCCTGCATATGGGCAATCAGGCCGAAACCACAGTTATCCTTGAATTCATCGGGGTGGTACAGACCTGCTTTCATAGACACTTTCTCACCAGGCTGCCCCAAAAAGGGGCAAATTTCTTTTTAATTCAACCACATGCATCCCGCGCTGAACGTGCGCCAGCTTGGCAAGAGCAAAAGGGTGGTCATTCTACACACCGTCACAAAGACCCACAAATTAAGCGGCGATTAACCGTAAACTTGTGTCGCATTTATGAAGGTTTAAAGCGATTGTCTGTGCTAGTCAAAACATTTTTTGATGTTGACCGCCACACGACGCAGACACCACAAGGCACACGGCTTGAAAAGCCGCATGCTAAGGCGAATATTTTGATGGGCCAGGGTCAGTACGACATGCTTTCGAGCGTAGGTCAGGCAAGGCGAAAACAGGCGAGGAAGCGGAGTTTACAGGGTGTAAATGAGCATTCCGAGCCTGTTTTCAACGCCGCATAACCGAGCGCAGATACATTTCGTACAGAGCCTAAACGGCGACCTGGGTAAGGTCGCCGGTTCATCAGCGAGCTGCTGCCAGCTCTTGTTGTACGCTGGCGACAGTGCGAGGCCAAGGTTTACCAGCCTGCGTCTTGGCTGGCAAGTTTTTGATTGCCGCAGTGGCCGCGGCATGGCTTGGGAAGTTGCCATAAGTGACAACGAAGAACGGTTTACCGTTGAGGGTTTTCTTGAAGTAACGAGACTCGCCACCCAACTCTTTCACCACATTTTGCGCAGACGCTTCGGAACTGGTACCGACGACTTGCACCACGTAATTACCCGTTGGTTGGCTGGTGTACCAGCTAGCGCCCGGCGCAGGCTTGGTGCCAGCGACTGGCTTCTCGACAGGCTTGACCACCGGTTTTGGCGCAGGCGTCGGGGTGGCAACGGGCTTGGTCACGGGTGCAGGTGCAGGCTTGGCCGTAGCAACCGCAGGCGCAGGCGCTGGTCGCGGAGCAGCCACTGGGGCGGGACCTGCCGGGACACCCACCGGAGGCGCAGTGGTGGTGACCGTAGGCGGCTGGGAAACACCGCCATCAACGGCAGGCGCGCCCCCATCATCGCCTTCATAAATACCGCCCGCGGCTTCCGCCAGCGGCCCACGCATCACCGGCTGCGACTGACCGACCAGCGGCAACGGCATGGGCTGCGATGAACCGGCGAAATCGACCGATGGCCCTGAGCCGCTTTTCGGTGCGGCCTGCCCCAATTGCGTCTGCTCTTCAGTTGAAGGGCTCGGTGACTTCCCGCGACCTGGAATCATAACGGCGGCGGCAACCGCCACGACGACGACGGCAGCGATGGCCATTACGTGTTTTTTCGGCATCTTGAACCCCATACTTGGTCGCTTGACCGCTGAGCGGCTGGCAATCATGACTTCGATCATTGCATCACGGGCGACCTGGTTAATCACACCGGGCCAACCTTCGGAGCTCTCGTGTATAGCTGAGAGTTGCTGTGCGTTAAAGAGTTCGATTCCGGCACCCGCCCCCTCAAGCCGCTGAGCCAGGTATTCGCGGGTCTCTTCTTCGGTGTACGGTTGCAGCTCGATCACATGGAAGCGTTCTTCACCCGCACTCAGTTGCTCCAGGCCGGCAATCATTGACGGCTCGCCGAACAGGAAAACATGCGGACGGCCTTCCGGCGCCCCGGCTGCCAGCGCCAGCAGCGCGGCGAGTGCCGATTCATCAAGCTGCTCGGCATCGTCGACCAGCAGGTACACTTCTTGGCCGGTCAGCGCCAATTGCACCACTTGCGCCAGAATCGCGCCCACATCGGCACGCGCCGCGTTCAGGGTTTGTGCGACTTGACGCAAGATACCGGCGGCATCACCCGCTCCGCGCGCCGATACCACCACACTCTGCACAGACTGCTTGTTCGTGCTGGCGACCAGCGCTTGGCGCAGCAGGGTTTTGCCACTGCCTTCAGGCCCGGTAACCACGAGCAGCAACTGACTGTAGCGAGCAAGGTGATGCAACTGCCCCAGCACCGGTTTGCGCTGCGCAGGGAAAAATTTGAAGCCCGGCACCCGAGGTGCAAAAGGGTCGTGGTTCAGTTGGAAGTGACCGAGGAACGCCTCGTCGGCATGCAAACTAGTCATCGGAATTTTATTAACCTTTAAGCTGAGCCAGCACACGGTAATCCGCACGCAGCGTGGCTTGGAGAACCTCGAGTGGATAATCGTCAGTCACTGTGGCTTCGCCCATGCGACGCAGCAGCACCAGCCGCAAACGACCGTCGATTACTTTTTTATCAACCGCCATGTGCTGCATGAAGTCGGCTTCGGTCATTTCGGCAGGCGGTACCACAGGCAAACCCGCGCGCTGGAACAGGCGAATGCCACGATCGCGCTCTGCATCCGTGATCCAGCCCAGGCGCGCAGACATTTCCAGCGCCATCACGGTGCCTGCTGCCACTGCCTCGCCATGTAGCCACACGCCGTACCCCATATGGGTTTCAATGGCATGGCCAAAGGTATGGCCGAGGTTGAGCGTGGCGCGCACCCCCGACTCGCGCTCATCGGCCCCCACCACAGCTGCCTTCGCAGCACAGGAGCGCTGTATCGCCGTGGTCAGGGTCGCCTGATCGAGGCCACGCAAAGCGTCCATGTTGTCTTCAAGCCAGGTCAGGAACGGCTCATCGCAGATCAGACCGTATTTGATGACCTCGGCGAGCCCGGCGGACAATTCTCGGGCCGGGAGGGTGTTGAGGGTCTGAGTATCAATCAGCACCAGATTGGGCTGATAAAAAGCACCGACCATGTTTTTGCCCAGCGGGTGGTTGATACCGGTTTTGCCGCCCACCGACGAATCGACCTGGGACAGCAACGTCGTCGGCACCTGAATGAAGTCAACCCCGCGCTGATAGCACGACGCTGCAAAACCGGCCATGTCGCCAATCACACCGCCACCCAAGGCAATGACCGTGGTGCGACGGTCATGACGTGCGGTCAGCAGGCCATCGAACACCAACTGCAGGGTTTCCCAGTTCTTGAACGACTCGCCATCAGGCAGCTCGATCGATAACACCGAATACCCTGCCAGGCTGCGGGTCAGACGCTCAAGATAGAGTGGCGCAACGGTTTTATTGGTCACAATCGCCACTTGGCGACCACCGATATGCGGGGCCAGCAACTCAGGCTGATCCAACAAACCTTCGCCAATATGAATCGGGTAGCTACGCTCGCCTAAATCAACCTTCAGTGTCTGCATGAATCCCCGCGTTGAAGCGGGACGCCAACGACCCGCTTCGCAATTATCAAGTGATGGCTGCATCGCGTGCAGATGCAACCCAATAGCCTTTAGCCATACCGCTGAACGGGCATGGCTGGCGCCGAGGATAGCGCATTTCGTACCCCACTTTAACGGGGGGGAAGGCGCGCCAGACGTTCAAGAATATCCAGAACCACCATTCGCGGTGGCCGCTCATCGGTTTCGACCACAAGGTCAGCGATTTCGCGATAAAGCGGGTCACGCAAGGCGAGTAAGTCACGCAGGGTTTTCTCGGGATTTGCCGTACGCAACAAGGGCCGATTGCGGTCACGGGCAGTGCGCGCGACCTGCTGTTCGACACAAGCATGCAGGTAAACCACTCGCCCTCCGGCGCGCAACGCCGTGCGGTTTTCGGGCCGCATAACTGCGCCCCCCCCCGTCGCCAGCACCACGCCTTCTGCCGCGCAGAGTTCAGCGATCATCGCTGCTTCTCGGTCGCGAAAGCCCGGCTCGCCTTCTTTATCGAAGATCCACGGAATATTTGCACCCGTGCGCACTTCGATTTCCTTATCGGAATCCTTGAACGGCAGGTGCAGCTCTTTGGCCAGCAAACGACCGATGGTGCTTTTACCAGCCCCCATTGGCCCAACAAGAATCAAATTTCTCACAGAATCAATGACTCACAGCAGTCGCCTGGTTGTTCATGATACGCGGAGTCAGGAACACCAGCAGTTCGGATTTTTTTTCCAGGACAACGTCTTTACGGAAAAGTCGGCCAACATACGGTAGATCGCCTAAAAATGGCACTTTATCTACCACTTTGCTTTGAGTTTTTGAGAAAACGCCTCCAATCACGATGGTTTCACCGTCCTTGACCAGCACTTTGGCCTGCACTTCGTTCTTCTTGATGGGCGGCACATCGTTGACCATGTTCGCGTAGTCAGGCTCATCCTTGGTCACCACCACAGCCATGAGGACGCTGTTGTCCGGAGTGATCTGAGGCGTGACCTCCAACGACAGCGAGGCCTCTTTGAATGACACCGAGGTGGCCCCACTGGAGCTGGACTCCTGATACGGAATCTGAGTGCCTTTCAGAATTTTGGCTGTTTCCTTGTCCGACGTGACGACCTTGGGCTGGGAGATAATTTCACCATTGCCGGTTTTTTCCATGGCACTCAATTCCAGGTCCAGCAGCACGTTGTTGCTGATAAAGGCAATGCCCACCCCTGACGTAGCACCCTTGGCCCCCAAGTCCACAAAAGGGGCACTCTGAACCCCCGAATCATTGCCCGAGCCTTCAGGCCTGACGCCACCTGCCCGCCAGTTTCCACCCACACGCAGACTCCCACCCCAGCGCACGCCCAGGCTTTTTTCAAAGTCCACGCCGGCCTCAACAATACGCGCCTCAATCAGCACTTGGCGTACCGGCACGTCCAGTTGAGCCACGATGCGCCGCAACTCGTCGAGGCGTTCCTCGGTCTGCAAGGCAATGATGTGATTGGTGCGCTCGTCCACCGTGACAGAGCCGCGCTCGTTGCCACCTGCCTGCGCCCCCGCCACAGACTGGAATAACGCGGCAATACTCGCCGCTTTCGCGTGATTGACCTGTACCAGTTCACGGCGCAAAGGTGCCAGGTCGGCCAATTGATTGCGGGCCTCCAGCGCCAACCGCTCACGGGCAGCCACCTCTTCTGCGGGAGCAATCCACATCACATTGCCCTGCTGAAGTTTTTCAAGCCCTTTGCTTTTGAGCACCAGGTCAAGTGCCTGATCCCACGGGACCTCTTGAAGATTGAGGGTAATACTGCCCTGCACCGCGTCGCTAACCACCAGGTTGAAACCTGTAAAATCCGCCAGCAACTGCAACACCGTGCGCACTTCAATCGCTTGAAAATTCAATGACAGCTTGTCCCCGACAAAGCCGGGAGCCGCTGCCTGTGAGGGGGAATCGCGAGGCGCCATGGCCAGCACCATCGGTGAATTCAGCGCACTCCATAGCGCCAGCCCACAGACCGGGAAAATCCTTTTCATACTGTATTTCCGTTAAGACTGCTGTTTTAGAGGGATCGCCAAGGTTCTTTCCAACCATCCGCCCCGGCCATCCGAAATCACTTCAAACACTTCAACGCGAGTTGCTTCAATCGAGACGATCTGGCCGTTGTTGCGACCCAGGTAATCCCCTACTTTCAAGCGATGAACAACGCCCTGCGCACGCATCAAGGCATTCGCCCCGTGGTCATTGGACAGCGTGCCAACCATCTCGAATTGCTCAAGACCCAGGCTTTCCAGAAACGCCCTCGCTCTAAGCGTCTCTTCATCCGACCCTGCAAGGCTTACCTTCCACGTGCCAGCGCTGTCACCATGGAACTCCTGAAAAGGGCTGCGCAAGCCCGCCGCGCCATATTCGACGATGCTCATGGGCTCCGCACTCCGAACAGGGGCCACAGCTTGCCCCGGGCGCGCCTGCACGGCTTGCAAGTACGTTTGCAGAAGGGCGATGTCGCGCGTGTCATCGCACCCCGACAACGCCACCGCCAGCCCGACGCACATCAGTTGAACGTAAACACTCATGGGATCAATCCTTGATCGTGCGTGCGGTAGGTTCTGGCCAGCAGCGTCATGCGCAACGGGCCATCACTGAGCGGTGCCAACGAGAAATCATGCACGGTCACAATCCGTGGGAAATGCGTCAAACCACTGATAAACCGCCCCATATCGTGATACCCGCCAACGAGCGTCAATTGCAGGGGCAGTTCGATATAGAAGGGTTGAAGAACTTGCGGCAACCACTGAATGCTCTCAACCTCCAGGCCACTGGCCAGCCCAAGGCGCGACACATCTTCAAGCAGGTCGGGGACTTCAGCCTGACTGGGGAGCTGTTTCAATAACGCCCCAAGAGCCGCTTCCAGGGCCTGCAGGTGCAGCATGTGGCTATCCAGGCTCGCCACCTGCGCAGCTTTAACCTCGAACTCGGCTTTAAGCCCGGTTTCAGCCAAGCGCTGCTGCTCAAGCCGTGCCAAAGGTGCCTGGAGAAGCACACACCCCAACGTCAGCAATAGCCCCACGGACAACAGGGCCACACCAACCTGCCGCTTTAACGACCACGCCCCCGAACGCCGAACATCAAGCGCCTGCATATCGAGACCGTGCCCCAACAGCAGCCCACGCAGCGCCCTCAAAAGTGAGTCCCCGTGCGCGCATGGTGAGTTTGTTGCACGGTCATCTGAAACAGCTGTTCAGGCCCATCGGGGCGCGCCGGGCCCGCTTTAACATCAATCAGTGCAGGTGTTTCCAGCCAATGCGAGGCGTCCAGATTGCGCATCAGCTCAGCAACGAGATTATTGGACCGGGCCACCCCGGTGATAACGATGGTGTGCTCTGTCATTTTGACATCAGTGAAATGCACCCCGTCAGGCAGGCTGCGCGCCAACTGCTCAAGGATAATCCCGCTGTCCGAGCGATTACCCTGAAGCGTCTCGATCGTTTGCATGCGCTCCAGCAATTGTTCTCGACGCACTTTCAACTGATCGATCTGCTGAGCCCGCCCATCGAGCTGCACCATCGAACTTCTGATCAGATCATTACGCACAAGCTGGCGCTCTACTGCCCGATCGATAAAGCGATCAATCGCCAGCAGCCCTCCTAGCGTCACTGCCAGCAAAGCCGCCAGTACAATCAAAAAGCGCTTGCGCCTTTTTTCGCGTAACACAGCGCGCCACGGCAATAAGTTGATTCTTGCCATCAATCAAACCCTCTTATGGCCAAGCCGCAAGCAGTCAACAACCTTGAAGCATCACCGCGCAAGGTATCAGGCGTGAGTACCGGGTTGAGGGCCATGGTTGCAAACGGGTTGGCCAACTGTGTCGGCAGCCCGCACTGCCCTTCAATCCATACACCCAACATTGCTGGCAATGGGTTTTCGCCGCTCAGCAGAATCGAGCTGACAACCCCTCCAGTGCCGGACTCGGCAAATAGCGCAAGCCCGCGTCCGAGGTGCTCGAGTGCAGCCACTTTAAACGCCTCGTCATCAAGGCCGTCAGAACCGAAGAGTAACTCACGGGAATAGATCACCTGCTCTCGGCTCACCACGCTCAGCAGCGTCGTGCGCAAGCCAAAGTCGACCACAGCTATCGCCCGGGAGGATTGCGCACCCGCCAGCACGCCAACAGCACGCGCCAAGCCATGGGCCTGAACGGTAATCACGCGTTCACTCAACCCGGCACGATTCAAAACGGTTTGATACCACGCCAATGTCGCCTGACGGCAAACAACTAACAACACATCAGATCGCCCCGGATAATTGTGCGAACGCCCTTGCACCTCAAAGTCCAGCGCCATGTCCTCAAGACCATAAGGAACGTGCTGTTCAGCCTCAAGGCGCACATAGAGTTCAAGATCATCGCCCGTCAAATCAGCCTCTACCGCCAGGGTCTTACTGGTCGCCAGAGCGTCAGGAACCGCCACAACGGCCTGTCTAGCAAGCACATCCGCCTTTTCCAATGCGTTGGTCAACACCACAGCGACACTTTTGGGATCTGCGCTGGTCAGATCGCCTGAGGGCTTGATGAGCAACGGTTCAATGGCATAGGCCTCAAGCGTAAACACACTGCGTGAACGGCGCAATTCGACGATTTTTATCGATTGAGCACTGATATCGATGCCCACGCGGCGCTGAGATGTCTTGCTGAAAAATCCGGGCACGGCTGTTTTCCCTAATGCAATCCGTCACTTACGGAGGGTAAAAAATGAGATCCGTTCAGAACCCCTTCTGACATGCGGCCCATGACGCCCATGATCGAAAAATGCTTATAATGCCGGGCGATTTTTCCCGTACTGTCGACCCGCGCCGCCGCGCACTACTATGACGTGCACATCTATTCCTTAATCTGGAAATCCAAAAGCCTTGATTCGTCTGCTGAAGTTTTTCGGGTGGTCTTTCGTTGCTGTTATCTGCGGGCTTTTGCTCGTGTTAAGCGGCGCGTTTCTCTATCTTAGTCCTGGCTTGCCGTCCGTAGAGTCGTTGAGAAGCATCCAGTTGCAGATTCCTTTGCGGGTTTACACCAGCGACGGGAAATTAATTGCAGAGTTTGGCGAAATGCGCCGCTCGCCCATCAAATTCGCCGACATTCCCCCCAATTTCATTAATGCCCTGCTTTCCGCAGAAGATGATAATTTCGCCAATCACTATGGGGTCGACCCCAGCAGCCTGATGCGCGCCGCGACACAACTGGTAAAAAGCGGACACATTCAGTCAGGCGGCAGCACGATCACCATGCAGGTGGCGAAGAACTATTTCCTGTCCAGTGAGCGGAGCTTTTCCCGTAAGACCAACGAAATCCTGTTGGCGCTGGAAATTGAGCGTGAGCTGACCAAGGACGAAATCCTTGAGCTGTACGTGAACAAAATTTATCTGGGCAACCGTGCTTACGGCATTGAGTCTGCGGCCCAGGTTTACTACGGCAAGTCCATTCGCGACCTCAGCCTGGCGCAGATGGCAATGATTGCCGGCCTGCCCAAAGCACCCTCACGCTTCAACCCGCTCGCCAACCCGGTCCGCAGCAAAGAACGCCGCGACTGGATCCTGGGCCGCATGTACAAGCTGGGCAAGATCGACCTGGCCAGCTATGAAGCCGCTATCGCTGAGCCGGTCGACGCCAGCTATCACGTCCCTACGCCCGAAGTCAGTGCGCCCTATATTGCTGAAATGGCACGCGCCGAAATGGTCGGCCGCTACGGAAGCGAGGCTTACACCGAGGGCTATCGCGTGACCACCACGGTACCGAGCGACCTTCAGGGCCTGGCCAATACGGCGGTCCACGAAGGCCTGATGGCCTACGACCAACGCCACGGCTATCGAGGCCCGGAGTCGCGATTCCCTGGCAAAACCCGCGAGGCCTGGGCACAAGATCTCACCAAGCAGCGCCCCTTCAGCGGTCTTGAGCCCGCCATCGTGACCGAGGTCGACAAAAATGGCCTGCAGGTGCTGACCCGTACCGGCGAGGCGCAGGTGCCGTGGGACAGCATGAAATGGGCACGACGCTTCCTGAACACCAACAGCATGGGGCCGGTGCCTAAACAACCTTCGGATGTAGCTCAGGTCGGCGATCTGATCCGCGTCCAGCCACAAGCCGATGGCAGCCTGAAATTTAGCCAGATCCCTAGCGTGCAGGGTGCTCTGGTCTCGCTTGATCCGGACAACGGTGCCATTCGCGCGCTGGTGGGCGGCTTCGCTTTCGAGCAGAGTAACTACAACCGTGCGATGCAAGCCAAGCGCCAGCCAGGCTCAAGCTTCAAGCCTTTCATCTATAGCGCCGCGCTGGACAACGGTTACACCGCCGCCACACTGGTCAATGATGCACCCATCGTATTTGTTGACGAGTACCTGGATAAAGTCTGGCGCCCGAAGAACGACACCAACACCTTCCTGGGCCCGATTCGCGTGCGCGAAGCCCTGTACAAGTCGCGCAACCTGGTCTCGATTCGCTTGCTGCAGAGCTTGGGCGTGGACCGCACCATCGACTACATCAGCAAGTTCGGCTTCAACAAGCAGGACCTGCCGCGCAACCTGTCCCTGGCGCTGGGCACTGCCACACTGACCCCCATGGAAATCGCTACCGGCTGGAGCGCATTCGCCAATGGCGGCTATAAGGTTTCCCCGTACCTGATCGACAAGATCGAGAGCCGCAACGGAGACACTCTGTTCGTGGCCAACCCGCCCAGCGTGCCCAAGGCCGCCAGTAAAGATGTGCCGCCAGAAGCCGAAGCGTTAACCATCGACACCTTCGGTGCCGCACCCGGCCTGCCAACGACCCAAACCCAGGCAGTGGCCGAGCGCATTGTCGACGGGCGCACCACCTACATCCTCACCAGCATGCTGCAAGACGTTATCAAGCTGGGCACAGGCCGTCGCGCCCTGGCACTGGGCCGCACCGACCTGGCCGGCAAGACCGGCACCACCAACGAATCGAAAGACGCGTGGTTCTCCGGTTACAACGCTGATTACGTGACAACCGTATGGACCGGCTTCGACCAGCCCGAAAGCCTGGGCCGTCGCGAATACGGCGGTACCGTGGCCCTGCCGATCTGGATGACCTACATGGGGGGAGCCCTCAAAGGCAAACCGGCACACACCCAGGCAGAACCGGAAGGCATCCTCAGCCTGCGGATCGACCCGATCAGTGGCCGTATCGCCTCACCGGGTACACCGGGTGCCTACTTTGAACTGTTCAAGAGCGAAGACACGCCTCCGACCAACAGTGAGCTGGGCAACAGCACAGCGCCGGGCAGCCCGCTACCGGCAGATGACGGAGCGCCGATCGACCTGTTCTAGCCAATACGCGTAACTCGCGGCGGTGCCGCGTGTTGCCCGCCCTTCAGGCTACCGCCGACACCCATTCTCAGCGACAAACAAAAAACCCCGAGGCCTTTAGGCTTCGGGGTTTTTGGTTAACGCAGTACGGGCTTAGCCGTTAAACACGTCATCCACGCTTTTGAGCGGGTAGTTCTTCGGGTACGGCAGGGTTGCAACACCGGTTTCGATGGCGGCTTTGGCCACAGCATCGGAGATCACGGTGATCAGGCGAGCATCCATGGGTTTCGGGATGATGTACTCACGACCGAATTCCAGCTTGATGCCACCGTAGGCGTCGCACACTTCTTGTGGCACTGGCAGCTTGGCCAGTTCACGCAGTGCATTGGCCGCTGCGATTTTCATTTCCTCGTTGATACGCTTGGCACGAACGTCCAATGCACCCCGGAAGATGAACGGGAAGCCCAGGACGTTGTTGACCTGGTTCGGGTAGTCCGAACGGCCCGTTGCCATGATCACGTCGTCACGGGTGGCGTGAGCCAGTTCCGGCGCGATTTCCGGGTCCGGGTTGGAGCACGCGAACACGATCGGGTTGGCCGCCATCGACTTCAGGCCTTCAGCGCTCAGCAGGTTTGGACCGGACAGGCCGACAAATACGTCAGCGCCTTCCAGGGCATCTGCCAGGGAGCGTTTTTCGGTTGCGTGAGCAAACACCGCCTTGTACTGGTTCAAGTCATCACGGCCGGAGTGGATCACACCGGTACGGTCAACCATGAAGATGTTCTCGATGGCCGCACCCATGCTCACCAGCAGTTTCATGCAGGAGATGGCAGCTGCACCAGCACCCAGGCAAACGATCTTGGCATCGGCCAAGGTTTTACCGGCGATTTCCAAGGCGTTGATCATACCGGCAGCGGTCACAATGGCCGTGCCGTGCTGGTCATCGTGGAATACGGGAATATCGCACTGCTCGATCAGAGCACGTTCGATCTCAAAGCACTCAGGTGCCTTGATGTCTTCGAGGTTGATGCCGCCGAAGGTAATGGAGATACGTTTAACCGTGTCGATGAAAGCCTGTGGGCTCTCGGAATCGACTTCGATGTCAAAAACATCGATACCGGCGAAGCGCTTGAACAGCACGCCCTTGCCTTCCATCACAGGTTTGGAAGCCAATGGGCCGAGGTTACCCAGACCCAGAATAGCGGTGCCATCAGAAATAACAGCGACCAGGTTGCCCTTGCCGGTGTACTTGTAAGCCAGCTCAGGATCGCGGGCAATTTCACGCACTGGCTCGGCGACACCCGGGCTGTATGCCAACGCGAGGTCGCGGGCAGTCGCAGTAGGTTTGGTCAGCTCGACGCTCAGTTTCCCTGGGCGGGGCTGGGCATGATATTCGAGAGCGGCGGTTTTTAAATCAGACATAGGGGCATTCCGCTTTTTTACTGTTGGACAGACGGATCGCCGAGCATACGCGTGTCGCAAAGTCCCGACAAGACTGACCAGTCAGCAGTGTCAAGGGCTTTACCCTACGACTTTGGGCCAAGAGGCGCATCGCACAAGGGTTTCAGTGTTCACAATGATCACCAAAATTGTCTACAATTTTAGCGAGAAAAGACTTTTAACATGCCCGAATGCGTCAATGGCAACATCCAGCGAGCCTGCCCTGACTTCAACCCCCCTCGTTTCGACCGGTCCAACACCCAGCCACGCGCCTCCACCCGAGAGCCCTGAAGGTGATCGAGCTGTTTTCGATCAAAAGAGGGCAGTTGATTGGGTTCAATGCGCAACACCAAACCGCCTTCCAGATCGATCCAGACCCCACCGCGATTGCGCTGAACCTGAGTGACCTTACCGCCCACCACCGCAAAGCCGGAACGGCTGATACGCTGCGGGGGCTGCACCGGCGACTGCCGCCACAGCCCGAGACCGGCTGATCGGGCCCGTTGTTCGGCCGCTTGCTGACAACCGAGCAACGCTACGTTTGGCGCAATTGCCACTTGATAAGCCAGACCGTCAGCCAGCAATTGCGCCTCAAAGTTACTGCCATCTGCCCCGAACACGTAGGCCAGCGTGCGCCCATAACGGTCCTGAGGTTGTTTGCCCGGCAACAACCCGATACGCCCCTCACTGCGCGCTACAAGGTCGTGCAGGCGCTGACGAGCCGCTACAGCGAAAGGCTCATCTGCCTGGCCCTTCTTACCCGTTTCCGGTGCATTGAGGCCGATCATCCGCACACTGCGCCCATCCTTCAAACGCAAGGTATCGCCATCGGACACACGCTCTACCTGCACAAAAGACACCGGCCCCGTTGCCGGGCACAGCACCTCGGCCTGAGCACTCGACAACCAAATCGCAGGCACAAAAAAGGCGCCCACAAGGGACGCCTTTTTCAATAACCCGGCCAGACCAGAAAGCCTGCCCAAGATCATAGGCCTTACTCGGCCGCTTTCTTCGTAGCGCCGAAAGCACCGAAGCGAGTTTTGAAACGATCAACACGACCGCCAACGTCCAGAGTTTTCTGCTTGCCGGTGTAGAACGGGTGGCACTCGTTGCATACGTCAGTGCCCAGTGGCTTGCACAGGTTCGAACGGGTTTCGAACTTGTTGCCGCAGCTGCAAGTTACCTGGATGACTTCGTACGCTGGATGGATATCGGCTTTCATGGGTATTCCTCAGGCTAGCGTGCCGCCACTCAACACCATTGTTGAATACCGCACGTAAATTTAGGGGGCAGATAATACCAGACCTTTGCATTGACGCAAGCGGCCATTCATGCTCCCTATAAGTTCGTTCGCGACTCATGGCTCCTGCTTTTGGGCCCAAACAGCTTTGTCTGCTAGGCTCCAGGCCATCTTTGCCGTTCATCACTTGAGAGCCCCGCGTGCCCGACGCCATTTTGCGCCTTGCCCTGCCTTCACCCCTGCGCCGCCTGTTTGATTACCGGGCCCCGGCGGGCGTACGGCGCAGCCAATTAGAGCCAGGCATGCGTTTACGGGTACCGTTCGGTCGGCGCGAAATGATCGGCATTTTGGTCGAGGTCGTCGATCACAGCGAAGTCCCGGCTGACAAGCTCAAGCCGGCCATTGCGCTGCTGGACGCCACAGCGCCGCTGCCCCCCTCTCTGTTCAAGCTGTGCCTGTGGACCTCGCAGTATTACCAGCACAGCCTGGGCGACACCCTGAGCTGGGCTTTGCCAGTGTTGCTGCGTCAGGGGGAGTTGGCCGAAGCGCGACAGGAGCGTTTTTGGCAAGCCGCCCCCGGTGCCCGCCTTGACGATCCACGCATTGCCCGCGCCCCGCGCCAGCGCGAAGCGCTCGCCACACTCGCTCAACACCCCCACGGCGTGGCGCATACCTTGCTCAGCAAACTGATGCTGAACAAGGACAGCCTCGACCTGCTGCTGGCTAAAGAGTTAGTGACCGTTGAAGTCCGCCGCCATGCACCTGCCGAGCGTCACGATCATTGGCTGGCACAGCCCGAACTGCCGCTCAATAGCGAACAACGCGCCGCCTATGAAGCCATTAACGCCGGATTCGACAGCTTCCATGCCTTTTTGCTGGCCGGCGTGACAGGCAGCGGCAAGACCGAAGTGTATTTGCAACTGATCCGCCAAACACTTCAGGCGGGCAAACAGGCGCTGGTGTTGATCCCCGAGATCAACCTTGGGCCGCAAACCCTCGCTCGGTTCGAACAACGCTTCAATGCCCGCATCGCGCTGGTGCACTCGGGCGTCAACGACCGCGAGCGCCTTGAAAGCTGGCTCGCCGCCCGCGATGGCGAAGCTGACATCATTATTGGCACCCGTTCAGCACTGTTCACGCCGATGAAAAACCCTGGGCTGATCATCATCGACGAAGAGCACGACGGCTCTTATAAACAACAGGAAGGCCTGCGTTATCACGCACGGGACCTGGCACTGGTCCGCGCCCGGCAAGAAAACATCCCGATTGTGCTCGGCTCCGCCACCCCCTCACTCGAAAGCCTGCATAACGCCTACACCGGCCGGTATGGCTTACTGCGCCTGAATGAGCGCGCTGGCGGGGCCAAGCAGCCGCGTTTCCTGCGCCTCGACGTCAAAAGCCGACCACTGGACAGCGGCATTTCCGGGCCGATGCAACAAGCCATTGGTCAAACCCTGGCGGCGGGCCAGCAGGTGCTGGTGTTCCTTAACCGCCGCGGCTTTGCGCCCACACTGCTGTGCCATGACTGCGGCTGGATGTCCGAATGCCAACGTTGCGATGCGCGCATGACCGTTCATCAACGCTCTGGCGAATTACGCTGCCATCATTGTGGCTATGTCGAGCGTGTCCCGCGTAACTGCCCGCAATGTCAGAAAGTGGACTTGCGACCCGTGGGCGCGGGCACCGAAAGAGCTGAAGAACGGCTGGGCATTTTGTTCCCGGATTACCCGGTGCTGCGCGTCGACCGTGACAGCACGTCGCGCAAGGACGCGATGAATCAACTGTTTGCCACGATCCAAAAGGGCAAACCGTGCATTTTGATCGGCACGCAAATGCTCGCCAAAGGCCATCACTTTCCTCGCGTCACGCTGGTGTCGATCCTGGACGCAGACGGCGGGCTATTCTCCGGCGACTTCCGCGCCAGCGAACGCATGGCCCAATTGATCGTTCAGGTCGCCGGGCGGGCCGGGCGGGCCGAAGAGCCGGGCAAAGTGATTATCCAGACGCATTTGGCCGATCACCCGCTGCTGATCCAACTCACCGAGCAAGGCTATTTTGCTTTTGCCGAACAGGCCTTGAGCGAACGTCGGGCGGCGGGGCTGCCGCCTTTTGCGCATTTAGCCCTGCTACGGGCTGAAGCCCACAAACCGGGGCAAGCTGAAAGCTTTCTGGATGAAGCCTGCAGCGAAGCCGAGCGCTTGCTGGCCGAACTGAACCTGGGTGGCATCGAATTGCTCGGCCCTGTGCCCGCCCCGATGGAGCGCCGCGCCGGCCGCTACCGCGCCCAATTGCTCTTGCAGGCCAACGCCCGCGCGCCGTTGCACCGATTGCTCAGCCAGTGGCTGCTGATCCTTGAACACATGCCCAGCGCCAGGCAAGTCCGTTGGTCACTGGACGTAGACCCGGTCGATCTATATTAGGGGAGCAGCGGCAAGCGGTAAGCTTCGAGCGGTAAGTAAATGCATTACAACTTCACGCGGCTTGCAGCTTGTAGCTTAAGGCTTGAAGCTTGCCGCTCCGTTAGCAGACAATACCCAGTTTTTCCACCTGCGCACTCAAGCGCTGCCGCGCTTGCGGTTGAAGAGAAGACCATGAAAGACACCATTCGCCAGCTGATTCAACAAGCCCTCACTCAACTCGTTACAGAAGGTGTGTTGCCTGAAGGCCTGACGCCAGCGATTCAGGTGGAAAACGCCCGTGACAAAACCCACGGTGACTTCGCCAGCAACATTGCCATGATGCTGGCCAAGCCTGCGGGCATGAAACCTCGCGATCTGGCAGAGAAAATCATCGCTGCCCTGCCCGCCGACGAGCAGATCAGCAAAACCGAGATCGCAGGCCCCGGGTTTCTGAATTTCTTCCAGAACACCCAGGCCCTGGCATCGCGCCTGGACGCCGCACTGGCCGACGAGAAAATTGGCGTGCGTAAAGCAGGCCCGGCGCTGCGTACCGTCATTGACCTGTCAGCGCCCAACCTCGCCAAAGAAATGCACGTGGGCCACTTGCGCTCCACCATCATTGGCGACGGCGTCGCCCGTGTTCTGGAGTTCTTGGGTGACGAGGTGATTCGTCAAAACCACGTAGGCGACTGGGGCACGCAGTTCGGCATGCTGATGGCCTATCTGGAAGAAAACCCGATCACCAGCAACGAGCTGTCTGATCTCGAGAACTTCTACCGCGCCGCCAAAAAGCGCTTTGACGAGTCGCCCGAGTTCGCTGATCGCGCCCGCAGCCTGGTGGTCAAACTGCAAGCAGGTGACCCGGACTGCCTGGCCCTGTGGACAAAGTTCAAAGACATCTCCCTGTCGCACTGTCAGAAAATTTACGAGCAATTGAACGTCAAGCTGACCATGGCCGATGTGATGGGCGAAAGTGCCTACAACGACGACCTGATCAACGTCGTTTACGACCTCAAGGCCAAGGGCATGCTGGTCGAGAGCAACGGCGCTCAATGCGTGTTCCTCGACGAGTTCAAGAATGCTGAAGGCGAGCCGTTACCGGTCATTATCGTCAAGGCCGATGGCGGCTATCTGTATGCCACCACCGACTTGGCCGCTGTTCGCTACCGCAGCGGCGTACTCAAGGCCGACCGCGCGCTGTACTTCGTCGACCAGCGCCAGGCCCTGCACTTCCAACAAGTGTTCGCCGTAGCGCGCAAGGCCGGGTTCATTACCCACCCGATGGAAATGGAACACATGGGTTTTGGCACCATGAACGGTGCTGACGGCCGGCCTTTCAAAACCCGTGACGGCGGTACAGTCAAACTGATCGACCTGCTCAACGAAGCCAAAGAACGCGCCTACACCCTGGTTAAAGAGAAAAACCCGGAGCTGGCCGAAGACGACTTGCGTGCAATCGCCAAAGTGGTGGGGATTGGTGCCGTGAAATACGCCGACCTGTCCAAACATCGCACCAGCGATTACAGCTTCAACTTCGATCAGATGTTGAACTTTGAAGGCAATACCGCGCCTTACCTGCTGTATGCCTATACCCGTGTGGCGGGCGTGTTCCGCAAACTGGGAAAAAATTTCGACGAAGTGCAGGGCAAAATCGTTCTCGCGGCACCTCAAGAACAGGAATTGGCTGCCAAATTGGCGCAGTTCGGTGAAATATTGAACAACGTCGCCGAAAAAGGCACGCCGCACACCCTGTGCACGTACCTGTACGAAGTGGCTGGGCTGTTCTCCAGCTTCTACGAAAACTGCCCGATCCTGTCGGCAGAAGACGAAGCACAAAAGCAAAGCCGCTTGCGTCTGGCCGCCCTGGCGGGTCGCACCCTCAAGCAAGGTCTGGAACTGCTGGGCCTGGAAACTCTGGAGCGCATGTAAGTTGGCCGCCAAGAAAAAACCTGCCCCCAAGCGCGGTGCCAGCCGCTATCAGGCACCTGCCAAAAAGCCGATTCCTGGCTGGCTGTGGATGGCAATCGGCTTGACCGTGGGTGCTTTTATCGTGTTCCTGATGAAGCTCGAACCCGGTAAAGGCGATGACGTCAAACGGGTGAAGCAAGAACAACAGAAAGCGTCGCAAATTGCCGAGGCCAATAAAACGCCACCGAGCCCGACACAGGTCGCCAAGCCCAAGTATGACTTCTACACCTTGCTGCCCGAGTCTGAAGTGATCGTGCCGCCTGAAGCCGTACCGGAAAAAACCCCGCCGACACCGCAAACCGCGCCGCTGGCCCCGGTGACACCGGCCGAAGCAGCCAAAATCGACACGGTGCGGGCCCAGGCTGCACTGAATGGGCTGACGCCTCCGCCTGCACCGCCAGTGGTCAAAGCAGCGCCTGTCACCCGTTTCTTCCTGCAGGCAGGTTCGTTCCGCAAGCAGGCTGATGCAGAGCGTGTGCGTGCACAAATCCTCTTGCTGGGCCAAACCGCCACGGTTGAAGCCGGCACGGTAAAGGATGAAACCTGGTACCGCGTACTCGTCGGCCCGTTCAGCAACCGTGACCAACTGACGGTTGCCCAAAAGCAATTGGCAGGCGGTGGGTTCAATAACCTGTTGCTGCAACAGCGACGCTGAGGGCTCGTGATCGGCTGATGTTAAAAGATCGCGAGCAAGCTCGCTCCTACGGATGAAAAAGCCTGTGGGAACGAGCTTGCTCGTGATCTTTTGATCTAAGTGCCCCCCGTCAACCATGTGCCTGGTCTCTACAGCTTTTCAAAGTAACACGGCATAAACCCGGCCCCTTGTGTGGCCGTTACCGCAGCAATGGATAGGGTTGCGGCCCGACAGTGCGGCGTCATTGCGCTTTTAAAGATCAAAAGATCGCGAGCAAGAGCTCGCGGGCTGATAATGCCTTGCCCCTCCCTCGCTCCATTCATCCACATTCCCTCCCCGCTGTTGAAAATTGCGCGACAACCCCCATATGTATTTCCATCAGGCATTTTCGCCCCGCTGCGTGGAGACTCTTCCCTTGACCACCATCGTTTCAGTACGCCGTCACGGCAAAGTCGTCATGGCTGGCGACGGCCAGGTTTCTCTTGGCAACACCGTGATGAAAGGCAATGCGAAAAAAGTCCGCCGCCTCTACCACGGCCAGGTCATTGCCGGGTTTGCCGGTGCCACCGCTGATGCATTTACCTTGTTCGAACGTTTTGAAGGCCAGCTAGAGAAACATCAAGGCCATTTGATTCGTGCCGCAGTCGAGTTGGCCAAAGAATGGCGTACCGATCGCTCACTGAGTCGCCTGGAAGCCATGCTGGCCGTTGCCAACAAGGACGCCTCTCTGATCATTACCGGCAACGGTGACGTGGTTGAGCCCGAAGATGGCTTGATTGCGATGGGCTCAGGCGGTGCATTCGCCCAGGCTGCAGCCCGTGCCCTGCTGATGAAAACCGAGCTGTCGGCTCGTGAAATCGCCGAAACCGCCCTCGGCATTGCCGGCGATATCTGTGTATTCACCAACCACAACATCACTATTGAGGAGCAGGACCTCGCTGAATAAGCCACCTGCCGGGCCCGCCGGCCCGTGTGTGCCCCTTCATTCTGCTTGAGGAACGCCAACTATTATGTCCATGACTCCCCGCGAAATCGTCCACGAACTCAACCGCCATATCATCGGCCAGGACGATGCCAAACGCGCTGTCGCCATCGCGCTGCGTAACCGCTGGCGCCGGATGCAACTGCCCGCAGAGTTGCGCGCTGAAGTAACGCCCAAGAACATTCTGATGATCGGCCCGACCGGCGTCGGCAAAACCGAAATCGCACGTCGCCTGGCCAAACTGGCCAATGCCCCGTTCATCAAGGTTGAAGCCACCAAGTTCACTGAAGTGGGCTATGTAGGCCGTGACGTCGAGTCGATCATTCGTGATTTGGCCGATGCGGCAATCAAACTGCTGCGCGAGCAGGAAATCGTCAAGGTCCGCCACCGTGCCGAAGACGCGGCTGAAGAGCGTATTCTTGACGCACTGTTGCCGCCTGCCCGCACGTTTGGCGAAGAAGCCGCCGCCCCTCAGGACTCCAACACCCGCCAGCTGTTCCGCAAACGCCTGCGTGAAGGTCAGCTGGATGACAAAGAAATCGAGATCGAAGTCGCCGACGCGGTCGGGGTCGATATTTCCGCGCCACCTGGCATGGAAGAAATGACCAACCAGTTGCAAAGCCTGTTTGCCAACATGGGCAAAGGCAAGCGCAAGAGCCGTAAGCTGAAAGTCAAAGAAGCCCTGAAAATGGTGCGCGACGAAGAAGCCGGCCGCCTGGTCAACGACGAAGAACTCAAGGCCAAGGCCCTGGAGGCCGTTGAACAACACGGCATTGTTTTCATCGACGAAATCGACAAAGTTGCCAAACGCGGCAACGTCGGCGGTGCGGACGTATCCCGCGAAGGCGTTCAGCGCGACCTGCTGCCCCTGATCGAAGGCTGCACCGTCAACACCAAGCTGGGCATGGTCAAAACCGACCACATCCTGTTTATCGCCTCCGGTGCCTTCCACCTGAGCAAGCCAAGCGATCTGGTCCCAGAGCTGCAAGGTCGTCTGCCGATCCGCGTTGAACTCAAGGCACTGACGCCCGGCGACTTCGAACGTATTCTGAGCGAGCCGCATGCCTCACTGACCGAACAATACCGTGAGTTGCTGAAAACCGAAGGCCTGAACATCGAGTTCATGCCCGAAGGCATCAAGCGCCTGGCAGAAATCGCCTGGCAGGTGAACGAGAAAACCGAAAACATCGGCGCTCGTCGTTTGCACACACTGCTGGAACGCTTGCTCGAAGAGGTGTCGTTCAGTGCCGGTGACATCGCCAGCGCTCAGAAAGACGAGCCGATTCGTATTGACGCCGAATACGTCAACAGCCATTTGGGCGAACTGGCCGAGAACGAAGACCTCTCGCGCTATATCTTGTAAGCCATAATCACCTGTAGCCGTCAGCACAAACGGCGGCTACAGCGTGTATGACGACATAAAGGTTTCGCCCATGAGTTCAAGCCGAGCGCCAATCCCCAGCGCCATCAACCTGCACAAAGCCACAAAAACACTCACCCTCAAATACGGCTCCGGCGAAGAGTTTCACTTGCCTGCCGAATTTTTGCGCGTGCACTCTCCCTCAGCCGAGGTGCAGGGCCATGGCAATCCCATTTTGCAGGTGGGTAAAATCAACGTAGGCCTCAGCAAGATCGAACCTGCCGGCCAATACGCGTTGAAGCTAACGTTCGATGATGGCCACGACAGCGGGTTATTTACCTGGGAATACCTCTACCAGCTTGGGGTACGCCAGGACGACCTGTGGGCCGACTATCTGCTTGAGCTGAAAAAAGCCGGGAAGTCCCGAGACCCTTCTGAGTCCATCGTCAAATTGATGCTGTAACTTCAGCCATCACGCAACGCTTGTAGTCGCTGCCGCAGGTTGCGATAAGCGCCACACTTGTTGTGGGTGGCCTATCGCAGCCTGCGGCAGCAACTACTGAGCGATCAACACACCTTAAATCGCAGGTTTGTCTTCCAAGGTGGCCGCTGGTTTGGCTGCGACTGGTTTTTTAACCGCTGGTGCTTTTTTAACCGCTGGTTTTGCCGCTGTGGGCTTGGCCGCCGCAGGTTTGTTTTCACTTACCGGTTTTACAACGGGTTTACTGGCAACAGCCGGTTTAACGGCGGGCTTGATCGCAGGTTTGGCGGTCGCTTTAACAGCAGGTTTGGCAGCCGCTTTTACAGCCGGTTTGGCGACTACGGGTTTGGCAGCCGGCTTGGCAGGTGCAGCCTTGTTAGCTGCCACCACTTTGCTGGCAGTCACTTTGGCCGCTGCTGCCGTCAGTTTTTCAATATGCTTGGTCAATGTCTCGACCTTGGCGTGCAACGCTTTGACCTCATCGCGGCTCGGTACGCCCAATCGTGAAATGGCGCTATTGAGCCTCTTGTCGAAGGCTTCCTCAAACTCCTCCCACTTGCCGATGGCCAACTCTTTTACATCTTCAACCTTGCTGCGTGCAGAGCTTTTGGTGGTTTTAGGGGCAGAGGCCTTGGTCAGTTTCTCGGCTTTCTCGCCTTCTTTGACCAGGCTGTCGAACAGCTTGCTACCGTCTGTGTCGATCTTTGAGTACACACCCAAACCGGCCAGCCAGATCTTGCGTGAATACTCTTCAACCTTACCCGCCCAAGAATTGTTTTCCTTTACAGGTGCAGTCGGTTTTTTAGCAGCCATCGTGTTCCCCTCAATGTTAAGTCGCGACGTCAGTGAGCAAGATCGTCGAATCATCAAGATGAACAAAGTGCTCACCTGCATTGAGGTTTAGACGCTAAACGACGGAGTTTCAAGCGCAGTTGAAGGGCCTAAGGGCACTTTGATACTGACTGCATGCCTTCACGTCATGCGCGAACCCGGGAACGCACTTTCCATCAGTTCGACCACATCGCTCTCGGCCGTCCATGCATCATCCGCCGCATGCGGGCCATAGAGCATAAACAGTGCACTGTTGTGCATCACAAAGAACTTGCCTGTACCCGCACCGTCTTTGTCGCTGATGGAAAATTCAGTCGTCGCCTCATCCTTGATACTTTCTGAATAAACAAGATGCTCACGCGTGGAAATGAAATGGTCGAGCACGTTCCGTGCTTGCTTGAGGACAACTTCGTGGTCGACCAACGGGGTGTGCACAACAGTGAATTGATACGAAGGCATTGTTAACTCCTTGTTTAGTTGAACGTTCCTGTAAAAACAGTAGTTCGACTTCAGGCGTTGGCCATTGAGCCCTTCAACATGCTTCGTACCGCTATGCACCTGTAAAACAACGGTTAAAAAGGCAATCCCACGCTCAATTATCAGTAATGCCCTTCACCGCAAAGCGTTTTCCCACCCAAACCATCTATTAACCCTGACGATGCCCTACAGAAACAGACCCCGCTTGCACGTCAGCCATTAACTCAACGCTTTATCCAGGGAGCGCTTGATCTCGGACTCGATCGTACCGCTCATCGCTGACATCAACAGGCCCAGTTCCACGTCAACCTTAACGCTCGTTTCCCCGATTTCCAGGGTGCCCGTCACACCCGAGCGCTTCAATTTAACGGTGTCGCCTGCCCACGTAGGGGTCAGGCCATAGCGCTCCTGCAACTTTTCGACCAAGGGTTGAGCCTTCTCGCGGGCCGCTTCAATCCCCAGGTTATGGGTACGTTCTACGCGGATACGCGCCATGAGTTCACTCCCGAATCAGTTAATGCACCACTATACCCGGCAGCCGCACACCATGACCCCAATCAAACGTTAACCGCCCCGGCCAAGACAAAGCAGGCCACCGGGATTAGAATGGCCAGCATTCTCTTTTGGTGACAGCGATATGACTGATCAGCGCAAAGGCAGTGATGCCGAACCCACCACTCACTTCGGCTTCAAAAACGTCCCGGAAAGCCAAAAGGCGGAAAAAGTCGCCGAGGTTTTCCACTCCGTAGCCGGAAAATATGACCTGATGAACGACGTTTTGTCAGGCGGCATGCACCGCCTGTGGAAGCGTTTCACCATCGAACTGTCGGGCGTACGCCCGGGCAACAAGGTGCTGGACATCGCGGGCGGTACCGGCGACCTGGCCCGCAAGTTCTCGCATCTGGTGGGCCCGACCGGCCAAGTCGTGCTGGCGGACATCAACGCTTCGATGCTCAAGGTCGGCCGTGACCGCCTGCTGGACAAAGGTGTAGCGGGCAATATCGAATTCGTTCAGGCCGACGCTGAAAAGCTGCCGTTCCCGGACAACTACTTCGATTGCGTCACCATCGCGTTCGGTCTGCGCAACGTGACGCACAAGGAAGACGCCCTGCGCTCCATGCTGCGCGTGCTCAAGCCGGGTGGCCGGTTGCTGGTGCTGGAGTTCTCCAAGCCCACCAACCCTGTGATGTCCAAGGTCTACGATGCCTACTCGTTCGCCTTTATGCCAATGGTCGGCAAGCTGATCCTCAATGACCCGGAGAGCTATCGCTACCTGGCGGAGTCGATCCGCATGCACCCCAACCAGGAAACTCTGAAGTCGATGATGGTCGAAGCCGGTTTTGACCGCGTGACTTATCACAACATGACCTCAGGCATCGTCGCGCTGCACCGCGGCATCAAACCCTGATGTGGCGGCGCGGTCTTCTCGCCAGCGTCGAAAGCGGCGTTAACCGGGTCTTGCGCCTGGACAGCACGGCACTGTCCCGCTTGCAGCCCCTGACCGGCAAGGTGATTGCGGTCGAGTGCGCAAGCCCGGCGCTGCGGCTGTTTATTCTGCCCAGCGACGAAGGCCTGCTGCTGGCAGCCCATTGGGAAGCCAGCCCCGACTGCACGTTGCGCGCGCCGGCATCCAGCTTGATGCGCTTGGCCCTCAGCAAAGACAAAAGCGCTCTTTTGCACGGCCCCGATGTTGAGCTTGAAGGCGACAGCGCCGCCCTGATGGCACTGGCCGCCGTGCTGCAGGACCTGGAGCTGGACTGGCAGTACGAACTCTCGCGCTGGATCGGGCCGGTCGCCACCGCCTTGATCGCTGGTCACCTGCGCAGCCGCGCCAATTGGTATCAGGAGGGGTTCGCCAGCCTCAATCAGAACCTGGCCGAATACCTGAGCGAAGAAGCCCGCACGTTGGTCGGCGAACGTGAAGCGCAAGCGCGCTTTGCCGAGCTGGACCAACTCAAACTCGACCTGGATCGCCTTGAGGCGCGCGTTGAGCGCCTGACGCGGTCCCTTAATTCCAGCGATAACGCATGAAGCTGCTTGCCATCCGCCGTTTGTTTCGCATCCAGCGCGTCGTCATTCGCTATCGACTCGACGACTTGCTGTTCGCCCTGCCGTTGCCGTGGTGGATGCTGTCACTGCGCTATGCACTGCCCTGGCGCTGGTTTCCGCGCAAAAAACTCGAACTGAGCCGAGGCGCGGCCCTGCGCCTGGCGCTGCAGGATTTGGGGCCGATCTTTATCAAGTTCGGGCAAATTCTCTCAACGCGTCGCGACTTGCTACCTGCCGACATCGCCGATGAGTTGATGCTGTTGCAAGACCGCGTCCCGCCCTTCGACCCGCAATTGGCGGTCAAGCTGATTGAGGAGCAACTGGGTGCCAAAATCAGTGAGGTGTTCAGCCGCTTTGACATCGACCCTCTGGCATCAGCCTCGGTGGCTCAGGTTCATTCGGCCAAACTCAAAACCGGCGAAGAAGTGGTGGTTAAGGTAGTTCGCCCGGGCCTGAAACCCATTATCGGTTCAGACTTGGCTTGGCTCTTCATTCTGGCCAGAACCGCCGAGCGCCTGAGCGCCGATGCCCGCCTGCTGCACCCGGTGGATGTGGTCACCGACTACGAAAAAACCATCTACGACGAACTCGACCTGCTGCGCGAGGCCGCGAATGCCAGCCAGCTCAAGCGCAACTTTGAAGGTTCACCGCTGCTGTACGTGCCACAGATTTACTGGGACTGGTGCCGCCCGAAAGTATTGGTGATGGAGCGCATCTACGGGGTGCAGGTCACTGACCTGGCGACCCTGGCCGATCAGCGCACCGACATGAAATTGCTGGCCGAGCGCGGGGTTGAAATTTTCTTTACCCAAGTGTTCCGCGACAGTTTTTTCCACGCCGACATGCACCCGGGCAATATTTTCGTCAGCACGGTCAGCCCGTGGAGCCCGCAATACATCGCCATCGACTGCGGTATTGTCGGCAGCCTGACCCCTGAAGATCAGGACTATCTGGCCCGTAACCTGTTTGCCTTCTTCAAACGCGATTACCGCCGCGTGGCACAGTTGCACATTGATTCGGGCTGGGTGCCTGCGCACACCAAACTCAACGAATTCGAGGCCGCCATCCGCACCGTCTGCGAGCCGATTTTCGAAAAGCCACTAAAAGAAATTTCCTTCGGCCAAGTGCTGATGCGCCTGTTCCAGACCGCGCGGCGCTTCAACATGGAAGTACAGCCGCAACTGGTGCTGTTGCAAAAAACCTTGCTCAACATTGAGGGCCTGGGGCGTCAGCTTTACCCCGACCTGGACCTGTGGAGCACCGCGCAGCCGTTTCTTGAGCGCTGGATGCGTGAACGCGTCAGCCCCAAAACCCTGCTGAAAAACCTGCACAGCCAAGTTGAGCAAATCCCGCACCTGGCTGGCATGACCCGCGACCTGCTGGAGCGCCTGTCGCAACCTCACGTCAAAAACCAGAAGCTGGTCATCCGCGAACCGAGGGACAGCTGGTTCCTGCGCCTGCTGGGGGCAGGGCATTTGGCCGCCGGGGCCTTGCTGGCCAGTGTCGGCCCGCTGCAGGGCTTGGGCTATTGGCCCGCCGGAATCATGCTAGCTGTAGGCTTGTATCTGATCGTGCGGCGGTAGCTGCACGCGTTGTAGGCGCGGGTTGCTCGCGATCTTTGGGTTTTTAGCCACAGCATCAACAGATCGTGCCTGCAGGAGTTCTAGCCACTCTCAGGTGAGGCTGGCAAACTGTGAAATCGCCAGGTCCGGGCCAAACGCCTCGGGCCCGCTGTCGGAGTCGAACATGAAAGACTGGCTGGACGAGATCAAATGGGACAACGATGGCCTGGTGCCGGCCATTGCCCAAGACTACAAAACAGGGCGCGTCCTGATGATGGCCTGGATGAACCGTGAAGCACTGAGCCTCACCGCTGCCGAGAACCGCGCCATTTACTGGTCACGTTCGCGTGGCAAATTGTGGCGCAAGGGCGAAGAGTCGGGCCATATACAGCAACTGCATGAAATGCGCCTGGACTGCGACGCCGACGTCATCATCCTGATGGTCGAGCAAATAGGCGATATCGCTTGCCATACCGGCCGTCAAAGCTGCTTTTACCGGGTTTACGACAATGCGGGCTGGAACACGGTCGATCCGGTATTAAAAGATCCAAACGCCATTTATCACGCAGGGCACCCCCATGACTGATACCTTGAGCCGCGTTGCCCAAGTGATTGAGGCGCGTAAAAACGCCACGACTGAAAAATCTTATGTCGCGAGCCTGTATGAAAAAGGCTTGAACAAGATTCTGGAAAAAGTTGGAGAAGAAGCGGTCGAAACCATCATTGCCGCCAAGGACGCCGCCGTCAGCGGTGACTGCAGTGATGTTATTTATGAGACTGCCGATTTGTGGTTCCACAGCATGATCATGCTCGCCCAACTGGGCCAGCACCCTCAGGCTGTGCTGGATGAACTGGAGCGCCGCATCGGTACCTCCGGCCACGTGGAGAAGGCTTCCCGGCCATCCACCTAACCCTCTTTATCAAAGGAACAGAGCATGGGCATTTTTGACTGGAAACACTGGGTCGTCATTCTGGTAGTTGTGGTACTGGTTTTCGGCACCAAGAAGCTCAAGAACCTGGGCACGGATGTCGGTGAATCGATCAAGGGCTTCCGCAAAGCCATGAACGACGACGAAAAGCCTGCCGAACCAGTGGTTCCGCCTGCTCAACCGACCGCTGCACCGGTGCCGCCACAGACCGCTTCGACCCTCAAGGAGCCGCACACCATCGACGTGCAGGCACAAAAAGTCGAAGAGCCGACCCGCAAAGACGTGTGAGCCAAAACCAATGTTCGGTATCAGCTTAGGTGAACTGCTGCTCGTGGGCCTCGTGGCCCTGCTGGTGCTCGGCCCCGAGCGCTTGCCGGGGGCGGCGCGTACCGCAGGTCTATGGATCGGGCGCTTGAAACGCAGCTTTAACGCGATCAAACAGGAAGTTGAACGTGAAATCGGTGCCGATGAAATTCGTCGGCAACTGCACAACGAGCACATCCTGTCGATGGAGGAGGAAGCCAAGAAAATCATGGCCCCCTTGCACGATGCGATTAAGCCGCTCACACCGGCCGAACCGCCGGCCGTGCGTGTAGAGGGCGAACCCGCTATCGCCGAACCTGCCAGCCCTGCACCTGACAGCGCCGGCAAGACCGACATCGACACTGCGCCTCAAACGGCAGCGCCACACGACCCAACCCTGCCACCGCGAGCCCCTTAAGCGCATGAGCGACCACACCAGAAACGAAAAGCCTGAAGACGACCAGCCCATGCCCCTGGTTTCGCACCTGACCGAGTTGCGCACTCGTTTGTTGCGCTGCATTGCGGCCATTTTTCTGATTTTCATCGGCTTGTTCGCCTTCACGCAGCAGATCTACACCCTGGTGTCCACGCCTCTGCGCGAGCATCTGCCGGCCGGGACCACGATGATCGCCACCGATGTGGCCGCGCCGTTTCTCACGCCGCTCAAACTGACCATGATGGTCTCGCTGTTCATTGCGATCCCGGTGATCCTGCATCAAATCTGGGGCTTTATCGCACCTGGTCTGTATAAACACGAAAAGCGCATCGCTGTGCCGCTGCTGGTCTCCAGCATCTTCCTGTTCTACGCGGGCATGGCCTTCGCCTACTTTCTGGTGTTTCCGCTGGTGTTCAAGTTTTTCGCCGCCGCCACCCCGGAAGGCGTGGCCATGATGACCGACATCAGCAACTACCTTGATTTCGTGATGACACTGTTCTTTGCGTTCGGTGTGGCGTTTGAAATCCCGGTGGCCGTGGTGCTGCTGGTGTGGATCGGCATTGTCGATGTCGCTTACCTGCGCAAGATCCGCCCTTACGTGATTATCGGTTGCTTCGTGGTCGGCATGATTCTGACCCCGCCGGACATTTTCTCGCAGACTCTGTTGGCCATCCCCATGTGGATGCTGTTCGAAATCGGCATTCTATTTGGCAGCCTGATCAGCAAACGTCGCGGCCAACCTGACGACGAACCGGCTGACGGTGACAACAGCGCCCAACCGCCAGCGCCGCAAGCGTGAACCTGCTGCTCCTCGAAGAGGCAGACTTCATTGCCGCCGACCGCGTGATTCTGCGCGATCGGCGCCTGACGCATATGCAGGATGTGCACCGCGCCGCTGTCGGCGACAGCCTACGGGTGGGCCGGATTGGCGGGCTGATGGGCAGCGCTGAACTGGTGCGCCTGGAAGCCAAAGAGGCCGAGTTGGTGATCCACACCCTTGACCAGCCGCCACCCGATAAACTGCCGCTGACGTTGTTGCTGGCCCTACCGCGCCCAAAAATGCTGCGCCGGGTGCTGCAAACCGTGGCCTCAATGGGCGTGCCGACAGTCATTCTGGTGAACAGTTACCGCGTTGAGAAAAGCTTCTGGCAAACCCCGTTCCTGGAGCCCGAGGCAATCCGCGAGCAATTGATTCTTGGCCTGGAACAGGCCCGTGATAGCGTCCTGCCCGAGATCATCATCGAAAAACGCTTCAAACCGTTTGTCGAAGACCGCCTTGAGGCGCTGGCGGATGGCACCCTGGGGCTGGTTGGTCACCCCGGCGACTACCCGGCGTGCCCTCGCGGCCTTGACCAGGCCGTAACGCTGGCAATTGGCCCTGAGGGAGGCTGGATCCCTTATGAGATCGACCTGCTGGCCAAGGCCGGCCTGCAACCGGTGCAACTGGGGGCTCGCATCCTGCGAGTCGAAACCGCCGTCACCGCCCTCCTCGCTCGCCTGTTCTGACACCCTCGTTGGCGCGAGCTTGCGCGTGATCGTTTAAACGATCGCGAGCAATCGAGCGTCGACCGGCTGCTCCTAAGGATGGCAGAGTTTGTAGGAACGAGCTTGCTCGTGATCTTTTGATCTGGCTTTCGATCAAGGTAACACGGCGTAAAGCCGCAACCTCAAGTGGCCGTGACCGCAGCAATGGATAGAATTGCTGAACGACAGCGCGGCTGTCATTGAGCGTTTAAAGATCAACAGATCGCGAGCAAGCTCGCTCCTACAGGCTACGCAGAACGCCGACGTGCTTTTGATCTGGTTTTTGATCTAAAAGGGCCCCCTTAAACCACGCTGGCCGAACGCAGGTTTTGCGCAGTGGGTAACCCGGCAGGACGCCGGGTTAGCCGCGACACGGCCAAGGAGGGCCGATCGCGGCGGGCCCACGGAGCAAAGCCTGTGGTGAGGGCATGCCGAGCCACAGCGAGGCACCGAGTGGTAGGGGCATAAGCGTTTGGCCACTTTGCGCTTTTCAAAGTGGCACGGCGTAAAGCCGTAACCTTACGTGGCCGTTACCGCAGCAATGGACAGGATTGCTGAACGACAGCGCGGCGTCATTGAGCGTTTAAAGATCAACAGATCGCGAGCAATCGAGCGTCGACCGGCTGCTCCTACGCGCGCCCGTTGAGCCACGCGGGTCTCGCGCCGGTTTTACGCAGCGGGACCACGCAGCAAGACCTGTAGGAACGAGCTTGCTCGTGATCTTTTGATCTGGCTTTCGATCAAGGTGGCACGGCGTAAAGCCGGAACCTCAAGTGGCCGTGACCGCAGCAATGGATAGGATTGCTGAACGACAGCGCGGCTGTCATTGAGCGTTTAAAGATCAACAGATCGCGAGCAAGCTCGCTCCTACAGGCCCCCCAGTCATTGCGCTTTTAAAGATCAAACGATCGCGATCGGCCCTTCCTACGCCTTTCGGTGCGCATCAAAGAATCAACTGACCTACTACAGTTTTTACTTCTTACGCCGATGGCCTTGTATCCCTTACAAGTCGAAGGGGAAAGGACGTCGGGTCGTGTTGCGATTCGGGTCAATACAGGAGCCTCATCATGAACCGTTGGCTAGCCCAACTATTCGCCAATATCAGTGTTAATCGTAAGCTCGGCCTGGGATTTGGCCTGGTGCTGGTACTGACCGTACTCATTGCCGCCAGCGGCTGGAAGGGCTTGGTGTCTGTGATCGACCGAGGCGATAAGCTGGCCCATATTTCCACCATCATCGGCCTCACCAAAGACCTGCGCATTGCGCGCATGACGTTTGAAACAACGCCTAATATCAGCACCCAGAACGAAGTCAATCATCAACTGACTGCGCTGGACGACGTGTTGGAAGTGACCCGCAAACAGCTGACACAGCCCGAAGATCTGGCGCTGATCGAGCAACAGCTCAATGCCGTGCAAGCGTACCGCCAGGGCTTCACCGAGCGCCTGCAGCCGGCTCAGGCCGGCGCAGACGCCATGGACAACATCCACCAGCAGGGCAACCACCTGATTGAGCTCAGCCAGAAGCTCTCAGCCCTACAACTGGCCCGGCGCGACAACGATAGCCAGCAAGCCATAACACTGCTGGCCAGCTGCACCGTGCTGGCGCTGGTACTGGGCATCATTGCCGCCTGGCTTATTACCCGCCAAATCGTGACGCCCCTGCAGCGCACACTCAGAACCGTTGAAGCCATCGCATCCGGTGACCTGACCCAAAATACTCAAGTGAATCGCAAGGACGAGCTAGGCCAACTGCAAGCTGCCGTTCAGCGCATGACTGAAAACCTGCGTGAGCTCATCGGAGGTATCAGCGATGGCGTAACCCAACTCGCCAGTGCCGCCGAGGAACTGTCGGCCGTGACCGAGCAAACCAGCGCCGGGGTTAACAGCCAGAAAGTGGAGACCGACCAGGTCGCCACGGCGATGCATGAAATGGCCGCCACGGTGCAGGAAGTCGCGCGCAATGCCGAAGAAGCCTCAGAAGCTGCGGTCGCCGCTGACCAGCAGGCCCGCGAGGGGGACAAAGTGGTGGCACAAGCCATTGCGCAGATTGAGAAGCTGGCCATCGAAGTCGGTCACTCCACAGACGCCATGGGCCTGCTCAAACGCGAAAGCGACAAAATTGGCAGCGTCCTGGACGTGATCAAATCGGTGGCCCAGCAAACCAACCTGCTGGCCCTTAACGCCGCCATCGAAGCGGCGCGCGCCGGTGAGGCCGGACGCGGCTTTGCCGTGGTGGCCGATGAAGTGCGCAGCCTGGCGCAGCGCACGCAAAAATCTACCGAAGAGATCGAAGAGCTGATCGCCGGTTTGCAAAGCGGCACCTTGCAAGTGTCCAGCAGCATGGACAACAGCCGCGCCCTGACCGATAACAGCGTCGAGCTCACACGCCGTGCAGGTGAATCGCTGGGCAATATCACCCGCACCGTGTCCGCCATTCAAGGGATGAACCAGCAAATTGCCGCCGCCGCTGAACAACAAAGCACCGTGGCCGAAGAGATCAATCGCAGCGTATTGAATGTGCGCGATGTATCAGAACAAACCGCCGCGGCGAGTGAGGAGACAGCGGCGTCCAGCATTGAACTGGCGCGGCTGGGCACGCACCTGCAGACGTTGGTGGGGCGATTCAGGGTTTAACGAATAGGGGCGGTGCTGAGCTTCAACACCGCCCCTATACAGCGCCTCAATTTATTTGGGTCGGATAAAGATTAAATCATCCAACTCAAAGTCATTTCCCGCCTGCTCACCTCCACCGTTCTGAGTATTGGTGATATTTAGATTGGGTAGGCTCTGCGGGTATTTAAGTTCAAAGGCCCCAAACAGCGTTACCCATCCCTGTGCTTTTGTTATTTCGGTCGCAGGAATTACTTTAATAAAGGAATTTCCTACCAAATTCACTTCTAGCCGGGGTGACAGAGGCGCATTGTCGACTGCAATGTTGCGGGCCTTAAATGAAAAGCGATAGTGGCCTGCTTTCAAGTTTCCCGTCTCGCGCTGTAACACGATGCCTGAAGGCACAGACGATGCGTGGTTGTACTTCCTGAATACACCCTCCGTTACCAGCCCCCCCGTACCTGCGCTGCCGAGAATCCAGGGTGCTATCGTCGAATCACTAAAGTCTTCCTTCTCTTCAATCACTTCGGACTGACGACCAATCGTGAACTTGCCCAACGGCATGGCCCAGCCTAACGACTGTTGATCAAAACTGGAGTTGACGCCACGCATGTTGATAAGGAAATGCACACTTAACGTCGACCCTGTCACCAAGCTATCCAGGTAGTCTTGTAGAAGGTCTTTTTTAAGTGTTCGGCGCGAAAATTCGGTTGGCGTAATTTTACTGCTAACGGGACTCCAAATTACATGAGGTCCCGTGGGGCCCTCCGCTGTAACGCCCTCCAAGTAGAGCCAGACAGGATAGGCCAACGTCACCTCCCAAAAGGGAAATGCCTCCATCAAGAACGTCTTGGCACCCTCTTTGTCCACATACAGAATGTTGCCTGCTTCGGCTTGCGGTATTTGAAGGGCTGGCAAATGCTCCGCCGCCACAACACCCACCGTAAATGTAAATGACTCATCAAAAACGGAGCCATCCAAAAAAGACAAACGGGCGTGTACGGCAACGTTCTGCCCGATGCAAGCACCGATCACCTTGGGCCCTACAGGGCAAGTGTGCAGGCCAGGTTCCGGGTTTTTAAAATCCCATTTATCAACACCATACAACTCAGGCCCCACCCACTCTACCTGCAAACTTTCAATACTTTTTTCGGACTGAAGCGTGATATCTACCCGTGTTCCGGCTTGATGTTTATAAGGGTCTAATATCCCCTCCACAATGCCTTGAACATTAATTGTGATTTGCTCTATCCGACTAGAATGCTGAGACGTCATGGCCATTAATTCCTGGAGTAAGGTCTTTAGAACTCACACGAAACACCCACGCCATTAAATGCATACCACTCATACACGTCTACTGTCAGAACTGTCAGGTTTGGCTTTGAATTCGGCAGCCCCCCGCTACCGATAAACGGTTAGTGGGGGGGGGCGACACTTACAGGACTTGGCGCAAAAACGCCTGGGCACGCAGGTCTTTGGGCGAGGTGAAGAAGTCTTCCGGGGCGGAATCTTCCAGCAACTTGCCATGGTCGAAGAACAGCACGCGGTTGGCCACTTCGCGAGCAAAGCCCATTTCGTGGGTTACGCAGACCATGGTCATGCCTTCGCGAGCCAGGGTCTTCATCACGTCCAGCACTTCACCGACCATTTCCGGATCAAGCGCCGAGGTTGGCTCATCGAACAACATCACCTTGGGGTCCATCGCCAGTGCCCGAGCAATCGCCACGCGCTGCTGCTGACCACCCGACAGCCGTGACGGGAACTCATTGGCCTTCTGGCCAATACCCACCTTCTCCAGCAGTTCACGGGCCTTGGCTTCACGCTCGGCCTTGCCGCGCTTGCGCACGACTTTCTGGGCCAGGCACAGGTTTTCCAGCACGGTCATGTGCGGGAACAGGTTGAAATGCTGGAATACCATACCGACTTCCCGGCGGTAGGCGTTGACGTCGGTTTTCGGGTCCGCCAGGTCAAGGCCGTCGATGCTGACGGAACCTGAGTCGAACTCTTCCAGGCCGTTGAGGCAGCGCAGAAAGGTCGACTTGCCCGAGCCCGACGGGCCGATCACTACCAACACCTCACCCCGGGCAACCGTGGTGCTGACGTTGTCGACCGCGCGGACGATTTGCCCACGGGTGTCGAAGACTTTTACCAGTTCGCGGACTTCAATCACTTTGGGCGAGCCTCCGCTCAAGCCGACTGGCAAAATGCGACAGCGGCAGGTTAATCAACAGGTACAGGCCCGCCACGCAGAACAGAATCTCGAATGGCGAAAACGAGGTGGTGATGACTTCACGGCCACTTTTCAGCAACTCGGTAATTGCAATCACCGACACCAGCGAGGTGTCTTTGACCAGGCTGATAAATTGCCCGGCCAAGGGCGGCAGCACTCGCTTGAAGGCTTGCGGCAACACCACATGGCGCATCGACTGGCCGGCATTGAGCCCCAGCGAGCGCGCGGCTTCATCCTGCCCTCGGGCAATGGACTGCACGCCCGAGCGAATGATTTCAGCCACGTAAGCACCGGTAAACAGCGACAGTGCGGCAATGCCGGCAAACTCGCGGGACAGGTTGAGTACGGTGCCGATAAAGAAATAGAAAATAAAAATTTGCACCAGCAGCGGCGTGCCGCGCACCAGTTCAACGTACAGCGTCGACAAATCGCGCAGGGTCGGGTTTTTCGACAACCGGCACAGGCCCGTCGCCAGCCCGATCATCAGGCCCAGCACACCGGACACCAGCGACAACCACACGGTGGTCCACAGCCCTAACAGCAGCGGCCCGGCCGCCCAGTGACGGTTCACACCGATCACGTCGCCTTCCGCTACATCGTCACCTTCAACCAGTTGAACGCTATTGTCGGCCACGCTCACACGCTGCTCTGCGCCGTCATCGCCGCGTAACACCACTTCGGCATTATCGCCCTGGCGGACGACCTCAATCACCGTCGCGGCTTCAGTCGCCCGCTGAGCTTCTTCGGCTTGATACACGAAATACTGCGGAACTCGGTTCCAGCGCCATTCGTAAGACATCAGCGAGGTGGCGTAGTACAACGCACCTGCCAGGCCGATAAGCACCAACACAGTCAACGCGTGCCAGGGCCATTGGGCTTTTTTTTGTTTGATCACTTTCAGGTTCCACGTTTTGTGTCGCGGGGGAGGCCGCCATCGCGAGCAAGCTCGCTCCTACAGGTAATGAACCTGCTCGCGCATGGCTAAACAGCCTTATTCCATGTCTTTGAGCCAAGCGGTGTCTTTGAACCACTTGTCATGGATGCGATCGTAGGTGCCGTCTTCACGGATCTGGTGCAGGAAGTTGTTAATGAAGTTGATGCTGTCGTGGTCGCCTTTCTTCAGGCCGAAGGCCAGCGGCTCGAAGGTGAACGGCTTGTCGAGGAATTCCAGCTTGCCGTTACCGAATTTGTTGACCGCAACCACGTTGTAAGGCGCGTCGTAGATAAAGGCGTCCGCCTTACCATTGACCACGTCCAGCACCCCTTCGGGCTCGTTATCGTAGCCGTGGTACTTGGCCTTAGGCATCAGTTTGCGGGCCACGATCTCGCCCGTGGTGCCGATTTTGGAAGTCAGGCGGTATTGTGGGTCGTTCAGGTCTTTATAGGATTTGACCTTATCGGCCAGTTCCTTGCGGATCAACAGGGTCTGGCCTACGACGATGAAGGGTTCGCTGAAGTTCAACCGCAGGTTGCGTTCCTGGGTGAGGGTCATGCCGCTGCCGATCATGTCGAACTTGTTGGTCATCAGGGCCGGGATGATGCCGTCATAAGCGGTGGAAACCAGCTCAAGCTTCACCCCCATGGATTTAGCCATCGCCTTGAGCAGGTCGACTTCGAAACCAATGATCTGGCCGCGTTTATTGGTCATTTCGAAGGGCATGTACGTCGGGTCCATGCCGACTTTCAACGTGCCACGCTTGACCGCGTCATCAATGGCACCGGCATGGGCGGCACTGACCGCCAGTACTGCGGTGACACCGCACAGCAGCTTTGACAGAAACTTCTTCATCATCAACTCCCCTCAACCTACTCAATAAAGGTGTTGGCCTGCGGCGGGCTCGATTCAAAAAGCCAATACAGCCGGGCATTCACCCATTCGGACACGGATGCTAACTCAGAGCTGTGGGAGGACAAAGGTTTTGCGTCAGAAAAGCACGCCAGCCCGCGGATTTAGCGGCGTAATCGCGGCCAAATCAAAAATGGCCACCCAAACAAAACCCCACCGAAGTGGGGTTTGTGTCGACATCAGGCCGCGGGTTGCAACGGCAACAATGGCGCGTGAGCGTCGGCAGCGACCGACTTACGCCACGCGTTTAGCCAGTCTTCGTGGCCTTCGCTCCACACCAACGCGTGCAAGCGGGCCAACACCACCGGATCGCTCAGCACGGCCATGCGCTCGCTGTTGCTGAGCGCCGTCGGGCCCACCTTAAGCGCGTGACGGACACGCTCGATGCGCAGCCATTCAATCGGCTCGGCTTCGCGGTGGCGCGACGTCGCCAAAGCGCAGGCCAGGGCGTTTTGCTGTGGGTCAACCACCGCCCGCACAAAGCCGTCGTTCAGCGCGTGGTAACGGTTCTCGTGGGTGTACTCGGCCGTCGCCGACAATTCACGCGGCGGTGCATATTCCTCTGGAATCAGGAACAGGCGTTCGTCGCGGGTCTTGAGGCCCAACTTGACCCGGCTGGAGATGACCGAGACCGGAATCGACAGCATCAAGGACCCCACAATCGGCACCAGCCACCACAAAAAGCTCGGGTTCAGCCACAGCACCAACGCGGCCCATGCCGCACCCAGCAAGGTTTGCGGGCCATGACGGCGTACAGCTTCGCTCCACGGTGTGGAGTCGTCGTCACGTTGTGGCGAGTTCCACGTCGCGGCCCAGCCCAGGAAAGCGGCCAAGACGAAGCGGGTGTGGAAGATCATGCGCACCGGTGCCAGCAGCACGGAGAACAGCATCTCCAGCAGCATCGACAGCGTCACCTTGGCTTTACCACCGAACGCTTTGGCACCCTTGGCCCAAATCAAAATAATGCTCAACAACTTGGGCAGGAACAGCAGCACGATGGTGGTCGAAAACAGCGCTACCGCTTTCTCCGGGTGCCATTGTGGCCATAGCGGGTACAGCTGGCGGGGCTCCATGAAGTACTGCGGCTCCATCAGCGTGTTAACCGCCAGCAAGGCCGTCGACAGCAGCAGGAAGAAGAACCATAACGGTGCCGACAGGTACGACATCACGCCCGTCAAAAACACCGCCCGGTGTACCGGGTGCATGCCTTTAACCAGAAACAGCCGGAAGTTCATCAGGTTGCCGTGGCACCAGCGGCGGTCGCGTTTCAATTCGTCCAGCAGGTTGGGCGGTAACTCTTCGTAGCTGCCCGGCAAGTCGTAGGCAATCCATACGCCCCAACCGGCACGGCGCATCAACGCGGCTTCAACGAAGTCGTGAGACAGGATCGCCCCGGCGAACGCCCCTTTACCCGGCAACGGCGCCAGGGCGCAGTGTTCGATAAAAGGCTTCATACGGATGATGGCGTTGTGGCCCCAGTAATGCGATTCGCCCAGTTGCCAGAAGTGCAGGCCTGCCGTAAACAGCGGCCCGTAGACCCGCGTTGCAAACTGCTGCATGCGCGCATACAGGGTGTCCATGCCCGAGGCACGCGGCGCGGTCTGGATGATGCCGGCGTCCGGCGTGGCTTCCATCAGGCGCACCAGGCTGGTCAGGCATTCGCCACTCATTACGCTGTCAGCGTCGAGCACCACCATGTACTTGTAATCACCGCCCCAACGACGGCAGAAATCGTCCAGGTTGCCGCTTTTGCGTTTCACACGACGACGCCGGCGACGATAGAAAATGCGCCCGAAGCCACCGGTTTCGCGGCATACGTCCAGCCACGCCTGTTGTTCGGCCACGCAGATGTCCGGGTCGTTGCTGTCACTGAGCACGAAAAAATCGAAGCGGTCCAGCTCACCCGAAGCCGCCACCGACTCATACGTCGCACGCAACCCGGCGAATACGCGGGACACGTCTTCGTTACAGATCGGCATGACCAACGCCGTGCGGGCGTTATCAGGAATGGGCTCATTACCAGCGCTGGCACCGGAGATACGGTATTTGTCATGCCCGGTCAGCAGCTCAAGAAAGCCCATGAGCGCGGTCCAGAAACCGGCCGACACCCAGCAAAACAAGATGCCGAACAGAATCAGAATGCTGGTCTGCAGGGCATAGGGCAGCACTTGTTGCGCGGTCTGCATCAAGGGCTGGTGCAGCACCTCTTCCAGGTCAACAAACGACCAGCCCTGGTACGGCATGATGCCCTTCATGTACCAGCCCGCGACGATGGTCTGACCCAGCATCAGCACCAGCAAAATGTAGCGGCGAATCGAGCCGACCGTGCGCCAGCGCGACTTGGGTAGTACCCGCTCATCGATTTTCGGGACCGGTGGATTGCTGCGCCCGGTCAGGCGCCGCCAGCCACGGACCAGAATGTTGGTGCGCCACGGCTCCGGCACCACTTTGGTGCGGCGAATCGAGGGCGTTGCCTTGAGCATGACCCGGCCGCTGGCGTCGAGAGCAAGCATTTCAGCTTCCTCCAGTTCAGCCGCCGAGTCGAGGCTCAGACGCGACGCCACTGAAGCCTGCGCGGCTTCGGTGACATCGGTCCCCGGTTGCGCCGATAAGTGCGCGTGCAACTCAGCGAACGAGGTGCAGCTCGCCAATTCGGCGCGCTGCGCCTCGTTCAGCGGCAAATGCGCCAGGTACTCGCTGAGCGAGTTCGTCTGTGCGTGAGCATTACTCATCGGCAGGCAACTGGTAGCTCCAGGTCTCGGTCAACACTTTTTCAGTCTTCACCGGTTCTGGGGTGGCTGGGGCAGCCTCGGTCGCAGCCGCATGGGCGTCCTGGGTGGCGTGCTCTTTCTTCTCTGGGTGTTTGGCCGGTGCTTTCTCAGCGTGGGCCGCAGCCGCCTCAGGTGCCTGAGTCACGTCCTCGACCAGCGCAGCACGCAGCTCAGTGGACTTGCTCGGATCCTTGACCTTCAACCGCAAGGTCAAACGCCAGCCTTTGGTTTCAGGGTTGTAGCGCAGGTTGTTTTCGACCAGATCGGCGTTGTCACCCACACTGACCACACTGCGTACCGGCGCGTCGTCCTTGAGTTTTTCCAGGGACGGCCCTTCGAAGTCGATCAAGTAGGCCACGCTGCCATCAGGCTGACGGATCAGGTTGGACTGCTTCACGTCACCCGTCGAACGCAGGGTCTGTTGCGCCCAGGCACTGTCTTTCGGGTGCAGGGCCGCTTCGTCCATCGTCCAATGCAGGCGGTAGGCAAAATCGAACGGCTTGAGTGGCTCGGGCTGTGTGTCCGGGCTCCAGAACGCAACGATGTTGTCGTTGGTTTCATCCGCTGTCGGGATTTCAACCAGATCAACCGTACCTTTGCCCCAATCGCCTTGCGGCTCGATCCAGGCACTTGGGCGCTTGTGGTAGTTGTCGTCGAGGTCTTCGTAATGGCTAAAGTCACGACCGCGTTGCAGCAGACCGAAGCCCAGCGGGTTTTCAACCGAGAAGTTACTGACCGACAAGTGCTTCGGGTTGTTCAGCGGGCGCCAGATCCACTCGCCATTGCCGGCATGGATCGCCAGGCCCGACGAGTCGTGCAGTTCGCGGCGGTAGTTGAGCACCTTGGACGGCTGGTTCGCACCGAACAGGTACATGCTGGTCAGTGGCGCAATGCCCAGTTTGCCAACCTTGTCACGCAGGAACATTTGCGCTTTTACGTCGACCACCGTGTCCTGGCCAGGGCGCAGGATAAAGCGGTAAGCGCCGGTCGCACGGGGCGAATCCAGCAAGGCAAAAATCACCAGGTGCTTGTCACCGGCCTTCGGACGCTCGATCCAGAACTCGGTAAAACGCGGAAACTCTTCGCCCGACGGCAAAGCGGTATCAATCGCCATACCCCGCGCCGACAGGCCGTAGATTTGGTCCTTACCCACCACGCGGAAATAGCTCGCGCCCAGCATGGTCATGATTTCGTCTTGCTTATCCGCCTTGTTGATCGGATACAACACACGGAAACCGGCCCAGCCGAGGTTTTCGGTGGCTTTAGGGTCGAATTTCACGTCGCCGAAATCGAACCGGCCAGCGTCGTATTTGATCTCTTCGACGCTGTTAGCGGTGATTTCGTTGATTTTCACCGGGGTATCGAAGTGCATGCCCTGGTGATAGAAAGACAACTTGAACGGGGTTTTCTCGTCGGCCCACTGGGCTTTATCACTGCGGAAACGAATTTTCTGATAGTCCGCGAATTTCATGTCGCGAAATTCGTTTGGCAAATTGCTGCGTGGCGCTTGGTACTTCTTCTCGGCGAGGGTTTTAGCCTCAGCCGCCACGTCATCCAGACTGAATGCCCACAGTTGACCCGCACCGAACAAGCAAAGGAGCGCAGAGCCCGTCACCAGTGCGTTACGCAACCGCTTGGCAGGCTTTTTTGGTGCATTAAATGGACTAACAATCACGAGCAAACCTCGCCGAATACAGATGATGAAACCAACCAGCAGCGATCTGAATACTGGGTTGGCGAGCACTGTTCCGACCGTCAAAGGCATGAATGATTCCCCAGACGCGTCGGATTAGTCTCTGTGTAACGCGGGATTATCTAGTAGCCCGCGTTACAACGCATCTACCCTCGGCAAGTATTTATCGCGAAAAACCCCTGTTTTTAGCCGAAAACACGGATTTTCAGTGTTTTAGGTCTGCAACAAAAATGTAACCGGCCCGTCGTTGACCAAATGCACCTGCATATCGGCACCAAAACGTCCCGATTCCACCGTTTGATGGAGCCGTTTGGCTTCGCCCAGCAAGTGATTGAACAGCGCCTCGGCCACCGCGGGCGGGGCGGCCGTCGAAAAACTCGGGCGCAGGCCGCTTTGGGTGTCTGCCGCCAGGGTGAACTGCGACACCAGCAGCAAACCGCCGCCAATATCCGTCAGTGAGCGGTTCATTTTGCCCTCAGCGGTTCATTTTGCCCTCAGCGTCGCTGAACACCCGGTAATTGAGCAGCTTGTGCAGCAACTTGGCGGCATTCGCCTCGGTATCACCCGGCTCGACCGCCACCAGCACCAGCAAGCCTTGGTCAATACCCCCGACCGTCTGCCCTGCCACGTCTACCCGTGCGCTTGAAACGCGCTGTAAGAGTCCTTTCATGCTTCATCCGGCTGCAAGTCGAGTAACTGGCGGGCCATTTGCTGAGTGGCACGCACCAGCGCATCGGTAATGCCCGGCTCAGACGCGGCATGCCCGGCCTCACGAATCACTTGCAGTTCGCTGCCCGGCCAGGCCTGGTGCAGCTCCCAGGCATTGTCCATCGGGCAAATCACGTCGTAGCGACCGTGCACAATCACACCCGGTAAATGGGCGATCTTGTACATGTCACGGATCAACTGGTTGGGCTCCAGAAAAGCGTTGTTCGTGAAGTAGTGGCACTCGATGCGGGCAATCGACAAGGCGCGGTGCGGGTCGCAAAAGCGGTCAACCACATGCGGGTTCGGGCGCAATGTGGCCGTGCGGCCCTCCCAGGTCGACCAGGCTTTGGCAGCGTGCATCTGAGCGATCTGGTCATTGCCCGTCAGGCGATTGTGGTACGCCGTGATCAGGTCGTGACGCTCTTCTTGGGGAATGGGTGCCAGGTAGTCCTGCCAGTAATCCGGGAACAGGCGACTGGCTCCGGCCTGATAGAACCATTCAATTTCTTGCGGTCTAGCCAGAAAGATCCCACGCAAAATCAAGCCATGAACACGTTCTGGATGGCTTTGTGCGTAAGCCAGGGACAAGGTCGAGCCCCATGAACCGCCAAACACCACCCACTGCTCGATGCCCAGGTACGAGCGGATACGCTCCATGTCAGCCACCAGGTCCCAGGTGGTGTTGCGGTCCAGGCTGGCATGGGGCGTTGAACGCCCGCAGCCGCGTTGATCAAAGGTAATGATGCGGTACAGGCTGGGGTCGAAATAACAACGGCTGTTGGCATCACACCCCGCCCCCGGCCCACCATGCACAAATACCACGGGCAAGCCGTCTGGCGAGCCGCTTTCATCGACGTACAGCACATGCGGATCATCGACCGCCAACTCATGCCGGGCATAGGGTTTGATCTGCGGGAACAAGGTCTGCATGACGCACTCCATGATGGGCTGGAAAATGTAGCCGTCTGGCATCATAAACCCGATTGGAGCCCTTGAGCACTTAGGCGTAGCGCTCGCGCCCCCACTCGACAAACCGCGTTAACAGGTGTTTGAGCACGATTTGGGTCGGCACGGCCAAGTCTTCGCGGTACTTGAACGGCTCGAACTCCTCCATGTAAGTGCTTTGCGCCAGCTCCAACTGCACCGCGTGGATGTTGTCCGCCGGGTTGCCGTAATGGCGGGTGATGTGGCCACCTTTGAAACGCCCATTAAGCACGTGGGTGTACGCCGTGTGCCGTGCGCACACCGCTTGCAGATCACGGGCCAGAGCCGGGTCGCAACTGGCCCCGTTAAAGGTGCCGAGGTTGAAATCCGGCAATTTGCCATCAAACAGATGCGGAATTAACGAGCGGATCGAATGCGCGTCAAACAGTAGCGCATAGCCAAATTCAGCCTTCATCCGCGCCAGCTCCTGTTGCAGGGTCTGGTGATAGGGCTTCCAGATGCTGTCCAGGTAGGTCGCCCGTTCGTCGGCGGACGGTGCCAGGCCTTCACGAAACAATGGCACGCCATCAAACAGCGTGGCGGGGAACAGCCCGGTGGTCGCGCCCACGTACAGCGGTGCATCATCATGCGGCCGGTTAAGGTCGATGACAAACCGTGAGTACTCGGCCGCCAAGGTGCTGGCACCCAGCGCCGTGGCGAACGCGTACAACTGCGGAATGTGCCAATCCGTGTCCGGTAGGCTCTGCGCCTCGGGAATCAGCCCCGCCGCCACCGCCGGTGTCAGCTTCAAGCCGGCGTGGGGCATGCTGATCAGTAAGGGCACGCGACCTTTTTTGAATGTCAGAACCTTATCCACACTGTTTCTCCTAAAGCACGACGTCTGTGCCGTGGCGCACAACACGTTTGTCCAGGTCACCGCCCAGCCAGTAGGCCAGGTCAGCCGGGCGAGCAATGTTCCAGGCCACGAAGTCCGCGACCTTACCCGGCTCCAGCGAGCCGTGGGTGTCGCCCATCCCCAGCGCCGTAGCCGCGTGTAGAGTCACCCCCGCCAGCGCTTCTTCAGGGGTCATGCGAAACAAGGTGCAGGCCATGTTCAACATCAGGCGCAACGACAACGCCGGGGAAGTGCCCGGGTTGAGGTCACTGGCAATGGCGATTTTCACCCCGTGCTTGCGCAAGGCATCCATCGGCGGCAGTTGAGTTTCACGCAGGAAGTAGAACGCCCCCGGCAACAGCACCGCAACGGTACCGGATTGGGCCATGGCGAGGGCGTCGGCCTCGGTCATAAACTCCAGGTGATCGGCCGACAGCGCCTGATAGCGCGCCGCCAAGCTAGAGCCGTGCAACGATGACAATTGCTCGGCGTGCAATTTGACCGGCAAGCCCAGCCCCTGCGCCACCTTGAATACCCGCTCTACCTGGGCGGGTGAAAACGCCAGGTATTCGCAGAACGCATCCACCGCATCCACCAACCCCTCGGCAGCCAGCGCAGGCAGCATTTCATCGCAGATGTGGTCGATGTAGTCATCGGCGCGGCCCGTGTATTCCGGTGGCAAGGCATGGGCCGCCAGGCAGGTGCTGCGCACCGTGACCGGTAGCGTTTCACCCAGACGGCGGATGACCCGCAACATTTTACGTTCACTGTCCAGGCTCAGCCCGTAACCCGACTTGATCTCGACGCTGGTTACACCGTCGCGCAACAAGCAGGTCAACCGCTGACGCGCACTGGTGAACAATTCGTCTTCGCTGGCGGCACGTGTCGCTCGTACCGTGCTGGCAATTCCCCCGCCAGCCGCAGCGATGTCGGCATAACTCACGCCTTGCAGGCGTTGCTCGAATTCGCCGCTGCGGTTACCGCCAAACACCGTGTGGGTGTGACAGTCGATCAGCCCCGGTGTCACCCATGCCCCGTCCAAGCTGTGAACCTGCCCGTATTCGCCCGCAGGCAAGCGTTCCCGCGAGCCGATCCATTCAATGAGCCCATCACGGGTCACGATGGCCGCATTTTCGATGATCGAATACGTGCCATTGGCCATGGTTGCGGCATTGCAATGCTGCCAAAGGGTTTTCATTGCGCTACTCCGTCAACGATCAAACATTCAAGAAATCTCGGGCGAGACTTCGACTGCCCGCCCCGCTGCCGGTTTTACCCACAGCAAGTACGCCACTATCAACAACACAATCCAGACGGCTCCGACCATCAATGCCGCCTGAGTCGCCGGGAAGTAACCGAGCACACCGAAGATAAACACCATAAACGCGATCGCGGCGATCGGCGCATAAGGCCAGAACGGAACCGGGAACTGGAGTTGGGCGACTTCTTCACGGGTCATGGAGCGGCGCATGGCCACTTGGGTGATCAGAATCATCAACCACACCCAGACGGTGGCAAACGTGGCGATCGAGGCAATCACCAGGAAGATGTTTTCCGGGATCAGGTAGTTGAGCAGCACACCGCCCAACAACGTGGCCCCCATAACCAGCACGGTCATCCACGGCACGCCATGTCGCGAAATTTTGGCAAACCCTCTAGGGGCCTGACCCTGTTCAGCCAAGCCGTACATCATGCGGCCCGCACCGAAAATGTCGCTGTTGATCGCTGACACCGCCGCCGAGATCACCACGATGTTCAAAATAGTGGCCGCCGAGGTGATACCCAGGCTGTCGAAAATCTGCACAAACGGGCTGCCTTGGGTGCCAATCTGGGTCCACGGGTAAATCGCCATCAACACAAACAGGGTCAGGACATAGAACAGCAGAATGCGTAGCGGCACCGCGTTGATCGCTTTGGGAATCACACGCTGCGGGTCTTTGGCTTCACCGGCGGTGATACCAATAATTTCAATACCGCCAAACGCGAACATCACCACGGCAAACGAAGCAATCAGCCCGCCCACGCCATTGGGCATAAACCCGCCGAAAGACCACAAGTTGCTGATGCCGGTCGCCACCGCATCGGAACTGCCCGAGGTGCCGATGCCAAACAGCATGATGCCGAAACCGGCCAGAATCATTGCCACGATAGCCGCGACTTTCAGCAGTGACAGCCAGAACTCCATTTCGCCGAACACCTTGACGCTGCACAGGTTCAGGCCGCCGATCAGCAGCACAATGCCCAGCACCCAGATCCAGCGCGCCACCTCCGGGAACCAGAACCCCATGTAAATGCCAAAGGCCGTGATGTCGGCCAGGCACACGATGATCATCTCAAAGGCGTAGGTCCACCCGAGGATAAAGCCCGCCATGGGGCCCAGGTAGGTGCTGGCGTACTGACCGAACGACCCGGAAACCGGGTTGCGCACGGCCATTTCGCCCAACGCACGCATCACCATAAACACCGCGGCACCACCGATCAGGTACGCCAGCAGTACAGCAGGGCCCGCCATTTGAATTGCCGCAGCAGACCCATAAAAAAGACCCGTTCCAATCGCTGAACCCAGCGCCATAAAACGGATATGGCGAGCCGATAGCCCGCGTTTCAAACCTTGAGTTTGAGTGTGCACTTCGCGTCCTTAATTGTTTTTGTCAGCGAAAACAGAGACGCAGAGGGCCAGTCAGGGCCCTCCGCGCCTTCAGCGTTACAGGCTTGGCAATACGCCGGCTGGCAGCAGCGCATTCAGGCAACGCGACGTCAGCAGTTGCATGGCCGCGTCGATGTCCGGGGCGAAGAAGCGGTCTTTTTCGTAGAACGCCACTTTGTCACGCAGGGTGCTACGGGCAATTTCCAGTTTCGGCGAGGTTTTGAGGCCATCACGCAGGTCCAGGCCTTGGCACGCGGCCAGCCATTCGACGGCCAAGACGCCACGGGTGTTTTCGGCCATCTCCCACAGACGTTTGCCCGCCGCAGGAGCCATCGAAACGTGGTCTTCCTGGTTGGCTGAGGTCGGAATGCTGTCGACACTGTGGGGGTGCGACAACGCCTTGTTTTCACTGGCCAGGGCTGCTGCTGTCACTTGAGCGATCATAAAGCCGGAGTTCACGCCACCATTGCCCACCAGGAACGGCGGCAGTTGCGACATGTGCTTGTCCATCATCAACGAGATGCGGCGTTCGCTCAGCGAACCGATTTCGGCAATCGCCAGCGCCATGTTATCGGCGGCCATGGCCACAGGCTCGGCGTGGAAGTTACCCCCGGAGATCACATCACCCTGCTCAGCGAAAACCAGCGGGTTGTCGGACACCGCGTTGGCTTCGATGCCCAACACTTCGGCGGCCTGACGGAACTGGGTCAGGCAGGCACCCATGACTTGCGGCTGGCAGCGCAGCGAGTACGGGTCTTGTACCTTGTCGCAGTGCTTGTGCGATTCAGAGACTTCGCTGCGAGTACCCAGCAGGTCACGGTAAACCGCAGCGGCGTCGATCTGGCCACGCTGGCCGCGGGCGTCATGGATACGCGGGTCGAACGGCGAGCGCGAACCCAGCACCGCTTCAACGGTCAGGCCACCGCAGGCCATGGCAGCTGCAAACAGGTCCTCGCCTTCAAACAGCCCGCGCAAGGCGTAGGCCGTAGACACTTGCGTGCCGTTGAGCAAGGCCAGGCCTTCTTTGGCGGCCAGGGTCAATGGCTGTAAACCCGCCTGCTTCAGGGCGGCTACCGCGTCCAGCCATTCGCCTTTGTAGCGCGCCTTGCCTTCACCCAGCAGCACCAGCGACATGTGTGCCAGCGGGGCCAGGTCACCCGAAGCGCCCACCGAACCTTTGAGCGGAATGTGCGGGTAAACCTGCGCGTTGATCAGCGCGATCAAGGCATCGATCACCACACGGCGGATGCCGGAAAAACCACGGCTCAGGCTGTTGACCTTGAGCACCATGATCAGGCGCACCAGTTCATCGCTGATCGGCTCGCCCACACCGGCCGCATGGGAAAGCACCAGCGAACGCTGAAGGTTTTCCAGGTCTTCGCTGGCAATTTTGGTCGACGCCAGCAACCCGAAGCCGGTGTTGATGCCGTAGGTGGTGCGGTTTTCGACAAGGATCTGCTCAACACACGCCACGCTGGCATCGATTTGCGCCGAGGCACTGTTATCCAGACTGAGCGTTACCGGCTGTTGGTAAATGTCACGCAGTTGGGCAAGGCTCAGTTGGCCAGGTATCAGGTTTAACTCAAGCACGTTGGTACTCCTTACACGCGTTATTGTTTGAAACCTGTAGCGAACGCGATCGTGAGGCAATCAACCCGTTACATGCCGGGGATGCCATCACGCGCAAGCGCGTTCCTACAGGCTGACGTGAATTAGCCGTTGATCATCGGCAGGTTCAACCCTTGTTCCTTAGCGCACTCGATGGCGATGTCGTAACCGGCATCGGCATGGCGCATCACGCCGGTGGCCGGGTCGTTGTGCAGGACGCGGGCAATCCGCTCAGCCGCTTCGTCCGTGCCATCACACACAATCACCATGCCCGAATGCTGCGAGAAGCCCATGCCGACGCCGCCGCCGTGGTGCAAGGACACCCAGGTTGCACCGCTGGCCGTGTTGAGCAAGGCGTTAAGCAGTGGCCAATCGGACACCGCGTCCGAGCCGTCCTGCATCGCTTCGGTTTCACGGTTAGGGCTGGACACCGAACCGGAGTCCAGGTGGTCGCGGCCAATCACGATCGGCGCTTTCAGTTCGCCACGACGTACCATTTCGTTGAACGCCAGGCCGAGTTTGGCGCGCTGGCCCAAGCCGACCCAGCAAATACGTGCTGGCAAGCCCTGGAAGCTGATGCGTTCGCGAGCCATGTCCAGCCAGTTATGCAAGTGAGCGTCGTCGGCGATCAGTTCCTTGACCTTGGCGTCGGTTTTGTAAATGTCTTCAGCATCGCCCGACAGCGCGACCCAGCGGAACGGACCTACGCCCCGGCAGAACAATGGACGAATATAGGCGGGTACAAAACCTGGGAAATCAAAGGCATTTTCCACGCCCACTTCCTTGGCCATCTGACGGATGTTGTTACCGTAGTCGAAGGTCGGAATGCCCGCTTTCTGAAACGCCAGCATGGCTTCGACGTGTTCGCCCATCGACGCTTTGGCCGCTTTGACCACCGCTGCCGGATCGGTCACGGCGCGGTCGCGGTACTGCTCCCAGGTCCAGCCTTTGGGCAAGTAGCCATTGAGCGGATCGTGAGCGCTGGTCTGGTCGGTGACCATGTCAGGACGCACACCGCGACGTACCATTTCTGGCAGCAGTTCAGCTGCGTTGCCACAGAGGGCGATGGAAATGGCTTTGCCTTCGGCGGTGTATTTCGCGATGCGGGCCAGTGCGTCATCCAGGTCCGTGGCCTGTTCATCGACATAGCGAGTGGCCAGGCGGAAATCGATACGGCTTTGCTGGCATTCGATGTTCAGCGAGCAGGCACCGGCCAGGGTGGCGGCCAATGGCTGCGCGCCGCCCATGCCGCCCAGGCCTGCAGTGAGCACCCACTTACCTTTCAGGCTGCCGTTATAGTGCTGGCGACCGGCTTCAACGAAAGTTTCGTAAGTGCCTTGAACGATGCCCTGGCTGCCGATGTAGATCCAGCTACCGGCGGTCATCTGGCCGTACATGGCCAGGCCCTTGGCGTCGAGTTCGTTGAAGTGTTCCCACGTGGCCCAATGCGGCACCAGGTTGGAGTTAGCAATCAGCACCCGTGGCGCATTGCTGTGGGTTTTGAACACGCCAACCGGCTTGCCCGACTGCACCAGCAGGGTTTCGTCATCGTTGAGGTTCGTGAGGCTCTCGACAATTTTGTCGTAGCACTCCCAGTTGCGCGCTGCCCGGCCAATACCGCCATACACCACCAGCTCTGTCGGGTTCTCGGCCACTTGCGGGTCGAGGTTGTTCATCAGCATGCGAAGCGGCGCTTCGGTCATCCAGCTTTTAGCGGTGAGCTGAGTACCACGGGCGGCGCGGATTTCGCCCTCACGGTGGCGGGTGAACGAAGCAGGCGATGTCGGGGTAGTTGAAGTCACGGGTAACTCCTCAGCGTTGGGCAGATGCGTCGGATGAAAGAGAGACGACGCACACTTATGTACTTGTACATACAAGCATATGCAAGTAAACGGCCAATATGAGAGAGCTGTCAATGAAAACATCGCGCACGGGGTTTCAAGGCCCGCAAACAAAGGCGCTCACGCATGCAATGGATTTCGGAACACAGGCAGACAGCCGTGTAAGGGGATGTTACTTGGAGGGGGATTTGCGTTTTTCTGGGTCGTTAGGTAACAAGAGGGGGCGCCGCATTCCCGTTAGGAGCGGCCGCCCGGTCTTCGACGCCGCGCTGTCGCTCAGCAATCGTATCCATTGCTGCGGTCACGGCCACTTAAGGTTCCGGCTTTACGCCGTGGGCCGCCGCGATCGGCCAGCGTGGTTTAAGGGGGCCCTTTAGATCAAAAGCATGCTCTGTAGGAGCGAGCTTGCTCGCGATCTTTTGATCTTTAAAAGACTCGCGCCTACGGGGCCGGTTTTTTAAATGGCGTTCAACTCAATCAGGCAACTGCGGCCAGTGATAGCGAGTTCCAACAGGTCACTATTAGCGCTCAGTTGCAGGCAATCATAGCGGCCCAATTGTTCGTGCCGCGTGTTACCGACGCGCACATCAACATGGTCATCGGCACCGAATACCAGCACCGTCTGCGCCGAGGTGAACACACGGCTGCCCGCGCTCAGCCATTGCAGGCGGGCGCTGTAACGCTCGGGGGCGTAGATCAGGTTGAAATCACGGATCGGACCGTCGATCAAGGTGCAGTTGACCGTGCTCTGGCCCTTGAATGCAAAAGCGTCAAACGCCAGTAAGGCGCGGGATGACACGCCGTCTACCTTCAAGTGCATGCCCGCCCCTTGCAACACACTGATCACACGCTGGTAACCCTCAAAGCGCGAGAAGCCACCCGACTCGCCAATGTCGGCAATCGACACGCGCCAGCCGAAGCTTTCAAGGCCCTCACCGGCATCGCGGGTGATTTCTTCAGTGCTGCCACCGCCATTCTTCCAGGGCATACGCGGGTAATCCGCCGCACGCAAAACGCTCAATTCACTCATTTGCTGAACCGTCCTTCAAGGCGGTGACGAGAACCGGGATGAATCAACCGGGCCGCCGTCACCGGCTGACGCCCGGACCACGTACGACGCCGAATCAGCAGGCACGGTTCACCCGGCTCAATTTGCAGCCACTGGCATTCGTCCGGGTCCGCCAAAATCGCCTCAACCACATGCTCGCCCTCCGTCAGCGGCGCAACCTGAGACAGATAGGCGTAAGGCGTTTGCAGGGTAAAGTCCTGCTTGAGGTAGTCCGGTGCTACTTGGGCATTGACGAAACGGTCCTCGATTTGCACCGCCACGCCGTTTTCGTAATGCACGATGACCGAGTGAAACACCTTCTGACCTTCACGCATGTCGAGAACCACGGCGCGCTCGGAGCCGGCGGTTTCTTCGCTGAGGCTGATGACCTTGCAGGTATGCGTGTGCCCGCGCGCGGCGATTTCGTCGGCGATGTTGTTGACCTCAAACAGGGCCGACTGGGTTTTGGGCTCGGCCACGAACGTACCGACGCCCTGCATGCGCACCAGCAAGCCGTCGGCGGTCATCTCGCGCAGGGCGCGGTTGATGGTCATGCGGCTAAAGCCCAACTGGCTGACCAGTTCGCTTTCAGACGGCACACGGTAATGCGGCGGCCAATTCCCGCTCTGGATTTGTTGGGTGATCATCTGCTTTACACGGGCGTAAAGCGGGGCCGGACTGTCGCCCATGTGGGCGGCCAGCGGAGGCACGACGGGCGGAGTCGACACAGGAAATCCTTGTAGTGGAGTGAAAGGGCATAGCTTGCAGGAGTTTACCGAGCAGGCAAACGTCTGTATATGTATATACAAATAACACACTCAGGGTGCCGAACCGATGTCCGTCTTCTTTGCCGAGCGCGCGCTGCTGCCTACAGGTTGGGCGACCAATGTCCGAATCGAGGTCGGCGCCGATGGCCGCCTGACCCATGTTCAGGCCCATGCTGACCCCAGTGGGGCCGAGCGGTTGAAGGGGCCGTTGCTGCCCGGCATGCCGAATCTGCACTCACACGCGTTCCAACGGGCAATGGCCGGCTTGGCTGAGGTGGCGGGCAACCCCAACGACAGCTTCTGGACGTGGCGCGACCTGATGTATCGGCTGGTCGGCCATATCAGCCCCGAGCAGATGGGCGTCATCGCCCGCCAGTTGTACATCGAAATGCTCAAGGCCGGTTACACCTCGGTGGCCGAGTTTCATTACGTGCACCACGACGTGTCGGGCCAGCCCTACGCACAACCGGCCGAGCTGGCGCTGCGCATCAGTGAGGCGGCACGCTCGGCCGGTATTGGCCTGACCCTGCTGCCAGTGCTCTACAGCCATTCCGGGTTTGGTGGCCAGGCACCGAATGATGGGCAACGCCGCTTTATCAACAGCACCGAGCAGTACCTGCGCCTGCAGGAACAGCTCAAACCGCTGTTGGCGCAACACCCTGCGCAACAGTTGGGCCTGTGTTTTCACTCGTTGCGCGCCGTGACGCCGGCACAGATCCACGATGTGCTACACGCCAGCGACACCGATTGCCCGGTGCATATCCATATCGCGGAACAGCAAAAGGAAGTCGACGATTGCCTGAGCTGGAGTGGCCAGCGGCCGATTCAGTGGCTGTACGACAACGTGGCGGTGAACCACCGCTGGTGCCTGGTCCACGCCACTCATGCCAACGCCGATGAAGTCCGCTTGATGGCCAACAGTCAGGCCGTGGCCGGGTTATGCCTGACCACCGAAGCCAACCTGGGGGACGGCATTTTCCCGGCGGTGGACTACCTTGCCCAGGGCGGGCGCATGGGCATCGGTTCCGACAGCCATGTGTCCCTGAGCGTGGTCGAAGAGCTGCGCTGGCTGGAGTATGGCCAGCGTTTGCGCGACCAACGGCGCAATCGCCTGTACCGCGCAGATCAGCCCATGGTCGGGCGCACGCTGTTCGACGCCGCCCAGGCCGGTGGGGCGCAAGCCCTGGGGCAACCTGTAGCGGGCCTGGCGGTAGGCCAGCGCGCTGACTGGCTGGTGCTGGACGGTAACGACCCGTACCTGGCCATCGCTCAGGAAGATGCCATTCTCAACCGCTGGCTGTTTGCCGGCGGTGACCGCCAGGTACGGGATGTACTGGTCAATGGCCAATGGGTGGTGCGTGATGGCCGCCATGCTGACGAGCAAGACAGCCACCGCGACTTCACTCGCGTTCTGCGTGAGTTATTGGGGTAACCCGCCTTTGTGTAGGAGCAGCCGGTCGACGCTCGATTGCTCGCGATCTTTTAAAGGTCAAAAGATCACGAGCAAGCTCGTTCCTACAGGGCTTTGAGGTGTTGCTCGGCCCAGTCGCGCACGTCGGCGTAGGGGTAGTTTTCCAGCACCGCAAAACCTGGAATGGCGCGGGCTTTCATCTTGGTGAAGATCGGCACGCTGATACCGCACAGGAATCGGGTCACGCGTTCCGCCGGGGGATAACTTCCCGTGTGCGCCTGATGCCTGTGGATAAAAGCGCCGCACAGCGCTTCAAAGTTTTTATCCACAAGCGGTGCCAGCGCGGGCGGGTCGGGCAAGTGCGCAACCTGCCCCGCACACACAGAACAATGCCCGCACTGCTGCGGTGCCTGGTCATCGCCGAAGTACTGTGCCAAGCGGTAACTCAGGCAGGTCTCGCTGGCAAACAGCGCCAGCATGGCGTGAATACGCTCAATCTCGCCGCGCTCATGGGCCGTGAAGTAGTGGTGCAGTTCCAGGCTCAACGCCTCGGCATCACACTCAGTGACCTGGACGCTGTAGACCTCGGTCATCTGCTTGCTTTCGAGCTCGATCCAGCCTTTTTCCTGAAAGTAATCCAGCGCCTTGACCACGCGATTGCGGTCCGCCTGATACTGCTCGTACAGCGTGTCAAAGCTCACCGTGGCCCAGGTTCTGGCACGGCTGGAGGTCTGAATAATCGCCGCCACAAACTGTTGGCACTCGCCTTCAAACTTGGCCAGCAATGCGTCGGGCTCAATCAAGAACTTGAAACGGTACTCGGCAAAATAGGCATAGCGCGGCGCGATCAGGCCACGCAACTCCAACTGTACCAAGAGCGTTTTGAGGGGTAACTGGCGTATGTTGCTCTGGTCAGACAGTGGCGTCAGCATGAACTCCCACTGCCCTTGGGCAATCGCTGCACTCAGTTCTTCCAGCACACAGCGAATGCCTTGCAGCTCTGGCGTGTCGCCATACACAAAATTTTCCAACACATTCAGGCTGTCACGGTTCGCCAGCACCAGGCAGTCGGACGGCGCACCATCGCGCCCGGCGCGGCCGATTTCCTGGCTGTAGTTTTCAATCGACTTGGGCAGGTCAAAATGCACCACGTTACGGATGTCACTTTTGTCGATCCCCATGCCAAAAGCGATGGTCGCAACGATGCAATTGAGTTGGCCAGCCATGAACTGGCGCTGGATGCTTTCCCGTTGGTCGTGGGGCAAACCGGCGTGGTAAGCGTTGGCGCTGACTGCGCACTGGCTCAGGTGTTGAGCGATCTGCTCGGCGGTTTTTTGCAACGTGACATACACAATACTCGGCTGGCCGAGGCGCTCGCCCATCCACTGCGCCAGGCGTTGACGCTTGGCCGCGCCGGTCACGGGCTCGACCCACAGGTCAAGGTTGGCGCGATAGAAACCGGTGGTGATGACATCCGACTCGGCAATCGCAAATTTGCGCTGCATGTCAGCGATCACAGCCGGCGTGGCCGTGGCTGTCAGCAACAAGGCTTGCGGGATATTGAACTGGCGCTGGTAGTCCGGCAGTTTCAAGTAATCCGGGCGAAAGTTATGCCCCCACTCGGAAATACAGTGCGCCTCGTCCACCACCAGCAATGAAATCGGCACCTGCTGCAAAAAGTGGCGAAAGCGCTCGTTCTTCAGACGCTCGACCGAAATCATCAGAATTTTCAGCTCACCGGCTTTGGCCTTGGCCATCACCTCACTGGCCTCTTCACGGCTTTGCGCCGAGTCGATACTGGCGGCAGCTATACCGTGACGCTGCAAAAACGCCAGCTGATCCTGCATCAGCGCCAACAGCGGTGATACCACCAAGGTCAGGTGCGGCAACATCAAGGCCGATAGCTGATAACACAACGACTTGCCCGAGCCCGTCGGAAAAATCGTCGCTGCGGAACGCCCGGCCAGCACGGCGCTGACGACCGCCTTTTGCCCGGCGCGAAACTGGGTAAAACCAAAAACCTGTTCCAGGGTGTTGTGCATCACTGTCACTCCATTGACCGCTACAAAGCGACGAATGCTAACGCGCGGGTGTGCAGGCGATCGAGAATAGGTCGGGGGGAAATTGAGAGGGGATGATGCGACAAAAGACGTGACTTGAGTTTTTTAAGCGCTGGACTTGAAGTGCCTTATCCAGCCTTACGGTTAAGTATGATCATCGGGTCTATAAGGGGTGAACAGCCTGACAACATAGCACCGTTGAAAGCACGACTAAAAACACCGCTGAACATAACTCTGACTATTGACACATGGACAGGAATACAACCTGATGAAACTCGCCGCCACCCTGCCTGACACCCCCGCTTTGCGCGAACTCATGCAGGTGCTGCATGAAGAAATCGGCCTACCGGAACACAAGGCCGTTAGCCTCCAAACATCGATCAACCTGGATCTGGGCTGCAATGGCAGCGATGCCCAGCACCTGATGGAAACGCTGGAACAGCACTTTGGCCTGGAGTTGGCGGATTACGATGCATACCGCTATTTCCAGCCTGCGGGACACGACCCGCACCTCAAGCGCAAAGCCAAAGGGCGTGAGGGTAAAGTGCCACTCACGATTGGCATGTTGTATCAAGCCATCAATGCCGGGCATTGGGATACCCAAATGCTGGAAGACTGAACCGCAGGCACAAAAAAACCGCCCTTTCAGGCGGCTTTTTCATGACTCAGACACTGGCCGAAGGTTTATGCCTTCGGGCCAGCCGCCTTGATCGCGTCGCTGACGTCGAACTTCTTGAAGTTCTCGGTGAACAGGCCTGCCAGTGCTTTGGCGGCTTCGTCGTAGGCCGCCGGGTCAGCCCAAGTGTTGCGTGGGTTGAGCAGCACAGTGTCAACGCCCTGTACCGCTTTGGGCACGTCCAGGTTGATGATGTCCAGGTGCTCGGTTTCAGTACCGATCAGCGCGCCGCTCTGGATCGCTGCGATCACCGCACGGGTGGTCGGGATGTTGAAACGCTTGCCCACGCCGTAGCCACCGCCGGTCCAGCCGGTGTTGACCAGGTAAACCTTGGAGCCAAAACCGCGAATACGCTTGATCAGCAGTTCCGCGTATTCACCCGCTGGGCGTGGGAAGAATGGCGCGCCGAAGCACGTGGAGAAGGTCGACTTGATGCCGCTGCCCGAACCCATTTCAGTCGAGCCTACCAGTGCGGTGTAACCCGACAGGAAGTGATAAGCCGCTTGTTCTTCGCTGAGGATCGACACCGGTGGCAGCACGCCAGTCAGGTCACACGTCAGGAAGATCACCGCATTGGGCTCGCCGCCCAGGTTTTTCTCGGAGCGCTTGGCAACGTGTTCCAGCGGGTAGGCTGCACGGCTGTTCTGGGTCAGGCTAACGTCGGCATAGTCGGCGTGCTTGGCCTCGTCGATCACCACGTTTTCCAGCACGGCACCGTGCTTGATGGCTTTCCAGATAACAGGCTCGTTCTTCTCGGACAGGTCGATGCATTTGGCATAGCAACCGCCTTCGATGTTGAACACCACGCCCTCGCCCCACGCGTGCTCGTCATCACCGATCAGGTAACGGCTTTCGTCGGCGGACAGGGTGGTCTTGCCGGTGCCCGACAGACCGAAGAACAGAGTCACGTCGCCTGCTTCGCCAATGTTGGCGGCGCAGTGCATCGGCAGTACGTCAGCCGCTGGCAGCAGGAAGTTCTGCACCGAGAACATGGCTTTCTTCATTTCACCGGCGTAACGCATGCCGGCAATCAGTACTTTTTTCTGGGCGAAGTTGAGGATGACGCAACCGTTGGCCACGTTCAGCACTTGCCACTCTTCACGACCGGCCGGGTTGTACTGCGCCGGGTTGATGAACAGGCAACGACCGAACAGGTTCTGCCAAGCAGTCTGGGTCGTCATTTTCACGGCCAGGTAGTGATCTTCGGCAGCACCTACATGAACGTGGGAAACAAAATGCTCTTGCGCGTTGTTGAACGCTTCTACGCGGTCCCACAGTGCGTCGAACTTGTCAGCCGGGAACTTGCGGTTGATAGGACCCCACGCGATGGCATCCTGAGTGGTCGGCTCTTCAACGATGTAACGGTCCGCCGGCGAGCGGCCTGTGCGATGACCCGTTTTCACAACCAGCGCACCGGTATCGGCAAGCTCGCCTTCACCACGATTCAGGGCTTCCTTGACCAGAGCATCAATGCTCAGATCGGTGTAAACGGCGTTATTAGCTTGCGTCATGAGGTTCCCCGTCGGCCATTGGCCGATTGCGCCAAACGTTTTGTAGTAGAAAATTTTGCACTACTACCGCGAAAAAAGTGGGCCGGATTATGCCAGAAACGCCCAAAAAAAGTAGAGCCCACCTGTCAGAACCGCGCGAAAGCGGGCTTTAACAGGTGTTTCACCTAGGCTGAAACGTTTTAGTGGTGAGTCTCTGAAGGTGATTCCACCCCGGCACCAGAGAACAATTGGGCCACATCCGTTGCATCAAACAGATATTTTTCGTTACAGAACTGGCAGTCAATTTCAATATGGCCGCCGTTTTCGGTGACCAGGTTTTGCGCATCTTCCAGCCCAAGGCTGCTCAAGGCATTACCCGAACGTTCGCGTGAGCAACTGCACTTGAACTCAATCGCTTCATCCGCAAACACGCGCAACTCTTCTTCGTGGAACAGGCGAACCAGAATGGTTTCATTGTCCAGTCCCAACAACTCTTCGACCTTGAGGGTGCCACCCAGAGTGGTCAGGTGCGTCCAGTCTTCGGCGCGCTCTTCCTCGTCCTTGGTTACCTCTGCCGGCAGTTGCTGCAACAGCATGCCGCGCGCGCGCTTGCCATCGGCGGCCAGCCAGAAACGGGTCGGAACCTGATGAGACATCACGAAATAGTTGGTGAAACAAGCTGACAAATCATCACCATCCAGGTCGACAATGCCCTGATAGCGGTTGCCAATGGCCGGATCGATGGTAAGCGCCAGCACGCCATTAGGCATCAGGTCGGCCAGGGTAGCGTCCGACGGGATCTGGTCCGCTTCAAAACGGGCAAGGCCACGAATTTCACGCTCGCTGGTGCATTCGATCATCAGCAAGGGCACCGGGCCTTCTGAACGGGCCTGCAAGCTCATCAGGCCATCAAATTTCAGGCTGCCCACCAGCAAGGCTGCGGCGGCCATAAGCTCGCCCAGCAGTTGCTGAACCGGCTCGGGGTAAGCGTGCTTGGCCAACACTTCAGCGTAGCTATGGTCCAGTGACGCCAATTCGCCGCGGGCGTCGCTGTCGTCAAAAATAAAGCGTTGGGTGAAATCGGTTTTTGGCAGATTGGACATAGGAATAAGGTTCTAGAGTGGTTACAAAATGTTTTCGAGTCTTTCGACAGGATCAAATATAAAAGCCAGAGGTGCTATATGGCGTCACACCTTGCGCGTTACAAGTGTTGACTGGCCGGGACGACGCGCGGTCGACAACACCTCACCGGTTCACTCCTCAGCACTGCTGCCGTGAAGCTGGTGTAACTGGCGACGCTGTTTCTTGGTTGGCCTGCCGTCGGTCTGAATGCCCATCGCGCCCGCCTTGCGCAGGGCGGCCGCGTTTTCACGCTTGGCCACGCTCTGCGGGGTTTCAGCGTATAGGCTCTGCGCTTCAGGTGCCCCGCGACGCACAATGGATAGCGCTTTGACCTCTACCGTACGCTCTTCAAGGCCTACACGTATTTGCAATTCATCCCCTAAACGGGGCTCTTTACTCGGTTTGCAGCGCTCGCCACGGCAATGCACCTTGCCGCTTTCGATCGCCTGCTTGGCCAACGCACGCGTTTTGTAGAAACGGGCAGCCCATAACCACTTGTCCAGACGCACCTTGTCGTCATCTTCCTGCTTTTGTGCCATTAGAACATCCACCCTCACATTATTCGGAACTGTACTACCGTTTTTGTCGAGTTGACGGGGGCAGCTCTTCGGTAGAATGCCCGCCTGCTCAAACTGACATGTTCAGCTAGCAGAATACGGCTCGCAGATAACTGTCGCCATTTAGCCGATATTCTGCGTGAATACCGCCAATACGCACTTGAAGCGTTGGTTCAGGGTCCTCCTGCGGCCTGTATACGTTAATCGCCGGTTACTCATATTGAAGACTTTTGATCACCTGACCGTTGTCGGTCTGCGCGAGTGGGTGGCGCTTCCCAACCTGGGAATTGCTGGCCTGCGCGCGAAAATAGACACGGGAGCCAGCACCTCCAGCCTGCACGCCACTGAAATCGAGCCTTTTGAGCGCGACGGTGCCGAGTGGGTACGTTTTGATGCCCATATGGGCACACGGGTTCAACTACGCCAGCGCCGTTGTGAAGCACCGCTGGTGGCAATAAAGACCATCAAGAGCTCCAACGGTCACACACAGGTTCGCTACGTGATCCGCACCAGCCTGGCGCTGGGTGATCGGGTCTGGCAGGTCGAGTTCACGCTCGCCTGCCGAAAATCCATGCGTTACCGCCTGTTACTGGGTTCAAAAGCCCTGGTCGATGGCCAACTGGTCGTTAACCCGGGCGTTAACTATGTACAAGATAAACCGGTCTTTCCGGTCACTACTCTCTCTGCCACAGGTGTTGCATGAAGATTGCCGTGCTGTCGCGTAACCCGCGTCTGTATTCCACTCGCCGCCTGGTTGAGGCCGGCACCGAACGCGGCCATCAAATGGTAGTGATCGACACCCTGCGCGCCTATATGAACATTGCCAGTCATAAGCCGCAGATCCACTACCGCGGCAAGCCGCTGGAAGGCTTTGATGCGGTGATTCCACGCATCGGGGCCTCTGTGACGTTCTATGGCTGCGCGGTGTTGCGCCAATTCGAAATGATGGGAGTTTTCCCGCTCAACGAATCGGTGGCCATTGCTCGCTCGCGGGACAAACTGCGTTCGCTGCAATTGCTGTCACGTCGCGGCCTGGGCTTGCCTGTAACCGGTTTTGCCCACTCGCCGGATGACATCCCGGACTTGATCGAGATGGTGAACGGCGCGCCGCTGGTGATCAAAGTGCTGGAAGGCACCCAAGGCATCGGCGTGGTGCTGTGCGAAACCGCAACAGCGGCCGAATCGGTGATTGAGGCGTTTATGGGCCTCAAGCAAAACATCATGGTGCAGGAGTACATCAAGGAAGCCGGCGGGGCCGACATCCGTTGCTTCGTGGTGGGTGACAAAGTAATTGCCGCCATGAAACGCCAGGCCAAGCCGGGCGAATTCCGCTCCAACCTGCACCGCGGTGGCAGTGCCAGCCTGATCAAAATCACCCCGGAAGAACGCATGACCGCCATCCGCGCCGCCAAGGTCATGGGCCTGAGCGTAGCGGGTGTGGATATTTTGCGCTCCAACCACGGCCCGCTGGTGCTGGAAGTCAACTCGTCACCTGGCCTGGAGGGGATCGAAACCACCACGGGCAAGGATGTGGCCGGGATCATCATTGAGCATCTGGAAAAAAACAGCGGCCCGAACATGACCCGCACCAAAGGGAAGGGTTAACAGTCGTTACTGGTGCCCCGAAAACCTTGTAGGAGCTTGCTCGCGATCTTTTAAAGCATCAAAAGATCGCGAGCAAGCTCGCTTCTACACCTGACTGGTTTGCCTACACAGCACCGCGTGGCAACATCAGGCCCAGCGGCAATCGCACACGGGCTTCAAGACCACCACCGGCACGGTTACGCAACTCAACGTTGCCACCGTGCATAGAGGCGATGCGTTTAACGATCGCCAGGCCCAGGCCAGTGCCTTTACCGCCACGGGCACGATCCCCGCGAATAAACGGGTTGAAGATGTCTTCCAGCTCAGACGGATCAATGCCCGCCCCCCTGTCCATGACACTCAACACCACATACGGTGCACTGGTGTCCCCAGAGACATAAGCGGCCACCTCTACGCTATCGCCCGCATGGTGCAAGGCATTGCCGATCAAGTTGTTGAGCAGGCGCTTCATCGATACGCGACGCAACGCGAACGGCTGAATCGGCTGCAAACGCAAATGCACTTTCTCTTCGTTCTGGTTATAGGGCAGTACCACTTCGCGGATCAATTCGCACAGGTCGACTTCTTCAACCGGTTCATCACGCCCGTCACGGATAAAGGCCAGGAACTGATCGAGAATGGCGTCCATGTCTTCAATGTCGCGCACCATGTCATCGGTCAGGTCGCTATGGTTGCCCAGCAACTCCAAAGAGAGGCGTAACCGTGTCAATGGCGTGCGCAGGTCATGGGACACGCCGGCCAGCATCAGCTCACGCTCGCGGCCAGCCTGCTCGACATCTTCCGCCATCTGGTTAAAAGCGCTGTACACCTCGGTCATTTCGCTCGGCGTATCGCTGATTGGCAACCGCACGCTGCGCCCCTGCCCTAACTGCCGGGCCGCATACACCAGACGCTTGAGCGGCTGATTGAGCTGGCTGACAAAAATCCAGGCCGAGGCGGTCGACAGCAAACCAATAGCCAGGAACCAGCCCAACACACTCCAGATTTTTTGCCCGCGCAATGGGTGCGGGTACAAGGGCACTTTCAACCAGCCCTCTCCCAAACTCGGCGCGCGCACCCACAACGCAGGCGGTGCATGCATGCGCAAGCGCACTTCGGTGTCCGGGCCCAGTTCGGCCTGCATCTGGCGTTCGTAAATTTCACTGTAAGGCCAGTGCTGCTCGCCTTCAGGAACGCCCCCACCCACAACGCGAGTCAAGGTAGCGGCATCGGCAATCTTCTCGCGGTTCTCTTCATCCGCCGCCCAATAAGCCCGCAAGACTAGTCCAACGCCGTGACTGTATTGACGATCGACCAGCATGTCTTCGTTCATCAACAGATAAACCAGGGTCAATGCCTTGGAGAACAGCACGACAATGAGGACCAGCCACAAGGTGCGTGAGAAAAAACTTTGGGGGAACCACAGAGGGGTTTTCATAGGCTACTGCTTTAGCACTTTGCAGGAGCGAGTTTAGAAAACCCGCAGAAATGGAAACGCGAGCTACTCAGGTGCCCAAGTAGCTCGCTCCTACAAATGATTCATTACTTCGTTGCGTTGCCATCGGGCACGAACACATACCCCACGCCCCAGACAGTCTGGATGTAGCGGGGTTTCGAAGGGTCTGGCTCGATCATGCGGCGCAAGCGGGAAATCTGAACATCAATGGAGCGCTCCAGCGCATCCCACTCACGACCACGGGCCAGGTTCATCAGTTTGTCGCGCGTCAGCGGCTCGCGTGCATGCATGACCAACGCCTTGAGCACTGCGAACTCACCGGTGGTGAGCATGTGCACTTCATCGCCCCGCTTGAGTTCGCGGGTGGCCAGTGACAACTCGTAATCACCAAAGGTAACGCTTTCATCTTCGCTGCCCGGCGCACCGGGAACAGGGGCCGACTGGCGACGCAACACCGCACGGACACGGGCCATAAGCTCATCAGGGTTGAAGGGTTTGGCGAGGTAATCGTCAGCCCCCAGCTCCAGCCCCTTGATGCGGCTCAGCTCGTCGCCTTTGGCGGTCAGCATGATGATCGGCACACGATTGCCCGCAGCACGCAGGCGGCGGCACGCCGACAACCCGTCTTCGCCGGGCAGCATCAAGTCCAGAACCACAAGGTTGAATACTTCACGTGCCAGCAAACGGTCCATTTGCTCTACGTTCGGCACTGCGCGGGCGCGATAGCCCTTGCTGACGAAGAAACGTTCCAGCAGGCTGCTCAGCCCAGGATCGTCATCAACGATAAGAATTTTTTCGCCTTCCGCGGTTTGTGCAGTGCTGCTCATTGGATGCTCCTGTGATCTCGGCGCGCATTATGGCTTAGCTGCTGTTATACGCATGGTGTGCATTGTTAGCAGATTTTTCCTCCACAAACAGCAGACCAATCAAGGAGCATAAAGCCCGCAGTCCCCTGAATACGGGAACGCTGGTTATAATGCGCCGCCTTTTACGTCAGAAAACCTCGAATTCCCAATGATTGCGGCGATATTTATTTTTTCAACCTTCGCCGTCACGAACTGATTACACGGGTCAACTGGCTGCCCTTTTGGCCCCGGCAGCGGTGTTGCACACGCCGCTCAACCAGCCACGCAAGCCTTCAAGACCGGGCCTGCGGGACTGATTCACACTTTGTCAGGTGGATTTATGGACAGCATCAACAGCCGCATCGCCGAAGAACTTGGCGTGCGCCCGCAGCAGGTCGAAGCGGCCGTCGCTCTACTGGATGAAGGCTCCACCGTACCCTTCATTTCCCGCTACCGTAAGGAAGTGACTGGCAGCCTGGATGACACTCAGTTACGTCACCTGGAAGAACGCCTTCGCTACCTGCGCGAACTCGACGAACGGCGCATCAGCATCCTCTCCAGCATCGAAGAACAAGGCAAATTGACGCCTGAGCTGGCACGCGACATCAAGCTCGCCGACACCAAGACCCGCCTCGAAGACTTGTACCTGCCCTACAAGCAAAAGCGCCGCACCAAAGGCCAGATCGCCCTGGAAGCCGGCCTCGGCGAGCTGGCAGACGGCCTGTTCAACGACCCGAACCTGAGCCCCGACACCGAAGCTGCGCGTTTTGTTGACGCCGAAAAAGGTGTGCCCGATGTCAAGGCAGCCCTCGATGGGGCCAAGTACATCCTCATGGAGCGCTTCGCCGAAGACGCTAGCCTGCTGGACAAACTGCGCAGCTTCTTGAAGCAGGAAGCCACCCTCAGCGCCCGCGTGATTGCAGGCAAAGAGGAAGAAGGTGCCAAGTTTCGCGACTACTTCGAACACGACGAACCGCTTAAAAGCATGCCGTCACACCGCGCACTGGCGATTTTCCGGGGCCGTAACGAAGGCATTCTCAGCTCGTCACTCAAGGTCGGTGAAGAGCTGCCCGGCACAATGCACCCAGGTGAAATGATGATTGCCCAGCGCTTCGGCCTGGAAAATCAAAACCGCCCGGCTGATAAATGGCTGAGCGAAGTGGTGCGCTGGACCTGGAAGGTCAAGCTTTACACCCACCTCGAAACCGATTTGCTGGGCGAATTGCGCGACGGCGCCGAAACCGAAGCCATCAACGTGTTCGCCCACAACCTGCATGACTTGCTGCTGGCGGCACCCGCGGGCCCACGCGCCACGCTGGGGCTGGACCCGGGCCTGCGCACCGGCTGCAAGATTGCCGTGGTCGATGCCACCGGCAAGTTGCTGGAATTCGCGACGGTCTACCCGCACGTGCCGCACAACAAATGGGACCAGACCCTTTCGGTCATGGCTGCCTTGTGCGCCAAGCATTCGGTTGAGCTGATCGCCATCGGCAACGGCACCGCCAGCCGCGAAAGCGACAAGCTGGTCATTGACCTGATCAAAAAATATCCAGCCCTGAAAGTCACCAAAGTCATGGTGTCCGAGGCAGGCGCTTCGGTGTACTCGGCCTCGGAACTGGCAGCCAAGGAGTTCCCGGACCTGGACGTATCGATCCGTGGTGCCGTGTCGATCGCCCGCCGCCTGCAAGACCCGTTGGCGGAACTGGTGAAAATCGATCCGAAATCCATCGGCGTGGGCCAGTACCAGCACGACGTGTCCCAGCTCAAACTGGCACGCGGCCTGGACGCCGTGGTGGAAGACTGCGTAAACGCCGTGGGCGTGGACGTGAACACCGCGTCAGCGGCTCTGCTGGCACGTATTTCGGGGCTTAACGCAACACTGGCGCAAAACATCGTGAACCACCGCGATGAAAACGGTGCCTTCAAAACCCGCGCAGCACTGAAAAAAGTCAGCCGTCTGGGTGAGAAAACCTTCGAGCAGGCTGCCGGCTTCTTGCGCGTCATGAATGGCGACAACCCGCTGGATGCCTCGGCGGTTCACCCCGAAGCCTACCCACTGGTCAAACGCATCGCCTCAGACACCGAGCGTGACATTCGCTCGCTGATCGGCGACGCAAGCTTCCTCAAGCGTCTGGACCCGAAGACATTCACCGACGAAACCTTTGGCCTGCCGACCGTCACCGACATTCTGCAAGAACTGGAAAAACCAGGCCGCGACCCGCGTCCCGAGTTCAAGACCGCCGAGTTTCAGGAAGGCGTCGAAGACCTCAAGGACCTGCAACTGGGCATGGTCCTGGAAGGCGTTGTCACGAACGTGACCAACTTTGGTGCTTTCGTCGATATCGGTGTTCATCAGGACGGCTTGGTGCATATCTCGGCCTTGTCCGAGAAGTTCATCAAAGACCCGCGTGAAGCCGTGAAGGCCGGTGATGTGGTCAAAGTCAAAGTGATGGAAATCGATATCCCGCGCAAACGCGTTGGCCTGTCGATGCGCATGAGCGACACGCCGGGTGAGAAAATCGACGGTGCACGGGGCGCACGCCCGGGCTCGGCCCCTCGCCAGCCAAGCAGCGCGCCACGCAAAGAAGCCGTCGCTACAGCGCCGTCCAATAACGCCATGGCGTCGCTGTTCGCCAACGCCAAACAGCTGAAGAAACGCTAATGACGCTGCCTGATGGCTTGACCCAAAGCGCGTTCAGCGAGTTGATCGGTTGCCGCGTGAAGTCAGTGGAAGACGGCATCGCGCACGTTGCGCTTAGCCTGGAGCCGCAGTTACGCAACCGGGGCGGCAAGTTGCACGGCGGGGCACTTTTTAGCCTGGTGGATATCAGCATGGGGCTGGCGTGTTCCAGCGCCCATGGTTTTGACCGGCAAAGCGTCACCATCGAGTGCAAAATCAACTACATCCGGGCCGTGTCAGAGGGCGAAGTGCTGTGCATCGCCACAGTCATTCACCCGGGCCGGCGTACGCTTGTCGTTGAAGCGGATGTGCTGCAAGGCGACAAACTTGTCGCGAAAGCACAAGGCACCTTCGCTGTCCTGTAGCGGCCAACCTGCAATCTGAGTTAATTTCGGCACTGCTGACACAGTGCCGAAATGCATTGGGAGCGCTGAGGGCCGAAACAGGGACAGGGCTAAGCGATACTATTAAAAGCCAGGCGACCACGCCGGTTTCCAACTTCACCCTTGTAGACCGTCCTGACCACCCCCATATTGGGGCGACTGACGCGTGAAGGAATCCAACTTGAGCGAACTTCTCAACCGCCGCCTGGCTTTGCTCAGCGAGCGCGCTAACCTCTCTCTGCTTGAGCAGTGCCTGCACGGTATCGAGCGCGAATGCCTGCGCGTGACCGGCGAGGCGCGTCTGGCGCAGACCCCGCACCCCGAAGAACTGGGCTCGGCGCTGACTAATGATCAAATCACCACCGACTATTCCGAGTCGCTGCTGGAATTCATCACCCCGGCTCTGCCTGACCCGGCAGAGACGCTGGCCAGCCTCGACAAGATTCACCGTTTTGCCTACAGCAAACTCGGCAACGAGTACCTGTGGAGCCCTTCGATGCCGTGCCCGCTGCCGGCTGAAGAAGACATCCCGATTGCCTACTACGGCACGTCCAACATCGGTCAATTGAAGTACGTGTACCGCAAGGGCCTTGCCCTGCGTTACGGCAAAACCATGCAATGCATCGCCGGGATTCACTACAACTTTTCCCTGCCGGAAAAACTGTGGCCCGTCTTGATGCAGGCCGAAGGTTTTGAGGGCAGCGAGCGCGACTACCAGTCGAACGCTTACATTGCCCTGATCCGTAACTTCCGTCGCTACAGCTGGTTATTGATGTACCTGTTTGGCGCTTCGCCTGCACTGGATGCCGGCTTCTTGCGCGGTCGTTCGCACCAGTTGGAACAGCTGGACGCCGACACCCTCTACCTGCCCTACGCGACCAGCCTGCGCATGAGCGACCTGGGTTACCAGAGCAACGCCCAAGCGGGCCTGACCCCGTGCTACAACAACCTCGACAGCTACACCGACAGCCTGCGCAAAGCGGTCGCAACGCCTTACCCGCCGTATGTTGAAATTGGCACCCACAAAGATGGCGAATGGGTGCAACTGAACACCAACATTCTGCAAATCGAAAACGAGTACTACTCCAACATTCGTCCCAAGCGGGTGACCTATACCGGCGAGCGTCCGATTCAGGCCCTGGTGTCGCGTGGCGTGCAATACGTTGAAGTGCGTCTGCTGGATATCAACCCGTTTATACCGGTGGGCATCGACCTGACCGAGGCGCGCTTCCTGGATGCGTTCCTGCTGTATTGCGCCCTGCAAGACAGCCCGCAGTTCGACAACCAGGAATGTGGCAGCTGTTCAGCCAACTTCCTGAGTGTGGTCAAAGAAGGTCGTCGGCCGGGCCTGCAATTGCAGCGCGATGGCCAAGCGATCGAGCTGAAGGAATGGGCGGCCCAACTGCTGGAAAACATTGCGCCTTTGGCAGCCTTGCTTGACCAAAGCCATGGCGGCAATGCCCACAGTGAAGCGCTTGATGACCAGTTCGCCAAGGTCCGGGACGTGTCGCTGACGCCGTCTGCCCGCGTGTTGGCCAGCATGGCTGAACATAAAGAAAGCTTCGCCCGGTTCTCCATGCGCCAAAGCGTGGCCCATGCCGAGTTCTTCCGCAGCCAACCGCTGGATGCAGCAGATCAGAACGCTTTCGAAGCAAAAGCCCGTCAGTCCCTGCTTGAACAAGCGCAAACAGAAGACATTGAAGAAGGCGACTTCGACCTGTTCGTCGCGTCCTACCAGGCGAGCATTTTAGCGATCAGTAACTAAGGCGACCGGTCCGGCGCGCAGGGTTTACGACTGCTACGCAGCCGGACGTAGCCTCGCAAGGCTCGTCAACTGCTACGCGAGGCTCACTCCTGTAGGAGCGAGCTTGCCTCGCGATCTTTTGATTTGCCGAGTTTTACAGCGCCTTTTCAAATATCTTGGAATTGCGCTGATAGTTGTACAGCGACGCACGGGCGGCGGGCAGCCGTTCTACGCTGCTCGGCTCGAACCCGCGCTCGCGAAACCAGTGGGCGGTGCGGGTGGTCAGTACGAACAGGGTTTTAAGCCCTTGGGCACGGGCACGGCTTTCGATGCGTTCCAGCAGTTCATCACCACGGCGACCATGCCGGTACTCCGGGTTCACGGCCAGGCATGCCAGTTCGCCGGCGTCAGAGTCGGCAATTTGATACAGCGCCGCACAGGCGATGATCATGCCTTCGCGCTCAACCACGCTGAACTGTTCAATCTCACGCTCCAACACTTCACGGGAGCGACGCACCAGGATGCCCTGCTCTTCCAGTGGGCTGATCAGTTCGAGCAAGCCTCCCACATCTTCAATCGCCGCTTCGCGCGTGACTTCAAACTGCTCCTGAGCCACCAGGGTACCGCCACCGTTACGGGTAAACAGTTCCGTAAGCAGCGCACCATCCTCGGCGTAGCTGACGATATGGCTGCGCGGTACGCCGCCACTGCAGGCTTCGGCAGCGGCTTCGAGCAGCTCGGCCTGGTAGTCGCTGCCCAGGCGCTTCATGTGCGCGGGCACCTGCTGGGGACGTAACTCGCGCACCAACCGACCGTCGGCATCGAGCAAACCCGACTCGGCCCCGAACAGCAGCAGTTTGTCGGCCGCCAGGTCAATGGCAGCACGGGTGGCAACGTCTTCGCAGGCCAGGTTGAAGATCTCGCCGGTGGGCGAGTAACCCAAAGGCGATAACAACACGATCGACCGCTCATCCAACAGACGGTTGATGCCCTTGCGGTCGACCCGGCGCACTTCGCCGGTGTGGTGGAAATCTACCCCGTCGAGCACGCCGATTGGCCGCGCCGTCACCAGGTTGCCGCTCGCAACTCGCAGGCGCGAACCCTGCATCGGTGAGGACGCCATGTCCATCGACAAACGCGCTTCAATCGCAATACGCAGGTGCCCCACGGCGTCGATCACGCACTCCAGGGTGGAGGCTTCGGTGACGCGCATGCCGTTATGGTAATGCGGCACCAGGCCACGAGCCTCAAGGCGGGTGTCGATTTGCGGGCGAGAACCATGGACCAGTACCAGCCGCACGCCCAGGCTGTGCAACAGCACCAGGTCGTGAACGATATTGCCAAAGTTGGGGTGCGCCACACCGTCGCCGGGCAGCATGACGACAAAGGTGCAATCGCGGTGAGCATTGATGTAGGGGGACGCGTGACGCAACCAGTTTACGTAATCGTGCATAACCAGAGCCTGTAGTAATAAGTCGCCTGAAAGGCAAAAAACAGCAAACGCACAACGGGCTGATGGTTATCGTCGAAACATAGCTGGCAACACGCGTGTTCTCCTTGTGTACAAAGTGGCCGGTGGCCGTTTACTGCGCCGGTGTCAGGCAATAGTGCTCGATCAGTTGAGTCAGTAGACGCACGGTCGGCTGCAAACGTGACATTTCCAGGTGCTCACCCGGTTGATGCGCACAGGCTATGTCGCCTGGGCCCAGCACCAGTGTTTCACAGCCAAGTTGCTGAAGATAAGGTGCTTCGGTGCCAAACGCTACTGCTTGCGCACGATGGCCGGTCAGACGCTCGGCCACCCGCACCAATTCCGCATCGGCGGGCTGCTCAAAAGGCGCGACCCCGGCGGCAATCGGCGCGAAGTCGATCTTTACCTGATGGCGCTCGGCCAAGGGCTCAAGCCGGCTGCGAATAATGGCACGCAACGCCTCCGGGTCCATCCCCGGCAAAGGTCGCAGGTCAAATTCAAGGGAGCATTGGCCACAAATCCGGTTAGGGTTGTCGCCCCCATGAATGCAGCCAAAGTTCAAGGTCGGCTGGGGCACGCTGAACTGCGGGTTGCGGTATTCACCGAGCCACTGTTGGCGCAGGGTTTTGAGTTCAGTGATGGTATCGTGCATGGCCTCCAGCGCACTGTGGCCCAGGCTCGGGTCAGAGGAATGGCCGCTGCGCCCCAAAATGTCGATGCGCTCCATCATCACGCCTTTGTGCATGCGGATCGGCTTGAGCCCGGTAGGCTCGCCAATCACAGCAGCACGCCCCAACGGACGACCCGCTTCGGCCAAGGCGCGGGCACCTGCCATTGAGGTTTCTTCATCGCACGTGGCCAAAATCAGCAGCGGCTGTTTAAACGGCTGATCGAGCAAGGGCCGCACGGCCTCGATCACCAGCGCGAAAAAACCTTTCATGTCGCAACTGCCCAGCCCGACCCACCGGTTGTCGACTTCCGTCAGCTTGAGCGGGTCGGTCTGCCACAGCGCTTCGTCATACGGCACGGTATCGCTGTGCCCTGCCAGCACCAGCCCACCAGGGCCACTGCCGAAGCTGGCGAGCAAATTGAATTTCCCGGGGCTGACCTGCTGGATATCGCAGTGAAAACCCATTTCACCGAGCCAGGTGGCCAGCAGGTCAATCACGCCTCGGTTGGACTGATCCAGATGAGGCTGGGTGCAACTGACCGACGGCGTGGCAATCAAGGCAGCGAACTGCTCTTTCAGGGAAGGTAAAGGCATGCGCTGACTTCCTGTTGGCTGGGTGAGGCCCATCATAGAGCCATCCGTGGCGCAGAATAAACCCATGCGGGGCGTCGGGCCGGCGAGTCCTGTACACTGCACGGCCTTGGCAGCCACACCTTTCCCCGGCTGCGCACCGTTCCTGGATTTTCCGGCCATGCAGAAAGAAACCGAAATCAAACTCCGCGTCAGCCGCGAAACCCTCGCCGCCTTGCGCGAGCACCCCCTGCTGAAAAAACGCAACAAAAGTGGCTGGGAAAGCCGTGAGTTGCTCAACCAGTATTTCGACACGCCTGAGCGCGACCTGGCCAAGGCCAAAGTTGCCTTGCGCCTGCGCCGCGATGGCGAAGACGTTATCCAGACCCTCAAGACCCGTGGCGAAAGCGTTGCCGGCCTGTCTGTGCGCAACGAATACGACTGGCACCTGCCCAAAGCCAAACTCGACGTCAAAAAACTCGACGGCGAGTGCTGGCCGCCAGCCTTGGCCGAACTGGACAAGAAAACCCTGAAGCCTATCTTCACCACAGACTTCATGCGCGAACGCGCAGAAATCTCCTGGGGTCGCGGCAAGGCCAAGGTCGTGATCGAAGCGGCGCTGGACCTGGGCCATGTGATTGCCGGCAAGCAAAAGGAAGAAATTTGCGAACTGGAACTCGAATTGCGCGAAGGCGAACCCGCAGCGCTGTTGGAACTGGCCGCCGAATTGGCCGAAAAGCTGGCGTTGATGCCGTGCGATATCAGTAAAGCCGAGCGCGGCTATCGCCTGTTCGATGCCAACAGCTATTCGGTCAACCTGCCAGCCCCTGAACTGACGCCCGAAACGCCACTGGACGATGCCTTTGCCGCACTGGCCTGGCACCTGCTGGGCAACAGCCAGCGCCTGGCCGAGCAATATCGCTTCAATGGCCACTGGCGCTTGCTGCAAGACTGGGTGCAGCAACTGATCGACCTGCGTGCGCTGGTCAGCAGCCTGGGCCAAGCCGCTCCACGCCAATCCACCAGCGCCTTGCGGGCATCGCTGGACGCCTTGCTTGAAGACTGGCGCCCGCTGGTGCAAATCGGCCAGGACGACGAAGACGTGCGCAAAGCCGCGCCTGAACAGTTCCTGGAAGAGCTGGAAGACCCGCGCTGGGGCCAGTTCTCGCTAAACACCTCGCGCTGGCTGATGGCCCGTAGCTGGACGATTGATCGCGGTACCACCCGTGGTAACCGTCAAGGGGCCGCTCAACTGGCCAGTTGGCTGCCGCGGTTGTTGTCGGACGAGGCCATTGCCTTGCGCCTGAACCGCTACCAGCAACAACCTGAAGACTTGGCCGAGCAACTGCCGCGTATCGAGCGCATCCAGGCCTGGCTGCGTCTGGCGCGTAACGTGCTGGAAATTCCTGAGTTGGACCGCTTGTACGGGGAAATGAACAAGTTGCAGGAGTTGGCCAACGTGCCAATGTGCGAAGACGCCGAAAGCAATGACGAATTGCTCAATGCTCGCAAGCAGCAAGCCATCGCCGTGTACCAGAACCGCGCCTGGAAAACCCTGCTGCGCGGGTAAGCCAGCCCGACGTGACTCGCGATCTTTTAAACATTCAAAAGATCGCGAGCAATCGAGCGTCGACCGGCTACTCCCACAGGCGGCGTTACGGTTTGGGCATGTCGGTGTCGGGTGTTCGCCAGATCAAACGTGTGGTGTCATAGCCTTGCTGCTGAGCCTTGCTGAGCAGTTCGTTACGGGTTTGTTCGTCAATCTGCGGCTTGCGCGATAACAACCACAGGTACTTGTGGTCGGGGTTACCCACCAGCGCCGTGCTGTAGTTATCGTCCAGGTACAGCACCCAATAGTCGCCCTTGGTCACGCCGGGTAACAGCGTCGACACCCAGTTATCAAATTCCACCCACAGCTTGTCGGTCTTGCCCGGCACTTGCGGTGTTGCGGTGCCCTTGGCCTCTTGCCAAACACCCTCGGCGGTCTGACAACGGTTCACAACCGCCACATTACCATCCGGTTTGAGGCTGTAATGCGCTTCAGATTGCGCACAGTTTCGCTGGAAGAACATCGGCAACCGCGCCTGTTCGTACCAGGTCCCCTGGTAGCGTTCCAGGTCGACGCGCTCGACGGTTTTCGGTGCCAGTGCGTCGCTGCCAGACGTGGAACACCCTGCCAACACCAGCGCGGCACCAAGGCCGGCTATAAAACGCTTCATGCGAATACTCCTGATCGGCCTTATTTCAAGCCTTGCCCCGAGAAAACCAGCACGGTATCGCCTGCATATTGCACGCTGATAAAGCTGTTCTTATCGCCCCACGTGCAACTCGATACGCCCAGCGCACCCGAACAATCGGTGGGCGCTCCCAACAATTGCTCCACTTGGGCTTTGGTCATGCCTGTGGACAGTTTTGAATAGTTTTCTTGATTCACCTTGCTGCACGCCGTCAGCAGTACGCAGAACGACAACATCGCTACATAACGCAGCTTCATGGAAAACCTCTGTAAGAAAAGTCGGCAGAACGCCCTGATGCAAGCTTAGAAGGTAAATGCGCCGGGGGGTTCCCGGTGAAGCGAGGGATTTGTCAGGAAGGGAGAAAAACCATGGCTGGAGCAAACCTGCTCGCGATCCTTGACGCTCAAAAGATCACGCCAGGTCCACTCCAGCTTTATGTTGCGGGGGTTACGCCTTGTGGTACGACGTCACGCGTGCCACTTCTTCTTTCGAGCCCAGGTACACCGCTACGCGCTGGTGCAGGCCTTCGGGCTGGATGTCGAGGATACGCTGATGACCGTCTGTGGACGCACCGCCCGCCTGCTCCACGAGGAACGACATCGGATTGGCTTCGTACATCAAACGCAGTTTGCCTGGCTTGGAAGGCTCACGGCTGTCACGCGGGTACATGAACAGGCCACCGCGGGTCAGAATACGGTGCACATCGGCAACCATTGCGGCCACCCAACGCATGTTGTAGTTCTTTTTCAACGGGCCTTCTTCACCGGCCAGCAACTCACCCACATAGCGCTGTACCGGGGCTTCCCAGTGACGCTGGTTGGACATGTTGATGGCGAATTCCTGGGTGGCTTCAGGAATGGTGATGTCTTCGTGGGTCAGCACGAAGCTGCCCATTTCGCGGTCCAGGGTGAAACCTTTTACGCCGTCGCCCAAGGTCAGTACCAGCATGGTCTGCGGGCCATAGATGGCATAACCGGCCGCTACCTGTTGGGTGCCTGGCTGCAGGAAAGCCTTTTCGTTCAGCGGCTCGTTCTGGGTCAGGTACTCATTCGGGCAACGCAGCACCGAAAAGATCGTGCCCACCGGCGCGTTGATATCGATGTTCGACGAACCGTCCAGCGGGTCGAATACCAGCAGGTAGGCACCTTTCGGGTATTTGCCTGGAATCTGGTAGGCGTTGTCCATTTCTTCGGACGCCATACCGGCCAGGTGGCCGCCCCACTCATTGGCTTCGAGCAGGATTTCGTTGGAAATCACGTCGAGTTTTTTCTGCACCTCACCTTGTACGTTTTCGGTGCCCATGCTGCCCAGAACACCACCCAAGGCGCCTTTGGACACGGCGTGGCTGATCTCTTTGCAAGCACGCGCCACCACTTCAATGAGGAAACGCAAATCAGCAGGGGTGTTGTTGCTGCGGGTCTGCTCGATCAAATAGCGACTCAGGGTAACGCGGGACATGTAAGGCTCCGAACAAGGGGGAGGGGGCGAAAAACCCGCGCAGTTTAACGCGTGTTGCGGTGCAAATCTTCTAAACAGACTGAGAACTGGCCGAACGGGGTCAGCTGAACCCTTAAATCAACTGAAAAGCCTGCACTGGCCACCCTATTTGCTCAACAAGCCTGGCAAACCGTAGCCGTTGCCAGGCTTTGCGTCCGATCAGCGCCCACGAAAGGTGTTGGGTTACAGCGCTTTCCAGATATCCGTCGCGTACTCGCGGATGGTGCGGTCCGATGAAAACCAACCCATGCGCGCGGTGTTCAGCACTGCTGCGCGCCACCATGCGTCTTGGTCATGCCACAGTTGTTCAACGCGCATTTGGGCATTCCAATAGGCATCAAAGTCGGCGCACACCAGAAAACGGTCGTGATCGATCAACGAATCCACCAGCCCGGTGTAACGCGTCGGGTCATCGTGGGAGAACACACCGCCGCGAATCGCCTGCAGCACGTCATTAAGACGATGGGACGCCGCCACATCCGCCCCCGCATGAAACTCGCCTGCGCCCTTACGGGCTTCAACCTGCTGCGCGCTGAGACCGAAGATAAACATATTGTCCGCCCCGACCCGCTCGCACATTTCAACATTGGCACCGTCCATCGTGCCGATGGTCAACGCCCCATTGAGGCCGAACTTCATATTGCTGGTGCCCGAAGCCTCATAGCCCGCGGTGGAGATCTGCTCGGACAAGTCCGCTGCCGGAATGATGCTTTCGGCCAGGCTGACGTTGTAGTTGGGAATAAACACCACCTTGAGCAACCCGCGCACGGTCGGGTCGTTGTTGACGGTGCGGGCAATATCGTTTGCCAGCTTGATGATGAGTTTGGCCTGTTGGTAACTGGCCGCAGCCTTGCCCGCAAAGATTTTTACCCGCGGCGCCCACTGCTTGCCCGGCTCGGCTCGAATCGCCTGGTACAACGCCACGGTGTGCAGCACGTTGAGCAACTGACGCTTGTACTCGTGGATGCGCTTGACCTGCACATCGAACAGGGCTTCGGGGTTGACCACAATGCCCAAACGCTCATGGATCAACGCCGCCAGGGTGACTTTGTTCTGCAAGCGTTGCGCCGCGAACTGGCGACGAAAATCGGCTTGCTCGGCAAACGGTTCCAGCTCGATCAGCCTATGCTCCGGATCGTCCTGTAACGACGGCCCGAGGGCCTTGACCAGCATCGCCGTCAACGGCGGGTTGGCCTGGTACAACCAGCGGCGGAACGTAATGCCGTTGGTCTTGTTATTAATGCGGTCCGGGTACAGCTGGTGCAACTCGGCAAACACCGTGCTGCGCATCAACTGTGTGTGCAGCCCTGACACACCATTAACGCTGTGTGACCCCAGAAATGCCAGATTGCCCATGCGCACACGGCGACCGTTGTCTTCTTCAATCAGCGACACCGCCCGCAGCACGTCAAAGTCATGGATACCATTGGCCCGTAGGGCATCGATGTGATGCGCATTGATCAGGTAAATGATCTGCATATGACGCGGTAACAGCCGTTCCATCAGCCCGACGGGCCAGGTTTCCAGCGCTTCAGGCAGCAGCGTATGGTTGGTGTAAGACAGCGTATCAACGGTGATTTGCCACGCCACGCCCCACTCGACGTGGTGTTCATCGACCAGAATGCGCATCAACTCAGCCACGGCAATCGAAGGGTGAGTGTCATTGAGCTGGATCGCGACATGCTCGGCCAGGTTCAGCAGCGTGTCATGAACATGCAGGTGTCGTCGCAACAAGTCCTGCAGCGAGGCCGAGACAAAGAAGAATTCCTGGCGCAACCGCAGCTCCTGCCCCGCCTCGTTGCTGTCCGCCGGGTACAACACGCGGGAAATGCTTTCCGCACGCACCACTTCGGCCACGGCCCCCAAATGGTCACCCGCATTGAAGCGCCCCAGGTTTAAATCGTGCAGCGCCCGGGCCCGCCACAGGCGCAAGGTGTTAACACTTGCCCCGCGCCATCCCACAACCGGCGTGTCATAGGCCACCGCCCGTACGGTCTCGCCCGGCCACCACACCTGGCAAGCCTGGCCGTGTTCATCCTGCCGGGTTTCCACCGAACCGCCGAAGCCGACGGAGTACAACACTTCAGCGCGTTCGAACTCCCACGGGTTACCAAAGTCGAGCCAGTTCTCAGTTTGCTCCTGCTGCCAGCCGTCAACGATGCTCTGGCGGAATAACCCGTGCTCGTAGCGAATGCCATACCCGTGGGCGGCAATGCCCAAGGTCGACATACTTTCCATAAAGCACGCGGCCAGCCGGCCCAAACCACCGTTGCCCAGGGCCGCATCGGGCTCCAGCAGGCGGATGCGCTCCAGGTCCACGCCCAGCTCGGTCATCGCCTCGCGCGCCACCTCCAGCAGCCCGAGGTTGCTAAGGCTGTCATAAAGCAGGCGACCAATCAGAAACTCCAACGACAGGTAATACACCCGCTTCTGATCCTTGCGATAAATCTGCCGAGTATGGTCCATCCAATGCTCGACCATATGATCGCGCGCGGCCAAGGCAATGGCTTCAAACCAGTCATGGTCAAAGGCGTGATCCGGGTCCTTGCCCACTGCGTAAGTGAGTTTGGCCAGCACAGACGCGCGGAAGGCGGCGACCTCTGCTTCTCGTACAAGCGGTTCCTGAGACATCGATGCAACCTCGGGCGAGAGAGTAGGAGTGGCTAGAGCCTAGTTGGTCTGACAGCGCTAGCCGCTCGGGTTCAAGAGTTTTTGCTCAACGGTTACTGGCCAGAGGTTGATGCAGGGGCCGTGCCGAATCGCCACTGGGCTGAAAGCAACAAAATCGTGTTCAAAAAAACATCAATCCCGGTATGATCGCGCGCCCGGAACACCCGCCCCCTCTTGGATACCTGATGAAGCCTCAACTGATCGCCGCCGCGGAACTCGACCGTCTCGAAACGTGGCAGAAATACTCCAGCCATATGTGCGGCGGCTGCGTGTCCAGCTGCTGCACCTTGCCGGTTGAGGTGAAAATCAAGGACTTGATCCGTATCGGCATCGTCGACGAATTCGAACGCGGCGACCCGCCCAAGAACATCGCCAAGCGGTTGCAAAAGGAAGGGATCGTAGAGCGTTATAACGCGAAATCCGAGATCTTTACCTTGCAGCGCATGAGCAACAACGATTGCCTGTATTTGGACCGCAAAAGCCGTTTCTGCACGATTTATGACACCCGCCCGGACACGTGCCGCAACCACCCCAAGATCGGGCCCCGCCCTGGCTATTGCGCTTACAAGCCCAAAGAAGTGGTGCGTGACACAAATGTGCGCACGCTAGAGCGCTTCTAACCCCCGCAGGAGCGAGCTTGCTCGCGATCTTTTGATCTGGCTTTTGATCTAAAGGGCCCCCTTAAACCACGCTGGCCGAACACAGCAAGGCTTGTAGGAACGAGCTTGCTCGTGATCTTTTGACCTTTAAAAGATCGCGAGCAATCGAGTGTCGACCGACTGCGCCTACGCGTGAACTGTAGTGGTCAACTAATCCCGGACACGACGTTAAGTTTTTTCTCGGCCTGAGCCGGCGTTAGCCCGCCATTAAATTGATGAGGCCGTATCCAGTTGTAGCGATGCATCAAATAATGACTGAT